>Ga0163200_1000007_pt1 | contig 103865 bp, 98 predicted proteins | sample PL_2010_200m_FD_113535 | JGI IMG/M metagenome (GOLD analysis project Ga0163200, IMG submission 113535) | Freshwater microbial communities from Powell Lake, British Columbia, Canada to study Microbial Dark Matter (Phase II) - PL_2010_200m | ecosystem: Environmental > Aquatic > Freshwater > Lake ... | reverse complement strand
TTCCAGATGATGGTGGCGCTGGGGCCGGTGGTTGGCCCGGTGGTGGGCGGCTTCATCGGCGAGCACGTTGACTTCCATTACGTATTTCTGCTGCTCGCGGTGGTCGGTGGCGTTGCGCTGCTGAGCAACGCCATCTGGCTGCAGGAGACCCGCCCGGCCGGGAGCACGCCTCGCGCCTTTCATCCCAGGGAGTACCTGGATGTGGTGCGCAATCGCCAGGGCCTGGCGATCATGGTGCTGAGCTTTGTTCAATACTACGCGTTCTACAACTACCTGGTGTTCATGCCACGCGTCCTCGATGCCAGCTACGGGCTGAGTGCCAGCGAAAAGGGCTTGGTGTTTCTGCCGCTGTCGATTGCTGTTGTGATCGGCAGCTTCGCCGGTGGGCGACTGTTGGGGCGCTGGCGCCCCCGTCCGGTGCTGGTGACGACCGCGGCACTCAATGCGCTCAGTCTGCTGCTGTTTCTCGCGGTTGCGCAGTGGTCACTGGCGGCGCTGGTGGTCGCGGTGAGTGCGTTCGGGCTGTTTCTCGGCCTTTCGCTGCCGGTGCAGACCAGCCTGCTGATGGACCTGTACCCGCACAATCGCGGCACCGCCGTGGGCAGCTACAACTTCTTCCGCTTCATGGGCATGGCCACCGGGCCGGTACTTGGCTCATGGCTCTATCGGGACGGCAATCTTGGCCTGTTGTATGGCTTTGCGGCCACGGCCTTTCTTGTCGCCGTATGGCACGCGAGGATGCGCTTCAAGCAAGGCTGATCGGAGCATCGTTAGAACAGCGACCGCTCGGCCTTGAACATGAAGTAGCTCTCGCAATAGGTGTTCTGCCCGGAGTAGACGCCGCACTCGCGGCCGCGAAGGCTCGAGTCGGTGTAGGAAAGATCCAGGCGCACGCCCAGCCAGGGGCGAGACAGGTTCAACGACCAGTCATTGAACACTTCAACACTGCCACCGGGGTGGTACATGGGACTATCCATCGAGTGGCTGGCATATTTCAGGCGCAGGTCCAGATCGAGAGGGCTGAGAGCACCCAGCTCCAGCAATAGGGTGCTGTCGGTGCGCCCCGGTCGGCTGCTTAACGCGCCACCCAGCCGGCTGCCAGCCAGGTTGAAGCCTGCATAGACTTCGTGACGATCCGCTCCGTCCAGCTCGGGGAAACTGTAGCGGATCACGCCCAGCTCGTAGCCTGGCGCCTGGTCGAAGCGGGGCTGGACATAGCCGATGTAGCTGTCCAGCTCCAACTGGTTGCCCTCGATGATGCCCATGCTGGGCGCCCACTGGCCGACATACAGGCCACTGTCGTGAGTCAGGTCCATTCCACCGCGGAAGGTGCTGGCGGCCGTCGGGTTCACCAGCCCTTGGGCCATGCTACGGGTGGGGGCCGTGCCGAGTCGCAGGTCGAATTGGCCGACTTCGCGTTCAAGTACTACCGGCTGGCTGGCGCATCCGCTCAGGCCAATTAACAGCGCCGGCAGGATCTTTGTGTGCATCACCGCTTCCCTGGGGGTGTGTTTACAGAAGGCCGGCGGGCGACCTCGATGAGGCGAGTCCCGAGATAGAGCATCTGTAGTGGGGCTTGCCGTCCAATCGGCTGGAAGGATAGACAATGCAATGTGGCGCCGAGGTCCGTTCGTCGATTTGACGCCAACGGATCGACGGGTGGTTTTTCGGTTGGAGGCGCGGAATGCGCGTCACGCCAGTTGCATTACTGAACGGTGCCCGGGGTAGGTGTTCCAAGCTAGAACACTGTTAGACCTGGCTTGCTGGGAGGTCGCGATGGCTACGGGTTGGGCGAATGAGGGTGCGGTTCAGGAACAGATCGACAGCACCATCGAAGATGCTGTGCAGCGAGCGCGCAGTCGGCTGGGGCAGGGCGAGAGCCTGACGCACTGCGAGGAATGCGACGCGAAGATTCCCGAGGCGCGGCGGCAGGCCGTGCCCGGTGTCAGGTTGTGCGTCAAATGCCAAACCGAACGGGACAAGCAGGAAGCCAAATTCAGCGGTTACAACCGTCGCGGCAGCAAGGACAGTCAACTGCGCTGAGTGCGTGACAAAAAAACGCGCCGGTAAGGGCGCACTCGGCGCTGATGTGCCTGTCACACACCGCGTCCCCACAGGTTCACGGAAGAGGAATATACCCATGATGATTTTCGAAGCGTTGCGCCAAAGCCACGATATCCAGCGTGATCTGTCTGAAAAGTTGGTACAGACCCGCGGCGACAGCGCCGAGCGGCAAGCGATTTTCGCTGAGCTCAAGCACGAACTCTGGGTGCATTCGGTGGCCGAAGAGCGGCATTTCTATATCCCGCTGATGCGTGATGACAGCGGGGTCGATCTGTCCCGTCATGCGATCGCCGAACACCATGAAATGGATGAGATGGTCGAGGCGCTGGAAGAAACCGATCCCAGCAGTCCGAGCTGGCTTGTGCAGGCACGCAAGCTGTCTGACAAGGTTCATCACCATCTTCAGGAAGAAGAGCACAAGTTCTTCCAGATGGCCGGCAAGATCCTCAGCGATCAGCAAAAGAGTCAGCTAGCTGGTGCGTACTTGGGCGCTTACGACGTCATGAAGGCTGAGCACGCTTAGAGCGCACGCGCTTCGGTGGGCATGCTGAAAACGAAGGTCGTGCCCGCTTCGGCTGTTGACTCCGCGCGCATGCTGCCGCCATGCGAGCGCGCAATTTCATTGGCGATGTAGAGCCCCAGACCGAGGCCGGACTGGCTGCTTGAGGGCTCACGCCAGTAAGGCTGAAACAGATGATCCAGCCGTTCCGGTGGAATCGGCTCGCCCTGGTTGTTCACCGACAGCAACAGCCATCCATTTTCGATCACCGCGCGGACCTGTACCCGGCCATCCGGTGAACCATGCACCAGCGCATTGGCGAGCAGATTGGACAGCAACTGCGCGACGCGATCCGCATCGCAGCGGACCCCGTCGAGCGGAGCGATGTCGGCTTCGATTGCGCGTTGCGGATTGGCACTCTGCATCTCCGAAACGATATGCGTCAGGGTGACGTGAAGGTCCTTGCATTCGCGGTTCTGCAGTGGAATTCCATTGCCCAGCCGGCCGCGAGCGAAGTCCAGTACATCGTCAACCAGGCGTGATGCGCGACGGGTCGCAGTGAGCATGTGCTCGGCAATGCCGGTGATCGAGGCGTCCTTCGTGCGCCTCATCAATAGCTGCGCGCCGGACAGAATCGAGGAGAGCGGATTGCGAAGGTCATGCCCGAGCAGGGCGATGAATTGCTCCCGCAGCTCGGCCGTCTGCTGCGCATCGAGCAGGGCTGCCTCGGTGGCTTCGAATTGCTCTTCCGCCTCCAGCTGAATGGCCAGCAGCTTGGCGAACGATTCCATCATCGGCAGGATCGGCATTTCCGACAGATTGGCAGGCAGCGGATCGAGCGCGCAGACGGTGCCGAAAAAACTGCCATCGGTGCGAAACACAGGGGTCGAGATGTAGCTCTCGAAGCCATACATCTTGGGCGTGTGATGGTTGCAGTAACGCCCGTCCTCACTCACCTTGCTGATGATGATGGTTTCGTGAGATGCGCGGATTTCGTGGCACAGCGTAGTGGTCACGTCCAGCTCGCCGCCGACCTGCAGACCAAAGTTGATCCGGTCGAGCACGGCGCACGCTGTCCAGGAGTCTTCGGTAACTCGCGCAACGGCAGCGAACCGTAACCCGGTGGTCTCGGAGATCACCTGGAGGATCGCCGGCACGGCGTTGATACGGCTGATCGCCGAAATGTCGTCGGTTATCGATCGTTTCATTCGGTGTCATGGCGGCGCGTGATGGTGGCCGTGCACTTTATCACGCACCGTTTCGAAGAGCGGAATCGAGCCGACTATCTGCCGAACCGACCCGCCCAGGGCGTTACGCTTGGGTCGTCAGGGTAGGGTTAGCAACGGCCGGAACGATCTGTTTGCGCATCAGCAGGTAATGCACCACGGCGCCAAACAAGGCGCCCAGCAACCAGGCGAAGCCCGACAGGCTTTCCAGCCCCGGTGTCCAGACCGACGCAACGGAAAAGATCGAGCTCACGCCAAAGGCGATGACCGCTTTACGGTTCCAGCCGGCATTGAAGTAGTAGGTCGAGCCGGGTTCCGCGCAGAACAGTTGTTGTACGTCCAGCCGCTGCCGACGGACCAGGTAGTAATCGGCGACGATAATGCCGTATAGCGGTGCCAGCACGGCGCCCAGCGTATCGACGAAGGCGGCGATGCCCACCGCACTGATGAACGATACCCACAACGCACCGATGAAAAACGCGATAGCGGCGGTGATGAAACCGCCGGTGCGGGCGCTGATGTGTGCTGGCGCCAGATTGGCGATGTCGTAGGCTGGCGGGATGAAGTTGGCGACCAGGTTGATGCCCACTGTGGCGGCAAAAAAGGTAATCGCAGCAATCAGCGTGAGGCCGACGTTGTCGATGCGCGCAACAATATCGGTCGGGTTGGTCAGCGTCTCGCCGAACACCACCACGGTGCCGGCCGTGATAACCAGGGCAATCAGCGAGAAGATCGCCAGGCTTACCGGCAGGCCGAGAAAGTTGCCAATGCGCATCTGACGTTCGTCCTTCACGAATCGCGCGAAGTCACCGTAATTGATTACCACGGCCGCAAAGTAAGCGACCATCGTGCCGACCACCGCGGCGAACGCAGCAATCGGCCCGCCAGCGTATGTACCAGTGCCACTGAAGATGCTGCCCAGTGCGCCAGCCAGACCTGGGCCCGCCTTGTAGCAGATGGCAATCATCATAGCGATCATTACCAGATAGACCAACGGGCCGGCCCAGTTCAGAAAGCGCGTCACCCAGTCCACGCCCCTGACGAACAGCGCAACCTGGAAGACGCAGACGATCACGTAGGCGATCCAGTCGATGGTGGTCAGTCCCAGCAGGGTCGCCTCGGACCCAGGCCCTGCCAGTGTGCGAATCAACAGCGCCACCGCGGTCGAGGCGAAATAGGTCTGCACCCCGTACCAGAAGATCGCCACGATGCCGCGCACCACAGCCGGAAAGTTAGCGCCGCGTACGCCCATGCTGGCGCGCGCCATGACCGGGAAGGGGATGCCGTATTTGACGCTGGGTTTGCCGGTCAGCTGCACCAGCCCCATGACGATGAAACCCGCCAGCACGATCCCGGCAAGCACGGCCCAACCGTTCAGGCCGTAACTGATGAACAGCGTCGCGGCGAGGGTATAGCCGAACAGACTCTGGATATCGTTCGACCACACGTTGAAGATCTCGAACCACCCCCACTTGCGTTTGGCGGGGGCGAGCGGGGCGAGGTCCTCGTTATACAGAGTGGGGTCTATCTGCTTGATGTGGAAATCGTCGTGATTCATAGGTGGGCGCTCTGTACATGGTTGTTGTCGATTGTTGTATGCAGTTCTTGTTCCGCGTACGGCAGAGTCCGAGGCGTCACGAGATGGATTGCTGAGTTCAGCCGCCCCCCGTTGCCGAAAGCGTAGACGTTGCGGCGGGTTTTGCTCGTGGGTTTTGTATACAAGCCTTGGTGCGGAATGGGTGTGGCAGGTTCGGTAAGCGCGTTCGGAGTGCACCAATGGCTCGCACGAAGTCGCGTGATGCTCCAGAGCTGTGCTTAGTTCAGATGATGCGGAGAGGGTACAACCTGGGGTGAGGGTGCGTTGATACCAACGAAACGGATGCGTGGCGTTGCAGGCTGCTTTCCAGAGGTGAACGGCGCAACGCGAGAGGGTTACAGTCAGCCGCTCTGGCACGGTAGTGATGCTTGTAGCCGAGTCACAGCAGGCAGTGTTGGTCAGCCGGCCCCGGATGGTGCGGCGGTCCTGGCCAGTAAACAAAACCCCAGGCCCATCGTGGAGGTCTGGGGTTCTGATATCGCCCGAACTGGCAGACGCGGTGCGATTAGCGCTGCGTTACAGTCGCGGTGTTGCTGGTGCCCATTTGGCTGATGTTGGCGGAATTGGAAAATCCTGCCTGATCCACGGTGGCGATATTGAATGCGCCGTCTTGCAGCACATTGATCCTGCTCGATTCGCTGGTCTGGTCGATCGTGGCGAGGTTTTCGCTGCCCAGCTGCATCAGGTCAACGGTGCTACCAAGACCTGATTGATCTACGTCAGCGACGTTTTTGTAGCCGGTCTGACTTACCAGAATAGAGCTCTCTTGGCCGAGTTGATCGATGAAAGCGTCGTTGCTTTCGCCGGCTTGATCAACGGTGGTGTCGTTGAGTGCGCCTTCCTGGTTGAGCTCGACATCATTGTTCCAACCGGTCTGGATTACGTCAGCGATGTTCAGGAAGCCAGCCTGAGCGACGGTGGTGTCATTGTTCCAGTTGTTCTGGGTAATGGTGACCTGGCCTTCCGTGCCGGTCTGGGTAACGGTCGCGTCGTGCCATGCGCCGTCCTGGGTCACCTGAGAAAGATTGTCCTGACCGGATTGGTTAGTAGTAGCGGTGTTCCTGTGGGCATAACCGGTCTGGTACACCTCGGAAGTCTGGCCGACCCCTTCCTGATAGACAGTGGCGAGCTGGTTCTTACCCGTTTGATTGACGGTCGCTTCACTGCTGGCGGCGAAAACCTGGCTAGCGGACACCGCGAGGACGGCAGCGAACAGCGCGTTGAATTTGAACATTGGTTGTCTCTCCATGGATTTTATCGGTCGCGCAGCCGGTTTGTCGTTCTTGGGCTACGCGGTTACCCGCAGCGCACAGCGTTCCCTGAAGCGGTGCCAGCAATGCCTACCTTGAGCCTTGGTAGCTGGGGCCGCTTCGCTTCCCTGCCTCCTTGGGGCGGGTGTTGCGCTTGGGTAGTCGAGAAGGTAGTTCAGTGCCGGGTTTGCCCAATCAACCGTACGGTTGAATTTCGCGCGTTAATCAACGGGCAGAGCGAGTCGACAGGCATTTAGCCTGGAGAGTGGTCTTTGCTTTTTTGGGGGGGCGGAATCGTCTTGGGTGGTTCGGGCCCCGATCGACGGGGCCCGAACCGCGCGGCTTTAACCGCACCTCGGCCGGGGCCGCTCCGCTTCGGCCCACCACTGTGAGTGACGGTGGGGCCGCGTATTCGACGGGTTGAGGCAGGCTGAGGTGTGCAGCAGTGCCCGCTGCGCGATGGGCCACCAACGCGGTTAGAAGAGGAAATAGCGCTGCGCCATGGGCAGTACGTCCGCCGGCTCGCACCAGAGCAGCTGACCATCGGCGCGAACCTGGTAGTTCTGCGGGTCGACCTGGATGTCCGGCGTGTAGTCGTTGTGGATCAGGTCCTTCTTCTGCGCCGAGCGGCAGCCTTTCACCACGCCGATCTTCTTCTTCAGCCCCAATTGTTCGGGCACGCCGGCATCGAAAGCGGCCTGGCTGATGAAGGTGAAGCTCGATGCGTGCAGCGAGCCGCCGTAGCTGGCGAACATCGGCCGGTAGTGCACCGGTTGCGGCGTCGGGATCGAGGCGTTGGCATCGCCCATCAGGCTCGCAGCGATGGCGCCGCCCTTGAGAATCAGCGTCGGCTTTACACCAAAGAACGCCGGGCGCCAGAGCACCAGATCCGCCCACTTGCCGACCTCGATGGACCCGACCTCGTGGCTGACGCCGTGGGTGATCGCCGGGTTGATGGTGTACTTGGCGATGTAGCGCTTGGCGCGGAAGTTGTCGTTGCCGGCGCCATCACCGGGTAGGGCGCCGCGCTGCTTCTTCATCTTGTCGGCGGTCTGCCAGGTGCGGGTGATCACTTCGCCAACGCGGCCCATGGCTTGGCTGTCGGAGCTGATCATCGAGAAGGCGCCGAGGTCGTGCAGGATGTCCTCGGCTGCAATCGTCTCGCGGCGGATACGGCTCTCGGCGAAGGCCACGTCCTCGGCAATGCTCGGGTCGAGATGGTGGCAGACCATGAGCATGTCCAGATGCTCATCGATGGTGTTGCGGGTGAATGGCCGCGTCGGGTTGGTCGAGCTGGGCAGCACGTTCGGCAAGCCGCAGGCCTTGATGATGTCCGGCGCATGGCCGCCGCCGGCACCCTCGGTGTGGTAGGTGTGGATGGTGCGGCCCTTGAACGCACCGAGGGTGGTCTCGACGAAGCCGGATTCGTTCAGGGTGTCGGTGTGGATCGCCACCTGCACGTCGTACTGGTCGGCGACGTTCAGGCAATTGTCGATGGCAGCCGGGGTGGTGCCCCAGTCTTCGTGAAGCTTGAGACCGATGGCGCCGGCCTTGACCTGTTCGATCAAGGGTTCGGGCAGCGAGGCATTACCCTTGCCGGTGAAGCCAATGTTCATCGGGAAGGCGTCTGCGGCCTTGAGCATCATTGCCATGTGCCAGGGGCCAGGCGTCACCGTTGTGGCATTGGTGCCGGTGGCAGGGCCCGTGCCGCCACCGATCATGGTGGTGACGCCGCTCATCAAGGCCTCCTCGATCTGCTGTGGGCAGATGAAGTGGATGTGCGAGTCGATTCCGCCGGCGGTGAGGATCATCCCTTCACCGGCGATCACTTCGGTCGCGGCGCCGATTGCGATGGTCACGTCGGGCTGGATGTCCGGGTTGCCAGCCTTGCCGATGGCGGCGATGCGTCCGTCCTTGAGGCCCACGTCGGCCTTGACGATGCCCCAGTGATCGAGGATCAGTGCGTTGGTAATCAGGGTGTCGACCACGTCGGCGGCGCACAGCTGACCCTGGCCCATCCCATCACGGATCACCTTGCCGCCGCCGAATTTCACTTCCTCGCCATAGGTGGTGAAGTCCTTTTCGACCTCGATCCACAGCTCGGTGTCGGCCAGGCGCACCTTGTCGCCGACGGTGGGGCCGAACATGTCGGCGTAGGCTTGGCGGGAAATCTTCATTGAGTCTCATCCTGTCCGTAGGGTGGACAACGCGAAGCTTGTCCACAGCAATTTGGGTGGTGGAAAAGCCTTCGGCGTTTTCCACGGGGTGGCCATCCACCCAACGAATAACGCTGCGTCAGAGTGCGCCCATCACCCGTCCGGCAAAACCGAACACCCGGCGGTCCCCGTCCAAATCGACCAGCTCCACGTCGCGGCTCTGGCCTGGCTCGAAGCGCACGGCGGTGCCGGCCGGAATGTTCAGCCGCATGCCACGCGCTGCGGCGCGGTCGAAGGCGAGCGCATCGTTGGTTTCGAAAAAGTGGTAGTGCGAGCCAACCTGAATCGGCCGGTCACCGCTGTTGGCCACGTTCAGGGTCAGCGTGCGGCGGCCGGCGTTGAGCTCGATGTCGCCGTCCTGGATCTGGTATTCGCCGGGAATCATGGCTCGGACCTCCTATCTAACGTCAGTTGCATCATGGTCAGGTCCAGCCAACGGCCGAACTTGCAGCCCACCTGGCGCATCTGCGCGGCGTGCATGAAGCCCAGTTGCTGGTGCATATGAATGGAGGCGCGGTTCTCGCTCTCGATGGCGGCGATCATCACGTGCTTGTCGAGCTGACGGGCGCGCTCGATCAGCAGCTGCATCAGGCTGCGGCCGATGCCGCTGCCGCGGTGGTCAGGGCTGACATACACTGAGTTTTCGACGGTATGACGAAAGCCGTCGTAGGGGCGCCAGGGGCCGAACGAGGCGTAGCCCGCGACCTGCCCGTGCTCGTCGATCGCGACGAGCACGGGATAGCCTTGTTCGTGGCGCTCGGCCAGCCAGGCGCGGCGGTTGTCGAGATCGACCGGCTGGTCGTTCCAGATCGCCGTGCTGTTCTGTACCGCGTCGTTGTAGATCTCTAGGATGCCTCCGAGGTCGGCGTCCAGGGCGTCACGTATCTGCACGTTCAATTCCTTCCAAGCGTTTCGGGATCATCATCGTTGCGGCCATGGCCGCAGTAGACATCGACCCGTGTTTCAAGCGATTGGTTGATGCACGGTGACCAGCTTGGTGCCGTCCGGGAAGGTGGCCTCGACCTGGATCTCCGGGATCATTTCCGGCACGCCTTCCATGACCTGATCACGAGCCAGCAGTGTGGTGCCGTAGTGCATCAGCTCGGCGACCGTCTGGCCATCGCGGGCACCTTCGAGCAGCGCGGCGGATATGTAGGCCATGGCTTCCGGGTAGTTGAGCTTTACACCGCGGGCGAGGCGACGCTCAGCCACCAGCCCTGCGGTGAAAATCAACATCTTGTCTTTTTCTCTCGGCGACAAATCCATAACGGCTCCAATCGTGGTGGTGGATATCGCTTTTCGCATCCACCGGCTGGTGGTGGCAACCACACAGCGAATTGCGGGGCGGCCACGCACCTGCTGGCCGGCAGGGTGGGTAACGGCGGAGCCTCACCCACCGCAGTTCATGTACTCCAGATCCTCGGTGGCACCGCCTCGCGATCGAGCAGTTCAGGTCGCAACAACCGCCACAGGTCGATCAGCCAGGCCCGTGCATGCAACGCCTCGCCAGCCAGGCAACGCCCGACGAGCATGCCAGGCAACTGTGTCAGATCGCCCCGCACCCGGTTCGTGATCGCACGGCAGCGCTCCAGCAACTCGGCGCTGATCTCGCCACTGACAATCAGGGTGGCGAATACGGGGTGGCCGTCGAGACCGATCGGCGAGTCCAGTAGCCCGTCGTTGCCTGTTACACGCTGACGCTCGTGCCAGAGCAGCTCGCCGTCGCGGCTGATGTACAGCTGGGCCTGGAAATGGCCAGCGTCGAAGCGCTCGCCGCTGGCTGGTCGGCCTAGCGCAATGATGTCCCAGTAGAACAGCCTGGCGTCACCCTCCAGTTCGATGGAGGTGCTCAGCTCCGCCTGCGCAGCGGAGTAGACGATGGTTTCTTGTGGCAGCCATTCCAGCGTCGCGCCGGCCTCGACGCGCAAGTGCACGTTCTGAAACGCCGGGCCGCCAGCGCGATACCACTTCGCCGCGCCAGGACTGGTCAGCTGTGCCCAGGCGCCGCTGCCGACCGCAACACTGATGTCCAACCGATCACCGCCGGCAATCCCGCCCGGCGGGTGCACAATGATGTGCTGACAAACCTCCGGACCCTCAGGATAGAGATGCTTCTGGACCCTCAACGGGCCGCTGTGACGGCGCAATACCGGGCGTGTCCCACCGTCGAAGCGGGCATAGCCCAGTTCGAGTTCGGCGTTCCAGTGGGGCGTGAACAGCGGAGTCAGAGCAGTCATGAACCGTGAGATCAGCAAATGGTTGAACCAGCCGAGCAATAGTCGTGCCTCTCGCGCCAACGCGGTGCGCTGCGCGGCGCTTACAAGCCTGGTGGGCGAGTAAATGAGCCGGTCGACGGTGAGGTTGCCGGCTTTTGGTGCCCTCCAATGGTGCGTGCGAAAGGTTTTGCGCAGCGAGTGATCCACGTTGGTGCGTATAGATGAGGCCTTGCTGCGACGTGCTCGGCTTGATCGAGCAGCGATCCGTCGAAGCTTGATCTGAGCGACCGGGCAGTCACTGAAATAGCTTGTTGCCAGCATCACGCTGCTTTATGGGCCTTTATCTCTTCCGAGCTGCTCGTTTGACGAGGGTGCGAGCGAGTGCCAATGTCAGTCAGGCGAAGAGTCCGATTTGCCCGGCGGCGGTGGCATGTTCGACCTGCTTTGACTGGGACGAATCGGCAGTCGCTCGGTGGCACACATAACAACAAGATCCACGGAGACGCCGCATTGAATCTATTGTTTCAGCAAGTGCTCAACGGCTTGACCCTAGGCAGCATCTACGGTCTGGTCGCCCTTGGCCTGACGCTCGTCTACGGCATCCTGCACATCCCCAACTTCGCCCACGGCGCGCTGTACATGGTCGGTGCGTTCGCGTCGTATTTCTTCATGACCGACCTCGGCCTGCATTACTGGATCGCCATGCTGCTTTCCGGGGTGGTGGTCGCCGCGCTGGCAGTGCTGTCCGAGCGGTTGGTGTTTCATCCGCTGCGCAACGCGCCGCCGATCCACGACAAGATCGCGGCAATCGGCATCCTGCTGTTTCTCGAGGCGGTGGTGCAGATGCTCTGGGGCTCGGACTTCCGCCGCATGGCCTCGCCATACGCCGGCATTCTCAACTTCGATGGGCTGATCATTCCCGAGCAGCGCCTGCTGATCATCGTTGGCGCCTTTACCTTGATGTTTGCGCTGCACCTGTTCCTGCGCAAGACGATGCTGGGTTCGACCATCATCGCCATGGCGCAGAGCCGCGAAGGTGCGTTTCTCGTCGGCATCGACGCCAACCGCGTGGCGATGCTGACCTTCGCTATCTCCGGCATGCTCGCCGCCTTCGCTGCCACCCTCTATGCGCCAATCAATCTGGTGTACCCAGCGATGGGGCATCTGGTGATCATGAAGGCCTTCGTGATCATCGTGCTTGGCGGCATGGGCAGCATTCCGGGCGCCATCATCGGCGCCATGATCCTAGGCTTCGCCGAGAGCTTCGGCGGCTTCTACCTGTCCTCGGACTACAAGGACATCATCGCCTTCTCGTTGCTGGTGGTGATCCTGTCCTTCCGCCCGACCGGGCTGTTCGCCAAGGGGGCTCACTGATGCATCGTTTCGCGTCCTTACTGACCGGCCGCGGCGCCAAGCTGGTGCTGCTAGCCTTGGCCCTGGCCTTCCCCCTGTTCGCCAAGAGCGAATATCAGGTCTATGTGATGGCCAGCGCGTTCATCTGGGCCATTGCGGTCTACGGCCTGAACATCATCACCGGCTACTGCGGCCAGCTGAACCTGGCCCACGGCGGTTTCTTCGCCATCGGCGCCTACACATTGGCAATTCTCACTGCAGATCACGGGTGGAATTTCTGGCCGGCGTTCGTGGCGGCCGCGCTGGTCTCGGCAGCGGTGGGTGCGTTGGTCGGCATCGTCTCGCTGCGCCTGAGGGAGCACTTCTTCGCGATCTTCACGCTCTGTGTCGGCTTCATCATTTACCTGCTGATCGATAAATGGGAAGAGCTGACCCACGGCGCCATTGGCATTCGCGGCATCGCAGCGCCAGATGGCTTCGGGCTGGTGGATTTCAGCCAGACAGTGCCGTTCTACTATCTGGCGCTGCTGTTTCTGGTACTGGCGATCTGGTTTGCCGGGCGCCTTGCTTCTTCGCTGCTGGGTCGGACCTTCATGGCCATCCGCAACGGCGATGCGCTGGCGCAATCGCTGGGCATCGACCTGATGCGCAATAAGCTGCTGGCTTTCGTGCTCTCGACCACCTATGCCGGTATCGCCGGGGGGCTTTATGCCTCAATGATCCGCTTCATCGGACCAGAGGAAGCCAACCCCAACCACACCTTCGACATGATCACCTACCTCTTGGTCGGTGGCTTCGGCACCCTGTTCGGCCCGCTGGTTGGCACTGTCGGCGTGGTCTGGATCACCCAGTCGCTGCAGTTCCTCGAAGACTATCGGATGATCATCTTCGGCCCGCTGATCGTTGTGCTGGTGATCTTCATGCCGCGTGGTGTCATCGGCACCTTCCTCGGCTGGAAGCTGCGCAAGGACACCGCAGCAGCCCGGGCGAATGACCCGCGAGCCACTACCAAGGTCACCCCAGGCAGCGAGGTGAACAACAATGCTTAAGGTCGAAAACCTGACCCGTATGTTCGGCGGCCTGGCAGCGGTACACGATGTCAGCGTCGAGTTCGAAGCGCGCAAGATCAACGCCATCATCGGCCCCAACGGGGCGGGCAAGAGCACCTTCTTCAACTTGATTTCCGGCGTTCACAAGCCCAGCTCGGGGCGAATTCTCATCGACGGCCATGACGTGTCACGGATGCGTTGCGACCGTGTGGCGCGGCTCGGGGTTGGCCGCACCTTCCAGACCACGCATCTGTTCGAGCAGGCAACGGTGCTGGACAACCTGATCGTCGGCCATCGTCTGCGCACGCGCTCGGGGCTGTGGGATGTGCTGATCAATTCCAAGCGTCTGCAGCAGGAAGAGCGCGAGTGCCGTGAAAAGGCCCGCGCCGCGCTGGACTTCGTCGGCCTGGCGCATCTGGAGAATCGGGTGGTGCTGGATATTTCCCAAGAGGAGCGCAAGCGCGTGGCTTTCGCCCTGGCATTGGCCACCGAGCCGAAGCTGGTGCTGCTCGACGAGCCGGCCGCGGGTGTCAATCCGGAGGAAACCGAAGGGCTGGCGCAGCTGATCCGCAAGATGCCCGAGCATGGTCTGACCGTGTGCCTGATCGAACACAAGATGGACATGATCATGGGGCTGGCGGACAAGATCATGGTGCTCAACTACGGCGAGAAGATCGCCGAGGGCACGCCCGCCGAGATCAAGGCAAACCCGGCTGTCATCGAAGCCTACCTGGGGAGTGACTACGATGCTGCAGCTTGATCGGGTCGACGTCTGCTACGGCAGTTTCAAGGCGCTCACCCAGGTTTCCATGACCGTCGGCGCCGGTGAGCTGGTGGTGCTGCTCGGCGCCAACGGTGCCGGCAAGACCACCTTGTTCAACACCATCAGCGGGCTGCTCAAGCCGACGGCGGGCAGCATTACGCTGGAGGGCAAACGCATCGACGGCCTCAAGCCGTCCGGCCTGGTTGCCGCCGGCGTGGTGCACTGTCCGGAAGGGCGCAAACTTTTCCCGCAGATGTCGGTTGCGCAGAACCTCGCCCTCGGCGCCTATCTGCATCGCCGCGACAGCGAGGGCAACAAGCGCAACCTGCAGGAAGTGCTCGATCTATTCCCAATTCTGCACGACAAGCGCAACCAGCCGGCCGGTTCGCTGAGCGGCGGCCAGCAACAGATGGTGGCGATCGGTCGTTCATTGATGAGCCGCCCGCGGCTGCTGATGCTCGATGAGCCCTCGCTGGGGCTGGCGCCGTTGGTGGTGAACCAGATGTTCGACGTGATCTCCCGTATCAACACGTCCGGCACCAGCGTGCTGCTGGCCGAACAGAACGCCTTTGCAGCATTGAAGATTGCTCACCGTGCCTATGTCATCGAGGGCGGCAGCCTGGTGATGGAGGGCGACCGGCAGGCCATGCTGGGTAACGAAGCCGTGCGCAAAGCCTATATCGGCGCCTGAACAGTCATGACCCAGGAGACAACAATGAAAACGCTCAAAGCGCTTGGAATGGCGATTGCCACCCTGACCGCGGCCCAGGCCGGCGGTGCATATGCCGAGCAGACGCTCAATATCGGTTTCACCGGCCCGCTCAGCGGCGGTGCCGCGCTCTACGGCGAGAACACGTTGTCAGGCCTGCGCATGGCGGTGGATGACGCCAACAAGGCCGGCGGCCTGAAGATTGGCGACGAGACCTACAAGGTCAATCTCATCAGCCTCGACGACAAGTATTCACCGAGCCAGGCGGCGACTAACGCCAAGCGGCTGGTGAAGGAATCGAAGGCAGCTGCAGTCTTCGTCCCGCACACCGGTGGCGTGTTTGCCCTGCAGGATTTCAACGTCGGCGACGACTTCTTGATCATGGCCTATACCAGCGTGCCCTCGGTGACTGAGCAGGGCAATCCGCTCACCGTACGCATTCCGCCGGAGTTCACCGGCTACGTGGATGCCTTTTCCGACTACGCGCTCAAGCATCATGGCAAAAAGCTCGGCATCGCCGGCGCGACCCACGAGTACGCCAAGATCTGGACCGACATGATGACCAAGGCCTGGGAGGAGAAGGGCGGAGAGATTGTCGAAAGCAATCCCATGGATTACAACAAGTCGACCGACTTCTATACCGGCGTGAGCCGGGTGATTGCTTCCAATCCGGATGTGATGTTCGTCGGTGGTGCCTCGGAACCCACCGGGTTGGTCATGCAGCAGGCGCGGCAGCTTGGCTTCCAGGGCGGTTTCATCGTCATGGATCAAGCCAAGCTGGACGAGATCGCCGCCGTCACGGGCGGTTTCGACCTGCTGGACGGCGCCATCGGCGTAGTGCCGCTGTCCGAATACGAGGGCGAGGCGGCCAAGGCGTTTGTCGAGCGTTACAAGCAGGCCCACGGCAAGGTGCCGGGCTCCGAAGCGGCCTACAACTACCTGGCCTTTCATACGTTGGCCAAGGCTATGGAGCTAGCCGGCAGTACCGATCCGCAACAGGTGCGGGCGAAGATGGCCGAGGCGATCAGCGCGCTGGACCCCAAGTACAACCTCTATTCGATACAGGGCATCACCGACAAGGGCGGCTTCATCACCCCGACCACCATGGCGGTGGTGGAGGACGGCAAGATCGTGCGCAAGGAAATCGAGTAATCCTTCACAGCCAAACGGCCCTCCTGGGCCGTTTCGGTGACAGGCTTCTGCAGTCGCTCTCGATCCTCTTCATGCCCTGCAGGGAGACCGGTCTTGCTCCGGCCCCCCTGACATCTCTCTCGCTTTCAAGCGAAGCTGGCTCAGCTGCAAGCACCGCCCGGCACAGCTTTTCTATCGTCGAGGTGCGCAAACAGTCGTCGGTAACGGAAGCATCGCCGAAGGGTAGGACGCATACGCTCGCCGTTATGAGGCACGTAGCCTAGAGGCGAAACTCACGCATCCCTCTGCGCCGTCTTTACTTGTCCCGATCAATATTGAACGGGGACCAGGCCTGTCGGGTAGGCATGACTTCGAGTCGGTTGATGTTGATGTGATCGGGCAAGCTGGCCACGTAGAAGATCTGCTCGGCGATGTCTTCGGCGGTCAACGGCGTGGTGCCGCGGTAGAGCTTGTCGGACGCTTCCTGGTTACCCTTGGTGCGGACCAGCGTGAACTCGGTCTCGGCCATGCCGGGAGCGATGTCGGTGACCCGTACGCCGGTGCCCAGCAGGTCGCAGCGCAGGTTGTAGCTGAACTGCTCAACGAACGCCTTGGTAGCACCGTAAACGTGGCCGCCCGGGTAGGGCCAGTGGCCGGCGACCGAGCCGATGCTGATGATGCTCGCGCCCTTGCCAGTCTCGATCAGACGCGGCAGTAGCGCATGAGTAACGTTGACCAGGCCGGTCACGTTGGTGTCGATCATGGTGTGCCAATCGTTCAGATCAACGTTCTGCGCGGGCTCCGGGGCGAGTGCCAGGCCCGCATTGTTGACCAGCGATTTGACCTGGCGAAAGCCTTCGGGCAGCTGGGCAATCACCTGCTTCACCGCCTCGGCGTCGCGTACGTCGAGCGTGGCGATGTGCACCGGGACCTTGGCCGACAGCTCTTCCTTCAGCGCTTCGAGCCGCTCATGGCGGCGTCCGGTCAGGACCAGCGACCAGCCGGCCTCGGCAAAGCGGCGGGCAGTGGCCCGGCCGAAGCCGGATGTCGCACCCGTGATGAAAACCACGTTGTTCATGCAAGACCTCTTGTCTGTTCGGGGTAGGCAGGCCGTACGCGGCCGACCCAGGGAGCTTACTGCGTCAGACCGCCAAGAGCAGCAGCCAGTTGCCCACCACAGGCGAGTCTCGGCTTAAGGAGCAAACGAGTCCGACCTAGCGGCCGTTCGGGCGTAGCGCTAGCCGCTTGCTCGGCAGGACGAATTGTTTGCGAAGGGCGCAACGCCAGACCGAACGCGGCGCCCACCAGCCATGGACGGGTCAAAAAGGCCTCGCCAACAGGGCGAGCCTTCAGATCGCTACCAGCCCGCGTACACCCTCGGCTTCCATCGTCTCGCCGCGGCCTTGCTGGATGATTTCGCCGCGGCTCATCACCAGGTATTGGTCGGCCAGCTCGGCGGCGAAGTCGTAGAACTGCTCCACCAGCAGAATCGCCATGTCGCCACGGGCGGCGAGTTTCTTGATCACCACACCGATCTCCTTGATCACCGACGGCTGGATGCCTTCGGTGGGCTCATCGAGGATCAGCAGGCGCGGTTTGCTGGCGAGCGCACGGCCGATGGCGAGCTGTTGCTGCTGACCACCGGAGAGATCACCGCCCCGGCGGTGCTTCATTTCCTTGAGAACCGGGAACAGCTCGTAGATGAACTCGGGTACTTCCTTGGCTTCCTTCGCGCTGAACCGGGAAAGCCCCATCAGCAGGTTTTCCTCAACCGTCAGGCGCCCGAAAATCTCGCGCCCCTGCGGCACGTAGGCGATGCCGGCGTGCACACGCTGATGCGGTTTGAAGCCGGTAATCGGCTTCCCCTCCCAATTCACCGCGCCTTCCTTAGCCGGAATCAGGCCCATCAGGCATTTGAGCAGGGTGGTCTTGCCCACGCCGTTACGGCCTAGCAGGCAGGTAACTTCGCCGATCTGCGCGTCAAAAGACAGGCCGCGCAGGATATGGCTGCCGCCGTAGTACTGATGCAGTTGTTGGACTTGCAGCATGTGCGACTCCTTCACTTTGGTGGATAAGCCTCTGGCGTTATCCACCCTACGATTAGCTTGCGATGATGCGGACGCCGGCGACCGGCTTCTCCGTTCACCGCCCTACGTTCGGCGGGCGTAGGGTGGATGACGCTTCACCCATCCACCATGGGATGTCATGGCTGACGAGAAGGGCGCCGTCCACCCTTTGAATCAATCACCGCCCGAGATAAACCTCGATCACTCGCTCATCGTTCTGCACGGCTTGCAACGAGCCTTCGGCCAGGACCTGGCCCTGATGCAGCACGGTGACGTGGTCGGCGATGGTGTCGACGAAGCCCATGTCGTGCTCGACAACCATCAGCGAGTGCTTGCGCGCCAGGCTCTTGAACAGTTCAGCGGTGAACTCGGTTTCGGCGTCGGTCATGCCGGCGACCGGCTCGTCGAGCAGGAGCAGTTGCGGGTCCTGCATCAACAGCATGCCGATTTCGAGAAACTGCTTCTGCCCGTGGGACAGCAGCCCAGCCGGGCGATTGCGGGACGTTTCCAAGCGAATGGTGCCCAGCACTTCGTCGATGCGGTCCTTCTGCTCGCCGTTGAGCTTGGCCCGGAGGCTGGCCCACACCGATTTATCGGTCTTCTGCGCCAGCTCCAGGTTTTCGAACACGGTAAGCGCTTCGAACACCGTCGGCTTCTGGAACTTGCGGCCGATGCCGGATTGCGCAATCTCGAATTCGCTCATACGTGTCAGGTCGAGGGTGTCGCCAAAGAACGCCGTGCCGCTGTCCGGGCGAGTCTTGCCGGTGATGACGTCCATCATGGTGGTCTTGCCGGCGCCGTTGGGGCCGATGATGCAGCGCAATTCACCGACGCCGATGTAGAGGCTGAGATTGGTCAGCGCCTTGAAGCCATCGAAGCTGACGTTGATGTCTTCAAGGCTGAGGATGGTGCCGTGGCGGGCATCCAGGCCGGCGCCTTTGACGCGACCGAGGCCGATGGCGTCGCGGCCGCTGCCGCTGGCGTCCACCGGATCGATCAATTCGGGTACGGGTGCGGTTTTCATTGTTCGCCCCTCCGGCGCAGCAATCCGATGACGCCTTTCGGCAGGTACAGGGTGACGATGATGAACAGCGCGCCGAGGGCGAACAGCCAATATTCGGGGAAGGCCACGGTGAACCAGCTCTTCATGCCGTTGACGATGCCGGCGCCGAGCAGCGGGCCGATCAACGTGCCGCGCCCGCCGAGAGCGACCCAGACGGCGGCTTCGATGGACTGCGTCGGCGCCATCTCGCTGGGGTTAATGATGCCGACCTGCGGCACGTAGAGCGCACCGGCGAGGCCGCAGAGCACGGCGGACAGCGTCCAGATGAACAGCTTGTAGCCGCGCGGATCGTAGCCGCAGAACATCAGCCGGTTCTCCGCATCACGCAGCGCGGTGAGCACTCGACCGAACTTACTGCGGGCCAGCTGCCAGCCCAGCAGCAGGCTGCCGGCGAGCAGCAGTACCGTCGCCAGAAACAACGCTGCACGGGTGGCCGGTGCGGTGATGTCGAAGCCAAGGATACGGGTAAACCCGGTGAAGCCGTTGTTGCCGCCGAAGCCGGTTTCGTTGCGGAAGAACAGCAACATGCCGGCGAACGTCAGCGCCTGGGTCATGATCGAGAAATACACACCCTTGATCCGCGAACGGAAGGCGAAGAAGCCAAAGACGAAGGCCAGCAGACCGGGCGCCAGCACCACCAGGCACATCGCCCAGAGGAAGCTGGAGGTGCCGTACCAGTACCACGGCAGCTCGGTCCAGGCGAGAAAGCTCATGAACGCAGGCAGCCCGTCGCCGGCGCTTTCGCGCATCAGGTACATGCCCATGGCGTAACCGCCGAGGGCGAAGAACAGGCCGTGGCCGAGCGACAGCAGCCCGGCGTAACCCCAGACCAGATCCAGCGCCAGGGCGACGATGGCATAACAGAGGATCTTGCCGACTAGCGTCAAGGTGTAGGCCGACACATGAAAGGCGTTGTCTGCGGGCAGCAGGTGCAGCAGCGGCATCGCCAGCAGGATTGCGAGCACCACGCCAAGTGCGGCAGCGGTGAGCTTCGGTCCAGCCTTTTGTGCGGCTGTAAGGGTAAGCGGCTGGTTCATAAGTGGCACTCCTGCCGCAGGTTGATGACGGGGATGCCGATTCGCCGGGTGTCCAGTAGGAGCCAGCTTGCTGGCGATCCCGCAGGGTTGCTGACTGACACCGTTATCGAAAGGAAGGACTGGGCTTCCCTCATCGTTCCGGCGAGGGAGGGGAAATAGGTCTTCAATCGATCACCCTCCCTTTCAGTGCAAACAGTCCCTGCGGGCGCTTCTGGATGAACAGGATGATCAACGCGAGGATGAGGATCTTGCCCAGCACGGCGCCGATCTGTGGTTCGAGGATCTTGTTGGCGATGCCGAGCCCGAAGGCTGCAAAGATGCTGCCCGCCAGCTGGCCAACGCCACCCAGCACCACCACCAGAAAGGAATCGATGATGTAGCCCTGGCCCAGATCCGGGCCGACGTTACCGATCTGGCTCAGCGCCACACCACCGAGCCCGGCGATGCCTGAGCCCAACCCGAAGGCCATCATGTCGATGCGCCCGGTGGGCACGCCGCAGCAGGCGGCCATGTTGCGGTTCTGGGTTACGGCACGCACGTTCAGGCCCAGGCGCGTCTTGTTCAGCAGCAGCCAGGTCAGCAGCACCACGAACAGCGCAAAGCCGATGATCACCATGCGGTTGTAGGGCAGCACCAGGTTTGGCAGCACCTGCAGTCCGCCGGACAGCCAGCCGGGGTTGGCGACCTCGACGTTCTGCGCGCCGAACAGCACGCGTACCAACTGGATCAGGATCAGGCTGATGCCCCAGGTCGCCAGCAGGGTTTCCAGCGGGCGGCCGTAGAGGTGGCGGATGACGGTGCGCTCCAGCGCCATGCCAATGGTGGCGGTGACGAAGAAGGCCACTGGCAACGCCACCAACGGGTAAAAGGCCAGGGCGTCTGGCATAAGCCGGGCCATCAGTACCTGCACCATGTAGGTGGTGTAGGCGCCGAGCATCAGCATTTCGCCGTGGGCCATGTTGATCACGCCCAAGAGGCCGAAAGTAATGGCCAGGCCCAGCGCAGCAAGCAACAGGATCGAGCCCAGCGACAAGCCGCTGAAAGCCTGGCCGAGCAGTTCACCGATCAGCAGCTTGCGCTTGACCTGGGCCAGGCTGGTCTCGGCGGCCTTACGCACGGCGGTATCGGTTTCCGCCTCATCGGCCAGCAGGTTCTCCAGCCGCACCCGTGCCAGCGGTGCGCCGGTTTCGCCGAGCAGACGCACTGCAGCCAGGCGCACGCCCGGGTCTTCGGCACTCAATTGCAGGTTCGCCAGGGTCAGGGTCAGGGCTTCGCGCACGCCCGGGTCATCTTCGGCTTCGAGGCGCTGCTGCAGGAGTGGCAGCTGCTCCGGTTGTCCGCTGCGTTGCAGGCGTTTGGCCGCGGCGAGGCGTTCGGCCGGGTCGTCGGAGAACAGCTGGTGGCTGGCTAATGCTCTATTGAGCAAGCCGCGCAGGCGGTTGTTCAGGCGCAGTTTCTTAGGCGTGCCAACGGGTTCGGCGTCGCCTTCGAGGGCGCGGTAATCACCGTTTTCGCCGATAAAGGGTGTTTTGTTCTTGTCGATCACCACGCGGTTGGCGCGCAGGGCTTCGATCAGTTCCAGCCGCTCAGGGGCTGGCGCATTGGCCCAGTCTTCCAGCAGCTTGGCCTGTTTTGCCGGGCTGGCTTTGGCGTAGTCGGCCGCGTCTCCGGCGTGGACTGCCCAGGGCAAGGCCAGCAGGAGCAGCAAGAAAAATCGGTACAGGGCAGTGTTCATTCGTGTGTTCCCCAGGGACCCCGGAGCTCTCTTCGTGGAGCTTGTGGTGGTCGACAGGTGGATAAGAAAGGCGTCGACTCCGCGTCCCGATCCACCCTACAAAGCCGAGCGAATGTAGGGTGGATGGCGCTTCATCCATCCACCGCAACGAAAGCAGCAATCAGTCTCGTAGGTGGGCCGGGCGGCGTTCCGCTTCAGCCCACCGAAGACGCCATTGGTGGGCTGAAGCCCACCCTACGGAGGCGATGCGATGCGATGCGATTGACGCTTCGCTTAGTTCGACTTCACCGCGTAGTCCGGCTTCTTGTCGTTACCGGGAATGTAGGGGCTCCACGGCTGAGCGCGGACCGGGCTTTCGGTTTCCCAGACCACCGAGAACTGTCCGTCATCCTGCACCTCGCCGATCATCACCGGTTTGTGCAGGTGGTGGTTCTTCTCGTCCATGGTCAGGGTGTAGCCACTCGGTGCTTCGAAGGTCTGGCCGGCGAGTGCCTGCACCACCGGTTTGACGTCGGTAGTTCCCGCTTTCTCGACCGCCTGCGCCCACATGTGGATGCCGACGTAGGTGGCTTCCATCGGGTCGTTGGTCACGGCCTTGTCAGCGCCGGGCAGGCCTTTTTCCTTGGCGTAGGCCTTCCATTGGCTGACGAACTTGTCGTTCACAGGGTTCTCGACCGATTGGAAGTAGTTCCAGGCGGCCAGGTGACCGACCAGCGGTTTTGTGTCGATACCGCGCAGCTCTTCTTCACCGACCGAGAAGGCGACGACCGGAACGTCAGTGGCTTCCAGACCCTGGTTGGCCAGTTCTTTGTAGAACGGCACGTTGGAGTCGCCGTTGATGGTCGAGACCACCGCCGTCTTGCCGCCGGCGGAGAACTTCTTGATGTTGGCAACGATGGTTTGGTAATCGCTGTGACCGAAGGGGGTATAGACCTCTTCAATGCTCGATTCCGGCACGCCCTTGCTGATCAGGAAGGCGCGCAGGATCTTGTTGGTGGTGCGCGGGTAGACGTAGTCGGTGCCCAGCAGGAAGAAGCGCTCGGCGCTGCCGCCGTCTTCGCTCATCAGGTATTCAACGGCCGGAATTGCCTGTTGGTTTGGCGCGGCGCCGGTGTAGAAGACGTTCGGCGAAAGCTCTTCACCTTCGTACTGAACCGGGTAGAACAGCAGGCCGTCGAGCTCTTCGAAGACGGGCAGCACGGATTTACGCGACACAGAGGTCCAGCAGCCGAAAGTCACCGCGACCTTGTCCTGGGTGAGCAGTTGACGGGCTTTTTCAGCGAACAACGGCCAGTTGGACGCAGGGTCGACTACCACCGGCTCGAGCTGCTTGCCGAGCACGCCGCCCTTGGCGTTGATCTCGTCGATGGTCATCAGCGCCATGTCTTTCAGAGATGTTTCCGAAATGGCCATGGTGCCGGAGAGCGAATGCAGGATGCCGACCTTAATGGTCTCGGCCGCCTGCAGGGTGAACGGGAACAGACCGCTGAGCATCAGGGCACTGGCGGCGAGGGTGGACTTCAGTAGGGGACGGCGTTTCATTGTGGGCGGCTCCTTGGCTGTCCATGCGCAACTGTGGGGTTGGTCCTTGGGGACGTAGAGCCCTATCGCAGCATCCGTGCCAATTCGCCTGTGAGCCTTCTGTTCCGGCGTTTTGCGGTCAATCATGAAATGCGCCATGGCGGGGCATGGACGCGGCATTGTCCGATAACGGTGCGCTTGGTGAGGTTATGGCGCACGCCATGCGCCTTTGTGGTGCTGATCGGTCGCAGCGTTGTTTTAGCCGGTTCGGTGCCTGTAGTAACGCTGGCTTTCACCGCCCCTTGCTGGTCAGCAACGCCCGCCCTAGCATGGCCGGCCTGCCATCAAAGGCTCCGCCATGCCTCGCACCTCTCGTCCCCGTCCACCGCGCCCTGCAGCGGCGCGATCACAACCTCGTCGTGTGGCCAAGGCGCCGCCGGCCGAGCCACGTCTGCTGCTACTGAATAAACCCTTCGACGTGCTCACTCAGTTCAACGATGCCGATGGCCGCGCCACACTGAAGGACTTTGTGCCGGTGCCGGGTGTGTATCCCGCTGGCCGCCTGGATCGCGACAGCGAAGGCCTTTTGCTGCTGACCAACGACGGGCAATTGCAGGCGCGTATTGCTGATCCCAAGCACAAGCTGCCGAAGACGTATTGGGTTCAGGTGGAAGGCGAGGTGACTGCCGAGCAGCTGCAGCGGCTGCGCGACGGCGTTGAACTCAACGATGGCATGACCTTGCCAGCTGAAGCACGGCAGCTCGACGAGCCCGAACTCTGGCCGCGCAATCCACCGGTGCGTTTTCGCAAGAGTGTGCCGACCTGCTGGCTGGAGCTGGTGATTCGGGAGGGCCGCAATCGTCAGGTACGGCGGATGACTGCTGCGGTCGGCTTGCCGACGCTGCGGCTGGTGCGGGTCAGGATCGGGCCCTGGTCGCTGGACGATTTGCAGCCGGGCGAATGGCGGCAGGTGCCGGCGCATTTGTGAAGCGCTGGCCGCTGTGCTCTGTTCAAACGACTTCAGCGGGTCAGTGCGGAATGCCCTGTGTCACTTCGATCACGTAGCCAATGATCGGCTTGGCGAGAAACGCGAACAGGCACAGCCCCAGACCCAGAAACAGAATGGCCGTGCCGAGGCGACCGGCTTTCGACTTCTTGGCCAGGTCCCAGATGATGAAGGCCATGAGCGCCATCAGGCCGCCGACCAGGACGATCATCATCCACTTCTCAAATACTTCAGGCTCCACACGTTACTCCTGACTGACATCGAAGAATGCGCCCGGGCTGGCCGGGCGAGAAAACGGCGCAGTATACGCCCGTGGAGCGTGCTCAGCTCCCTCAGGCGTTGGACGATTCTGAGCTTCAGGGGTTCGAGCGAGAGGCTCTGTTTGGAGCTCTGGTACGGCTGTTAGTAGTGGGATTTGATCACGTCGATGCCCTTGTTGAGCACCACTTGCCAGGCTTCAAGATCCAGCTGTTCCAGCTGCCGATCATGCTGCCTGATGGTATTGAGCAGGGCGGCTATCCAAAGGTCATAGAGTTCGGGGCGGATGTCGAGATGGGCACGTGAATGGCTCTTGCCCAACGCCTGGAGCTTGGTATCCGGCATGCCGCGGGCGAACATGACCAGGTTGAGGATGCCGGCGCGCAGCAGCTGTTTCTGCGCCACCATGTCGGTTTTGACGAACTTGTCCCGCACCGCAGGGGAGCTGGCAAGGAAGGTGGCATAGAAGTCGTCGAAGAAGGCGGCACTCGCGCAGCAGCGACCGTAGCTCTGCATGACGCGGTTGGTGTCTTTCATGGGCATTTCCTTTGCTCGTAGCCTATGACGCTGTGGGACGGGCGACTGGGTTGTCTAGCCGCGCGGGCGGTGGCAGCCATGTGCCGGCGGGCGCGAATTATAGGCAGTAACCCTTGCAACCGTGTGGATGTAAGTGTGACCCCTGTCTCAGGCTCGCAAGTGCTCCAGCGGCAGCTCGGTGCTCGATGACACCTGCCGCAGGACAAAGCTGGAGCGCACGCTCGACACCCCTTCGATACGGGTCAGGGTGCCCAGCAGGAAAGCCTGATAGTGCTCCATATCCGGCACCACAACCTTGAGCTGGTAGTCGGCATCCATCCCAGTCACCAGGCTGCACTCGAGCACTTCCGGGCATTTGCCGATCACCCCTTCGAAGTGCTCGAAGCGCTCCGGTGTGTGTCGGTCCATGCCGATCAGTACATAGGCGGTCAGGGTCAGGCCGAGCTTCTTGCGGTCCAGCAGTGCGACCTGGCGGGCGATGTAACCGTCGTCCTCGAGCTGCTTGACGCGTCGCGAGCAGGGCGAGGGCGACAGCCCGATACGCTCGGCCAGATCCTGATTGGAAATGCGCGCATCGTGCTGCAGTTCCTGCAGAATGCGCAGGTCGTAACGGTCTAGTTTGCTCATGTTTGGCTGCCTGTAGAGTTTGGTTGCGCATAACTATGCATCCGCACGCAATGATTGCGCAACTTGCGTGAATATGAGCAATTTTCGCAATCATCTGTCGCTGGGCGGGGCGTAAGCTATATCCAACTTCAGCCCCCGGCAAAACTGACGCGGTACTTACCCCGCCGCGCCAACCGCATACCTTACCGAGGCTATCGGTCCGGGCCCGCACCGCTCACAAGGCGCTGCCGAAGACGTCGTCACAAGCGACTAGCGAATTCAGAGCAGTATTGAAAAAAGACCACGTCTCGCCACGTGGTCTTTTTTTATGGGCGTTCGGTTGGCCCCAACGGGCGAGGCCTCACTACCTCGAGCGGGTCGGCATGCACCAGGACTTCAGCCCGGGGGTAGTGGCTGTGGATCGCCGTTTCGACCGCGTCGCACAGCGCATGCGCCTCGATCAGTGGCAGCTCGCCCGGCAGCTCCAGGTGCATTTGCACGAACCAGCGGGTGCCTGAAACACGGGTACGCAGGTCGTGGCAGCCCACCACGCCGGGCACGTCGCATGCCAGCTGATGCATGTGTTCGCTGATCTGCGGTGCAAGCTCTGTATCCATGAGCACGGCGCCTGCCTCTCGCACGATGCTCAGGGCGCTCCAGAAGATGTACACCGCAATGGCGATACCGAAGACGGCGTCCAGGCGTTCCAGGCCGTAACCGGCGAGCACCAGCGCGACAAGAATGCTGCTGTTGAGCAGCAGATCCGAGCGGTAGTGCAACGAATCGGCGCGAATCGCCGTAGAGCCGGTTTCTCGCACCACATGGCGCTGATACATCAACAGCGCCACGGTCAGCGCCAACGACAGCAGCATCACGGCGATGCCCAGTGTCGGCGCACCCAGCGGCTGCGGATGCAGCATGCGGTCCACGCCCTGAACGCAGACCAGGATCGCACTGACGGAAATGAAAGCGCCCTGACCGAGCCCCGCCAGGGCTTCGGCCTTGCCGTGCCCGTAGCGGTGATCATCGTCGGCGGGGCGCAGGGAGTAGTGCACCGCGAGCAGGTTAAGCAGCGAGGCGGCGCCGTCTAGCAGTGAATCGGTAAGCCCGGCCAGCAGGCTGACCGAGCCACTCAGCCACCAGGCCAGCGCCTTGCAGGCCGCGAGGGTCAGCGCGACGGCAAGCGCAAGCCGTGTGGCCCGGCGCATCAGCCGGGCGTGTTCGGCGCTGACGCCCTTGCGCTCGCGGGTGTGTTGCATCAGGCGGCCGGGCGCAGTCCAAAGGCCGCCAGCTGCTCTACGCTGCCGTTGTGTTGGATGAGACGCGGGTCATCCAGCGGCAAGCTACGGCCAGTTTCAGTTTCGATGATGGCCTTGAGCTTGGCCTGGTCGATCACGCCGTCCGCGCCAATGGCTTCCTGCAGCTTTTCCGGGGCCATGGAGTAGTTGCTGTCAGGCAGATAGATCGCGCCGGTGGCGAAATCGATACCAAAGGCGATCAGGCCGGGGATGAGATAGAAGAGCAGGCCGACGGCATTGGCTACTGCGATTGCCGGGTCGATCTTGCCGTCGATCTGGCCACGGCGGTCGGGGTAGAACAGCGTGCCGCAGGCGGTCAGCTGAGTGAACAGGGAGACGGCCAGCACGCCGCCGATGACACGGGAACGAGTACGCATAAGGACCTCCGGGAAAAGTGGCGCAACTATACAAGGGCTGCGTGATGTTTTCCCGATATCAGACACTTCCGCTGCCCGCTCTGTTCGGCATCGTTGCTTCACCTGGGGCATAACGCTGTTCGCCGCTGCGCCGAGGCCTGTGCTCGCTATAATCGCGGCCCAGAAAACGGAGTCTCCATGATTGCCCTGCCCATCGATGAAGCCCTCCCGGCGCTGCGCCAGGCCCTGCTAGCCCGCGATGAAGCGGTGCTCGAAGCGCCGCCCGGCGCCGGCAAGACTACCCGGGTGCCGCTGGCGCTGCTGGGCGAGTCCTGGCTGGCCGGGCAAAAAATCCTGATGCTCGAACCACGTCGCCTGGCAGCCCGGGCAGCGGCCGAGCGGCTGGCCAGCGAGCTGGGCGAAAAGGTGGGTGAAACCGTCGGCTATCGCATCCGACTGGAAAGCAAGGTCGGGCCGAGAACCCGCATCGAAGTGGTCACCGAGGGCATCCTTGCCCGCCGCTTGCAGGATGATCCGACGCTTGAAGGTGTCGGCCTGGTGATCTTCGACGAGTTCCACGAGCGCAGCCTGGATGCCGATCTGGCCCTGGCGCTGACCCTGAACGCACGCGTGCTGCTGCGCGATGAGCCGCTCAAACTTCTGTTGATGTCCGCGACGCTCGAAGGCGCGCGGCTTTCCACGCTGCTCGACGATGCGCCGGTGGTGCGCAGCGAAGGCCGCATGTATCCCGTCGCGCAGCGATGGGGGCGGCCGTTTCAGGTCGGTGAACGTATCGAGCCGAGGGTGGTGCAGACCATCTTGCAGGCGCTCGATGAAGAGTCCGGCAGCGTGCTGGTCTTCCTCCCCGGGCAGGCCGAGATCCGCCGCGTGAACGACATGCTGGCCGAGCAACTGACGGATCATGGCGAGGTGATGCTCTGCCCGCTTCACGGTGAACTGGAGTTGATGGCTCAACGCGCGGCCATCGAACCGGCGCCTGCGGGCAAGCGCAAGGTGGTGCTGGCGACCAACATCGCTGAGACCAGCCTTACCATCGAAGGCGTGCGGGTGGTGGTCGATGCCGGGCTGGCGAGAGTGCCGCGCTTCGATCCCGGCAGCGGCATGACGCGGCTGGAAACACGGCGGATCTCACGGGCGTCCGCAACGCAGCGCGCGGGTCGTGCCGGCCGCCTGGAACCCGGGACCTGCTACCGGCTTTGGTCCGAAGACCAGCACGCCCAGCTGGCCGCCTATGGCGATGCGGAAATCCTTCAGGCCGACCTGGCCGGCGTGGCGCTGCAGCTGGCGCGCTGGGGTGTCGAACCTGATGAGCTCGCTTGGCTGGATGTGCCGCCTGCTGCGGCTTACCGGCAGGCGCAGGATTTGCTGGAGCGTCTCGGCGCGCTCGGTCGGAGTGCTCGCGGCGGCTGGCAATTGACGGCCCACGGCCAGGCCATGGCCGAACTGCCCGCTCACCCGCGTATCGCCCATCTGCTGCTGCGCGGTCAGGCGCTGGGCCTCGCGCCGCTGGCGGCCGATCTTGCCGCACTGCTGGTGGAACGCGATATCCAGCGCGGCGGCGAGCGCGGCGGCGCGGACATTTCCACCCGTCTTGGCCTGCTCGACGGCAGCGCGGGGCGGCATGCCGGCGCACAGCGGGTGCGCCAGCTGGCCCGTCAGTTTCGCGGCTTGCTGCATGGGCCTTCCGCGCCGGCACCGGCTGATGCTTCAGATCATCGCTGGCACGGCGCGCTGCTGGCGTTCGCCTATCCCGACAGGATCGCCCGGCAGCGCCGTGATGGTGGCGGCGAATATCGACTGGCCAACGGTCGAGCGGCGGTGTTCGGCGAGCCGGACGCCCTGATGAAAGAGCCTTGGCTGGTGATCGCCGAACTGGGCAGTCGTCAGGGCCAGCGCGAGGAGCGCATCTACCGCGCGGCGGCACTGGACCCGGCACTGTTCGAGGAGGTGCTGGCCGAGCACGTCAGCCAGCGCGACGAGCTGGAATGGGATGAGCGCGAAGGCGTGCTGCGAGCCGAACGGCAGCGGCGGGTCGGTGAGCTGATACTCGGCCGTGAGCCCTTGCCGGGGTTGGATGACGAGGCGCGAGGCCGCGCAATGCTTGGGCTGGTTCGACGCAAGGGACTGGAGTTGCTGCCCTGGACGCCGGAGCTGCGCCAATGGCAGGCGCGTATCAGCCTGCTGAGAGCGCTGGACCTGGCCAGTGGCGCTACTAGCGACTGGCCGGATGTGGCCGATGAGGCCCTGCTGGCTCGGTTGGAGGACTGGCTGTTGCCCTATGTCGGCAAGGTGTCGCGGTTGGCGCACTTCGCCCAGCTTGACCTGCAAAGCATGCTAGCGACCCTATTGCCCTGGCCGTTGCCCCAGCGCATCGACGAACTGGCACCGGTCACCATCGCGGTGCCTTCGGGTTCGCGGGTGCGGCTCGACTACAACGAATCACCGCCGGTGCTGGCGGTGCGCTTGCAGGAGCTGTTCGGATTGGCCGACACGCCGCGCATCGCTGGCGGGCGGCAGGTGGTGAAGCTGCATCTGCTGTCACCTGCGCGCCGGCCGGTGCAAGTGACCCAGGATCTGGCCAGCTTCTGGGCCAACACCTACATCGAGGTGAAGAAGGACCTGAAAGGCCGATATCCCAAACATTACTGGCCCGACGACCCCTTGATCGCCGAGCCGACTGCGCGGGTCAAACCACGGAAGTAGCCCGCAGGACTCAGTCTTTCGCCGCCCGATAAAGGTGCCTTGTGTCGACGTTGTACAGCGCCGAATCGGCAAACGCCTCGGCCGTCAGGACCCGGCCGACAAGGATCAAGGCGGTACGGCGAAAGCCTTTCTCGCTGACCTTCGCCTCGATGTCCGCCAGCGTGCCCATGACCCAATCCTGATCGGGCCAGCTGGCGCGGTGCACCACGGCAATCGGGCAATCCAGGCCGTAATGCGGCAACAGCTCGGCCACGATGCGCGACAGGTGCTGCACGCCAAGATGAATCGCCATGGTTGCGCCGTGTCGCGCCAGATCGTGCAGCTGCTCGCCAGGTGGCATGTCCGATTTGGTGGCGTAGCGAGTCATGATCACTGTCTGGGAAATCTGCGGCAGCGTCAGTTCGACGTCCAGCAGTGCGGCGCAGGCAGCCGTCGCAGTGACGCCCGGAACGATCTGGAAGGCGATGCCGAGCCGGCGCAGATGGCGGATCTGCTCGCCAATGGCGCCGTACAGGGACGGGTCGCCTGAATGCACCCGCGCCACGTCCTGGCCCCTGGCATCGGCCTGCTGGATCAGCTCGATGATTTCGTCCAGATGCAGCTCGGCGGTGTTGATCACCTGCTCGGCACTATGGCCTTCGAGCACGGCGGCCGGAACCAGCGAGCCGGCGTAGAGAATGACCGGGCAACTGCGCACCAGCCGCTGTCCTTTGACGGTGATCAGTTCCGGGTCACCAGGGCCGGCGCCAATGAAATAGACGGTCATGCAAACTCCAGATCAAGGAAGACGGGTGACAGCCAAGGCACAGGTCGCATTGGCGGAGCGCAGCTTTCGACACAGCAATCGGGCTTTCTGATTACCCATGATTTCGGCCTGTGCGAGGGCGCTGGCCTCGGCAAGTCCAGCGCTGCCGGTCAGGGCCTTGCTGTGCGGCGAATGCTCGCTGACCGACGCATCATAAGGGGCAAGCTGCGCGGCAGACAGCAAGGCAAGGGGCAGCCTCAGGTGCCCGGCCAGCGCCTGCAGGCCCGGTTCGTTCGCCTTGATCTCGCTGCTGGCCAGGCAGCTGAGCGCGGCGATCGTCAATCCGTGATCCCGCAAGGCGCGATGCAGAAGCGCTTCGAGCTCGACCCGGCTGCACCCCTTGCGGCACCCCAGCCCCGCGACGAGCAGCGCCCCATTCGGTACGTGGCGGGGCTCGGGGAGAGATGAATCGTCAGTAGCGGTCGGGATGGGCATGGCGCTCGTATTGGGATGGACCGCAGCGAGCACGGTCATGGGCAAAGGGGCGCAAGAACATCACGCGCCTTGCTGAGCGTCAACCGGGCGATTGACCCGCCCCCAGGCTCTGCGTAGCCTTCACGCGTCGAGGTTCTCTGGCGATGCCAGAGCTAAGAGGGAACACGGAAAGCCGTGGCTGCCCCCGCAACTGTAAGCGACTTGACCCTTGGGTGTGCTTTGTCGAGCACACCAGCCACTGCGCATGGCGCGGGAAGGCGAGGGATATTGGCAGACGCACCACGCGTCGCCCGGTCGTGAGCCAGGAGACCTGCCTCGCCACACATTTACAACCGGGCGGGGTGCTCCGGTGGTGCTTGTTGGCGCTTGTCGCCACGTAAGTGTCCGCCTGCCTGCTCATCTTTTTTCCGATGCTTGCAGGGCTACGATGAAAACCCTTTCCAAACTTCCCGTCACCATCGTTACCGGCTTTCTCGGCGCCGGCAAAACCACCTTGCTGCGCCACATGCTGGCCAATGCCGAAGGGCGACGTATTGCCGTGATCGTCAACGAATTCGGCGAGCTTGGCATCGATGGCGAGATCCTCAAGCAGTGCTCCATCGGTTGCAGTGAGGAAGAGGCCAACGGCCGGGTTTTCGAACTGGCCAACGGCTGCCTCTGCTGCACCGTTCAGGAAGAATTCTTCCCGGTGATGCGCGAGCTGGTGGCGCGTCGTGGCGATCTCGACCATATCCTCATCGAAACCTCTGGCCTGGCACTGCCCAAGCCGCTGGTCCAGGCCTTCAACTGGCCGGAGATCCGTAACGCCTGCACGGTCGATGCGGTGATTACCGTGGTCGACAGCCCGGCAGTGGCTGCCGGCACCTTTGCCGCCTTCCCGGATCAGGTCGATGCGCAACGCAAGCTCGATCCCAATCTCGATCACGAATCGCCCCTGCATGAATTGTTCGCCGATCAGCTGGCCAGCGCCGATCTGGTCATTCTCAACAAGGCCGACCTGTTGAGCCCTGACGCGCTGGCGGCCGTTCGTGGCGAAGTGGCCGAGGAGCTGCCCGAAGGAGTCAAGGTCATCGAAGCCCATGGCGGCGAGCTGCCGTTGAACGTGCTGCTGGGCCTCGATTGCGAGACCGAACTGCACATCGATGGGCGCAAGACGCATCACGATCTTGAAGGCCATGAAGAACACGATCATGAAGCCTTCGACTCGTTCGCGGTCGAGCTGCCGGAGGTGCCTGAAGACAAGCTGCTGCACGTATTGAAGAGTGCCGTGATTAAGCACGGAATCTTGCGCATCAAGGGCTTTGCCGCGGTGCCGGGCAAGCCCATGCGCCTGCTGCTGCAGGGCGTCGGGCAACGGTTCGACAAGCACTTCGATCGTCCCTGGCAGGCTGGTGAAGCACGCGTCAGCCGGCTGATCATCATCGGCCAGTTTCTTGACCCATCGGCGATAGATGCCGAACTGAACGCTGCATTGGCGGGCTGACCGGCCGTGCATCTGCTGCGCACCCAGCCCGGCCAGCAATTGCCGGCCGACAGCATCGCCGACCTGGGCCAGACGCCTGGGGAAATCGTCGTGCTGTGCACGGGTGATTCGCACCTGTCACTGCTTGCCGAGGTGGCCGGCCAGCTGCCCGAGGACTACCCCAGCCTGCGGCTGGCGAGCCCGGCGCAGTTGGGCAACAACGCGTCGATCGACTTTTATGTCGAGCAGGTGCTGCAGCACGCCAAGGTCATCCTGATTTCCGTGCACGGTGGCGTCAGTTACTGGCGCTACGGGATCGAGCGGCTGGTGGAGCTGGGCCAGCGCGGCGCTACCGTCATCATGGTCCCGGGCGATGATTGTGCCGATCCCGAACTGAGCGAGCTCGGCAATGTGCCGACCGAGGATAGCCACCGGCTGTGGCAGTTCCTGCGCCAGGGCGGTGTCGACAACGCGCGGCAGTTCTATCACTGCATCGCCAGCCGCTGGTTGGGCCGTGACTACCCCTGGCATGAGCCTGAGGCGCTGGCGCGGGTAGCGATCTATCACCCCCATCATTCATCCGCGGCGCTGGCTGACTGGCAGCGCGACTGGCGCGCGGATGCACCGGTGGTTGGCCTGATCTTCTATCGCACGCAGGTTCAGGCGGCGAACACCGGCTTTATCGATACCTTCTGTGAGCGGTTGCAAGCGCAAGGGCTCAATCCGTTGCCCATCGCCGTAGCCAGCTTGAAGGAAGCCGCGTGCCTCGCGCAGGTCGAAACCTGGCTGGAGCAGAGCGGAACTGCGGTGATCATCAATACCACGGGCTTCGCCCAGTCCAGCCCGGACGCGCCGAACCTGCGCCCGTTTCGGCTGGACGTCCCGGTGCTGCAGGCCATCTGCGCCCTGGATAACCACGAACAGTGGCAGGCCAACGCCCAAGGTCTGGGCTCTCGGGACCTGGCGATGCATATCGTGCTGCCGGAGCTGGACGGCCGGCTGATCACCCGGCCCATCAGCTTCAAGGGCCTGGCCTGGCGCAGCGAGCGCAGCCAGAGCGACGTGATCTGCTATCGACCGCACCTTCCCGGCATGGACCATGTCGCCGAGCTGGCCCGGCGCTGGGCACGCCTTGCGGGGTTGCCGAACGGTGACAAGCGGGTCGCCCTCATCCTGGCCAACTACCCCACCCGCGATGGGCGCATCGGCAACGGGGTCGGGCTGGATACGCCAGCGGCCGCGCTGAATATTCTCCGGGCGCTGCTGGCGCAGGGGTACCCGGTAGCCGATCTGCCCGAGAGCGGCACCGCGCTGATTCATGAACTGCTCGGTGGCGTCACCAACGACCTCGACAACCTCGACCTGCGGCCCTGTGCCCAGAGCCTGGCGCTGGAGGAGTACCGGGCGTTCTTCGATGGGCTACCGGCTGCCAACCGGCAGGCGGTGATCGAGCGCTGGGGCACGCCAGAGCAGGACCCGATGTTTCGTGCCGGTCGGCTGATGATCGCCGGGCTGCGTTTCGGTTCGACCTTCGTCGGCATCCAGCCGGCGCGTGGTTATCAGCTGGACGCGGCGGCGATGTATCACGATCCCGATCTGGTGCCGCCGCATGGCTATCTCGCGTTCTATGGCTGGCTGCGCACGCGCTACGCCGCCGATGCGTTGATCCATGTTGGCAAGCACGGCAATCTCGAATGGCTGCCCGGTAAGAGCGTGGGGCTGTCCGACAGCTGCTGGCCGGACGTGGTGCTCGGCGCCATGCCTAATATCTATCCCTTCATCGTCAATGACCCGGGCGAGGGCGCTCAGGCCAAGCGGCGCACCCAGGCGGTGATCATCGATCACCTGATGCCGCCGCTGACCCGCGCCGAAAGTTACGGCCCGCTGCGCGACATCGAGCGATTGGCCGACGAGTACTACGAAGCCAGCCAGCTCGACCTGCGCCGTGCGGCGGAACTGCGCAGCGAGATCCTGGTGCTGGTGCGTGCGGCCAATCTTGACCGCGAGCTGGGGCTGCAACTCAGCGACGATCCCAACAGCTGGCTGCCGCAGCTCGATGCCTACCTCTGCGACCTGAAGGAGTCGCAGATACGCGATGGTTTGCACGTCTTTGGCGAGTCTCCCTGCGGGCAACTGCGGCGCGACACCTTGCTCGCGCTGCTGCGCATTCCGCGCGGTGACGGGCAGGGCGCCAATGCAAGTCTGCTGCGCGCCCTGGCCGATGATCTGGCCCTGGGCTTCGATCCCATCGACTGCGACATGGCGGCGCCCTGGCACGGGCCGCGTCCGGACCTGTTGGCACACTGCGATGCCAGCCTCTGGCGCACCGCAGGCGATACCCGTGAGCGGCTGGAGCTGCTTGCGCTGCGGATGATCGAAAGCGAATCAGCAGGTGTCGGGCCCGCCAGTCGTGACGTGGTGCAGCAGCTGCGAGGCCGGATCGCACCATTGCTCGACAGCTGTGGCAGCAAAGAAATGGCCGGCTTGCTGGCCGCGTTGCAGGGCTGTTTCGTCCCTGCTGGCCCTAGCGGCGCGCCGAGCCGGGGACGTATCGATGTGCTGCCGACGGGGCGTAATTTCTACACCGTCGATGTGCGCAACCTGCCCACGCCCACGGCCTGGCGAATCGGCGTGCAGGCGACCGAGCGGCTGCTCGAACGGCACATGCAGGATCACGGTGATTATCTGCGCCAACTTGGCCTGTCCATGTGGGGCACCGCGACCATGCGCACCGGCGGCGACGATATCGCCCAGGCCATGGCGCTGCTGGGCGTGCGACCGGTCTGGCAATCAGGCAGTGGTCGTCTGGAGCGCTTTGAAATCGTGCCGCTGGAAGAGCTGGGCCGTCCGCGGGTGGATGTGACACTGCGGGTTTCCGGCTTTTTCCGCGATGCCTTCAGCAACCTGATCCGCGTATTCGATGAGGCGGTGCAGGCGGTGGCCGATCTCGACGAACCAGAAGACATGAACCCGCTGTCGGCTCGGGTCTGGCGCGAATCGCTCGAACTTGAAGACGGCGGCCTCGATGAGCCGGAAGCGCGGCGTCAGGCCGGCTGGCGAATCTTCGGTTCCATGCCGGGTGCTTACGGCGCGGGCGTGCAGAACGTCATCGATGATCGTCGCTGGCAGAGCCGCGAAGACCTGGCCGAGGTCTACCTGAACTGGGGCGGCTACGCCTACGGCAAGGATGACGAAGGCCTGCCGGCGCGGGCGCGCTTCGCCGAGCGGCTGCAGCAGGTTCAGGCCGTGTTGCAGAACCAGGACAACCGCGAACACGACATTCTCGACTCCAACGACTACTACCAGTTTCAGGGCGGCATGCTGGCCGCCGCCGAGACCCTGCGCAGCGGATCGGTCGCGAGTTACCACGGCGACAACAGCCAGCCGGACAACCCTAAAATCCGCAGCCTGAAAGAAGAGCTGGGCAGGGTGGTGCGTTCGCGTGCAGCGAACCCCAAGTGGATCGCCGGCATGAAGCGCCACGGCTACAAGGGCGCCTTCGAACTGGCGGCCACGGTGGATTACCTGTTCGCCTTCGATGCCACCACCGAACTGATCGACGATCACCAGTACGCGCTATTGGCCGATGCCTACGTGCTGGACGGCGACACCCGCGAGTTCATCCAGCAGCATAACCCCGAGGCGCTGAAAGACATCCTCGAACGCCTGCTGGAAGCCCAGCAGCGCGGTCTCTGGGAAGAGCCAGGCGACTATCGGGAAGCGCTGGAAAACCTGCTGATCGACAGTGAGGAATCATGAGCCCACATATTTTGGTCGGTCCTTTGGCATGGTTTGGTCAGCGGTTGCAGTTGCCGTATGCCACGGTGAAGTCGACGTGGCGTAACCCGCCATCGGTGCAGCGCGTGCCATCGCCTGGTGGGTTACGCGGCGCGCCGACATCGCCTGCGTATCGTTATCCGGCGTCCTGCGCCGCCAACCCACCCTACGTAATCCTCTTCGATCCCACGGATGCCTGCCATGCCCGATAGTCATTTCCCACTTGCCGCCGTGGTCGGCGCCGATGATCTGAAGTTGGCCCTGTGTCTGGCCGCGATCGATCCGGCGATTGGCGGTGTGTTGATCGAAGGCCCTCGCGGCATGGCCAAGTCGACCCTGGCGCGCGGGCTGGCAGATCTGTTACCGAGCGGCCAGTTCGTCACCTTGCCGCTGGGCGCCAGTGAGGAGCGCATCGTCGGCTCGCTGGATCTCGATGCCGCCCTGGGCGAGGGACGCGCCGAGTTTTCTCCGGGCTTGCTGGCCAAGGCCGATGGCGGTGTGCTCTATGTCGATGAGGTCAATCTGTTGCCGGACCATCTGGTCGACCTGTTGCTCGATGCAGCCTCCAGCGGCGTCAATCACGTCGAGCGTGACGGCGTGTCTCATCGCCACGCGTCGCGCTTCGTCCTTATCGGCACCATGAACAGCGAGGAGGGCGAACTGCGACCGCAGCTGCTCGACCGATTCGGCTTGAACGTTGCGCTCGACGCCCAGCCGCAGCCCGCTCAGCGAGCGGAAATCGTGCGCCGCCGGCTGGGTTTCGATGCCGATCCCGTCAGGTTCCTGTCCAGCTGGTCGGTCGAGCAGGAGGCTTTACGCGCGCGCTGCCAGAGCGCTCGGACACGCTTGCTGGACATCCCGCTGGACGATGCCGCACTGGAGCAGATCAGTCAGCGATGCTTTGCAGCTCAGGTCGATGGTTTGCGCGCGGATCTGGTCTGGCTGCGCGCGGCCCGTGCTCATGCGGCCTGGCGCGCCTCGGCTCGAATCGAGGATGAAGACATCGAGGCCGTCGCCGCTTTCGTATTGCGCCATCGACAGCGCCAGGCAGCGCCTCCTTCATCGACTCCGCAATCACCGCCCCCACACGAGCCTGACCAGCCCGGCGCGCCTCGGCAGCAAAACGAGGGCGCGGGTGACTGGGGGCAGTTGCCGGCCCAGGCACAGCCCGTTGGCGCACGGCGTGAGCCGCCGCAATGGCCAAAAAAGTCCTGAGCATCCGCCCACCCAGCGCCCGCGGCGCGGATGCACGAGCAGCACCGGGCAGCCTGAACGGTGGTCGGCTGGGCGCCGCTCGCAGTGGTGCAGCGGGACGGATCGACTGGGCAGCCACCTTTTTGCTCAACGGGCGACCGCACCGCCGTGAAGATCTGGTGATGCGCCCCCGCAGCATGCGGGCAAGCGAGTTGTGGCTGGTGATCGTCGATGCTTCGGGCTCGACGCGTCGACATGGCGCGCTGAGCAAGGCCAAGGGGCTGCTCGGTGAAATTTTCGAGCAGGCACGGCGTCAACGTGTCCGTCTGGCTCTGATGCAAGCCAACGGAACGCGCGCCGACTGGGTGTGGCCGGGTCGCAAGGTTTCAACTGCACAACAGCAATGGCTGGCTGATCTTGGTGCCGGAGGCGGTACGCCCTTGCTGGACGCACTGCAGCAGGCGGCCGACTGGCAGACGCGTCGACAACGCCTGAAGCCCGCCGAGCAGCATCGACTGCTGATCCTCACGGATGGCCGGCTGCGTGACGCGGGAGCCCTGAACCCAAGCCGCTGTCCGGCCCTGCTGGTGGATATTGAGAGCTCGCCTATTCGCCTAGGCAGGGCACGGCAATTGGCCGAACAACTGGGCGCGGAGTATCGACACATCGATACGCTCGCGGCCCTCAATGACAAACTTTGAACGACAAACCCTGAGCGCAATGGAGCCGGAATCCGTGAAAACCCTATTGATTATCGGCATTGGCGCAGGCGATCCCGACTTTATGACGATTCAGGCGATCAAGGCGCTGAACCGCGTCGACGTGTTCTTCCTGATGGACAAAGGTGCCTCGAAGGACTCGCTCATTCATCTGCGCAAGCACATTTGCGAACGCTTCATCGAAACGCCCGGGTATCGCTTCGTCGAGGCGGAATGCCCCGAGCGCGTTCGAGGCGTCGCCGACTACCGGGCCAGCGTCGTCGACCTTAATCAGGACAAACAGCGGGTGTTCGAGCAGATGGTTCACCACGAGCTGGCCGAGGGTGAGGTGGGTGGCTTTCTGGTCTGGGGCGATCCCGCGCTATATGACAGCACGCTGCGTATCGTCGGGGACATCGTGCAAGCCAGCCCGGAGCCGATCACCTACGAGGTGATTCCCGGTATCACCAGTCTGCAGGCGCTGGCGGCCCGGCATAAGGTCTGCTTCAACAGCATCGGCCAGGCCTTTCAGGTCATGCCCGCCCGGCGACTGGCCGAGGGCTTTCCCGAGGGGCTGGATAGCGTGCTGGTGATGCTCGATGCGCGGGACACCTATTGCCTGTTCGTCGATCAGGAGATGGATATCTACTGGGGCGCATACGTGGGCACTGCGGATGAGGTGCTGATTGCCGGAAAGGTAGGGGAGGTTGCAGAGCAGATCCGCAGCACCCGCGCCGCATTGCGCGAGCGGCATGGCTGGATCATGGACAGCTATCTGTTGCGTCGCCGCAGCGCTGACGAGGCTTGATCGTCAGCGCCGGGCGAGCTTGATCAGGCGGTCGCGAGGGTTTTGACCGTGGTGAATCGACTGATCAGCGGGTTGTCTGCATAGCGCTTGAGCGTGCGCACCACCAGGCAAGTGAACAGCGGCTCAAGCAACACCAGCGGCAGGTAGGACACGGCGAACAGCGCCCAATTCTGCAGCGGCGTGGGTTCGTTACCCAGCGACAGCCAGAAGCCGACCATCAGCACCACGCCGCCGTAGAAGGCCGCGTCGAACTTGACGACTTCTGCCCAGCGAATCACGCGCCCGCCTTCGGCGAAGAAGTGCCGGCCAAGCAGGCCATGGGCGGCGATCAGCGGCAGGATCAGCGACAGTGAGTTGACCGCCAGGTGCACCAGGTCGGTCGGCTCGAACAGCAGCCCTTGCAGCAGCAGGCCAATGGCGAAGCCGAACAACGTCGGCACGAAGCCGAAGATTACGTACACCGCCGACGCGCCCACGAAGTGCAGCTCCGAGGCGCCGACCGGCATGTGAAAGACCTCCATGAATATGGAGAAGAACAGCGCGGCGAGCAGGGTCTTGATCCAGATATCCGGCCGCCACATCAGCTTGGGCAGGAACACGGCCAATGTGGAAACGGCTGCTGCGTTGGCAAAGACGATTTTTGCGGCGTTGAGTACGCCAGGTTCGATATGCATCGTTCTCCCTCCGAGGGATGCGGGTTGAAAGGCGCCGGGATCGGCACGCTGATGGCAGGTCTCCTGGCTCGCGGGTCGTCGTGCACCTGCGTCTTCCCAGCCGATCAGGCCAGTGACTTCATTGCAGGTGAACTCGCCGTTCACAGTTGCGGGGGCAGCGCAGGAATAGCCCTGAGGCGTACCTGCTTCCCTCTTGCCTCTGCCTTTGGGGCAGAACCATCAAGCGTCGCTAGGGTAATGGGTTTGCCTTTATTGAGCACGTCTAAAACGCGGCTTGAGTTCACCCCGCCGGATAGCTTCTGGGGGTGTAAACCCAGTCGCCTCCGCCGGGCTTGGCGAATCGGCAGGTCTGCGATGAGCCGATGATGACCAGCGTGCGCATATCCACCTGTTCAGGTACTAGTTCGCCAAGCGTGGTGACGGTCAGCATTTCGGCTGGTCGCCCTACATCGCGGCCCAGCACCACCAGGGTTTCCGGGCTGCGCTGTTGGCGGAGAATCTCTAGTGCCCGCCCGAGCTGCCAGGGCCGCGCCTTGGAAATGGGGTTGTAGAAGGCCATGACCAGATCGGCCGCAGCGGCGTGCTCCAGGCGCTTTTCGATCATCGCCCAGGGTTTGAGGTTGTCCGATAGCGAGAGCATGCAGAAGTCGTGACCCAGCGGCGCGCCGGCTTTGGCGGCCGTTGCCAGCGCTGCAGAGACGCCCGGCAGGATTTGCAGATCGACCGCATGCCAGCGCGGGTCGCTGGATGCGTGCAAGGCTTCCAGTACCGCGGCAGCCATGGCAAACACGCCAGGATCGCCGGACGAGATCACCACGACCCGTCGACCGCTGGCGGCGAGTTCGAATGCGTGGCCCGCGCGCTGCAGTTCCTCGCGGTTGTCGCTGCTGTGGCTGACCTGAGCCGGCCGTAGCGGGCCGGCCATGCGGATATAGGTTTCGTAACCGAGCAGGTCCTGCGCACTGTCCAGTGCCTGCCGCGCCGCAGGCACCATGAATTCGGCCGCGCCCGGGCCGAGGCCGATCACCGTCAGCGAGCCGCGTGGCTGACCGATCTTCTCGATGTCGATGGGCTCATCTGCGAGTAACAGTCGTGCGCGCTGGCTGCGGCTGTGCTGCGGCGGCAGCTGCTCGATGTTATCGCTGAAGCGGATCGGCAGGTCCAGCTGGCTGGCGACCTGTTGCAGCTCGGCGTCTGTCATGAGGTCGAGCGGCGCAATCAGGCAGGCGAGGCTGCGTGGGGAAAAGCCGGACTCATCGATCAGCTGCTGCACCTCGGCAGCCAGTTCAGGGCCGCCGCGTTCGACGTGAATCGAGACCTGCCGGGGGTGGATGCTCAGGGTGGAGTCGTCATCCTGCCTGAGCGGGCTGACGTTGACCCGGTGTTTCGCATTCGGGTCGAGTGGCAGCTTGAGTTCATCCAGCCAGGGCGCCGGGCCTTCGACCCGCACCGGCGCGCCGGCCAGCAGGTCGCTGACGAATCGCTTGCCTTGTTCCAGATCCGCCAGCACATAACCGGGCGGCGGGGAGAGCAGGCAGGCGCCGAAGCGCAGCTCGCCGCTGGTGGTGATGGCCGGGCTGACTTCCAGCACAGCGGCAATCTCTCGCGCCATCCGGTTTACGCCTGCCAGGCCGCCGAGCAGCGGTATCACGGCGCTGCCGTCTTCAGCGATCACCAGCACCGGGGGTTCGTTGTCCTTGTCGCCGAGTACTGGTGCGAGACTGCGGATCACGATGCCGGCCGCGCACAGCGCGATGATCGGTGTGTTGGCCTGGTACAGCCATCGAAGATGCTCGCCGAAGTTTTCGTACGGCGTGTCGACCTTGACGGCACGCCCGCGCAGCCCGTGTACCTGTGCGGCCGGGTAGACACGTTGTATCCGTCTGGCGGTGTCGAGGGCGGAGGCGCCGAGTACGACGATAGCGGGTGCTGGGGTGGCGGGGCCGGGCATAGTGCATCCGTAGATCAGAGAAGACGGGTGAATGAGGAGGGCTTCAGCCGCGCCACTTCTCGCCGGGAACGAGGATCATCGAGAAGTATGGGGACGACATCGGTTCCACCTCATCCAGCGGGACGATCTTCTGGTTGGCCATGGTTGCGCGTTCAACGTAGTGCGCGCGCTTTTCCAGCCCGAGCTCTTGAAGGACGCGGCGGACCTTTTCGAAGTTGCGCCCGAGCTTCATCACGACCGCCGCCTCGGCATCGCGCAGCCTTTGCTTGAGCTCCGCCTCGGGCAGCACGCCGGACAACACGGAGAGGCTCTGATTGCGATAGACCAGCGGCGTGCCGAGCACCGACGTACAGCCCAGCATCGAGCAGACGCCCGGCACGACCTCGACTGGGTAATCCGCCGCCAGGCGGTCGTGCAGGTACATGTAGGAGCCGTAGAAGAACGGATCGCCTTCGCAGATCACCGCCACGTCGCGACCGGCGTCGAGCTCGGCGGCAATCTGCACCGCGCAGGTGTCGTAGAAGTCCGCGATCACATCCTCGTAGGAGAGCGGCGGCGCGAGCTTTTCGGTGGTGACCGGGTAGACCAGCGGCATGCGCTGCTGGTCGTCGGTCAGGTGCTGCTCGATGATCCCGAAGGCGTTGCCGCCCTGGCCCTTGTTGGCTTTGGCCTTGGCCACGAAATACCCGACCACCGCCGCGCTCTGCAGCAGGCGCAGGGCTTTCAGCGTGATCAGTTCGGGATCGCCCGGGCCTACACCCAGCCCGATCAGCCGTCCTTTGCCTTCCATCACTCCACCTCCGTCGCGAGGGCGTTGACCGCAGCAACCGCCATCGCACTGCCGCCGCGCCGACCACGCACCACCACGTAGGGCACGCCGCGGCTGTCCGCCGCCAGCGCGTCCTTGGACTCCGCCGCGCCGATGAAACCGACCGGCATGCCGATGATCAGTGCAGGCTTTGGCGCGCCGGCATCGAGCATTTCCAGCAGATAGAAGAGCGCGGTCGGCGCGTTGCCGATCACCACCACGCTGCCTTCCAGATGCTCGCGCCAATGCTCCAGCGCAGCCGCGGATCGGGTATTGCCCAGCGTTTTGGCGAGGTCCGGCACGCCATCGTCATGGAGGGTGCAGATGACCCGGTTGTTCTTCGGCAAGCGTGGTCGGGTGATGCCTTCGGCAACCATGCGCGCATCGCAGAGGATCGGCGCGCCGGCCTGCAGCGCTTCTCGGCCAGCCGCCCCAGCGCCTGGAGAAAAGGCGAGATCGCTGACGATGTCCACCATCCCGCAGGCGTGAATCACTCGCACGGCGAGCTTTTCCATGTCGGGCGGAATCGCGCTGAGGTCGGCTTCTGCACGAATGGTGGCGAAGGAGCGCCGGTAGATTTCCTGGCCGTCGCGGATGTAATCAAGCATGGGTGCGTCCTGTTGCGTGGTGCTGGGCGAGCCATGCTCCCGCTTGGTCGATGGTCATAGGTGAGGCCAGTGGTTGACCGAAGCCGGCCATGCCCGCCGCGCGCTCGAACAGCTGGTAACGGTTGTCCGCCACGGCAAGTAGCGTGAAAGGCGCGACATGCGCGGCCGCGCAGGAGCGCGAGCAACCGCTGAGGTGTACGTGCGGGTGCGCGCCGTGCTGTAGCAGGCAGGTTGCCAGTTTGAGGGCGTCGTGCTTGGTGTCGGCAAGTCCGCGCGCGCAGCCGGCAGAACCGGTGCAGGCAATCAGGTTGGCCAGGGGGGCGGCTCTATAGGTAAGCAACCCGACTTGCCTGAGGGCTGCGAGTAGGGCATCTGCCTCGTTGTCCGGCACGTTCGGTATCAACAGTCCCTGCCAGGGCGTCAGCCGTAGGCTGCCATCGCCGTGCAGCCTCGCCAATTCGGCGACGGCGAGTAACTGACTGGCGTCGATCCGTCCCAGTGTCGCGCTGGCCACCACCATCGCCAGCCCTGGCTGGCGTTGCGCGACGATGCCAAAAGGCGCGTCTGCCGCCGGGGTTTGCCGCTGCCAATTGGCCGGCACGGGCGAAAGCGCAGTGGGCAGGCGTGCCTGTACCCGACGCAATAGCTCCTCGGCCGGGATGGATTCGAGCAGCTGGCGCATGCGGCTCTGCTCCGGGCCAGCGCGCTCAAGAAAGGTCAGCAGGATCGCTTCGACCAGCTGCACAGCATCCGCCGCAGCGACCATACCCAGCGGCCTGTCAGTCGGACAGCCGGCCAGGCCGAACACCAGCTGCTGCGGGGTGCCGGGAAGGGCACGCAGCCAGAGGTCATGGGCGTGTTCCAGCATGCACAGGCTTTCGCCGCCATCGAGCTGAATGGCGAACTTGGCGGACAAGGCGTGCAGCGCTCGTTTGTCCTGTAGCAGGGCCAGCAAGTCTTCGGCCAGTGGCCGGGTGTCCATGTGCTGCTGGCGATCCAGGCCGGCAGCGGGGCTCAGCATGAGATTGCGTACGTCGTCGGCATCGGCCACCGACGGGCCAAGATTCGCGTCCAGCAGTGCGCGGATTAGGTCTTGCTCCGATTCGGCCCGTACGCCGCGTATCTGCAGGTTGCTGCGGTTGGTCAGCTCGAGCACACCGCTGGCGAAACGCTGCGCTGCCTCGGCGATGGCTCGGGCCTGGCTCGCGGCAAGAACGCCGCCGGGCAATTTGACTCGGCAGATGCCACCGTCCAGCGCCTGCACGATGCGCAGCAGGCCGGGACACGCGCTGGGGCGAGGAACGGGCAGTTCAGTCATGGGAGGCATGGTCGCGCACGGTGTCACCTGAAACTAAAGACGCGGCGACCAGACCGGCAGAGTTCGGTGAACTCCGTTGGCATCGGTACACCCCGCCCGATGTTGGCACTCGCGACCAGCGTCGTCGGCAGGTCTCCTGGCTGACAGGTCATCATCATCCGCGGCCTTCCCGGTTTCCCAGTGGCATGCGTGCGGAGGATTCGCTGTTTACAGTTGCGGGGGCAGCTCGGTCACGATCATCGATCGCTCCGTATTCCCTCTTAGGCCCTTGGCGTAATCGCAGCGGGCACCGACGAAGGCGCTATTATGCCCGCTTTGCCCGACGACGCGACAGCCAAGGCTGTCGCCCGATGAAGGCTGGTCTAGCGATGTGGGGGAGGCGGATGACGCCCTGGTTGACGGTGGTAGGGATCGGCGAAGACGGCTGGGCAGGGCTCGGCGAGCCGGCTCGGCAGGCGCTCGGTGAAGCGACGTGCATCATCGGCGGCGAACGGCAGCTGGCGTTGTTGCCCGACGACCTGCAGCGCCGAGGGGAATACTGGCCGAGCCCGTTCAGCCTTGAGCCGGTGCTATCGCGTCGGGGCACGCCCTTGTGCGTATTGGCGAGCGGCGATCCGATGTTCTATGGCATCGGCGCCACCTTGGCGCGCCAACTGGATGCCGCTGAGATGCGCGTGTTTTCAGCGCCGTCGTCCGTATCTCTGGCGGCGGCGCGCCTTGGCTGGCCATTGCAGGAGACGGAGGTCGTTTCCATGGTTGCCAGGCCGCTCGCGGCACTGAACGCCCGAATATATCCCGGTGCCCGCTTGTTGATCCTGTGCAATGACGGAACGAGCCCCGCTCAGGTCGCGCAGTTGCTGACGAGCCGGGGCTTCGGCGCAAGTCGGCTGACGGCTTTGGAGCACCTGGGCGGCGCCAAGGAACGGCGGCTGGACGCCCTCGCAGCCGAATGGGCATTCGATGCCATCGCCGATCTGAATCTGCTGGCCGTCGAATGCATGGCCGACGCGGATGCCCAGTGCCTGCCGCTCACACCCGGTCTTGCCGATCACCTCTACCGACACGACGGCCAGCTGACCAAACGGGACGTGCGGGCGCTGACCCTGGCCCGCCTCGCACCCATACCCGGCGAACTGCTCTGGGATGTCGGCGCCGGCTGCGGCTCTATCGGCATCGAATGGATGCGTGCTCATCCCAGTTGCCGCGCCATCGCGGTAGAGGCCGATGCGGGGCGTCAGGCCCATATCGAATACAACCGCGATGCGCTGGGTGTCCCGGCGTTGCGCCTGGTGGCAGGCCGCGCGCCGGAGGCACTGGCAGACCTTCCCGAGCCGGATGCGATCTTCATCGGCGGGGGCGTCACGGTTCCGGGTGTGATCGAGCATTGCTGGGCCAGCCTGAAGCCGGGTGGCCGCTTGCTCGCCAACGCCGTGACCTTGCAGAGCGAGGCGTTGCTGATGGGCTGGCGTGAGCGCCTCGGCGGCGAGCTGGTTCGGGTGTCCGTGGCGCATGCGCAGCCGCTGGGCGGTTTCGACGCCTGGCGTGGGGCGTTGCCGATCATGCTGCTGCAGGTCGAGAAGCCGCGATGATTCGCATCCTGCTGCTCGGCGGTACGGGCGATGCTTTGCGCCTTGCGCGGAGCCTCGGTCCAACGCATGTCTACAGTCTCGCCGGCCTGGGCCGCGTGCCCGACGACCTCAAATGCCAGGTCCGCGTCGGCGGCTTTGGCGGTGCGCAGGGCCTGGCAGAGTTTATCAAGGCCGAACGCATCGACCTGCTGGTTGATGCCACGCACCCCTATGCGGCGCAGATCAGCGCCAATGCGGCACGCGCGGCGGAGCAGGCCTGCATCCCGTGCTGGGCGTTGCGCCGACCGGCCTGGCAGGCAGGCAGAGGAGACGACTGGCGCGAGGTGAGCGACTGGACTGAGCTGATCGAAGCCTTGGGCGATTTCCAGCGGCCCTTCTTCACGCTCGGGCGCGAACCCCTGGCGCACCTGCACGAAATTCCAAAACACCAGCACTGGACGGTGCGTTGCCTGGATGCTCAGCCGGCCGCTGATCGCGCCGAGATCATCGGTGACCGTGGCCCCTTCAACCTTGAAGCCGAGCGTCAGCTGTTTGAGCGGTTGGACTGCGATGTGTTGATCAGCAAGAACAGCGGCGGCGATTCCACCGAACCGAAACTGCAGGTGGCTCGCGAGCGAGGCCTGCCGGTATTGCTGCTGCGCCGCCCGATGCTGCCGGCGGTCACTCGGGAATTCGCTCATCGTGATGAGCTGCTTTCTGCGCTCAAAACCATCGGAGTCGTGCCCGGCTAGTGATCACTCGCCTTTGCCCGGCGCTGCTAGACTGCGCGCCGCTAAGGAGAGAGCCAATGACTACCGCTGATTCACCCTACGCCCGGGTCCTGTTCGTCGGTCCCGACCTGTCTGAAGGCTCGTTCGCCGAAGTATTCCGAGCACGTCTGGCCACGCTGCGCGGCAAGCAAGCACTGCGTGATGTGATCGATACAGGTTCGGGCTACGGCCCGCTTTGGCAGGCGGTTCGTGAAAGCGCTCGGCCGCTTCTGGTGATCGACCTCGAGCCGCAGAGCAGCAGTGCCCATCTCGACTGGCTGCGCAGCGAACTCATGCAATTCGAGGATGCTGATCGCATCTTCGTAGCGGGTGCGATCGGCACCGCCGAAGCGCTGCCCGTCGAGGCGGCCTGCACCCTGATCGACCGACCGGAGCTGCACCTGCCCTGTACCAATGTCGCGCCGCTTCCAGCCGTGCACGCCTGGTCGAAAATCCCGCTGCATGAGCATCGCGTGCTGCTGTGCAATGGTCCGCGCTGCACCCGTCGCGGTGCCTTGCCGCTCTGGAAAGGGCTGCGGGAAAAGCTCAAGACCGCCGGCAGGCTCGAATGCGAGGGCGGCGTGCACATCACCCGCACCCAGTGTCAGTTCCCGTGCGATCAGGGCCCGACGCTGAGCGTCTATCCGGCGGGCAAGTGGTACCGCGTGCGCAACGAGGCGGAGGTGACGCGGTTGGTTGACGAGCTGTTCGTTGCCGGGCGTGAGGTGCCCGAGTTGCTGATGCCGAATCAGTAACCAGGCGAGGCGCGTTGAGCAGCGGGCAGGGCCTGGGAAACGCTCGGCAAGGACTGGAATGCGCCGGTACTGCCATGGCGAGCGGCCTCGCCCTGGAACGTCGCTACTCCTCCGGCAGGCTCAGGTCTTCCCCGGCCGTCGTCATCTCGGCATAGGCTCGGTCCAGTGAATCGACGATCGCCTGGCTGTCTTCAGTGTGGCGGGACACGATGAAGCGAATGGCGACCTTATGCAGCTCCACATGGGGAAGCGCCTCCATGCCGAGGCGATTCAGGGCCTGGCTCACCGGAACCTCGTAGTCGAGCAGATAGTCCGCACGGCGGTGTTTCAACATCTCCAGTGCCGAGGTGTGGGTGGCCGTCCGGTGTAGGCGAATCTGCAGCTGCGGGTCGTGCAGCATCTGGTTCACCTGTGGCCAGTAGTTGTAGCCACCAATGATGATGACGCCGCGTTTGCGCAGGCTGCTTGGCATGGTCGGGCGTGGGGTGTCGGGCCGGTGATAGAGGTTGAGGCTGATTTGGGCGAGGGTTTCTCGGCCTTCCAGGGTGTCGGCTTGCAACTCAGGTTTGCCCGGCGCGCCGGGCCAGATATCGACAGTGCCGTTCTGCAGGGCTGCGTACAGCCGGGCACTCGGCAGGCCGCGGAATTGCGCCTGAAAGCCTGCGTGGGCGAGTACGCGCCGAGTGAGATCGACCAGGGGGCCGTTGGGGCGCCCTTGGGCATCGCTGTAGATGGCTGGGGGAAAATCGTAGTAACCGACGGTCAGGGTTCTAGGCGCCTCGGACGAGGCAACGCAAGGCCCCGCCAGAGCCGCTGCAATCGGTATCCAGAATAATCGCTTCAAGGTAATTCACTGCCCCTTGTGGTTCGCGCGTAGGCAAAGCATGGCGCGCCACGCGCCCGACTGTCCAGAATAGACATTGGCGCGCCGACACACCGGCGCCGCGACCATGCCTCCAGCAGATAGAAAACAGGCTGGCTATGCTGAGGCTAGAGCGTAACGTGCCTATCGGGGTCGGTTACCCGGATGACTCGATGGAGAGGTCTATGTATCGCAAGGTATTCACCAGCAAGGTGTTTGATCGCAAAGTGGTGCTGATTACTGGCGGCTGTGCCGGCATCGGCCGTGCGCTGGCCGAGCGGATGGCCCAGGCCGGCGCCAGGGTCGTGATCTTCGACCTCGACCAGAACGCCATCGACGGGCTGGTACAGCACCTTACAGACCATCACAACGCTGATGCGCTAGGGCTGCGCTGCGATGTGTCGAATGCCGCGGCGGTGCAGCAGGCCATTGCGCTGGTGGTGGAGCGCTTCGGCGGTATCGACGTGCTGATCAACAATGCGGGTATTACCCATCGCAGCCGGGTCGCCGACACCAGCCTGGCGGTGTTCGAACGGATCATGGCGGTCAACTTTTACGGCGCGTTGCATTGCACCCAGGCGGCCTTGCCGAGCCTGATAGCCCGTGAAGGACAGATCATCGTGCTCAGTTCACTCTCGCAATACGCGCCGGTGCCAGACCGTGGCGCCTATAACGCCAGCAAACATGCGCTGCATGGATTGTTCGAAACCCTACGCAGCGAGCTGACCGATACCGGTGTCAACGTGATGCTGGTGTGTCCGGGGTACACCGCGACGGATCTGCGCAAAAACGTATTGATTGGCGATGGCTCTACCGCGCCACAGCCGGTTTTGACGGTGGGGCGCGTGGCGTCGCCGCAGGACGTGGCGGAATCCATCTATCAAGGCGCGCTGAAGCGGCGACGGTTGCTGGTGCTGTCGAACCTCGACTGGCGGGCGCGGCTGGTGGCGCGCTGCTTCCCACGCACCTTCGAGCACCTGCTGTTGCCGCGGCTGGCCGGTGCTCGGACTTCATCCGGCGCGGGCTAGGCGGTCGGCGCGTCGCTGTAGAGCTCTTGAGCCAGCTTCATGTCCCAATAAGCGGCCTCGATCTTGTGGCCGTCCAGGTCGCGCACGAAGCAGCCGTAGTAGGGCTCGCCATATTCTTCACGCGGGCCGGGTGCGCCTTCATCCGTGGCGCCGGCAGCCAACGCGGCGCGATGAAACGCATCGACCGAGGCCTTGTCCGCTGCGAAGAAACCGATATGGGTGCCGTTCCCGATGCTGGCTGGTTGGCCATCGATCGGCGTTTGCAGCCAGAACTCAGGGTATTCACGCCCCCAGGCGATCGCGCCCGGATGGGCCATGATGCGCTTACACCCGAGCGTGCTGAGGATCTGATCGTAGAAGGCGGCGGCTTCATCGAAGCGATTGCTGCCGAGGGATACGTGGGACAGGATGCTGGGGTTCTGGTCGGTCATCGGTGCGGCCTCCTTGACGGGTGGAGACCAAGCCTAGTTCGTCAAATCGGGGTCTGCCGCCTTGCCGATCAACGTTATTGCTTCTGATCGCCGCCCGGTTCGCTGCAAAGCATGAAGCAGCGGAACAGCACCACCGTCGCCAACAGCTGCACCAGCCCGACCACACTGTCGACCACCACGGCGAGCGCTCCAGGCGCTGTCTCACCCGCCCAGAACTGTGCGGCCACCCAGGCTTCCAGAAGCCACAGCGGCACCAGCACGACGAGGATGCAGCCGAGAATCAGCAGAAAATGTCCACGGGTCTGCAGGAAGCTTTCCTTCAGTGCCGCCAGCGGACTCAAGCCGCGCATCACCAACAGGTATTCGGCAAAGGCGATCTTGACCATGATCCACAGCCCCGGCAGCACGAACAGCGAGGCGCCGAGCATGATCAGCAAGGTGCCCAGCCCGGCCAGTACCGCCATCGACGGCCATAGCGGCAATGCACGCATCATCACCTCGCGCAGCGGCGGTGCATGACCGCGGCTGCGCGCATCGAGGAACAGGATCAAAGCGGCGATATACAGCGGGTAGAAGACGAGTCCGATCAGCAGCTCCTGTGCCGGCATGGCACCTTTGCCGAACAGATGGTCGATGGCCAGGCGGGCGAGGCTCTCCAGCAGAATCAGCGGCAGGCAGAGGCGTGCAATGGACAGCAAATTGCGCGAGTAGAAGAACCAGGCGTCACGGAGGATGGACAGGACATTCATCGCAGGCGGCAACTCGTGGGAAAAACCAGGCGCGCACTTTAGCAGGCCGTTGGAAAAAGTAGGCGAGGCAGGCAAGACGAGGTGCAACGACCATCGCGAGTCAAAGCAGCCGAAGACGCAGAGGGTAGTGTTCTAAATCATTTGACCGGGCTGGCGATCCAGACTGTTTTTACGAAGCATTGCCAACGTCGTTTTCAATGGCCTGATGAGCCCAAACGACCGGCCGGCGACAGCCGCGCTATCGCAGTCCATACTGGCTGGCCATTCCTCCGCTCAGGTCATCGCGTGAAGAAGATCGCCTTGTTTGCCGACGTGCAGAACCTTTACTACACGGTGCGCCAGGCTCACGGCTGCCATTTCAACTACTCCGCGTTGTGGGCCGAGGTCAGCGAGCGCGGCGAGATCGTGGAGGCCTATGCCTATGCCATCGATCGGGGGGATGCCAAGCAGCAGCAGTTCCAGCAGATCCTGCGCAACCTCGGCTTCACGGTGAAGTTAAAACCGTATATCCAACGCAGCGACGGCTCGGCCAAGGGCGACTGGGATGTTGGAATCACCATCGACGTGCTGGACGTGGTGGGGCAAGTCGACGAAGTTGTACTGGCCTCGGGAGATGGCGACTTCGATCTGCTGCTCGACCGGGTGCGCGCTGGCGGCGCCGAGGCGACGGCCTATGGTGCGCCGGGCCTGACAGCCAACTCGCTGATTCGCGCGGCGTCGCGTTACGTGCCCATCGAAGGCAAGCTGCTGCTGCGCTAAAGGGCGCCACACGCTGCAAGGGAAACGGCGCTACGGTCTTATCAGCGCAGCCACCGCACTGCTTCGCGCCAGCTGTAGGTCGGGTCACGCCTTACCGACCCGACGAGCGGCGTCACGGTGGATGTAAGAAGCGCCATCCACGCTACGCTTGGCTTCCAGTTTCCAGGCGCCTTTCCGAGTAAACTGCGCAGCCTGTTTTCGTCCTCCCGGTTACCGTCATGACCTTCGCCTCTTTGGGCCTGATTGATCAGCTGCTACGCACCCTCGAATCGCTTGAATACACCCAGCCGACGCCGGTCCAGGCCAAGGCGATTCCGGCTGTGCTCAAGGGCCGCGACCTGATGGCCGCGGCGCAGACCGGCACCGGCAAGACCGCGGGTTTCGCCTTGCCGCTGTTGCAGCGGCTGCTGCACGAAGGGCCGCAAGTGGCGAGCAATTCGGTCCGCGCGCTGGTGCTGGTGCCGACCCGTGAGCTGGCCGAGCAGGTGCACGAGAGCTTCAGAACCTACGGCCAGGACCTGCCGCTGCGCACCTATGCAGTCTACGGCGGCGTCAGCATCAATCCGCAGATGATGGCCTTGCGCAAGGGCATCGACGTGCTGGTCGCCACACCCGGGCGGTTGCTGGATCTGTATCGACAGAACGCGGTGAAGTTCAGCCAGGTGCAAACGCTGGTGCTGGACGAGGCCGATCGAATGCTCGACCTCGGCTTTTCCGAAGAGCTGGACGCGCTGTTCAGTGCGCTGCCGAAAAAGCGCCAGACCCTGCTGTTTTCCGCGACCTTCTCCGACGCGATCCGGCAGATGGCGCAGGAGCTGCTGCGCGATCCCCTGTCCATCGAGGTTAGCCCGCGCAATGCTGCGGCGAAGACCGTGAAGCAGTGGCTGGTGCCGGTGGACAAGAAGCGTAAGTCCGAGCTGTTCCTGCACCTTCTGGCGGAGAGGCGCTGGGGACAGGTGCTGGTGTTCGTCAAGACGCGCAAGGGCGTCGACCAGCTGGTGGATGAGTTGCAGGCGCAGGGCGTCAGCAGCGACGCGATCCACGGCGACAAGCCGCAGGCGTCGCGGTTGCGCGCGCTGGAACGTTTCAAAGCGGGCGAAGTGCAGGTGCTGGTGGCCACCGATGTGGCCGCGCGTGGCCTGGATATCCATGACCTGCCGCAGGTGGTCAACTTCGACCTGCCTACTGTTGCCGAGGATTACGTGCACCGTATAGGCCGAACCGGGCGTGCGGGTGCGACAGGCGAAGCAGTGTCACTGGTCGCCGCCGATGAGGTCGATCAACTTGCTGCCATCGAGACGCTGATTCAGCAAGTTCTGCCGCGCCACGACGAGCCGGGTTTCGTCCCGGATCATCGGGTGCCGACCACCCAGCCGGGCGGGCAGATCATCAAGAAACCGAAAAAGCCGAAGAAGCCTAAAGAGTCGGCTGGCAAAGGCCGTGTTCATCTGGGCAACTGGTTCGATGAGAGCGAGAAACCCAACGCCAAGCCGATCCGCAAGGTGCCGAGCCTGGGCGGAACGAAGCCGACGAAAAAGCGCTGACCGAGGCGGGTGTCAGCTCGTTGCGTGTTTGTCGCATTGAGATGGCAACAATGGATGAGCGCCGGTTTGCCTGATTGCTCGTGAAGCCGGGCGTCAGATTGAGAAGGCCTGAGGCTTTGCGTTTTTCATACATGCAAGACAGCACAGGAGAGATCGCTTTTGGCACACGCGCAAGCGGAGCTTCACTCACTTAGCCGAGCTGACGTATGGGCCGGGTTCAGGCAATTGACGCCGATCTCGCTATTCGTTGTGGTGTTTGGGCTGGCCTTTGGCCTGGCCGCGACGCAGGCGGGGCTGAACGACTATTCGATCCTGATGATGAGCGCGCTGGTCTTCGCCGGCGCCTCGCAATTCGCCTCGTTGGAACTCTGGGGCACGCATGTTCCGGTCGTTCCGCTGGTGGTCACCGTGTTTGCTGTCAACGCGCGGCACCTGCTGATGGGCGCGACGCTATACCCCTATCTGCAGCACCTGCCGCCGGCGAAGCGCTACGCGGTGATGCTCGTTGTTTCGGATGCCAACTGGGCCATGTCCATGCAGGCGTTCAGTCTCGGCAGGCCGGGGTTAGGCATCTTGTTCGGCGGTGGTCTGGCGCTCTGGACGTTCTGGGTGTTGGGCACCTGGCTGGGGCTTTATTTCGGCAGCGCCATCCACGATCCGGTCAGTTGGGGGCTGGACATGGTCATGGGCTGTTTCCTCCTGGCGATGGTCGTCGGCGGCAAGAAGGATCTGCGGATGAGTGTGATCTGGGTCGTCGCGGGTGGCGCCTCGATGTTGGCCTACTGGTATCTGCCCGCCAATAGCCATGTGGTGGTCGGGGCGCTTGCCGGTGGTCTGTTGGGCGCGCTGTGGATGGAGAAACCGACATGACGCTGGAAACGGCGGGATCCGGCACGCTGATCGTCATTTTGGTCATGGCGGTGGTCACCCTGGTGACTCGCTGGGGTGGTGTGTTTGCGATGTCGTTCGTGCCCATCAGCCGCCGAACCGAGCAGTTCATCAGCGCCATGTCCGGTTCGGTGCTGGTGGCACTGCTGACACCCATGGCAGTCAACGGCGATAACGGTGCCCGGCTGGCTTTTCTCGCCACGGCGGTGACCATGCTGCTGCTGAAGAAGCCGTTGCCGGCCATCGCGGCTGGAATCATCGCCGTGGCGCTGTTCAGGCATCTGGCTTAAACGAGCGCCGTTCCATCAGGCGCTGGGCGGGTTAGCAATCCCCAACCAGCGCAGAATGCCCACCGCTGCCGCTCGACCGCTGGCGAAACAGGCGGTCAGCAGGTAGCCCCCGGTGGGGGCTTCCCAATCCAGCATTTCTCCCGCGCAGAACACGCCCGGCACCTGTCGCAGCATCAGTCCGTCGTCCAGCACCTCGAACGGCACGCCGCCGGCACTGCTGATGGCTTCGTCCAGCGGGCGGGGGCGCAGCAACTCGATGGGCAGGGCCTTGATCGCCTTCGCTAAACGCTGCGGGTCATCGAAGGCGTCAGCGGGCGCGAGTTCCCGCAACAATCCCGCCTTGACGCCATCAAGACCGAGTTGACGCTTGAGGTGCTTGGCCATGGACTGCGAACCGCGCGGTTTGGCCAAGGCGCGAATGATCCTCTCCAGCGAATGATCGGGTAGCAGGTCCAGCGTGACTGTGGTGCTACCGTTCTGCTCGATCGCCTGGCGGATCTCGGCGGACAACGCATACACCAGGCTGCCCTCGATGCCGGTGGCGGTTACGACGAACTCACCCTTGCGTGGCGCGCACTCGGCGAGACCGAGGCTGACGGTTTTCAGCGGCGCGCCCGCGAATTTTTCCTGCAGGTGCGAACTCCAGCCTGCCACCTCGAAGCCGCAGTTGGCAGGCCGCAGCGCGTTGACTGCAATGCCGCGACGTTCCAGCACAGGGACCCAGGCACCGTCGGAGCCCAGGCGTGCCCAGCTGCCACCACCCAACGCGAATAGCACTGCGTCGGCGTCGACGCTGATCTCACCCGACGGCGTAAGCAGACGCACGCTGCCGTCGGTGTTCCAACCCAGCCAGCGATGGCGTGTATGGATCCGCACGCCCGCATCGCGCAGGCGACGCAGCCAGGCGCGTAGCAGCGGTGCAGCCTTCATGTCCGAGGGAAACACTCGCCCGGAACTGCCAACGAAGGTGTCGATGCCCAGCCCGTGGATCCATTCGCGCAGGGCCTCGGGGTTGAGCGCGTCCAGCAGCGGGCGCAGTTCAGCGGCACGCTCGCGATAGCGCGCCACAAATGGCTCAAAGGCCTCGGAATGGGTGATGTTCATCCCGCCGACGCCGGCCAGCAGAAATTTGCGACCGACCGAGGGCATGGCGTCATAGAGATCGACGGCAACGCCCGCCTGGCTCAGCAGTTCGGCAGCCATCAGCCCGGCGGGGCCGCCGCCAATGATCGCGACGCGAGATTGTGAGGTGGGCATGGCGAAAGGCCGTGGTTAAAAGGCGGCCATTCTAGCGGTTCGCGCTGCGAAGTCGCAGCGAGAGTGGAGTCGGGGATGGGCGGACGGGGCGTTGAGCGGACGAGAACCCCGGCGCATGGCGCGCCGGGGGTAGGGCTTAAACGGCGTCGTTCTGCTTGGGCTGACGGCGATAGCCGAACATGCCGGCAAAGCCTGCAACGGCACCAGTGATCAACATCATGATCAGTAGCGCCCAGCTGGCTTGCGATACACGTTTGGCGGCTTGTTCAGCCAGTTCACGGGCTTTTTGCTCCGCCTGGGCCTGCAGCTCTTTGAACTTCACATAGGCTTCCTGGTACTGCTGCTCGATCTGGCTGACCATTTGCTCGGCTTCCTGCTGGCTCATGTTGCCGCGCTCCTGTATCAGATTGACCATCGCTTCACGGTCGGCGGCATTCAGGGCTTCTTCACCTTTCTGCTGAATGCGGTCGATTAGTTGCGATATCTGCTCATCAGCCTGCTGAGGATTCTGCTGCGCTTGCTCTACGCGATTCTGAGCCTGCTGCTGAACCTGTTGGACGTCTTGCTCAAGGTTCTGCGGGGCCAGTTGCGGCTTGCCGGTCTGGCGCAGTGCCTTCTTGAGTTCAGCCTCGATATTGCTCAGATCGAGATTGATGTCAGCCTGCTTGACCTGCTGCTTGATCTCACCGCCGATGGCGGGCGCCATGGACGCAACACTGGAGCCAACCGCTTGCAAAGTCGAACCCGCCACGCTGGCTGTGCCCGAGACAGCCGAACCGACCAGGCTGGCAATCAGATACACCGTGATCAGAGTCGTGACAGCCCAAACCAGCAAGCCGTGCAGCATGCCGTGACGGGGCGCCATACGGCCCGCGATGTAGCCGCCTATGGCCAGCGATATGACACCGGCAAGCACCATCCAGATAATCGCGCCCATGCCGAGGCCCGCAACGGGATTGTGTTCAGTTGCGGGGTCGATCGTGGAAGCGCCGATGGCGGTGCCAAGCAAGTGCAGCAGCAGCGAAACAGCCAGTGCCAATGCAATGCCGGCGAACACGGCACTCCATGACGCGTGGGGCAGGTAGCGGGTAAGAGGGTTGCGATAGGCAGTGGTGTCGCGGTCAGTTTCGAGCATTGGTGCATCCTCATTGTTATGTTTGCCAGTGCTTGAACAGCGATCCAGACGTGCCGGGACGGTTCATTCACACATAGAAGTGAGGGTTTCGCTGCCGTTTGAAGTTCCGCGCTGCGAGCGTTGGTGTGACCAGTGGTGTCAGCCCAGGCCGTGTCGCTGCCAGGCGTTCGCGGCGCTGATGTGCAGCTGCGCATGGCGCCGTGCGAGCAGTGCGCGGTCCTTGTCGTAGCCGCCACCGATCACGCCAACCACCGGAATGTCTCGCCCCAGACAGTGTTCGATCACCGCGCTGTCGCGCATGGCCAGGCCGTCGTCGCTGAGCTCAAGCAGCCCCAGCGCGTCATCACGGTGCACATCGACACCGGCGTCATAGATGACCAGATCCGGCTGATACAGTGGCAGCAGGTAGCTGAGCGTATCGTCGACGACTTTCAGGTACTCCGCATCGCCAAGGCCCGGCGCCAAAGCGATGTCCCAATCGCTGCGGGCCTTGCGCGTCGGGAAATTCTTTTCGCAATGCAGTGACACAGTGACCGCGTCCGGTACCTGCTCGAGGATCCGTGCTGTGCCGTCACCCTGATGCACATCGCAATCGAAGATCAGCACACGACCGACACGGCCGCTCTCCAGCAGCGAAAGGGCGATGATGGCCAGGTCGTTGAATATGCAGAAGCCGGAGGCATGATCGTGATGGGCATGATGGGTGCCACCCGCCAGGTGACAGGCCAGCCCGTGCTGCAAAGCAAGATCTGCGGCCAGCAGCGAGCCGCCAACTGCGCGTACGGTGCGCTGTGCCAGTTGCGGGCTCCACGGCAGGCCCAGGCGGCGCAGTTCGTCGCGGCTCATGTCGCCGCTGCAGTAGCGCTCGACGTAGTGTCGGTCATGTGCGAGCGCCAGCATATCGGACGGGCAGAGTTCGGGACGCAACAGCGCCGCATCCGTGGTCAAACCGCAATCAACGAGATGGTCGCGCAGCAGGCGGAACTTCTCCATGGGAAAGCGGTGTCCCGGCGGCAGAGCGGGGCTGTAATCGTCGTGAAATACCAACGGCAAGGACATCGAATCGGCCCCATTGAGGTCAACCGCGAGTATGCAGCCGTTACCGAAATCTTCAAGGAAACAGCATGGACGAACCGATGGAACGTATTGAACTGGAAACACCGCGCCTGCGTCTGCGTGCCTGGCGTGATGGCGATCTCGATGCCCTGGTCGAGCTGTGCAGCGACCCGCTGGTGATGCGCTATTTCCCCGAGTTGCTGTCGCGCGACGAATGCGCGGCGGCGATGGCGCGCAGCCGGATCCATTTCGCGCGGTTCGGCTTCGGATTCTGGGCGCTGGAGCTCAAAAGCGATGGGCGATTCATCGGTATGGCCGGGCTGGCCTGGAGCCGTTTGCAGCTGCCGTTCTGCCCAGCGGTGGAAATCGGCTGGCGGCTCGCCCATGAACATTGGGGGCAAGGCTTCGCGCGCGAGGCGGCAGAAGCATCGCTGGCGTGCGGCTTCGAGCGGCTTCAGCTTCGGGAGGTGGTGGCCTACACCGCGGCGATCAACGAGCCATCGCTGGGGGTGATGCAGGCGTTGGGCATGCGGCATGAACCAGCGGATGACTTTGACCATCCGATGATTCCCGAAGGGCATCCGCTGCGCCCTCATTCGCTGTATCGAATCACGCGGGATGATTGGGTAGCGCTTCGCCGAAATGCGCTACCAGTGGAGCCGCTTCTACGGAATCCGTAACATTGCGCGCCTGCCTCGTGCCTCGCATACATAAAGGAACTACACCATGAGCGACACCCTAGACACACTGGTCAACCTGCTGTCGCTGGAGCGAATTGAAGAAAACCTCTTCCGCGGTGCCAGCCAGGACCTGGGCTTTCCCCAGCTGTTCGGTGGCCAGGTGGTCGGTCAGGCGCTGTCCGCGGCCAGCCAGACGGTGGCGCCGGAGCGTCACGTCCATTCGATGCACGGCTACTTCCTGCGGCCTGGTGATTCCCACCAGCCGGTGGTCTATGACGTCGACCGCGTGCGCGACGGTGGCAGTTTCACCACGCGCCGGGTCAGCGCGATCCAGAAAGGGCAGACCATCTTTACCTGCAGCGCGTCGTTCCAGGCCGACGAGACCGGGTTCGAGCATCAGTTGCCGATGCCCGACGTGGTCGGTCCCGAGGACCTGCTCAGCGAGTGGGAACTGTTGCACAAACTGACGCCGCTGGTTCCGGCGCGTGTGGCAGAAAAGCTGCGCCGTCCGAAACCCATCGAGATCCGCCCGGTCACGCTGCAGGATCCGATCAACCCGCAGCCGATCGAGCCGGTCCGGCATATCTGGTTCCGTGCCGATGGCTCGCTGCCGGACAACCCGGCGCTGCACAAGTACCTAGTCGCCTACGCCTCGGACTTCAGCTTCATCGGTACCGCACTGCAGCCGCACGGCGTCAGCTCCTGGAGCAAGTTCATTCAGCTGGCGAGCCTGGACCATGCCATCTGGTTCCACCGCGAAGTGCGCGCCGACGAGTGGTTGCTGTATTCCATGGACAGCCCCTGGGCCGGCAACTCACGTGGTTTCGCACGCGGCAGTATCTTCAACCGCGCCGGGCAGCTGGTTGCCTCGGTAGCGCAGGAAGGTCTGATTCGCGTGCGTGAGGACTGGAAGTGAGCCTGGCCGATGCGCGGCACTGGGTATTCGACATGGACGGCACCCTAACGCTTGCCGTGCATGACTTCCCGGCGATCAAGCGCGCTCTGGATATTCCTGAAGACGACGACATCCTCCATCACCTCGCCGCGCTGCCGGCTGAAGAGGCCGCGGGCAAGCGCGCCTGGTTGCTCGAGCACGAACGCGAACTGGCCTATGCCGCGACGCCGGCGCCGGGCGCCCGTGAACTCCTGCATACGTTGCGCGATCGCGGTTGCCAGCTCGGCGTGTTGACGCGCAACGCACATGAGTTGGCGCTGGTAACCCTGCAGGCAGTGGGCATGGGTGACTGCTTCGCCAGCGACGACATCCTCGGTCGTGACGAAGCGCCGCCGAAACCCGATCCGGGCGGGTTAATGCATCTGGCGGACAAATGGCGCATCGAACCCAGCGAACTGGTGATGGTGGGCGATTACCGCTTCGATCTGGAATGCGCCAAGGCGGCGGGTGCGCGCGGCGTGCTGGTCAACCTGCCGGAAAATCCCTGGCCGGAGCTGACCGAGCTGCACGCCCGTGATTGCGTGGCACTGCGCCAGTTACTCGAGGGCTAAGGGGGATCAATCACCCTCGGATCGGCATGCAAAGCTAGGGTGGCTCACGTTGTACCGATCCACGGTGGCGTCAGGCGGGACCCGCCGCTTGGATGTCAGTGCAGGCCGGGGCTCGCCCCATTCGCAGACATCAATAGAGCGCCTGGTACAGCTTGCGTCGGTAGGTGGTGACCAGAGGGTGGTCACTGCCGAGCAGATCGAATACTTGCAACAACGTCTTGTGTGGCAGGCCGTCGGCGTAGCCGCGATTGCGTACGAAGAGCTTCAACAGTCCGTCCAGTGCCGCTTCGTGCTGCTGACGTGCCAGCTGCTGAATGGCCAACTGATAAGCCGCCTCGTCATCTTCGGCGTTCTGCGCCAAACGGCTCTTGAGGTCGGCAACCTCGGGCAGGTCATTGGCCTGGCGCAGGAACGTCAGCTGCGCGCGGGCGCCAGCCAGTGCCTGCTTGTGTTCGTCGCCCTTTACAGCATCGAGCACCAGTTCGGCTTCGCCGAGCTCGCCACGTTCGGCCAGGCAGCGTGCGTAAAGGATCAACGCGACAGCGTTCTCGTTGTCTTCAGCCAGCGCTTGCTTGAGCAGCTCCTCTGCCTCACCGATGCGTCCCTCGGCGAACAGCGCTTGTGCGGTTTCCAGCGAGTCCGCTTCCGGCGCAGCGGGCGCTTGCACATGGGGCTCGAGCATGGCGCGGATCGCAGATTCCGGTTGCGCGCCGGCAAAGCCATCGACCGGCTGGCCATCCTTGAACAGCACTACGGTTGGCAGGCTGCGCACGCCGAAACGCGCAACCACGTCCTGCTCGATATCGCAGTTGACCTTGGCCAGCACGAGCTCGCCCTGATACTCCTCGGTGATCTTCGCCAACAGCGGCATCAGCGCTTTGCAGGGCGCGCACCACTCAGCCCAGAAATCCACCAGCACCGGCTTGTGAAAGGAGTTTTCCAGCACCAGCTGCTCGAAATTGGCGCTGGTGACGTCAAAGATGTAAGGAGTCTGGCTCATTGGAATTCTCGGAATGGGCGCATGCGAAATGAGGCGTGCATGTTAAGTGGGGGCGAGCCGATTCGGAAGCAAGGGCGGCGCTGATACCCGATCAGCGAACGGGGGTCGCCAACGGCCAGCTCGCCAGTTCGCTGTAATGAACACCCGATGAGGTGTTTTCTGAGCAATAGAGACCGAAGTGGCGCACCGGCCAATGGAATGCCGGTGGCTGGATATCCGGCAAGGCGTGAACCTGGCGTGAAAGCGTGACGTGCGGCAGAAACGGCCGTGCGTCGAGCATGACGCCGTGGGTGGACAGCCCCGCGTGCAGCTGCTCGACCAGTTGGTTCAGCGGTGACGGGCTCTGGCTGGGCATCAGGCAGGCGAAATCCTTGCCGATCGTCCGCAACTGATCGAGCCGCAGCGCAAAGGCATCGACGCGCACCTTTGTCGCAAGCTGATTCAGGCCCTCGACGGAGGCCGCGGGCTGGTTACCGAGAAAAGCCAGGGTCAGGTGCAGGTTGGCCTGGGCGACGGGCCGACCCCCTACCTCTTGGCTGTCACGCCAGTCGCAGACGGCCACAGCGAGGTCGGAAGGGCAGGCCAAGGCGAAGAACAGGCGTAATGGTTTGTCGGTCGGCATGCTTCCTCCTGACGGCAGGCGCTGCTTGTCAGCACATCGCGACGGGCACGGCTTCGCGACGGGCGTGGTAGAGGCTGACCTGGCGAAATTCCGCAGGTTCGGCCAGGTCGGGCCAGGTACAGGCGTCAAGGATGTCCAGGCGCTGATACAGCGGGTGCTGGAAATCCCGCACGCGGGAATCGGCCACCAGCGCGACTTGGCCGCGACTGAGGAACTGATCCAGCAAGGGCAGGTTGGCCCGGTCGTAGAGCACGTCGGCCACGATGATCAGGTCGTAGCGGTCAGCCTCGCTGAAAAAGTCTTCCGAATAGTTGAGCTGCACGCCGTTGAGTTCGGCGTTGGCGCGGCACGCGGCAAGGGCTAACGGATCCAGGTCGCAGGCGACAACCTCGGCCGCGCCGGCCTTCGCTGCGGCAATGGCGGCGACACCCGAGCCCGAGCCGAAATCCAACACGCGCTTGTCGCGCACCCATTCCGGCCGCTCGGCCAGCCAGCGCGCCAGGACCAGGCCGCTGGCCCAGCAGAAGCTCCAATAGGGCGGCTCGTCGAGGATCCGCCGGGTTTCCTCCGGGCTGAACGCCCGGTCCATATTGGCCGCATCGATCAGCCATAAACGGATATCGGTGCCGGGCAGCGACTCGATACTCAGCGAAGCGTCGCCGAGCAGCTCAGCCAAGGCTTGTTGCAGCGCAGCGGGCGGGGTCAAGGCGCTGGTACCAGATGCAGCGGGCCCAAGGACTGATTGGCCGGGCTGCTCACCTGCACGGCTGGCAGACGCATGATCAACTGCCCAGAACGGGTCACTCGCCCACGCAGTTCCACGTCTCGACCCTGGGGGAATTTCTCGGCATTGAACTTGAGGATGAAGGGCAGCTCGGTTCCCCGACCCTGCAGCTTCACATTGCTCAGCAGTCGGTCTGGCTGGTCACGGCGGTTGACCTCCAGCAGCGCCAGCTCGACTTCGCTGTCGGCGGGGACGCCGATCAAGCTGCCGTGCAGTTCGTGCATCAGGGTGGTGGCCTGGGGCGGTTCCTCGAAGGTAACCGCCGCAGTAGGACGCTGGGATTGCTCACTCGAACACCCAACCAGAACCAGCAGCAAAGCAGGCAGAACAAAGGGGCGTAACTGCACGGACGGCTCCATAACATGAGGTTGTTGCGCGCCTGTATAGCAACAATCCGCTCGATTTGTCTTGCCGGCGGGATGCGCTACCATGGCTCTCCCGACGTCTGACAGCTCTAGCCCATGCATTGTCCCTTCTGTGGTGCACATGACACCAAAGTCATCGACTCGCGCCTCGTGGCCGAGGGTGATCAGGTGCGCCGTCGCCGTGAGTGCCTCGCCTGCGGCGAGCGTTTCACCACGTTTGAAACCGCCGAGCTGGTCATGCCGCGGCTGATCAAGCAGGACGGCAGCCGCCAGCCATTCGATGAAGAGAAATTGCGCGCCGGCATGCAACGCGCGCTGGAGAAGCGGCCGGTCAGCGTCGAGCGCCTCGAAGAAGCCATCGCCCACATCAAGCATCGCCTGCGCGCCACCGGCGAGCGCGAGATCAAATCACGCGTACTGGGCGAGCTGGTGATGGTCGAGTTGCAGAAGCTCGATGAGGTCGCCTATATCCGCTTCGCGTCGGTTTATCGCCGTTTCCAGGATCTCAACGAGTTCCGCGAGGAAATCGAGCGCCTGTCACGCGAGCCTGCAAAAACCGAATGAGCACCAACGATCACGCCTGGATGGCCCTGGCGCTGCAGCTGGCACGTAAAGGGCTGTACTCAACGCATCCCAATCCACGGGTCGGCTGCGTTATCGTCAAGGATGGCGAACTCATCGGCGAGGGCTGGCATGTGCGTGCTGGCGAACCGCATGCCGAAGTTCATACCCTTCGACAGGCCGGCGACCGCGCCCGCGGTGCCACTGCCTACGTCACCCTCGAGCCCTGCAGCCACCATGGCCGGACGCCGCCTTGTGCCGAAGCCTTGGTCAACGCCGGCGTTGGTCGTGTCGTCGCGGCCATGCAGGATCCGAATCCGCAGGTCGCTGGGCGTGGTCTCGAGCGCTTGCGCAGCGCCGGAATCGAGGTGTCGAGCGGCGTGCTGGAGGCAGAGGCGCGAGCGCTAAATGTTGGCTTCATCAAGCGCATGGAAACCGGTCTGCCCTACTTGCGCGCGAAACTGGCGATGAGCTTGGATGGCCGCACCGCCATGGCCAGCGGCGAAAGCCAGTGGATCACCGGGCCCGCTGCCCGAGCCGAGGTCCAGCGGCTGCGTGCGCAATCGAGCGTGGTGTTGACCGGCGCCGATACGGTACTCATGGACAATGCCAGGTTAACCGTGCGCGCCGCCGAGCTAGGGCTCGATGAGGAAATGATTGCGCTGGCCATCCAACGTCCGCCTTTGCGGGTGCTGGTCGACGGAAAGCTGCGCGTGCCGCTGGATGCGCCGTTTTTCCAGGCAGGGCCGACGCTGGTGGCAAGCACCCGTGCGGACCTCGTTGACGTTTACCAGTCGGCTGGTCACGAGCTGCTGACATTTGCCGGTGATGCCGGACGCGTCGATCTGACTGGGCTGCTTCGCGAGCTGGCCGAACGAGGGGCCAACGAAGTGCTGCTGGAAGCCGGGCCGCGCCTTGCTGGGGCCTTTGCGGCCCAAGGGCTGATCGACGAATACCAGCTATTCGTTGCCGCCAAGTTCCTCGGCTCATCGGCCCGGCCCTTGCTGGAGTTGCCCTTGGATCGCATGCGCGAGGCGCGCGAACTGCAGATCAAGGATATCCGGGCGGTTGGCGATGACTGGAAAGTCATCGCCGTACCCTCGAACTGACGCTCAATCCGTCGTTATTCGATGCCAACTTGCTGGTCATATAACGTGAATCCGCGAGCCTGGTAGTTCTGCAGTGCGCTTGGATGATCGAGGGTACAAGTGTGGACCCAGACGCGTCGCGTCCCGGGCCACTCCCAGGCGCTCTTGATCGCATGGCTCAGCAAGCCACCTCCAAATCCTCGGCCGAAGAAGCCGCTTTCCAGCCCGAAATAGAGTATCTCGACGTCGTCAGCGCTACGGCGCAACTCGTAATAGCCAGCGATGGCGCCGCGGTGGTAGGCCACCCAGGTGCGAAGATCGGGACTTTCAATCTCCCGCTGCCAGGCTTCGTCGGACTGATCGAGTCGCTCGATCCATTGCCAAGGGCCGCCGATCAGACGGTAGAGAAACTGATTGAACCGGAACTGCTTGATCTCGCATTCGCTGACCAGCAAATCCTGCGGGACGGGCTTGGCCCGTAGCTGCGAAGGCGCGGTCATCTCGAGGAAATACGTCACCGTTTGATCAGTCACTGCAAAATCTCGCTGGCAAATTCGGGGCGACACAGCATACGCGATGGGCTCGTGATTGCTGTGCAGTGGGCGAGCGTACTCGCTGAGCTCAAGCTTGTCGGGCGGTTAGTTCACCGGCTTCAGCCCGTTGTGATCGAGCTTGGCTTTTCGCTTGTTGGTGCCCAGCAGGTACCTTGCGACCAGGCTTTCATGATGCGGATCGCCGAAGTGAAACAGCGCCGTGGCGCGCAGCATCGCGGGGTCGCATTCATCATTCGCGTGCAGGCTTCGGTAACCCGAGAACAGGTAGAGGTTGCCCGGCTCCAGCTTCAGGCGAATCGGTTTGAGCCAGCCGCGTCGCACCGCAAAAGCGACCAGCTTCTGGCTGGCGGTATTATGCAGCACGGCTTTTTCGATGACGTTGCGCAGGGCGTTGAAGCGGATGCGCCGCACACTTGGAAAGATGATCAGATCGCCGCAGTGCTCGCCTTCCGTCGGGATATACAACGGCAGTAGTGCGGTGACCGCCGTGGCGTCGAAGTGATAGAAGTGCGATTGCTTGAGCCCGCTGCGCCCCTGGAGACAGCGAATGACGGGAAAGATCTGCTCCGTTGCGGCCGGCTCCCGGCCCGTCTGGAGTCGATAGAGTTCTGTCAGTGTCTCCTTGAACGGCTGCGACAGCGCCAGCCCGGCTATCAGACTGCCGCCCAACGCCTCGATGCCATGGATGGCGAAATATTCGCCATTATGGCTGGCCGCTTGCTGCTTGATGAAAGCGCGGCCCAGTTCAAGTTGCTCGGGCGAAATGTAGTGCTCAATGACCGTGTAGCCCTTACGGTCGATCTCGGCAGCGTATGCCGCTGCCGACGGTTCCATAGCCGTAACCTCTGACATACCCAATCCCTCGTGGCACATGTGAAGGTTCGGAGCGTTCGTCCTGATCGTGTCCTGATCTGCGCGGAGGATCGGCATAGTGCGAGCGGATCCTGGCTCGGCGTGTCGGTACGAAGAATACGGGAGTGACGTTCCTTCCTGATCGTCTTGCGTTGCATCGGGTGCGGCTGGCGGCGTCTATGCGATAGCCCGCTGCGATGCGTATGGACAAACAAGCGCAACGCTAGTTGCGAGGATCGTCAGGGATTTTTACTGGCTGGGCTTGGAGTCAAACGGTCGTTTGTCGGCTGCAGAACCGGCGCAACTGTGGTAAAAACTGCTCCGGGCCTTAGCGGCCCACGTTCTCAGGGCGGGGTGAGATTCCCCACCGGCGGTAATAACGATGCGGTTGGCCATGCTGACGATCGTTTAGCCCGCGAGCGCTTGTCTCCGACAAGGTCAGCAGACCCGGTGTGATTCCGGGGCCGACGGTATAGTCCGGATGAGAGAGAGCGGGATGCCTCGACGGGCGCCTTTCGTGCGCGCGTCCACTCCCTATCGATCTGCAGCGCCCTGTTTTATCCAAAACAGGAGTTCGTCATATGCATCGTTTCAACAGCCTTCCACGGGAGGCCGTATGTTCACAGGAATAATCGAATCCATCGGGACCATTGGTGCCATGACGCCGAAGGGTGGCGACGTTCGCGTGCTGGTCGAGACCGGCAAGCTGGACCTGGCGGACGTCAAGCTGGGCGACAGCATCGCGGTTAACGGCGTCTGCCTGACCGCGGTCGAGCTGCCGGGCAACGGCTTCTGGGCCGATGTCAGCCGCGAGACGCTGGCACGCACCGCGTTCGTCGATCTCAAGCCTGGTAGCCGCGTGAATCTGGAGAAGGCGCTGATGCCGACCAGCCGTCTCGGCGGGCATCTGGTCAGCGGGCACGTCGATGGCGTGGGCGAGGTGGTGGCGCGTGAGGAAAACGCCCGCGCCGTTCAGTTCCGCATCCGCGCGCCGCGTGAGCTGGCCAAATACATCGCGCTCAAGGGTTCGATCACGGTGGATGGCACCAGCCTGACAGTCAATGCCGTCAACGGTGCGGAGTTCGAGCTGACCATCGTCCCGCACACCCTGGCCGAGACCATCATGGTCGACTACCGGCCCGGGCGGAAGGTGAATCTGGAAGTGGACCTCTTGGCTCGCTATCTAGAGCGCCTGCTGATGGGCGACAAGGCCGCTGAGCCGAATGCCTCGGGCCTGACCGAAAGCTTCTTGGCCGAACACGGCTACCTGAACAAGTAAGGATTGGCCACATGGCTCTGAACACTGCTGAAGAACTGATCGAAGACATCCGCGCCGGCAAGATGGTCATCCTCATGGATGACGAGGATCGCGAGAACGAGGGCGACATCATCGTCGCCTCCGAATGTGTGACCGCCGAACACATCAACTTTATGGCCCGTTTCGCCCGTGGCCTGATCTGCATGCCGATGACGCGCGAGCGCTGCGAAACCCTGCAGCTGCCGCTGATGGCGCCGCGTAATGGCTCCGGCTTCGGCACCAAGTTCACCGTCTCCATCGAAGCTGCCGAAGGCGTGACCACCGGCATATCCGCCGCCGACCGTGCGCGGACGGTGCAGGCTGCCGTAGCTCGCAGCGCGAAAGCCGAAGACATCGTCAGTCCCGGTCATATCTTCCCGCTGATGGCGCAGCCAGGCGGCGTTTTGGCGCGCGCCGGGCACACCGAGGCGGCCTGCGATCTAGCGCGCATGGGGGGCTTCGAGCCTTCCGGCGTGATCTGCGAAATCATGAATGACGACGGCACCATGGCGCGTCGTCCAGAGCTCGAACTCTTCGCCGAACAGCACGGGTTGAAGATCGGCACCATCGCCGACCTTATTCATTACCGCATGATCCACGAGCGCACCGTCGAGCGTGTGTCCGAGCAGCCACTGGACACCGAGCTGGGCCAGTTCACACTGGTCACCTACCGCGACGACGTGGAAGACACGGTGCACATGGCGCTGACCCGTGGTGAGATTTCCCCGGAAGAGGCAACGCTGGTTCGCGTGCACAACATGGAGCCACTGCGTGACCTGTTGATGGTGACCGTGCCGGGTCGCTGGAGCCTGCGCGCTGCGATGAGCGAAGTGGCCAAAGCCGGTAGCGGCGTAGTGCTGCTACTGGGCAATCCGCTGACCGGCACGCAGTTGCTGGCGCAGCTCAACCGCCAGCAGTCGCCAAGCCCGGCCACCTACAGCACCGTCGGTGCTGGTTCGCAGATTCTTCGCGACCTTGGCGTGCGCAAAATGCGCCTGATGAGTTCGCCGATGAAGTTCAACGCGATATCCGGCTTCGACCTGGAAGTTGTAGAATACCTGCCCGCCGAATAAATGATGTCAGGGCGCCGCAACGCAACGCGGCGCCTTTGTTCTTTAAAGAGATGAGAAACCACCTATGACACTGAAGACCATCGAAGGTACCTTCATCGCCCCGCAGGGCAAGTTCGCCCTGGTCGTTGGCCGCTTCAACAGCTTCGTTGTCGAAAGCCTGGTAAGCGGCGCCGTCGATGCGCTGGTGCGTCACGGCATCGCCGAAGACGCCATTACCATCATCCGCGCGCCGGGTGCCTTCGAGATTCCGCTGGTCGCACAGAAAGTTGCCCAGCAGGGCGAATACGACGCGATCATCGCCCTTGGCGCTGTTATTCGTGGCGGCACTCCGCACTTCGAATATGTGGCTGGCGAATGCACCAAAGGCCTGTCTCAGGTTTCCATGGAGTTCGGCGTGCCGGTTGCGTTCGGCGTTTTGACTGTTGATTCCATCGAGCAGGCCATCGAGCGCTCCGGCACCAAGGCCGGCAACAAGGGCGCCGAAGCTGCACTGTCCGCGCTTGAAATGGTGAGTCTGCTGGCGCAGCTGGAGGCCAAGTGAGCCTTAATCACGACGACAGTCAGGACACCCCGCAGCCCAAGGCCAAGGGCAAGATCGCGACGCGCCGTGTGGCGCGCAGCCTGGCGATGCAGGCCCTGTATCAGTGGCACATGGCAGGTCAGAGCCTGAATGAAATCGAGGCGCAGTTTCGCGTCGACAACGATTTCTCCGGCGTCGATGGCAACTACTTCCATGAGCTGCTGACCGGCGTCGCGCGCGCCAAGACTGAAGTCGACGGTGCCATCGTGCCGCATCTGGATCGCCCGCTTGAAGAGCTGGATCCCGTTGAACTGGCTGTTCTGCGCCTGTCCACCTACGAGCTGATGCATCGTATCGACGTACCCTACCGGGTGGTGATCAACGAAGGCATCGAGCTGGCCAAGGTGTTCGGCGCCACTGACGGGCACAAATTCGTCAACGGCGTGCTGGACAAGCTGGCGCCGATCCTTCGCAGTGCCGAAGTCAGCGCTCATAAGCGCTGAGCCTGATCGTCTGATGGGTGAGTTCGAGCTGATCCGCCACTACTTCGCCGCCGCCGCTTGTGCCAGGGCTGGCGGCGATGTCGTTTTAGGTATCGGCGATGACTGTGCGTTGCTCGCTGTTCCGCCCGGCGAACAGTTGGCAATCTCTACCGACTCGCTGACGGCTGGGGTGCACTTCCCCGATCCGTGCGATCCGTACTCACTCGGTCAGCGCGCGTTGGCCGTTTCTACCAGCGATCTCGCTGGCATGGGCGCCAAGCCCATCGGGTTTACGCTGGCGCTGACGCTTCCCTCTGTCGATTCCAACTGGCTGGCCGAATTTGCCCGTGGCCTTGACGCGATGGCGGCTGGCTGCGACATGCGTTTGATCGGCGGCGACACCACGCGCGGCCCGCTGAGCATGACGCTGACGGTATTTGGGCGCGTGCCCGTAGGCGAGGCGTTGTTGCGCAGCGGTGCGCAACCCGGTGATCTGCTGTGTGTCGGCGGAGCCCTCGGCGATGCAGCCGGGGCTTTACCGATCGTGCTTGGCGAGCGGGAGGCGGATACCGTCGAGGCGGCAGCACTGCTAAGACGCTACTGGTCGCCGCAACCCCAGCTCGCGCTCGGCCAGGCGCTGCGTGGCAGGGCAACCGCGGCGTTGGATATCTCCGATGGCTTGTTGGCCGACTGCAACCATATAGCCACCGCATCCTCTGTTTCGCTGGTAATCGAGCAAGCCCGGGTGCCGCTGTCGGATTCGCTGGTGCGTTTCGCCGGGACTGAGCAGGCCCTGCAATGCGCCTTGGGGGGAGGCGACGACTATCTCCTGGCGTTTACCTTGCCAGCCGATGCGTTACCGACCATGCAGTCCGAAGGATGGCCAGTTCACGTCATTGGCCATGTGGAGGTGGGAGAGGGCGTTCGGTTGGTTGATGCTGATGGGCGGTCTGTGGGCATCGGCCATCGAGGCTACAACCACTTCACCAGCTGAGCTGGCGACGCTCGAATTAACAATGAGGACAACCGTTTGACCGATTCTCTGCAGCCTGCCGCCGAACCGAACCCGTATTCGGTGTGGAGCAATCCATGGCACAACCTGGCCTTTGGTTTCGGCTCCGGCACCTTGCCGAAAGCGCCGGGCACCTGGGGCTCTCTGGTAGCGCTGGCCTTCGTGCCGCTGTGGCAGATGCTGCCGGGCTGGGGATACGGCGCGCTCATCGTCGCGAGCATGCTGTTCGGTATCTGGCTGTGCGGCAAGGTCGCCCAGGATCTGGGCGTGCACGACCATGAAGGTATCGTCTGGGACGAGTTTGCCGGCATCTGGATTACCTTCTGGCTGGTGCCTGCGGGCTGGTACTGGCTGCTGCTCGGGTTCGTCGTGTTCCGTCTGCTGGATATCCTCAAACCTTGGCCGATCAGCTGGGTAGATCGGCAGGTCCATGGTGGGCTGGGGATCATGCTTGATGACATCCTCGCCGGATTTGCCGCTTGCGGTGTGATGCACATAGCGGTGCGCTTGTTAGGCTGATTGTCTCGGAGGCTTGGGCTGTGCGTCGGATCGCTGCAATGCCGGAAGGGCTCGTGAAACAATGCGACCTGTCCTGTTTCAAAAGGCCGCCACTGATGCGCCTCGTTTCTTTGCTGCTTGTCTCCACGCTGTCGCTCCTCTCGCTGGCTGTCACAGCTGCACCTCGTGTGCAGGTGGTCGGCCTGTTTCCTGGCGCTGCTGTGTTGAACGTCGACGGGCAGCGCAAGCTCGTACGGGTCGGTCAGGTAGGGCCGGGCGGTGTAGAGGTAATAAGCGCTGATTCGAAAAGCGCGGTTCTGCGGGTGGAGGGCGTCGAGCGCAGCTATGGTCTCTCTCGTGAGTTGAGCTCAGGGTTCGCCGAGCCTGATCGCCGGCAGCTGAGCATCGCTCAGGGGCAGGGCGGTCACTACTGGATTGCCGGTTCAATCAATGGTCAACCCGTGCAGTTTCTCGTCGACACCGGCGCCACGTCGGTAGCGATCAATGAGATTCAGGCGCGGCGCCTGGGAATCGATTACCGGGTTGATGGCCGGCAGATCGTCGTCGGCACAGCAAGCGGTACGGCCAAGGCCTGGCGGGTCAACCTCAACAGTGTGAAGGTCGGCGCGATCGACGTGCTCGGGGTCGAGGCCGTCGTGGTGGAAGGCGGCTCACCTACGGATGCCCTGCTTGGCATGAGCTTTCTCAGTCGCGTCAGCTGGCGTGAGGATCAGGGCGTACTAAAGCTCGAATCCAAAATCTAGACCTGGCCCTTCGCTACGCAATCTTGGCGGTATCGCTTCGTTGGCTGCCGATCTTCCGATACAGCTTGCTGCAGCACTGCTGTTACAATATCCGCTTTTCCGCTTTCTGGAGTCTCTCCGGTGTCAGTCGTGTTCGTCGCCGCTTCCAAACTGCCGACGCCGTTCGGTGTGTTCACCATGCATGGTTTTCTCGATCAGGACACTGGCAAGGAACATGTCGTACTGACTCTGGGCGATGTCGCGGACGGCAAGCCTGTTCTGGGCCGCCTGCATTCCGAGTGCCTCACCGGTGATGCCCTGTTCAGCCTGCGCTGCGATTGTGGCTTTCAGCTTGAAGCTGCGCTGCGCGCGATCTCCGAAGAGGGCCGTGGGGCGCTGCTGTATCTACGCCAGGAAGGTCGCGGCATTGGTCTGTTGAACAAGATCCGCGCCTACGAGCTTCAGGATGCCGGCGCTGACACGGTAGAAGCCAATGAGCGCCTTGGCTTTGCGCCGGACATGCGTGACTACGCGATCTGCCTCCCCATGCTCGAACACCTGGGCATCGCCGAAATCAAGCTGATGACCAACAACCCGCGCAAGGTGAAGGCCCTGCAAGGCTTCGGCATCCGCGTCGCCCAGCGCATGCCTTTGGAAATCGCACACAACCCGCACAACGAAAAATACCTCGCCACCAAGGCCGGAAAACTTGGGCACATGCTCGGCGAGATCCATCAGGGCGAAGCCGAGCAGTCGTGAATCGCGCTGCCGCCCGCCGCCAGCTGTCGCTCGATGGCTGGTTCTATCTGCTACTCATCGTTGTGCCTGTGCTCGTCGTCCGCCAGTTCCCACAGATGTCAGGCCGCTTCGGTGAGCATTTGGCGTTGCCACTGTTCATTGGCGGTCTTGTCCTGTTGTTTCTTAATCTGCCCCGTTTCAGCGCCTACAAGCACGCCTTGATCGCCACTGAAAAGGATCTCGGCACGGATGCTGAGGTATCGGCCTGGTCGAGGCTGCGCAGCGTCCGGCTGCGGGCTTTGCGTACCGCCGCGTTGCCGGCGTGGCTGGGGGCGATAGGCGTGCCACTCGGACTTGAACCGGTTGCCCAGTTGCTGCTGGTATGTGGCAGCCTGGCGCTGCTGGTGCTCTACCGCCTACCGCGTCAACTGCAATGACCAGAGTGCTGGCTCTGTTGCTGGCACTGGCAGCATCGCCCTGGCTGGGTGCAACCGAGCGAGTCGTCAGCCTAGCCCCTTCGCTCAACGAAATCATGCTGGAACTGAACGCCAAGGAACTGCTCGTCGGCGTGCTTGACGGCGGTGAGCGACCTGCATCGCTGGCGGCGATACCTTCAGTGGGCCGAATGGGTCAGCTGGAGATGGAAAGCCTGCTGGCCCTTCAACCAACGCTGGTATTGCTCTGGCCGGACAGCATCAGCCGTGCGCAGCGCGACCAGCTCACGCAGTTCGGCATCCCGGTGCTCGTCGTACAGCCTGTATCCTTGGAACAACTGGCCGAGCAGTTTGCACGGGTTGGTCAGCGCATCGGCCGAAGCAAGCAGGGGCGCGAACTTCAACGTCAGTTTTCCTTAGGCCTGGAGCAACTTCGGCGTCGATACCACCGAGAGCAGCCGTTATCGGTGTTTTATCAGGTTTGGAATCGACCCCTGTATACGCTCGGTGGACGCCAGATCGTCAGTGAGGCCATCGAGGTATGCGGGGGTCGTAACGTATTCGCCGATCTGCAACTGCCGGCGCCCCAGGTCAGCGTCGAGTCCGTGCTATCACGTAACCCGGACGTTATCCTGGCTGGCAGCGGTGCTCAGCTATCCGAATGGAATGCCTGGCCGCAGTTGGAAGCGGTGCGTAAGGGACAGCTGTGGGAAGTGCCCGACAAGGGGCTCGAGCGACCGAGCTTCCAGATGCTCGGGGCAATCCGGAAGCTCTGCGAGGTTATGGCGCTGGCGGTACCCGAAGGCGCTACTGAACGGCCCTAAAGCGACGGTGCCCAGGTCACAGCGAAGAGCACTGTGCGGCCTTCCGAGTTGTAACCGTACTGACCCGAGCTATAAGTCGCCTCTATATAGTCCTTGTTCAGCAGGTTGTTTAGCTTAGCTTCCAGGCTGATGTCCCGGCTGACTTTCCAGCTACCCCGCAGACCCAGCAAGCCATAGCCGTCAAGTTCGGTTGTGTTCGCTGCGTCATCATAGCGGCCGCTGACAGCGCGCCAGTTGGCGCCCACCGAGAAGTCGCCGAACTGGCGATCCAGGTCCAAATTAAGGGTGCGCTTAGCGCGGCGTGGCAGCGTGTGGCCGCTGTCTCGGTCGCGCGGGTCGATTAGGCCGAGTGCGAGCTGGGCTTGCCAGCCGAACAGCTGTTCGCTCAATGCAGCCTCAAGGCCATTGATGCGTGCTGTCTGTACGTTGTAGGGCTGCCAGCCGGTGCTGATGTCCGAAACGATCGCATCCTCTATATCGGTGCGATAAAGCGCCAGTTCCAGCGAGCCGCTGTCGCTGTAACGGCTACGCCATTGCACTTCGTAACTGCGGGAGCGCTCGGGGGACAGGTTTGGGTTCGCGCTGGAGTAGCAGAAGCCGAAGAAGCACTCGTCTGGATAGTAGAGGTCGTTGAACGTTGGCGCGCGGAAGCCTTCACTATAGGAAAAAATCAAATCGTTGCGCGTATCCAGAGGGACGGTCAGCGCGCCATTCCAACTGTTTTGGCTTCCATACTGCTGGTTCTTGTCGTGCCGTATGCCCAGCTCCGTGGAGAACAGCCTGCCGGTGTAGCGATGCTGGATGAAGCCTGCATGGTTCCACCGTGATTCTTCGACAAAATCCGTCGTGCTATGGAGTCGGTCCTCATACCAGTCCGCGCCCAGCGTGACTTCCTGATCACGTGTAAGGGATAGCGTGTTTATCCAGCTTGCGGAATCACGATAGGTGCTGAAGCTGTAAAACATGTTGGGGCTGGCTGTCGGCAGGTCATTACCGGTGTCGCGCTTGTCTTCGCTGTGGCCAAGTTCAAAGCGACTCTTCCAACCATCGCTAACCTTGAGAGTGGCGAAGCTGGAAATGGTACTTAACTGAAAGTCGGTGGTCGGCTGGGACGGGCCGAATACATCGTCGTATTCGATCTGCCCACGCTGATCCAACGCGCTGAATCCGGCTTCCAGATGCTCGTTGAAGCGGTGCGACAGATTGAAGCTCAAGGCACGATTACGATAGGCATCGTCGTCACGATTGAGGTTGTCGCCGTGCCGAGTTGCGTCGATACCAGCGGTTTCATTCAGCGATGCGGCTAGATTCACTTGAGTCTGATCATCTCCGCCGGAAACAGCCAGGCTGCGCTCGAAGGTCGAGTGGCTGCCAACGCCTAAGCGCAGGCGTGGGGCCAAGCCCGTGTCGTTCCCTTGTCGGGTGAATATATGTACCACGCCGCCGATTGCATCGGAGCCGTACAGTGCCGAGCGCGCACCTCGCACGACTTCTATGCGCTCGATATGGTCCGGGTTGAGAAACTCGATGCTGCTGGTGCCGCTGGAAGCCGCCGCGATGCGCTGGCCGTCTATCAGGAAAAGTGTTTGTCCGCTGGCGGTGCCACGGATAAACACACTGGTAAGGCTGCCGGCACCACCGGTACGCACGACACTTACACCCGGTACGCGCTCCAGCAACTCGGCGACTGTGCGAGCCTGCAAGCGGTCTATGTCGGCGCGAGTGAACACCGTGGTGGCTGCCGCAGTTTCGGTTCGCAGCTGTGGCAAGCGGTTAGCGGACACAATGGTATCGCCGAGCTGCAGCGCGTCATAGTCGTCAGGTGTCTGGGCGTGTACGGAGATGCTTGGCAGCAGTGTCACCGCCAAGGCAAGTCGGGTCAGCTTCATCAAAATCGATCCTCAAAAGTTCAGCGCTTTTGAGAAGGGCAGGAACAAGCGCAAGGGCACGCAGCCGCGCTTGACGGTGCTGCCCTCCGCAACACCAGTCGATCCGCCAGGCCGGTCTCCGGGCTTTCGACGCGCACCGCGCTCGCCTTCCCGTGCTGGGCACAGTGGCGGTTGAGCGGGCGGTGATCCTTGGATCACGGTCGATTACCGTTGCGGGGGCAGCGCCGGCCTTGCTCTTCGAGCGCACCGGCTTCCCGTTTAATGCGGACCTGGCGGTCGTGCACACCTGGGCGGATAGGAAACCGCGCGAACCTTACGGCCAGGGCAGGGGAAAGACAAGCGAATGAGCGACGCGCCTCAATGCAAGGCTGCGGTAAACAGAGCGATCGGTTGGGGGCTTAGGAAGTTCTCGGCCCGGGAGGGAATGATCCGCCAGGCCCAGCTACGGCAGCGTCGCGTGGATGATGCTTTCATCGATCCCCCCGACCACAGCGAAGATCGAGGTAAGGAATATCAACTCCCGTATACCCAGACCGCCTCGCTGTTGCCCATGGCGGCGCTGGTTCCTACGGCTGAGTGTGCAGCCTTGCCAGTCGCGCTTTGACTGCCGCCTCGATACCGGCGGCGTCCAGTCCGCACTCCCTGATCATCTCGCTGGGTTTGGCATGTTCGACGTAGTAGTCAGGCAGGCCCAGTTGAAGGAGCGGTGTGCTCAGGTTTTGCGCGGCGAGGAACTCTCCGACCGCACTGCCGGCACCGCCCATGATGCTGTTCTCCTCGATGGTCACCAACAGCGCGTGGCTGTCGGCTATCTGGCGCACCAATGCCTCATCCAGGGGTTTGACGAAACGCATGTCGACGACTGTTGCGTTCAGGGTTTCGGCAACCTGCATGGCGTCCGGCAGTTGCACGCCGAACACCAGCAGCGCGACCTGCGTACCCTCGCGACGCACCACGCCCTTGCCGATTTCAAGCGGTTCGAGGCCCGGTTCGATCGTTGCATTCGGCCCAGTGCCGCGCGGATAACGTACCGCCGCCGGGCCTTGGAAGTGGTAGCCGGTGGTGAGCATGCGGCGCATCTCGTTCTCGTCACTCGGCGTCATCACCAGCATGCCGGGGATGCAGCGCAGGTAGGACAGATCGAAACTGCCCGCGTGGGTCGGACCGTCTTCGCCGACCAGCCCGGCGCGGTCGATGGCGAAGAGCACATCGAGGTTCTGCACCGCGACGTCATGGATCAGTTGATCGTAGGCGCGTTGCAGGAAGGTCGAATAGATCGCCACGACCGGCTTGGCACCCTCGCAGGCCATGCCTGCAGCCAGCGTAACCGCATGCTGCTCGGCAATCGCGACGTCGAAATAGCGGTCCGGATAACGCTCGCTGAAATCGATCAGATCCGAGCCTTCCTTCATCGCCGGGGTGATGCCCATCAGGCGTGGGTCTACCGCAGCCATATCGCACAGCCATTGGCCGAACACGTTGGAATACTTCGGGCCGCTGGGTTTCTTCGGATTGACCGGGCCGCCGATGGGGTCAAGCTTGCTGATCGCGTGCCAGGTGATCGGGTCGACTTCCGCCGGAGCGAAGCCTTTGCCCTTTTTGGTGACCACATGCAGAAACTGCGGGCCGGAGAGGTCGCGCATGTTGCGCAGGGTGCCGATCAGCGTCGGCAGATCATGGCCGTCGATCGGGCCGATGTAGTTCCAGCCGAGTTCTTCGAACAGCGTGCCTGGGACCAGCATGCCCTTGGCGTACTCCTCGGTGCGGCGGGCGATTTCCCAGGCACCGGGCAGGCGCGAGAGGACCTTTTTGCTGCCTTCGCGCATGCTCGAATAGGTGCGGCTGGAGAGGATCTTGGCCAGGTAGTTGGACAGTCCGCCGACGTTGCGCGAGATCGACATGTCGTTGTCGTTGAGCACCACGAGCATGTCCGCACCGACTTCCGGCGCATGGTTCAGCGCCTCGAAGGCCATCCCGGCCGTGAGCGCGCCGTCGCCGATGACCGCGATGGACTTGCGCTTCTTGCCCTGCATGCGGGCGGCGATGGCCATGCCCAGTGCGGCGCTGATCGAGGTACTGGAGTGGCCAACGCCAAAGGTGTCGTACTCGCTCTCGCTACGGCGTGGGAAGGCGGCGAGGCCGTCCTTCTGGCGCAGGCTTTCCATGCGCTCCCGGCGCCCGGTGAGAATTTTGTGCGGATAGGCCTGATGACCGACATCCCAGACCAGGCGGTCTTTCGGGGTGTCATAGACGTAATGCAGGGCAATGGTCAGCTCGATCACGCCAAGGCCAGCACCGAAGTGCCCGCCAGTCCGGCCTACGCTGTAGAGGAGGTCCTGACGCAGTTCGTTGGCGAGTTCTTCGAGTTCCGCTTCGCCTAGCCGGCGCAGCTGCTCGGGCGTGGCCGCGCGATCTAGAACGGGCGTCGCAGGGCGGACCCGAGGAATCTCATGAAACGTCTTGGGCATCGGGCGAATCATTTTGGCTGAAAAAAGAGCCGCAGTTTACCCGATGGTTACAACGATAAGAACGTCTCAAGCATCAACGGTCGCCGTTATGCCGAACAGACGCAGCGCCGAGCAGTGGCGGTTCGCCGGTCAACTGCGGCGTTCCACGATGAAGCAGGCCAGCTGGCGCAGCGGCTCGGCGCTGGGCCCGAACGGGGCGACGGCATCGAGCGCCAGGTCACGCAGCTCCAGCGCATAGGCCTTGGCGCTGTCCATGCCGAGCAGCGACGGGTAGGTGGGCTTGTCACGCGCGATATCGGCACCCTGGTGTTTGCCGAGCGTAGCGGTGTCGCTTTCCACATCGAGGATGTCGTCTTGTACCTGGAACGCCAGGCCCACCGCTTGAGCGTACTGCTGCAATGCCGCCAGTTTCTGCTCATCGGAACGGCCACTGGCGAGGGCGCCGAGACGTACGCTGACTTCGATCAGTGCGCCGGTCTTGTGCCGGTGCATCAATTCCAGGTCGTTGCGGTCGAGCTTCAGTCCCACCGATCCCAGGTCGATCGCCTGGCCGCCGACCATGCCGGCCGGGCCTGCGGCACGTGCGAGGCTGGCCAGCATGTCCAGGCGCAAGGATGGGGCGGATGGGTTGAGCGGGTCGCGCGCCAGGGCTTCGAACGCGAGGCTCTGCAGGCCATCACCGGCGAGAATCGCGCAGGCTTCGTCGAAGGCCTTGTGGGTGGTGGGTTGGCCACGGCGCAGGTCATCGTCGTCCATGGCTGGCAGATCATCGTGCACCAGCGAATAGGCATGAATCAGTTCGACGGCACAGGCTGCGCCATCGGCCAGGGCAACGTCACCTTCGAGCGCTTCGCAGGCGGCGTAGACCAGCAGGGGACGGACGCGCTTACCTCCGTTCATCACGCTGTAGCGCATGGCCTGGTAGAGGCGTTCAAGTTGCGGGCGCGGTGGGGAGAAGAGCGTGTCGAGGCAGTTGTCGACGCGTCGCTGGCAGCGTTTCTGGTAGTCGCCGATCATGCTTCGGAATCCGCCTCGAATGGGGCTTCCTGCAACTTGCCGTCACGCTCCAGAAGGATCTGCACTTTCTGTTCGGCTTGGCTGAGCGCTGCCTGGCAGTCACGGGTCAGACCGATGCCCTGCTCAAAGCAGGTCAGCGAGTCTTCCAGCGACAGCTCGCCGCTTTCCAGACGCTCGACCAGCTGCTGCAACTCGGCGAGGGATTGTTCGAAATCGAGGGCGACTTTCTTGCGGGCCATGGCGGAACCTGTTCTCTGCGGCTGCTCTGAAACGGGCGCGACACTAGCAGAGCTGGCCGGCAGAAGCCATAAGCCGAGCGGGCTAGAGGCCTGCCGGTGACGGCCAGTACATGGCCTGGAAGTAGTAAAGGGTCATGGTGCTGCCCACCAGAATCACGAACAGACGCAACCAGGTCGCGGGCAGTTTCTTACTCAGCGCGCCGCCAGCGTAGCCGCCAAACGTGGTGCCCACCAGCAGGATCGCCAGCTCGTAGCCGCTCACCCGTCCGGCGATGACGAAAGTTGCTGTGGCGACGCTGTAGATCACCGCCGAGATCAGGTTTTTCAGCGCATTGGCGCGGACCAGCTGATGGCCTTCGATGGAAAAGGCCGCCAGCTGCAGGATGCCCATGCCGGCCCCGAAATAGCCGCCGTAGATCGAGACCAGCGCGTGAGCGGCCAGCGATGTCGGGGCATGAGGCGGCACCGCGTTATTGTCCTTGCGGCGCGCCGCGAGCCAGCGGCTCAACCAGGGGCTGGCGGCGAACAACGTGGTGGCGAGCAACAGCAGCCAGGGAATCAGCAGGCTGAAGACGTCATCGCCGCTGGCCAGCAGCAACAGGCCGCCGAGCAAACCACCAATCAAGCCTGCCAGTAGCAGGGGGATCAGGTAGCGGCCAAGAGGGCGTAACGCCGAGCGCGCGGCCCAAGCGCCGGCGAGGCTTGCGGGCCAGAGCGCAACCGCGTTGGTCGCGTTGGCGGTCACTGGCGGCAAGCCCGTGGCAAGCAATGCTGGAAACGAAAAGAAGGTACCGCCGCCTGCGAGTGCGTTCATGCCTCCCGCGGCAAAGCCGGCAGCGATCAATAGCAGCATATCGAACAAGGGCATCGGAAAGGCTCGAGGCAAAAAGAGAGGAAGATTATCGCTGCCGCTGCGTTGCGCCAAGCACCTGCAATATCAGTCACCAGCGGTTGGCGTCAGGCGCGTGCCGACAAGCCATGCGTTAGCGGAGCCGGGCGCGACGCCAAGTGCTGACCGGCGATTGTCGGGTCGCCTAAAACCGACTGCTACGGCTGCGTGATGCCGGCCTTGATAGCCGCTGGCGAACTGGTCAGCTCGTTGAGGATGCCGCAGCCATGCATGGCGCGATTGCCGGTGCAGCAGCTGCGTAGCTCCTGTAACTGAAGCTCCAGGGCATGGAGGTTTTCCAGTCGCGTGCGGACGCGTTCGAGCTGCTCGTCGATCAGGTGGTTGATGTCGCCGCAGCTGGCGTCTGGGTGATTGGAGAATTCAAGCAGCCGGCGAATATCAGCCAGCCCGATATCCAGGGCGCGGCAGTGGCGGATGAACGTCAGTTGCGCCAGCTGCCTGGAGGAATAGGATCGGTAGCCGTTGGAACCGCGCTCAGGGGCGGGCATCAAGCCGATCTTTTCGTAATAGCGAATGGTTTCGACGTCCACATCGGCTGCTGTGCTCAGTTCACCTATGCGCATCGGGGTCTCCTCATTCGTAAAGCAGCTAAATGTCTAAAAATGGCTTGACCCTGGAGTTGCTCCAGGGTGTGCAATGGCCCCGAATATAGTTCAGGAGGGCATTCCATGTCGTCGAGATGCTGTGATTCCGGTTGTTCAACCCCAGCGGTCAACCCGAGTTTTCGCAAGGCCCTTTGGGTCGCGCTGGCGATCAACCTGATCATGTTTGTCGTGGAGATCATCAGCGGGCTGCGTTCCGGCTCGGTTTCGCTGCTTGCCGATGCCATCGATTTCGCCGGCGACGCTGCCAACTACGGCATCACCCTGGTGGTGCTGTCGATGGGGCTGGTCTGGCGCTCACGGGCTGCCATGGTCAAAGGCCTGACGATGCTGGCGTTCGGCGTGTTCGTGCTGGGCCGTGCCGGGTGGTCGGTATACGCCGATGTCGTACCCGAACCGCTGACCATGGGCGTGATCGGCACGCTGGCGCTGATTGCCAACGTCGTCGTCGCGCTGATGCTTTACGCCTTCCGCGAAGGAGATTCGAACATGCGCTCGGTCTGGCTGTGCAGCCGCAACGACGCGATTGGCAACGTCGCTGTGATGATCGCCGCGGCAGGGGTCTTTGGTACCGGCGCTGCCTGGCCGGACCTTGTCGTTGCATTGGTCATGGCGGGGCTTGCCTTGTCAGCTGGCTTCTCGGTTGTCCGTCAGGCCCGGCAGGAGCTGGCTTCGCATCGTTAACGGATGCCGTCATCAGAGCATGCTGTGATCTGATTGACGGCGGGCGAGGCAGCACGGCTGACGTCTCGCCCGTCAAGCCAAGACGACCGCTAACTGGCAATGGCGGCCACCACCGCGACCACGATCACTGCGGTGACCGCCAGGCCTCCTGCAGCCAGCTTTCCCACCGTTTCTGAACTCAGCCCGAGGGCTTTGTCTTTCATCTGTTTGCCGAACCGACCTTCGATGCGATGCAAGCCTTCGACCGGCTGGAACAGGTTGTCGGGTTGTTCATCACTGGCCGGCTCGTCGGTCATCTGGCCGCTCCAGGCCTGTTTGGCCATCATCCGGTCGAGCAGGCCGGGCATGAACATGTTGCCGATGATCGCCTGAAATGACGCACGCCCCAGCCAGAGCTCGCGCGGTGCGTCGGTGGCAGCACGGAGGATGGCGCGCGCCGCCACTTCGGGCGTATGGATGGGGGGAACCGGCTGGGGGCGCTTGTTCATCTTGTTGCGCGACCAGTCGAACTGCGGCGTGTTGTGCGCTGGCAGCTGGACCATGGTCAGCCGAATCCGGCTGTTGGTATGAATCAGTTCGCAGCGCAGCGAATCGGTGAAGCCCCTGATCGCGAACTTGGCTGCGCAGTATGCCGATTGAAGCGGAATCGCGCGGTACGAGAGCGCCGATCCGACCTGCACGATGGTGCCGCGGTTGCGCGTCTCCATGTGGCGCAGCGCAGCCAGCGTGCCATGCACGAACCCCAGGTAGGTGACGTCGGTGACGCGTTTGAACTCCGCAGCACTGATCTTGTTGACCGGCCCGAAGACCGTCGCCATGGCGGCGTTGACCCAGATTTCGATTGGCCCCAGCTCCGCCTCGATTCGCTCGGCGGCGCGATCGACGGCTTCGGCATCGGCGACATCGGCGGAAATCGCCAGGACCTTCGCTCCGGTCGCTTCGAGTTCCTCGCGCGTGTCGGACAGGCCCTTTTCACCGCGTGCGATCACCGCCACGCGAAAGCCTGCCCGCGCGAACGCATGGGCGGTTGCGCGACCTACGCCAGCAGTGCCTCCACAGATCACGGCAGTCTGTTCGCGGTCGCTCATCTAAAAGCTCCTGTCTTGATGGGTTAGCGAAGAAGCGCGTTCCAGCCCGCATAGCGGTGGCGGATCGGTCCGCGTGGCAGGCTCAGGCCGATCACCAGCACGCCGGCGATCAGGCTACCGATGGTGGCCGCGAACCCGGCGCCCTCGAGGAACGAAGGGGCGGCGATCAGCCAGGCGCCTATCGGCAAGTTGAGAAAGCGCAGCGGACGTGCCACTTCAGCGAAGGCCAGCACCGAGACGGTGATCAACAATGAGCCCATCAGGTGGTCGCTGTTGGCCATCGACCCTTCAGTGCCGAAAATCAGGCGTGTGCACATCAGCCAGACGCCGAGGATGCAAAGCAACGCGAGGCCCCACGGTAGGTTCACACCGCGAAGTCCTTTCAAGGTCATGGACGACAGGCTACCGTCGAACTCGGGTGTGTTGTCCTCCCGTGCACCCTCCATCGCATCGCCCTGCCAGAAGGTTTTCCAGAAGGGTTTGCCGCGCTGGCGCGCGTCCTTGAGGAACTGACCCATGGCCACCAGCTCGTCCAGGGCGTAGGGCATCATCACCAGCATGGCCAGTGCCTGGATCAGGCAGAGGGTGCACCAGGTGTCGATGAAGATCGGCTGCGCGATGATGAAGAAGATGCTCACTGCGCCCAGCGGCACTACCACCACGCCGAACGCGGCGACCATCCAGGGCATGGTCCGCCAGCGGCGGGCGTCACCCATCACCGCCATCAGCAACTCGATCATATAGGCCATGACGCCGACACCGGCGTCGGATACCGGCCAGGCGCGGGACATGTCGGAGGTGATGATGGTTTCGGTGCCGTTGGGCTCGGTTCCAAAGAACGGATCCCAGGCGTTGGCGGTATGCCCCAACTGGTAGCCGGCCAGATAGCGCGCCAGCAGGATACCGATTACCGCAAGCAAGGCGATGGGCAGTCGCTGCATCCAAGTGGAGGGGTTGTAGTCCCAGCCTGGCGGTACGGCGGCCTTCTGCATCATGCCGCTCATGCTCATGCCGGGCATCATCGGCACCAGCGTTGAAAAGGCGATCACCAACCCGCCGACCAGAAGCGCGTTGCCATAACTGGCGGGCGAGGGCGTCCAGAACAGCAGCGGCGCGAACATCAGCCAGAGGCCCATGGCGGTGTTCGCCCACTGCGCCCAGGCGATACGTTTCAGCGAGAGGACCGAGAACAATACGACCAAGGCGCCACTGACCACATCGCTCCAGGTCATCAGCAGCGCGCGAGTGGCCACGTCCGGCAACTCGCGCTCGGTCGCCAATCTCGGCAAGTCGAGATCGGTTGGCGCAATGTTCAGGTAGCCAAAGATAAAGGGAGCGCTGAGTACCCAGAAGCCCAGCAGCACATTGACGAAGTGACACCAGAGCGTGGCCAGGTGGCGGCGTTCCATCATCTGCATGTGTGCGTCCATGCCCATGTCAGATGGCATGGCGCCCTGTCTCAGGTATTCACCTTGATGCTCCACGAATCCCCCCGAGGCCGGACCTTGTTTGATGCGCGCCCTGACGCGAACCAGGCGCTGGCGCCGCGGTTGCAGCGGCGACTCTGTTCAGTGGACCGGAGGGGGATGAGGGAGTTGCAACAAAATGAAACGGAGTGCGGACCGATGGCGATCCGCCGTGCTCGTGATTCTGCCGCTTAGGCGTCGGAACAGTTCGGTTCGGTCGTGAAGGTCTTGGATGAATCCACCAGGCCTACCTTTTCCAGGGTGCGACGACCGATCAGAACCGGGTAATTCATCTTGTCCCGATCGTTCAGCGAGAACTGTTCTTCGTACATCTGGTTGCCCAGACAGACCTTCATCAGTACCACCGGACGCTCTTCAGCGCCGCCTGCGCCTCGCACTTTGATGTCGCGCACCATCTTGCGCTCCAGGCGGGTTCTGACGTCTTCGTCTGTATCCACATCCTCCAGCTCGACTGTGAAGCGCACCCATTCGTCGCCATCTTTTTCGAAACGGTCGATATTTTCGGCGTGCATGGATGAGGTCAATGCGCCGGTGTCGAGCTTGAATTTCACCGCGACCTGCTCAGGAAGGATCAAGCCTTTCTCGACCCACCCGAGTACTTGCGGCGAGCTTGCAAGGGCTGTCCCGCTGACTACCGCAGTCAGCAGGGCGGCGAAGATTGACGGAGTATGGCGGGATAAACGGGAGCGTACCGGACGGCGCATCTGTCACCTCAGAAGTCAGCGAATGCTGTGGATTCCATAGAGTGCTATCGCCGACATCGGTTCAAGTTGACTGTGGCTCGAAGCGAAGCGGCGCGCGCGTAGACCTCAGTCGCTTGATGCTGACTCATTGGCAATAGGCATCGGCATGATTGATAAAAACAATCGGACAGTTAGGTTTTTTTAGACTCCACCAGTAGGGCCGCTTGCATTCAATGCCGTCAGCGGCCCCTTCACTAAAGGAGGTTGTTTCCAAGGGAAGTCATAAGAATCGAGAGGTGAACCATGTTCGTCCATAACAAACGACTTCAATACACCGTGCGTGTCGCAGCGCCCAATCCGGGCCTTGCAAACCTGATGCTCGAACAATTCGGCGGGCCCCAAGGCGAGTTGGCCGCTGCCATGCGTTACTTCGTCCAGGGTGTGTCCGAGGATGATCCGGGCCGCAAGGATATGCTCATGGACATTGCCACCGAGGAGCTCAGCCACCTCGAAGTCATTGGCTCCATCGTCGGTATGCTCAACAAGGGCGCCAAGGGCGAGCTGGCCGAAGGCGTCGAGAAGGAAGCGGATTTGTATCGCTCGCTGACCGGTGGCGGCAACGATTCGCATATCACTTCGTTGCTCTATGGTGGCGGCCCAGCCTTGACCAACTCTGCAGGTGTGCCCTGGACGGCAGCCTATGTCGATTCAATTGGCGAGCCGACGGCGGATCTGCGCTCCAACATCGCAGCCGAGGCGCGCGCCAAGATCGTCTACGAACGGCTCATCAACGTGACCGACGATCCAGGCATCAAGGATGCACTGAAATTCCTGATGACCCGGGAGATCGCCCACCAGAAATCGTTCGAGAAAGCGCTGCACGCCATCCAGCCCAATTTCCCTCAAGGCAAACTGCCGGGCGATCCGCAATTTGCCAACGTCTACTACAACCTGTCGCAGGGCGAAGGCGATCTGCGCGGGCCGTGGAATCAGGGGCCGGAGTGGGAGTTCGTCGAAGATCCGCAACCGGCGGTGGACGGCGGCGATGGAAAGCCTTCGGTCGATCTGAGCAAGGCCCAGCAGAAGGTGGTCCAGCAGATGGCGGTGCGGACCCAGTCCGATGTCTCGGTTGACCCACTGACCGGGGCTGATCTCGGTTCGGGCGCTGCAGTTAGCAAAGGTAAGTCTTGATCGGCCAAATGCGCTGCCGATGGCGTCTGGGCACAGGCGCATACGCTGCGTATCGTTGATTGATGAACTGAGAAGCCGGCCATTGGCCGGCTTTTTCGTTGTCAGGCAGGCTGGTGCCGGAGCGAACCGGTACTCAGCGACGGCTTAGCAACGGCACCACAGTGCCCGAGCTAGGGCGACCTAGTGTTTCGCTGATCGCCACGCTAAGCGTGTGCTGTGTGAACGGTTTTGCCAGTGTATGCACAGGGCGGCCTTCCTCGGCCAATTCTGCGTAGCCGCTGACCAGCAGGATCGGCAGCTCCGGTCTCTCGCCCCTAACGATCTTGGCCAGCTGGGTGCCCGTCATGCCCGGCATCATCTGATCGGTGATCAGGAGGTCAAAAGCTCGCTGCTGGCGCAGAACGCTAAGCGCTGCCTCACCACCGTCGACACTGGTGACCTGATGGCCCATATCCTCGAGCAGCGCGGCGGTGTTGGCTAGCACCAGGGGGTCGTCGTCCACGATGAGGATTGTCAGCGCCGGAACGGGCGTCAAGGCGGGCTCGACTTTGTCATCCGAGGCTGGCACGCCCCGCTGATCGGAGACGCCCAAGGGTAACCACAGCTCGATAGTCGTTCCGTTTTCTGGGCTGCTTTCGATTGTCAGACTCCCGCCCGACTGTTCGACTAGGCCGTGTGCCATCGATAGACCAAGGCCCGTACCCTTGCCCGGCCCCTTGGTGGTGAAGAAGGGTTCCGTGGCGCGTGCGAGCGTTTCCTGGCTCATGCCGATACCGGTGTCACGCACGATCAACGCGACGTATTCCTGCATGCCTTCCGCTGCCGCGCGCAGCTGCCCCTCGATGCAGATGGTGCCGCCCGTTGGCATGGCGTCCCGAGCATTGACTACCAGGTTGATCAGCACCATTTCGAGCTGGTTCGCATCCACGTAAGCCGGCGGCAAGCTGAGGGGGAACCGCGTTTCGATGTTGATATTGGTGTTGACAGAGCGGCGCAGCAGCTCGCGCATGTTCAGCACCAGGTCTTGCAGCACAACCGAACTGGGATTCAGCTCTTGTTTGCGCGCGAATGCCAGCATTCGCTGCACCAGGCTCGCACCGCGCTGTGTCGCCAGCAAAGCGTTGTCGATCAGGGGGGCGGTACGCGTCGTGTCTTGCGGCAGCCGCTTGCGAAGCAGTTCTAGATTTCCGCCTACTACCGCAAGCAGATTGTTGAAGTCATGAGCGATGCCGCCGGTGAGCTTACCGATGGCCTCCAGCTTTTGTGCCTGACGCAGCGCCGCCTCGGCGTGGCGGCGTTCAGTGATGTTCACCAGGCCACCTATGATGAGAGGGCCTTGGGTAGTCTGTTCGAGGCGGGTGGAGGCCAGGACGTCGATGAACGCACCCGCTCGGGCCACCAGTCGGTACTCGGCGTTGAGGCATTCGCCTGTTTTCAATAAAACGGGCCAATCCTGGCTAAGCATCTGCCGTGCGGAACGTTCGGTCATGAAGTTGATCAGCGGCCGGCCGATGACGTCCTCACGGCGATGGCCCATCAACACCAACCAGGCATCGCTTACCGATTCCAGCCGACCCTGTTCGTCCAGCGAATGCAGCGGCAACGGCGTCTTGCTGTATAGCTCGCGAAATCGCTCTTCACTCTGGCGCAGCGCGGCGGCTTCGCGCTCGCTGAGGCTCGCCATGCGCCTGTCGTACATCGATGCAGTAAGCCCAAGGAAAAGCACGACGAAGGTCGACCCGGCAACCGCAAGCGCTAGCGTCAGCAGGTCCAGGCCACCACCCGGGAGCGCTGGCGTCGCATCGTCCAAGGGCGTGAAATGTGCACCAGCCATCGCGGAGTAATGCATACCTGCCACGGCGAAGCCCATGGCAACGGCCGAGACGGCCTGCAGCGACAGGCGCCGGCTTCGAGTGGAGAGCCAAAGTGCAACGGTAGCTGCGCCGATGCCGATGCCGAACGAGATGGCCACCCATAGCGGGTCATAGGAAAGCTGCGCATGCATCGTCATCGCAGCCATACCCATGTAGTGCATTGCGCCGATCCCGAGCCCCATGAACAGGCCACCAATCCCCAACGTGGTACGAGTCAGCCCGCGGCTGGCCACAGCCAAGAAGCTTACGGCTGTCACGACAATGGGGACGACCAGCGACCAGAGCGTCAGGGGAATGTCGTATCGAATCTGCATGCCGGGCATGCCGAACGCGAGCATTCCGACAAAGTGCATCGACCAGATGCTGCCGCCCATGCACACAGCCGCTGCGCATAGCCAGGCGTGGCGAATCCAGTCTGCCGAGGCGCGAGCTCGGCTGGCCAGGTCCAGCGCAGTGAAAGAGCCTGCGATCGCGATCAGGATGGACAGGCTTACCAATGCGACGTTGTAGGTGGTGGTCATCGCAAATCCAATATGACTTTTAGAGCTATTTCTTAGGTATCGCACGGGATGACAAGTAAAACCATGCCGCTAGTCTAACGGTCATTGCCCACGGTTCTACGAGATCACCTCTGATAGACAGTCCGCAGCGGGTTTTGTGTGATCTGGTGTCGATACTTCGTCGGGCAGGTTTGCTGTTGGCGGTGATCGCTGCCCTGCGGCGTGCTTAGGCTACGTCTCGCGCAGGTGATGTCTACGTTCGCTACAAGCGGTTCGGATTGGTAAGCGCGGATTCACTTTGGCGGCGGAGGAGTAACAATACGCCCACAGCGCCAACGAGAGCCGCGTAGCCAGTGATGTCGTCACCAACGCACGTACTGGCTGGCCTTTGCTGGATAGCGATCAGCGCTGGGAGGCTCATTTGGGCGTCGTTAACCTCTTCGGCCGCGACTATTACGACAATCTGCGAATCAACGACAGCTTCGGTCGTTATTACCAACCCGCGCCGGGGCGGACGGTTTAACGCCGGTAGCAAGCTCACGTTCAAAATGAGGTAGTACGAGAATCGAGGCATAAAAAAGCCGGCTTGTGGCCGGCTTTTCTTCAGTGCTTCGGCTTACTTCTGATAAGCCTCGGCAGCTTTGACGATGGCGGCGCGGGCGGCGTCGGCGCCTTCCCAGCCTTCGACCTTGACCCACTTGCCCTTCTCGAGATCCTTGTAGTTCTCGAAGAAGTGCTTGATCTGCTCGATCAGCAGCGGCGGCAGGTCGGTGTATTCCTTCACGTCCACGTACAGCTGGCTCAGCTTGTCGTGCGGGACGGCGATCAGCTTGGCGTCGCCGCCGGCTTCGTCGGTCATGTTCAGCACGCCCACTGGACGGCAGCGGATGACGGAGCCTGGGGCAACCGGGTAGGGCGTCACGACCAGTACGTCTAACGGGTCGCCGTCATCGGCCAGGGTGTGCGGGATGAAGCCGTAGTTGGCCGGGTAGAACATCGGCGTGGCCATGAAGCGGTCGACGAACAGGCAGTCGGTGTCGTGATCGATTTCGTATTTGATCGGCGCGTGGTTGGCCGGGATTTCGATGGCGACGTAGATGTCGTTTGGCAGGTCTTTGCCGGCCGGGACTTTGCTGTAGCTCATGAACATTGCTCCGTGGTCGGCCGAGGCGGCCTGGGGCGAAAAAAGTGGGCGCGATTATAGGCGCAGTGTCGGGCGTTTTGCCATGCCGGCGGTGGCGAAGCTCCCTGGTCCGGCAATGCGCGCATTCGACGGTCTCAAATCAGTGAGGTTCCGCGTATTGCGGATGGTTGCCTTACAGCTGCTGCAAGCGTGTTAGCGGGTCCTGTCGATAGAAGGCCGCCAGCTGTCGGTAGACATCAGGATAGGCCTCGTGCAGCACGTCCGGCGCGCTGAAAAAATACTCGCTGGTGACGGCGAAGAACTCGGCTGGGTTTTCCCCGGCGTACGGATCGATTGCCGTGTGGGCGTGAGGATCGGCATCCAGCTTGGTGTTGAGCGAGTCGTAGGCGTTTTGCATTGCGTGGGCCCAGTCTTCGATACGCATGTTGCGGTGCAGCGGGGGCAGGCCATTGGCGTCGCCATTGAGCATGTCGAGTTTGTGTGCAAGCTCATGGATCACCAAGTTGTAGCCTTCCCAGGTGCCGCTCTGCTGGACCCCTGGCATGGCCAGAATCACCGGCCCCTGCAACCAGGCTTCGCCGCTGTGTTCGCCATCCCACTCGTGCATCACGCCAGCGGAATCGCGGTGCTTCTGCGGACTATGGAAATCATCGGGGTAGATGACGATTTCATGGAAGCCCTGATACCAGTCCAGATCAGCCAGGCGCAGCAAGGGCAGCTCTGCCTGTGCGGCCAGACGCAGGCGACTGGTAAGGTCTAGCTCGACTCCGGGCAGCGCGGTCAGGCGCTTGGCGTGCAGAAACAGCAGGCTGCGCTCGCGCAAGCGCTCGGTCTCCTCGACGCTTAAACCTTCGAGAATCGGCAGGCTGTCGAGCACGCTTTGCCAGAGCGCCGGTTCGATGGCGAGACGGGCGAGGATGCGCTTGCGGCGCCAGTCGCGGAGTGACCACATGAAGGAGTTTCCTGCCGGGAGGGCGTCAACCTTAAGCGGGGCGTACGGCGTCAGCAAGCCGCGTAGATGCTCAACCCATCAGCCGCGAACCACGGGGCGTCATGCTGAACGTACTACCCTCCAGATCGGGGCCTATCGGCACTCAATCTAACTTGATGAACGGGAGCACCCATGAGCGAATCGGACGTTTCACCCAAACCGGCGTTGATCAATCCGCCCGGACTCTACGATCCCGCCCCCAACGGTTATTCCCACGTAGCGCTGGTGCCAGGAGGTACGCGGCTTGCGTTTATCGCAGGACAGGGAGGTGAAACGGAAGACGGTCGGCTATCCGAAGATTTCCGCGAGCAGGTCCGTCAGGCGATGGCGAACCTCTTGATTGCCATCGAGGCGGCAGGCGGGCTGCCGTCGCAGGTAGCCAAGCTGACGGTGCTCATCGTCGATCACTGCGAGCAACGCTTAGGCGTTCTTGGCGATGAACTGGCGCGGGCGTTCGGAGCGCAGATGAAGCCGGCCTGCACGCTGATACCGGTGCCTCGCTTGGCGTTGGATGGCATGTTGTTCGAGGTGGATGCCGTGGTGGTATTGCCGGAGGCGTGACGATTCTTGGGCGGGAAGCGCTCTGCTGGAGAGGTTGGCAGCGCTGGCTCGAGCCGGGTGGCCATCCTTCGGAAAGGCACTCAGCCCAGCAGGAAATTGCTGGCTTTTGGTGAGTCGTCTTCGAGGCTGAGCACTTCCGCTTCGTCCTTCAACGTCACCCCTGAGAGTTGGCGGCGGCAGGCCTCGCGCATCAGGTGGATCAGGCGGTGCGCGGCGAGGTTGTAGCTCAGGCCCTCCAGGCGGATGTTGGAGATGCAGTTGCGATCGGCATCGGTACGGCCGACCTTCGGGTCGTAGGTGAAGTACAGGCCGAGGCTGTCCGGCGAGCTCAAGCCTGGGCGTTCGCCCACGAGCATCACCACCATCTTCGCCTTGAGCCGCTCGCCCACTTCATCGCCAAGCGCGACGCGGCTTTGTTGCACCAGGCTGATGGGGGCGAGGCTCCAGCCATCCTTTTCGATCTGTTCTTCGATGCGCTGAAGCAAGGGCAGGGCGTGCCGTTGCACCGCCAGCGCCGAAAGGCCATCGGCGATGACGATTGCCAGGTCGTAGCCTTCGGCATGCTCGGTGGCGTGATCGGTCAGCTGATCGACAGAGGGCCCGTCCAGCCGTCGTCCCAGGTCGGGGCGTTGGAGGTAAATGTAGCGGTCGGCTGCTGCCGAGCGCAGTTGCAGGGTCCTGAACCCTTTGTCCTGAAGCTGACGAGCCAGTTCTTCGGTGTCGAGGGATAAATGCACGGCGTCGCGTGCCTGCGCATGAGCGAACTGGAAATCCAGCTGGGCATCGGTGGGCAGGCTGGTGCCCGCACGACCCAAAGCGATGCGTGCCGGCGTTAGCTGGCGCAGATGGCTCCAGGGGTTGGTAATGGCGGTGGGCGGGCGCGTGCTCATTGCTGTTGCTCCGTGATGTTCCGGGCGTGCTGAGTGGATAGCGCTAGGTGGTTGTGATCGCCAGCAAGCTGGCTCCTACGAGAAGCAGAGTTGTGCAGGACCTGTAGGAGCAAGGGGGACGCCCAGTCCTTGCTGGCGATCCGAGGCATGCACGGACATGGCCAGACTTCAGCGGGCTGCCTGGGCTCGACGGCGTCATGCCATCCGCTCCAGCGCCTGGCGGAAAGCTGGAGGTAGCTCGCTGCCCATCTGCAGCCGTCCGCCGTCCTGGCGCAGGATGTCCATCTTCGCCAGCCATTCCTCGAACTCCGGTGCGGGCCTGAGCCCCAAGCTCTGGCGCAGATAGAGCGCGTCGTGGAACGAGGTGGTCTGGTAGTTGAGCATCACGTCGTCCGAGCCTGGAATACCCATGATGAAGTTGATACCGGCGGTGCCAAGCAGGGTCAGCAGCACATCCATATCGTCCTGATCGGCTTCGGCATGGTTGGTGTAGCAGATGTCGCAGCCCATGGGCACGCCGAGCAGCTTGGCGCAGAAATGATCCTCCAACCCGGCGCGGATGATCTGCTTGCCGTTGTAGAGGTACTCCGGACCGATAAAGCCGACCACGGTATTCACCAGCAGCGGTTTGAACTTGCGTGCCACGGCGTAGGCGCGCGCCTCGCACGTTTGCTGGTCGACGCCATGATGCGCATTGGCCGACAAGGCGCTGCCCTGGCCGGTCTCGAAGTACATCAGGTTGTCCCCGACGGTGCCGCGTTTCTGCGACAGGCCGGCCTCGTAGCCCTCCTGCAGAACCGCTAGGTTGATGCCGAAGCTGCTGTTGGCTGCCTCGGTCCCGGCAATCGACTGGAAAACCAGGTCCAGCGGCGCGCCACGGTTGATCGCCTCGATGGAGGTCGTGACGTGGGTGAGGATGCAGCCCTGGGTCGGGATTTCATAACGCTGAATGATGGCGTCGAGCATCTTCAACAGTTCGCAGATGCCGCTGGTGCTGTCGGTGGCCGGGTTGATGCCGATCACCGCATCACCGTTGCCGTAGAGCAGCCCGTCGACAATGCTTGCGGCAATGCCGGCGGCCTCGTCGGTGGGGTGGTTGGGTTGCAGGCGGGTAGACATGCGCCCGCGCAGGCCGATGGTGTTGCGAAAGCGGGTGACGACGCGCACTTTCTGCGCGACGAGGATCAGGTCCTGTACGCGCATGATCTTCGATACCGCGGCGACCATCTCCGGCGTCAGCCCTGGTGCCAATGCTTTGAGCGCAGCTTCGTCTGCGGCATCGCCGAGCAGCCAGTTGCGGAAGTCGCCGACGGTCAGGTGGCTGACCGGGGCGAAGGCTTCGGCGTCGTGGCTATCGATGATCAGCCGGGTGACTTCATCGGTCTCGTACGGAATCAACGCCTCTTCGAGAAAGCGTTTGAGCGGGATCTGCGCCAGGCACATCTGTGCGGCCACGCGCTCGGCATCGCTGCCGGCCGCGACCTCGGCGAGGTAATCACCGGAGCGCGCCGGGCTTGCCTTGGCCATTACCTCGCGCAGGCTGTCGAAGCGCCAGTTGGTGCCGCCTACGCTGTGTGTGTATCCCGCCATGCTCGTCTCCCATTGGCAGGTCGTGAACATCACCTGCGTTGGCGTTACTGCGTCGAAAGCAGCCTCATTTGCGAGCCCAGTCCGCAGGCTCATTTCCAACATAGGCTCGTACGCGAACCCGGTCCGCTTCAGTCCGCCCATGATTCGCACGGTTCGGTGGGCTAAAGCCCACCCTACTAACTACTTCAACGCCGCCTCGGCATTCTCGATCGCCGCGAATTCCTCTTCCGGCGTACCTGCGACCAGATGGTGACGGCTGTAAAGCGCAAAGTAGGCGATGAAGACGCCATAGATCACCGCGGCGGCAATGACCACGCGCGGGTCGACGAGGAAGCCCGCCACCACCGCGATGCAGGCCAGCACCAGCGCGACGCCGGAAGTCAGTACGCCACCGGGCGTCTTGTATGGGCGATGCAGGTCCGGACGGCGCATCCGCAGGACGATATGCGAGGCCATCATCAGCACGTAGGAGATGGTTGCGCCGAACACCGCGACCAGAATCAGCAGATCGCCCTGGCCGGTGAGCGAGAGCAGGAAGCCGATCACGCCGGGGATAATCAAGGCCATAACCGGCGCCTTGTTCTTGTTAGTCAGCGACAGTCTGCGCGGCAGGTAGCCAGCCCGTGACAACGCGAAAATCTGCCGGGAGTAGGCGTAGATGATCGAGAAGAAGCTGGCGATGAGGCCGGCCAGCCCGACCAGATTGACGAAACCGCTCATCCAGGTGGACGACCCGTAGGCGGTGGTCAGCGCCTCGACCAGCGGATTGCCGGATTCCACGAGGGTGCTGGAGCCAGCCCCGCCAGGCCCGACCAACAGGATCAGGCCGGCAAAGGCCACCAGAATCAGCATGGCGCCGATCAGCCCGCGCGGCATGTCGCGTTGTGGATTCTTGGTTTCTTCAGCGGCCAGCGGCACGCCTTCGACCGCGAGAAAGAACCAGATCGCGTAAGGAATGGCGGCCCAGATGCCGACGTATCCATAGGGCAGGAAGTTGCTGGCGCCGGCTGCGGTGGTCGGCGCGATGTCCAGCAGTTTATCGACCGAGAAGTGCGGCACCATCGCGACGATGAAGACGCCCAAGGCCAGCGCGGCAATCGCGGTGATGATGAACATCAGCTTCAACGCCTCGCCGACGCCGAAGATATGGATGCCGATAAAGATGATGTAGAAGGCCAGGTAGATCGCCCAGCCGCCAATGCCGAACAGCGATTCGCAGTAAGCGCCAATGAACACGGCGATGGCCGCGGGGGCGATTGCGTACTCGATCAGGATCGCCGTGCCGGTGAGAAAGCCTCCCAGCGGGCCGAAGGCGCTTCGGGCGAAACCATAGCCGCCGCCTGCTGTGGGAATCATCGAAGAGAGTTCGGCGAGTGAAAAGCACATGCACAGGTACATGGTCGCCATCAGCAGCGTGGCGATGAACAGCCCGCCCCAGCCGCCCTGAGCGAGGCCGAAGTTCCAGCCGGCGTAGTCACCGGAAATCACGTAGGCAACGCCCAGCCCGACCAGCAGCACCCAACCTGCGGCGCCTTTCTTCAGTTCGCGTTCCTTGAAATAGGTACTGCCAACTGCTTCGAAATCGATGGCGTGTGTCGCGGGTGTCGCACTGCTGTTTTCGAGAGCCATGGGATCATCCTCTGATGGGGTCGGGTACGGCTGAATCGTTAAAGCAAGCGCTGTGCCTTTGCGGTTTCTACGGCGTTTTGGGACCTCTGGAGTGAAAAGGCAGCCACACTTGCACCAGCCCGACGCCTTGCGGCGTGGGCGGGCACTGTTTATGGGCTAGAAGAACCCGAGAGGGTTGATGTCGTAGCTGATCAGCAGGTTCTTGGTCTGCTGATAGCTGTCGAGAATCATCTTGTGGGTCTCGCGACCGACGCCGGACTTCTTGTAACCGCCGAACGCCGCATGCGCAGGGTAGAGGTGGTAGCAGTTGGTCCACACACGCCCGGCCTTGATCGCCCGGCCCATGCGGTAGGCGCGGTTGATGTCACGAGTCCAGACGCCGGCACCCAGGCCGTACTCGGTGTCATTGGCGATGGCCAGGGCTTCGGCTTCGTCCTTGAAGGTCGTGACGCCGATCACTGGGCCGAAAATCTCCTCCTGGAATACGCGCATCTTGTTGGTGCCCTTGAGCAGCGTCGGCTGGATGTAATAGCCGGTCGCGAGCGAGCCTTCCAGCTTCTCCGCCGCGCCGCCGGTGAGCACCTCGGCGCCTTCCTGCTTGGCGATTTCCAGGTAGGACATGATTTTGTCGAACTGCTGCTGGCTGGCCTGGGCGCCGACCATGGTTTCGGTGTCCAGCGGATCGCCGCGCTTGATTTGCGAGACCTTCTTCATCACCGCTTCCATGAAGGGTGCGTAGATCGATTCCTGCACGAGCGCCCGTGACGGGCAGGTGCAGACTTCGCCCTGATTGAAGAAGCCCAGCACCAAGCCCTCCGCGGCTTTCTCGATGAAGGTCGGCTCGGCCTGCATGATGTCTTCGAAGTAGATGTTGGGGCTCTTGCCGCCCAGCTCGACGGTACTCGGGATGATGCTTTCGGCGGCGCGCTTCATGATGTGCGAACCGACCGGAGTGGAGCCGGTGAAGGCGATCTTGGCGATCCGCTTGCTGCTCGCCAGGGCTTCGCCGGCCTCCCGGCCATAGCCTTGCACCACGTTGAGTACGCCCGGGGGCAGCAGGTCGCCGATGACTTCCATCAGCACGGCGATGCCCAGCGGTGTCTGCTCGGCGGGCTTCAAGACCACGCAGTTGCCCGCAGCCAATGCGGGGGCGAGCTTCCAGGCCGCCATCAGGATCGGAAAATTCCACGGGATGATCTGCCCGACAACGCCCAGCGGTTCGTGGAAATGGTATGCCGCAGTGTGTTCGTCGATCTCGGCGGCGGTGCCTTCCTGGGCGCGGATGCATCCGGCGAAATAGCGAAAGTGATCGGCGGCCAGCGGGATGTCCGCGTTCAACGTTTCACGCACGGCCTTGCCGTTGTCCCAGGTTTCGGTGATGGCGAGCATCTCGAGGTTCTGCTCGATGCGATCTGCAATCTTCAGCAGGACCAACGAGCGCGCCTGCACGCTGGTCTTACCCCAGGCGTCGGCTGCGGCGTGGGCGGCATCCAGAGCCTTTTCGATATCGGCGGCGTCGGAGCGCGGAAACTCGGCAATCGGCTGGCCGTTAACCGGCGACAGGTTGGTGAAGTATTGCCCGTTGGCCGGCTCGACGAACTCGCCGTTGATGAAGTTGCCGTAACGGGACTTGAAGGAAACGACAGCGCCTTCGCTGCCGGGATGGGCGTAACGCATGGTGAGTCTCCGGGGCTTGTAATTGTGTTGGGACTGCTGTCATCCAGCGTAGAACAAAGTCCGTTCGTCGGCTGGCGAGGCGACGTGCGGTGTACCGCTGGTCGGGCATTGGCAGCGCCGGCGCTGTGCTAATCTGCGCCGCAGTTTTCGGCGCCGACAGGCGCGGCTGTGCCGCCTGATCCGATTGCCCGGCGCGGCGTTTTTCAGAGGTCATTCATGCATATCCATATTCTCGGCATTTGCGGCACCTTCATGGGATCGCTGGCAGTGCTGGCCAAGGAGTTGGGCCACCGCGTCACCGGCTCGGACGCCAACGTCTACCCGCCCATGAGCACCCAACTTGAAGCCCAGGGCATTGAACTGACCCAGGGCTACGAGCCCAGTCAGCTCGAACCGGCGCCGGATCTGGTGGTGATCGGCAATGCGCTGTCGCGCGGCAACCCGGCGGTGGAATACGTACTCAACAAGGGCCTGCCTTATGTGTCCGGCCCGCAATGGTTGGCCGATCACGTGCTGCAGGGCCGCTGGGTGCTGGCCGCTGCAGGCACGCACGGCAAGACCACCACGAGCAGCATGCTGGCCTGGGTGCTGGAACACGCCGGCATGAGCCCGGGCTTTCTCATCGGCGGGGTGCCGCAGAACTTCGGCATCTCGGCGCGCCTGGGCGGTACGCCATTCTTCGTGGTTGAGGCCGACGAATACGACAGCGCCTTTTTCGACAAGCGCAGCAAGTTCGTCCATTACCGCCCGCGCACGGCGATCCTCAACAACCTGGAATTCGACCACGCGGACATCTTCCCGGACCTCGCGGCCATCGAACGGCAGTTCCACCATCTGGTGCGCACCGTCCCCAGTGAAGGCCTGGTCATCCACCCCGAATCCGAAACGGCGCTCAAGCGTGTGATCGGTATGGGCTGCTGGACGCCAGTGCAGACCACCGGAAACGGCGGGCAATGGCAGGCGAACCTGCTGAGCGCTGACGGTTCGCGCTTCGAAGTGATCTTCGAGGGTGCCGTGCAAGGTGTAGTCGACTGGGCGCTCACCGGCCTGCACAACGTCAACAACGCCCTCGCAACACTTGCCGCAGCGCGCCATGTCGGCGTGCTGCCGAAGCAGGGCGCCGAGGCGCTGAGCGAGTTCCTGAGCGTCAAGCGGCGCATGGAAAAGGTCGCCGAAGTCAACGGCGTGACCATCTACGACGATTTCGCCCATCACCCGACCGCCATCGCCACCACCCTCGACGGGCTGCGCAAGCAGGTGGGCGATACGCCGATCATCGCCGTGGTCGAGCCGCGCTCCAACTCCATGAAACTCGGCGCGCACCGCGAAGGCCTGGCTGAATCCGTGGCACTGGCGGGTCAGGCGATCTGGTACGCACCGGCCAATCTCGGCTGGGATCTGGCCGCGACGGTCGCCAGCTCGCCCGTGCCGACCACCGTGTGCGACTCGCTTGAGGCGATCATTGCAAAGGTTAAAGCCGACGCGGCGCCGGGCACCCAGGTGGTGGTCATGAGCAACGGTGGTTTCGGTGGGTTGCATGCGAAGTTGGCGCAAGCTTTGGAATAGAGCGGTCGGCATACCTAAAGTAACGTATGTCCGTAGGAGCCAGCTTGCTGGCGATCGCGAACCTGCTCCCACCGCTGATCGCCAGCAAGCTGGCTCCTACTTCAATGACAAGGCAGGTAGGGTGGGCTTCAGCCCAGCAGGACTACCACGCAATAGGACAAAAACAACGAATGAATGGACCGGAACGCATCACTTTAGCCATGACCGGCGCCTCCGGCGCGCAATACGGCCTGCGCCTGCTGGACTGCCTGATCCAGGAAGACCGCGAGGTGCATTTCCTGATTTCCAAGGCGGCGCAACTGGTCATGGCCACCGAGACCGATGTCGTGCTGCCGGCCAAACCACAGGCCATGCAGGCGTTTCTCTCTGAATACACGGGCGCCGCGGCGGGGCAAATCCGTGTGTTCGCCAAAGAAGACTGGATGGCACCACCGGCATCCGGTTCCGGTGCACCAACGGCGATGGTGGTGGTGCCCTGTTCGACCGGCACCCTGTCGGCCATTGCCGCTGGCGCCTGCAACAACCTGATCGAGCGCGCTGCTGATGTCGCGCTCAAGGAGCGTCGCCAGCTGATTCTGGTGCCGCGTGAAGCGCCGTATTCGAGCATTCACCTTGAGAACATGCTCAAGCTGTCCAACCTCGGGGCCATCATCCTCCCGGCGTCGCCGGGCTTCTATCATCAGCCGCAGACCATCGACGATCTGGTCGATTTCGTCGTCGCGCGCGTCCTCAACCTGCTCAACATTCCGCAGGACATGCTTCCGCGCTGGGGCGAGCACCATATCGTCAGCGACGATTAAGCACGGCCGCACCTGCGTTCGCTCAACCCATGAGGAGGCGCCAATGAAACGATCGACTCTCCGGCTCGGCTCGACACTGGCGCTCGTCCTACTGCTCTCCGGTTGCGCCACGGTGCGCACCCTCAATGCTGCCAAACCCGGCGCGCCTGTCGTCTACTCCGGCACTCGTCTGGACTGGTACAGCCTCAACGGCGGTTGCTGTCCGCTGGACCGTTTCGGTGCCGAGCCGCCCAGGCATGCAGCCATCGACCTGCCGGCCAGCGCGTTGCTCGACACCCTGCTGTTGCCCTTCGCTCTGGCTGCGGTGCTCGGCATCGGGCTTGGTGTCAGCGGCGGCCTCTGAAGTGCCAGAAGTGGCAGTTAGGTTGGCTATTACTGATCTGAGTCCAGCGCGGCTGTTCTGATGGGGGCATAGTCACCGGTAGCCAAAACGTGTGCGCTTGGTTGGCGATACAAGGAGAGCAGGGTGAAAGAGAAAGCCGGATTTCATGTCAGCTATTGGATGTTCGCCGTCCTGGCGTTTCTCGGCATCCAGTACCTGCTGACGGCACAGCAGGAAGTGGCGACGATTCCTTACAGCGAGTTCGAACAGCACCTCAAAGACGGGCGCATCGATGAACTGGCGATCACCGAGCGGCGTATCGAAGGGTCGTTCAAGGAATCTTTGCCCAGCGGCCAGCGACGCTTCGTCAGCAATCGCGTCGAACCGCAGCTGGCCGAGCATCTGCAGCAATATCCGGTGCGCTACACCGGCAAGGTGGAAAGCACGCTGGTGCGGGACCTGCTGTCATGGATCGTCCCGGCCGTGCTGTTCTTCGGCATCTGGCTGTTCCTCATGCGTCGCCTCGGCAGCGGGCTGGGTGGCGGCGGCATGATGCAGATCGGCAAGAGCAAGGCGCGAATCTACGTCGAGACCGACATGAAAGTGAGCTTCGCCGACGTGGCCGGCGTCGACGAGGCCAAGGACGAGCTCAAGGAAATCATCGAATTTCTCCGCAATCCGCAGGCCTACGGCCGCCTGGGGGGACGCATGCCCAAGGGTGTGCTGCTGGTCGGCCCGCCCGGCACCGGCAAGACCCTGCTGGCGCGAGCCGTGGCCGGTGAGGCGAGGGTGCCGTTCTACTCCATTTCTGGCTCAGAGTTCGTCGAGATGTTCGTCGGGGTCGGTGCCGCGCGAGTACGTGACCTGTTTGAACAGGCGAGGGCCCAGGCGCCGGCAATTATCTTCATTGATGAACTGGACGCCCTTGGCCGCGCTCGTGGTGCCGGGCCGATGTCCGGCGGGCACGACGAGAAGGAGCAGACGCTCAACCAATTGCTGGTGGAGATGGACGGTTTCGATACGTCCAGTGGGTTGGTCTTGCTGGCCGCCACCAACCGGCCGGAAATTCTCGACCCGGCATTGCTACGTGCCGGCCGGTTCGACCGTCAGGTGCTGGTGGATCGGCCGGACAAGGTCGGGCGGGTGCAAATTCTCGAGGTGCACTTGAAAAAGGCGCGGCTGGACACCGATGTCGATCCCCAGGCCATCGCCGCGCTGACGCCAGGATTCACCGGCGCAGACCTGGCCAATCTGGTCAACGAGGCGACGCTGCTGGCGACTCGGCGCAATGCCGAGGCGGTGGCCATGACAGATTTCACCGCCGCCATTGAGCGCATCGTCGCCGGTCTGGAGAAGCGCAACCGTTTGCTCAACCCGCGCGAGCGCGAAATTGTCGCGTATCACGAGATGGGTCACGCACTGGTCGCCATGGCGCTGCCGGGTGTCGATCCGGTGCACAAGGTCTCGATCATCCCGCGCGGCATGGGCGCGCTGGGCTATACCATCCAGCGGCCCATCGAGGACCGCTTCCTGATGACCCGCGAGGAACTCGAAAACAAGATGGCCGTGCTGCTCGGCGGGCGCGCAGCGGAGTGGCTGGTGTTCGCCCACCTGTCCACCGGTGCGGCGGACGACCTGGCCAAGGTCACCGATATTGCCCGGGCCATGGTCACCCGCTACGGCATGTCCCGGCGGCTCGGGCACATGGTGTTGGAGCGCGAGCCCAATTCTTTCCTGGGCAACGAAGCGATGCTCGGCCTCAAGCCGCAGCATGATTACGCGGAAAGTACTGCCACGGCCATCGACGAGGAAGTACAAGAATTGGTGCAGGCATCCTTCCAACGCAGCCTGACGCTGCTCGAAGCGCGCCGAGAGCTGCTGGAGCGCAGTGCTCAGCGACTGCTGCAGCAGGAGACCCTGGACGGGGAGGCGTTGCTTGAATTGAGTGCCGCCACAGTGGTTGCTCCGGCGTAACCTGTGTGCCGGCTAATCCCCGGTATGCGCGTGAGTCGCAGGCCGTTGCTCATGCTGCGCCAGCGCCCATTGGACATGCTCACGCACCAGCTCAGAGGGGTCGTCGCGGCGCGCCTGCAGTGCTTCGAGTACCGGAATGCTCGAAGGCGCGTTACCCAGCCCCACGGCGAGATTGCGCAGCCAGCTCTGATAGCCGGTGCGGCGCAAGGGCGAACCCTCGGTGCGGCTGAGAAACTCTTCTTCGGTCCAGCGGAACAGCGTTGCCAGCTCGGCGTTGTCCAGGCTGTGACGTGGCTGGAAGTCGGTCTGCTGGGTCGGCTTGGCGAAGCGATTCCAGGGGCAGACGATCTGGCAGTCATCGCAGCCGAACACGCGGTTACCGATCTTCGATCGTAGCTCGACGGGGATCGGACCTTTCAGCTCGATGGTCAGGTAGGAAATGCATTTGCGCGCATCCAGCACCCGTTCGCCAACGAACGCATCCGTTGGGCAAACGTCCAGACAAGCATGGCAGCTGCCGCAATGGTCGCGATCGGTGGGTTCGTCGACGGGTAGGGCGATGTCGACAAACAACTCGCCGAGAAAGAACCAACTGCCCGCCTTGCGGTTGAGAACCAGGGTGTTCTTGCCGATCCAGCCGAGGCCGGCCTGCTGCGCCACCGCCTTTTCCAGTACCGGCGCGCTGTCGACAAAGGCGCGAAAGCCGAAGGGGCCGATGACGTGCTGGATGCGCTCGGCCAGCTGTTGCAGGCGTTTGCGGATCAGTTTGTGATAGTCCCGGCCTAGCGCGTAGCGCGACACATAGGCTTTTTCGGGCTGCGCCAGTTGCTCGGCCATGCGGGTGTCGCCGGGCAGGTAGTCCATGCGCAACGAGATCACCCTTAACGTGCCTGGCACCAGTTGCTCCGGGTGGGAACGCTTGCTGCCATGGGCAGCCATATAGTCCATCTCGCCTTGATAGCCGGCCGCTAGCCAGCGCTCGAGGTGCGCTTCATGCTCGCCCAGATCAACGCCAGTAATGCCGACCTGCTGAAAGCCAAGCTCGCGGCCCCACTCCTTGATGGAGTCGGCAAGAGCGGCTGGGTCGAGGGTGGTACTGGACATGGCTTAGAGTCGTCGGCGTTGCGGCAATGTAATGGCGGGCTGCTGCGGTTTTGGCCTGGCGAACCGGCAGCTGTTGAACCCACCGCGCGGCTCGCTCTCGGGCGGCAATCTTTTCTATCAATCCGCCGCCGACTCGCCACGGGCGGCCGGGCAGGCGCATGCGTATAATTCTGCCAGATATTCGCACGGGTGATTCATGTCCCAGACCACCGATACACTTCCCAGTCGTCTCTACTCTGCCGCTCAGGTGCGTGAGCTCGACGCCCGGCTGATCGCGGCGGGGACGCCTGGCTTCGACCTTATGCAGCGTGCTGCCCATGCCGCTTGGCGCGCACTGCGCCGACGTTGGCCGGACGTTGAGGAAATCACCGTGTTGGCCGGGCGCGGTAACAACGCCGGCGATGGGTATCTGATCGCAGCGTTGGCGCAGCGTGCCGGTCGTCAGGTTCGGGTCATTGCGGTCGGCGATCCTCTGCAATTGCAGGGCGATGCCGCACAGGCCCTTGCTGAAGCTCGGGCAACCGGCGTCAGCGTGATGCCTTGGACGTCCGGTGCCGATCTGCGCGGTGTGCTGGTTGATGCGCTGCTAGGCACTGGGATCACCGGAGAGGTTCGCGAACCCTACGCGAGCGTCATTCGCGCAATGAACGAAAGCGCGCTGCCAATCCTTGCGGTCGACCTACCGTCGGGGCTGTGTGCTGACACGGGGCATCTGCTCGGGGAGGTTGTGCGGGCCGAGCTGACTGTGACCTTCATTGGTCTCAAACTCGGTCTGTTTACCGGTCAGGGTCCGGATCGAATCGGAACGCTGATATTCGATGACCTGCAGGCCGATGCGCAGGTCATCGCCCAGATCGAGCCGTCCGCCCTGCGCTTGTGCGAGGCGAACTTGCCGACCCTCGCACCCCGCTCGCCAACTGCTCATAAAGGAAGCTTTGGTCAGGTGCTGGTCATCGGCGGCGATCTCGGCACTGGCGGCGCCGCGTTGCTCAGTGCTGAAGCTGCACTGCGCTGTGGTGCCGGCATGGTGACCCTGGCGACACGCCCGGAACATGTCACTGCCTCGCTGGTGCGACGCCCGGAAATCATGTGCAGCGGCGTCGAGTCGACTTATGCATTGACGGCGCTGGTCCAACGGGCCGATGTACTGGTGATCGGACCAGGTCTGGGGCAGGCCCCCTGGGGACGCAGCTTGCTGTCGCTGGCACCGCAATGTCACGTGCCACAGGTGTGGGACGCCGATGCGTTGAATCTGCTAGCGGCCGGCACGGTGGACCTTCCTAGCGATTGCTTACTCACACCGCATCCCGGTGAGGCCGCGCGATTGTTGGAAATCTCCGTGGCCGAGGTGCAGGCCGATCGACCAGCCGCCGCGCGCGCTCTTGCTGCACGCTTCGGCTGTGCCGTACTGCTCAAGGGCGCTGGAACCCTGATCGCCGACC
>Ga0163200_1000006_pt1 | contig 106530 bp, 98 predicted proteins | sample PL_2010_200m_FD_113535 | JGI IMG/M metagenome (GOLD analysis project Ga0163200, IMG submission 113535) | Freshwater microbial communities from Powell Lake, British Columbia, Canada to study Microbial Dark Matter (Phase II) - PL_2010_200m | ecosystem: Environmental > Aquatic > Freshwater > Lake ... | reverse complement strand
GAGCCGTAGTGAGTGCCCCAGAAGTTGGTCTGCATCACCTGATAGTGGTCTTCGTCGCTGACCTCATCGAAGCGTCCCCATACCGAGCTGCCGGCATTGTTGATCCAGGTGTCAAAGCCACCGAAGCGGGCGACGGTCTCGCTGGCGACGCGTTCCAGCTGCGCGCGCTGGCCGACATCGGCCATGACGTGAAGAACCCGGTCACCGGCGTTCAGGTCACGCTCGATGTCGAGCAGAGCTTCTTCGTTACGCGCCACCAGCACCACGCGTGCGCCTCTTTCGATGGCGAGGCGGGCAGTCGCCAGGCCGATCCCGCTCGAAGCACCGGTGATTACGATGACCTGCTCATGCAAGGGTTTGAGAGAAATGCGCATCGGGATCTCCTCAGATAGCGGCGATGTGGATTGGCTCGGTAGAAGCCATGGCCGCGCTTCCGGTTCCGGGCAGGCGATGGATGGCAACGGTTGATCGATCCTGGGCTGGATGGTGCTGCTGGCGCTGCCGAGATACAGCGGGCAGGTTCTGACCGAATACATCACCATTTCTTCAGCAGCCAGGAATCGAGCAGATCACGCGCTGCAGTAGCAGCGGCAGCATCTTGGTCGGCGACCTGCTGAACCTGCTTGAGGTGGCCATGGTGTTGCGATATCGAACCTGACGTATCACTACGTCGAGCTGAATGGGATTGAGGTGGGACGCCGGCTTGCACGCTGCCAGCCAAGACCGCTATCGCCGGTTTGGATCGGCCCTGACGAATAGATGATCCGCTACAGCAGGTGTGGAATCTGGCGCCGAGGGCGCCGAATCGGTGGGTTGGGTTGCTGGGTAGCTCTGGTGCAGAGGCGCTTGCTGCTGGCCGTCGACGGACCAAGTGACCGTCGCCTCGATCTGACTGTCGGGTGCGATACCGAGTCTGTTGTTCAGCGGACACTGCGTTTCAGGCCCGCTGGTCAACTCGCCCGATTGGCGGCTGCGGCTGGTACCGGCGTGGCCCTTGGAACGCACTTCCAGCTGGTAGCTAAGCCGGTGGGGTTCGGCACTGCTGAAGCACAACCGCAAATTCAACCGGTCGGCTTCGGGCAGCAGCTCCAGGCGAGCATCAACCGGACCGGCGGAGGCGAGCAGCATGGCGGCGAGGGTCGCGGTGAGCATAGGTGGTGGCCAAGGTCTGGATCACTGTTGGGTAACGGTGGCCATGTTGCTGGTCCCCGTCTGCGAAATCACCGCGTTCATGAGTTCGGCGTTCTGAGTGATCGAGGCCTGGTTTGCCATGCCGACCTGGTTGATGCGGGCCTCGTTGTAGCCGGCTAGCTGGTTGATGGCGGCGATGTTGTCATCGCCAGATTGCACGACGCTGGCTTGGTTGCCATCGAACCATTGCACCAACTCGACGCTGTTGCCATTTCCAGTTGACGAGCCTCGGAATGCATTGCTGCGCCCGCTCTGCTCGATTGTCAGCAGGTTGTCGTCGCCTGCCTGATTGAACTCGACTTCACCAAACAGGTTGTACTGCGAGATCGTCGCGGTGTTCAGGTTGCCGTTCTGGGCCAGTTGAATATCGCTGCCATCGCCCTGATCGATGTTAGCCCTGTTCTCGTCGCCGACCTGATACACAGCTGTCCAATTGCCGTGGTAAAAGCCGTCTTGGGTCATTACCAGCGAATTGCCATTGCCAATCTGACGTGCCTCGGCCCGAGCGAAACCATTTTGAGTGGCAGAAATGGAATTGTTGTCGCCGATGCTGCTGATTTGCAGCTCGTTGGTATACCAGTGCTGTTCGACCTCGGCGCGGTTGCCGGTGCCCTGCTGATAGACGCTCGCGGTGGAGAAGTGACTGTCTGGCGCCTGATAGACCGCAGCATTATTGCTGCTGCCGATTTGCACGAGGTTCGCCTGGTTCGACTCGGCGAATTCATTCTGAAAGATCGAACCGTTGTTCGCCGTACCGTTCTGCCGAATTGTCGCCTCGTTAAGCAGCCCGGTCTGGTCAATCGTGGCGTCGTTGTCATTGCCTGTCTGCACGAGTTTGGCGCTGTTGTCGGCATGGGCGCCAACGGCGACAGACAGCAAAGCGGCTGACGCGAGGAGATGCAGACTGCGCATAGGGTTACCTTTTTATTAGCGATGCTGGTGATTAGCGATGCTGGACGATCTGGACGCGTTGGCCGCTGCCGTATTGGGTGACACTGCTGCTCAAGCCGCTGCCGAGCTGTTCGATGCTGGCAGCGTTGTTCGAACCAATCTGAGCGATCGCGGCCTGGTTGTCGCTGCCGATCTGGCTGATGTCGGCCAGGTTGCCCTGGCCAATCTGCAGAATGGTGGCGATCTGGTTCTCGCCTTGCTGGAGAATGAAGGCCTGCTGGTCGCTGCCCTGTTGCATGATGTTCGCCAGCTGAGCCGTGCCGGTCTGGCTTACGTCGGCCAGATTGTCGCTGCCTGTTTGCAGCACTCGCGCGACCTGCATGTCGGGCAATTGCAACGCTGCCGCCGACTGATTAGCGAGGCTCAATGAGCCTGCCGCAAGATCTCCGTTGTCCATCAGATCGGCCGCATGAACCGCGTGACCGGTGAGCAGAAGGGCGGCGAGCAAGCCGCGGCGGAATAGGGCTAGACAATCCATGCAGGCACCTCGGAATAGTGTTCGGATTCTTGACTGCAGGCGGGGCGCTGAACATCCATCGAACGGTGCAAAACAAGCGCTACGTGATGAACGGGGCGAATTAATCCTTTTGCAATTCACAGCTCGTCCCGGTCCATGTCGAAGGTGTCCTGGAGCAGGTTCTGCAGCTTGCTGCGGTTGACTTCCTCCAAGATCAGCTGCGCGGCTTGGGTGGCGATGTCTTCGATCTCCGCTACGTTGGGCTGCAGAAAGCGCCGGTAGACCGTGCGCTGCCCATACTCCACCCAGACCAGGCTGCCCCAGCGCGCGGAAGGACGTTCGCGTACCACCAGATCGCCTTCAAGCGCGCTGGCGTCCTGCAATTGAAAGCTCAGGTAGCGGTGAAAGTCGTGACCGAAGCGTGTGATGGTGTTGTCGATGATCAGCCCGCTCAGTTCCGCCTCGCCTTCCGCCTGCCCCAGCGCTGCCTGAGCCTGCAGCGGGCCGAGCAGGCTCAGCAGCAACAGGCACAGCGTTAGGCGTGACACGACTCGGACCAATCCAGTCGGCCACGCAGCAGAAAGGCCGCCTCGGCCCGGTTGGAGGCACCAATCTTGCGCAACAGGTTGTGGATATGGCTCTTGATGGTGTGGGGGCTTAGGCACAGCTGTTCGGCAATTTCGGCGTTGGATAGGCCTTTGCCGGCCAGGCTGAGGATTTCCCGCTCACGCAGGGTCAGCGACGGTTTGCTGCCGGCGAGTTGGCGCATGCGCCGCCACTGGCTGAGCAAGCGTTCGGTCAAGACCCGCGGCAGCCAGTCGCCGCCTTCGAGCAATACTTGGATGCCGTCGAGTAGGTGCTCACGAGTGGCATGGCTGTAAAACACGCCGCGAATGGCAGGGTGCTTGTCGACCAACTGCTCGGCCTGTTCCGGGGCGATGTTGACCAGCGCAACGGGCGTCTGCTCGTCGAGCTGATCGAGCAGTGTCGACAATTGCTCAGTCTGGCTATTTCCCGAGTCGAGTAGGTAGAGATCGGTGCTGCCCGGAACGATCTTCTCGAGCCGCGCCAGGGCTACCTCTAGCTGAGCCTGTTCACCAAGAAAGTGTTTGAAGAACAGCCCGAGAAGCTCATTGCCGGTCAACAAGGTGACGGTAGGCCGGTTACGTTCCAGGTGGGTGAAGTCCGCTTCGTCCATGTTCAATCCTTGGTTTGGAGTGCCGTTATGCTGCATAGAAAAGTTACTAAACGACCGGCCAGAAATGACGAAGTTCAGCGTTCACGTTGGGATTAGGTCGGCATCTGCGCGCTGAGGATGACATCTCGACGGACGGTTGAAGAAACGCTGTGGTGGACTTAATGGACTAAGGTGAGTCAATCGCCCATTCGATGGAGCCTGCATGAGCGACCCCTCCCGCGAACTGACTTTGCGCGCACTGTTGACCGGCCTGCTGCTGGGGGCCGTGCTGACGCCTTCGAATATCTACTCGGGGCTCAAGATCGGCTGGTCGTTCAACATGTCGATCATCGCGCTGCTGGTCGGTTTCGCCTTCTGGCAGAGTCTGGCGCGAGTGCTGAGAAGGCCCGCCTGGACGCTGCACGAAAGCAACATCAACCAGACCACTGCCTCATCCGCGGCTTCGATCATTTCCAGTGGTTTGGTCGCACCGATTCCTGCCTACACCCTGATCACCGGCCAGCAGTTCGACACGTTGCCGCTGGTGGCCTGGGTGTTCTCGGTCAGCTTTCTCGGCATCTGGGTCGCCTGGTACTTGCGGCCTTCACTGATTATCGAAACGCAGTTGCGCTTTCCGGAAGGCATGGCGACCTTGGCGACCATGCAGCAGATTTACAGCCATGGCGCAGAGGCGGCGCGGCGCTTATGGGTACTGGGCTCGGCTGCGCTGCTGGCTGCGTTGACCAAGCTGGTGGACGGTCTCTGGTGGAGCGTGCCGCGCTGGGCTCCCAGCGCGCAGCTGGAGCGCTTGACGTTCAGCCTCGAACCGTCGCTGTTGCTGCTGGGCTTCGGCGGAATCATCGGCTTACGGGTCGGGTTGTCGTTGCTGCTCGGCGCGTTGATTGCCTGGGGCGTGCTGGCACCCTGGTTGTTGACGGAAGGTCTGGTGACGATGCCGGCGGGCGCCAGCGGGCCGCAATTCGGAGTGCTGATCGAGTGGCTGCTGTGGCCGGGAGTCAGCCTGATGGTCTGCGCTACGCTGATTTCACTCAGCCTGCGTTTTTTGCGCGCCCGACGAGGCGCTGCAGCACAGCGCCTGCGATTCGCACGGCCCGCGCCACTGCCGGCGCTCGGGCTGGGCCTGGCGGCCATCCTGGTGATCGCCCTGCAGATGAGTCTGTTTGATATCCATCCACTCATGGCCGCGCTGTCGATCCCGCTGGCGCTGCTGTTGGCCATGGTTGCGGCACGTGTCGTCGGCGCCACCGGGATACCGCCGATTGGTGCGATCGGGCAGCTGTCGCAGCTGAGTTTCGCTGCCATTGCGCCTGGTCAGGTGGCGATCAACCTGATGAGTGCCAACACCGCAGGCGGCGCTGCGGGTCAATGCACCGATCTGCTCAACGACTTCAAGGTCGGTCATGCAATCGGCGCAGCCCCCTCGCGCCAGGTGGTCGCTCAGTGCCTGGGTATTCTGGTCGGCAGCCTGGTAGGGGTGCTCGTCTATCAACTGCTGATTCCTGATCCTCAGGCCATGCTGATCACACCCGAGTGGCCAGCACCAGCCGTGGCGACCTGGAAAGCTGTGGCGCAGGCGCTCACCGCCGGGCTCGGCTCGATCAGCCTGGACATCCGCTGGGCGATGTTGATCGGTGCACTGGTCGGCGTTGTGCTCGGCCTGCTCGAAGGCTCGGCGCCGGTCTGGCGGTTGCGCTGGTTACCCAGCTCCGCGGCGCTGGGGCTGGCTTTCATCATTCCTGCCTCGATCTCGCTGATGATGGCTTTCGGCGCCCTGTTGGCCTGGTTGTTCGCGGCCCGCTGGGGCAGCCTGGCCGAACGTTTTGTGATCGTTGCCGCCGCCGGGTTAGTGGCCGGTGAAAGCATGGCTGGTATCGGGATCTCGTTGTGGCAGTTGTTGCGCTGAGTTTTGGTCAGGTATCCTCGAGGCAGAATGGCGCGTGGACATCCGACGAACGGTCTTCTGCCAACACGGCGACCAATGGCGGCAGGGCTACAGCGCCCGCCTCGTCTAGGTTTCGGCGATTTTGAAAGATCCTGTCACGCGCGGGGGTGAAATTTATTTTCGTGGGCAGTGCCGGAGTATGTGAACCCCTTGAAACTGGAGAGCGATCATGCAAACGACCAAGCTCGCCGCGCTGACTCTAGCCGGCCTTATGTCTACCGCTGTATTTGCCGCAGGCACAACGGACAACGAAGCCATTCATGACAAGGGCCGCTACGACGCGGATAGCAGCTCAATGAAGAGCGGCACTCACGACGGCAAAATGGGCGGCGCCCATGACGACACCATGATGGACGGCAAAACTACCGACGATACCGATCGCGAAGGCCTGACAACCGGTATGGGCACTACCGTTGACGGTGAGCCGGCAGGTCCGGGAACTGAAACCGGTACCAGTGTCGGCAACACGACCGCCACGGGAAGTAGTGCTACTGGCAACTGATATGCCTTTGCCGCTAGATGAGAGCCCCGGCTTCGGACGGGGCTTTTTCTTGCGCAACCGTTGGCGTCTTGCTGTCGCAGCTGATTGCGTCCGGAACCCCATGACCCCTAATCGGGAGACGCTCATGGCTATACGCGTTTCTTTAGCCGTTTCAACATTGATGGCTGCGTCGTTGGCAATCGCCGCCGGCACTGGTCCGACGCACCCTGAGAAAGCCCGCGAACATCCACTGGACACGCGCGAGCCGCGGCAGGATGTAATCGAGAGCGGAGATGACAGCCAAGGCCAGCCGAGGCCCCCGACGCTGGAAGCGCCGCCTGAGGTGCCGCCCGTTACGCCTGTCGAGCGCCCATCATCGCCGGATCGGCCGGACCCACGTTCGGGCGAAAGCGGCGATTCAGCCTCAGCCAGCTGAACAATCGTGCGAAACCGTGACAGTCATGCGGCAAAACGAAAACGGGAGGCCTAAGCCTCCCGTTCGATACTGCCAGTGCAGCGCTTAGAACAGCACGCGGCTGCGGATGGTGCCGTTGACCTGCAGCAGTTTTTCCAGCGCCAGGTCGGAATATTCCTTATCTACATCGATGACGACGTAGCCAACCTTCTCGTTGGTCTGTAGGAACTGGCCGCAGATGTTGATGCCGTTGTCGGCGAACACCTTGTTGATCTCGCTCATCACGCCCGGGATGTTCTGGTGGACGTGTAGCAGGCGGTGCTTACCGGGGTGCGATGGCAAGGCCACTTCCGGGAAGTTGACGGACGATACCGAGGTGCCGTTGTCGCTGTACTTGACCAGCTTTTCCGCCACTTCCAGGCCGATGTTGGCCTGTGCTTCGGCGGTCGAGCCGCCGATGTGTGGGGTCAGGATCACACGATCCAGGCCACGCAGCGGGCTTTCGAACTCTTCATCGTTGGATTTGGGCTCGACCGGGAATACGTCGATGGCGGCGCCAATCAGATGCTCGTCCTTGATCGCAGCGGCGAGGTGATCCAGCTCGACCACGGTGCCGCGGGCGGCGTTGATCAGGATTGCGCCTTTCTTCATGGCGCGTATTTCCTTCTCACCGATCATCCACTGAGTGGATGGCAGCTCGGGGACGTGCAGGGAGACGATGTCGCACATGCCCAGCAGTTCGTACAGCGAGCCGATCTGAGTGGCGTTGCCCAGCGGCAGCTTGGTCACCACGTCATAGAAGAACACCTGCATGCCGAGGCCTTCGGCGAGCACCGACAGCTGCGTGCCGATGGAGCCGTAGCCGATGATGCCCAGCTTCTTGCCGCGAATTTCGAAGGAGTTGGCTGCCGACTTGATCCAACCGCCGCGATGGCAGGACGCGTTCTTCTCCGGAATGCCCCGCAGCAGCAGGATGGCTTCGGCGAGCACCAGCTCGGCCACCGAGCGAGTGTTGGAGTAGGGTGCGTTGAATACCGCAATGCCGCGCTCACGGGCGGCATTGAGATCGACCTGGTTGGTGCCGATGCAGAAACAGCCGACGGCGATCAGTTTGTTGGCGGCCTCGAATACGTCTTCGGTGAGTTGAGTGCGCGAGCGGATCCCGATGAAATGGACGTCAGCGATCTTCTCTTTCAGCTCCGACTCGGTCAGCGCGGTCTTGAGATACTCGATGTTGGAGTAGCCGGCGGCCTTGAGGGTGTCGACAGCGTTCTGGTGCACGCCTTCGAGAAGAAGGAACTTGATCTTGCTCTTGTCGAGAGAGGTCTGGCTCATCTGCATTTAAACCTTAAGGCCGAAGGGTAGGACGAAGTGTCCAGCGAAGGCTGGCCGACCCGGTATCAGCGGTGTCGGGAGTCTGCCGAGGCACGTTTCAAAAGGGTGCGTATGCTAGCATACGCACCCCTCGAAACACCCATGTCCTGAGCTGAAGCGTACTCAGGGTGACCATGAATCGAATGAGAGTTCCCATGATGACCGACCCCGCCCTGATCGACGAGCTGAAGACCCTGGTCGAGCCTGGCAAGGTGCTGACCGATGCCGATTCGCTGAACACCTATGGCAAGGACTGGACCAAGCAGTACGCCCCGGCACCCTCGGCCATCGTGTTCCCGAAGACCATCGAGCAGGTGCAGGCAATCGTGCGCTGGGCGAACGAGCGAAAGATCGCTCTGGTGCCCTCGGGCGGCCGCACTGGCCTTTCCGCTGCCGCGGTGGCGGCCAATGGCGAAGTGGTGGTGTCGTTCGATTACATGAACCAGATTCTCGAGTTCAACGAGATGGACCGCACCGCGGTCTGCCAGCCGGGCGTGGTCACCGCACAGCTGCAGCAGTTCGCCGAAGACAAGGGCCTGTATTACCCGGTGGACTTCGCCTCCGCAGGCTCCAGCCAGATCGGCGGCAACATCGGGACCAACGCCGGCGGGATCAAGGTGATTCGCTATGGCATGACCCGTAACTGGGTGGCGGGGCTTAAGGTCGTCACTGGCAAGGGCGATCTGCTCGAGCTGAACAGGGACCTGATCAAGAACGCCACCGGCTATGACCTGCGCCAGCTCTTCATCGGTGCCGAGGGCACGCTGGGCTTCGTCGTCGAGGCGACCATGCGCCTGGAGCGCCAGCCAACCAATCTGACTGCGCTGGTGCTGGGCACGCCGGACTTCGACTCGATCATGCCGGTGCTGCACGCCTTCCAGGACAAGCTGGACCTGACCGCCTTCGAGTTCTTCTCCGACAAGGCACTGGCCAAGGTGCTCGGCCGCGGCGACGTGCCGGCACCGTTCGAAACCAGCTGCCCGTTCTACGCGCTGCTGGAATTCGAAGCCACCACCGATGAGCGCGCCGATCAGGCGCTGGCGACGTTCGAGCATTGCGTTGAGCAGGGCTGGGTGCTCGATGGCGTGATGAGCCAGAGCGAGCAGCAGCTGCAGAACCTGTGGAAGCTGCGCGAGTACATCTCCGAGACCATCAGCCACTGGACGCCGTACAAGAACGACATCTCCGTCACCATTGCCAAGGTGCCGGCCTTCCTCAAGGAAATCGACGCCATCGTCGGTGAGCACTATCCGAACTTCGAGATCGTCTGGTTCGGCCACATCGGCGACGGCAACCTGCACCTGAACATCCTCAAGCCCGATGCGATGGACAAGGACGAGTTCTTCGGCAAGTGCGCGACGGTGAACAAGTGGGTGTTCGAAACCGTGCAGAAGTACAACGGTTCGATCTCCGCCGAACATGGCGTCGGCATGACCAAGCGTGACTACCTCGAGTACAGCCGTTCGCCGGTGGAAATTGAGTACATGAAGGCAGTTAAGGCAGCCTTCGATCCGAACGGCATCATGAATCCGGGCAAGATTTTTGCTGTTTGAGCAGACAGGAACTCTCCATGACCTACAAGCACCAGTACACCGACGGCACCACGATCCATTACCCGTTGGGCAAAGTCGTCTGCATCGGCCGTAACTACGCCGAGCACGCCAAAGAGCTGAACAACCCGGTGCCGACCGAGCCCCTGCTGTTCATCAAGGCCGGCAGCTGCACCGTGCCGCTGGACAGCGGCTTCAGCATTCCCTCTGACCGTGGTGCCGTGCACTACGAGGCGGAAATCGCCGTGCTGATCGGCAAGCCGTTGTCGCGCAAGCCGAACGAAGAAGAGGTTCGCGACGCGATTTCCGGGTTCGCCCCAGCCCTCGACCTGACCCTGCGCGACGTGCAGGCCAAACTGAAGGAAAAGGGCCATCCATGGGAAATCGCTAAAAGCTTTGACGGTGCCTGCGTGCTGGCACCGTTCGTGCCGGGCGATGCAGTGGAGGATCTGACTGACATCGGCGTGCGCCTTACCATCAACGGTGAGGTGCGTCAGGACGGCAACAGCAACCAGATGCTCAACGCCATCCTGCCGCTGCTGCAGCACATCGCCGGACACTTCAGCCTGCAGCCGGGCGACGTGGTCCTGACCGGCACGCCTGTGGGTGTAGGCCCACTCCATCAGGGTGACGAGCTGGTACTGGAACTGGTCGGGTTGTCTCGCTTCGAGAGTCGCGTGCTTTAACCCAGCATGGCCCGGGTACGTCTGACGTATCCGGCCTGCAGCCCTATATCCTCCCTGTAAAGGTCATGCTGTAATCGCACACTCTACTTGGGTTTGCCTACATGCCTGACGCCGCCGTCCGACCGTCCCGCCTCCGCTTGTTTCTGTACGTTTCCCTAATCCTAACCATCGCAATGGCCGTGCTGGTCGGCTGGATGCTGCATTGGGACGACCAGCTGAAACTCTACTGGCACGAGCAATACGTCGATTCTCAAGAGCGCGCGGCGAGCATCTGGTTGCCTGACTATGAGCTGGCGTTGGAGACCACATTGTTTGGCCTGGAAGACGATGAAACCTCTGGGCTGACCTGGAATGCAGCGACCGGGACGCTGTTTACTGTCACCGGCCAAAACCCGCAGCTCGTGGAGTTTTCCCCTGGCGGCGTCGTGCTGCGGCGCATCACCCTGACCGGATTCTCTGATCCTGAAGCGGTCGAAGCGCTGGATGACGGGCGACTCGGTATCGTCGACGAGCGGCGTCGGCTGGTTGCAGTGTTTCGGCTGGCGCCAGGGGTGGAAAGTCTCGATCTTGATGATCTCGCGACCTATGACCTGGGTTTCGACGGTGCAGGCAATAAAGGCTTCGAAGGGCTGGCCTGGAATCCCCACACCAAACGCATGCTGTTGGCCAAGGAGCGCGATCCGCAGGGATTGTTCGAACTGCCTTTTCCCGGAGAGGACGGCGCCGCCGGCATCCTTGAGGCCTGGCCCGAGCAGCCGCTGCTGGTGCGTGATATCTCATCGGTGACCATCGACCCGCGTACCGGCCACACCCTGATGCTGTCCGATGAATCGCGCCTGCTGGTCGAACTCGACCAGCGAGGCCGGCCGCTCAGCTTCATCAGCCTGCTCGGCGGCCTCAATGGTTTGGTGGAGGGAATAGACCAGGCCGAGGGCGTCGCCATGGACGAGCACGGCGATATCTACGTCGTAGCCGAACCCAATCTTCTCTACGTGTTCAGGCGCAAGCGGTAACAAGCAGGGGCCAGCGCAGTCCATGCATGCGCTGCGCCGCCAGCAGCCGGTAAGGCTCAGCTAAGCCTGGGCGGGCACACTTCAGTCCCGTCCTTGAGAAGTGAGCATGATGCGCCCTGTTTTGAAATGGATATCAACCGCGCTGGCCGGTGCGGCATTGCTGCTGGCTGTGGCTGTCGGTCAGCACTTTCACCTGTTCGAGCAAACCTTGTTTCACTTCAGCCAGTGGCGGCAGGCCGATCGGCTGCAGGAGGTATCCCTCTGGCTGCCGGGCTATCGCGCAGACATCCAGGCACAGGTGGTCGAAGGGATCGATGACGACCTCTCGGCGCTGACCTTCGATCCCGACCGCAACAGCCTGATCGCCATCACCAACGGCAAACCGCAGCTGCTTGAGCTCAGCCTCGATGGCAAGCTGTTACGGGCGATTCCGCTAGTGGGCTTCGGTGACCCGGAGGCGATCGAGTACATTTCCCGCGGCGTTTATGTGATCAGCGATGAGCGCCTGCAGCGTCTGTTGCGAGTTGAGGTGAGTGAACGCACCGAGTCGATCGATGCGGCCGCCAGTCAACAATTGTCGTTGGGAATCGGGCAGAACGGGAACAAGGGTTTCGAGGGCCTGGCTTACGACGTGGCCGGCAAGCGCTTGTTCGTGGCGAAGGAGCGCGATCCGGTGCGCATTTATGAGGTCGAGGGCTTTCCCTACGCCGAGGATGACCAGCCGCTGGGCGTACACGTCAGCGAGGACCGCGAGCGCGACGCCGATCTGTTCGTGCGGGATCTGTCCAGCCTGCAATATGACCAGCAGACGGGCCACTTGCTGGCGCTTTCGGACGAGTCTCGCTTGGTGGTCGAACTGGACATCCATGGCAAAGCTATCAGCGCATTGTCGCTCAAGGCCGGCGACCATGGGCTGAAGGCGGATGTGCCGCAGGCCGAAGGCATCGCCATGGGCCCGGACGGCACGATCTACCTCGTCAGCGAGCCCAATTTGTTCTATATATTTCGCAAGGCCGACTAGCCAGCATTGGCTCGGCTGGCTCGGCTCGGCTCAACGCTTCAGGGTCTGAACGCCATCTTTGGTGCCCAGCAGCAGAATGTCGGCAGGGCGTGCAGCGAAGAGCCCGTTGGTGACCACGCCGACAATGTTGTTGATCTGCGCTTCCACATCCGGGGCGAAACCGATCATAAGGTTATGCACGTCGAGAATGACATTGCCATTGTCGGTCACCACGCCTTCACGGTAGACCGGATCGCCACCCAGCCTGACCAGTTCACGCGCTACGTGGCTGCGGGCCATTGGTATCACTTCGACCGGCAGCGGAAACTCGCCGAGGCGCTCGACCAATTTGCTGCCATCGGCGATGCAGATAAAGGTGCGGGCCACTGCGGCGACGATCTTCTCGCGGGTCAGGGCTGCGCCGCCGCCCTTGATCAGTTCCAGATGGCTGTTGGTCTCGTCGGCGCCGTCGACGTAGAACTCAAGGTCCGATACCGAATTCAGGTCGTAAACCGGGATGCCGTGGCCTTTCAGGCGCTCGGCGGTGGCGTCGGAACTGGCGACCGCGCCGTCGAAGAAGCCTTTGTGCTTGGCCAGCAGATCGATGAAGAAATTGGCGGTGGAACCGGTGCCAACGCCGACGATGCTGCGGTCGGTGAGCTGCGGCACGATGAGGTCGACAGCGGCCTGGGCGACAGCCTGCTTGAGTTGATCCTGAGTCATGGCGTAAAGGTCCGGCGGTGAGTGAGTCGAAGGGCAAGAGTATAGCGGGGGCTCATCGGCGGGTCTTGCCTGCTAAGGCTGTACTGCTGTTTTGCGCGCCGATTGACGGTGGTCGCAGGGTTTTTCGCAGAGTAGACTCGTCTGCCCCGCAAGGCCCGCCAAGATAGCTCACGATGCTCGAACAGTACGTCAAGAAGATCCTCACCTCGCGCGTCTATGACGTTGCGGTGGAAACCCCGTTGCAGCCTGCCCGCCAGCTTTCCGAGCGGCTGGGTAACCAGATTCTGCTCAAGCGCGAGGATCTGCAGCCGGTGTTCTCCTTCAAGATTCGCGGTGCCTATAACAAGCTGGCGCAGCTGTCACCCGAGGAGCTGGCGCGCGGCGTGGTCACCGCATCGGCCGGCAATCATGCTCAGGGCCTGGCCTTGGCGGCCCGCGAGCTGGGTATCAAGGCGACCATCGTCATGCCGCGCACCACGCCAGAACTGAAGGTGCAGGGCGTGCGAGCTCGCGGCGGCAAGGTGGTGCTACACGGGGATGCCTTTCCCGAGGCGCTGGCCTACTCGCTGAAGCTAGTCGAGGAAAAGGGCTACGTATACATCCACCCTTATGACGACCCGCATGTGATCGCCGGGCAGGGCACCGTGGCGATGGAAATTCTTCGCCAGCATCAGGGCCAGCTGGACGCGATCTTCGTGCCAGTGGGCGGCGGCGGACTGATCTCGGGGGTGGCCGCGTACATCAAATACCTTCGCCCCGAGATCAAGGTCATCGGTGTGGAGCCGGACGATTCCAACTGCCTGCAGCAGGCGATGGCCGCTGGCGAGCGCGTGGTACTGCCGCAGGTGGGGTTGTTCGCCGATGGGGTGGCGGTGGCGCAGATCGGTCAATACACCTTCGATATCTGCCGGCACCATGTCGATGAAGTGATCACGGTCAGTACCGACGAAATCTGTGCGGCCATCAAGGACATCTACGACGACACCCGCTCGATCACCGAGCCGGCCGGTGCCCTGGCGGTGGCCGGGATCAAGCGCTACGTCGAGCGTGACGGGGTTGAGAACCAGGTGTTGGTCGGTATCGACTCGGGTGCCAACGTCAATTTCGACCGCCTTCGCCACGTCGCCGAACGGGCCGAGCTGGGTGAAAAGCGCGAGGCGATTATCGCCGTGACCATCCCCGAGGAGCCGGGCAGCTTCAAGGCGTTCTGCGAGGCCATCGGCAAGCGCCAGATCACCGAGTTCAACTACCGCTACCACCAGGACCGCGAAGCGCACATCTTCGTCGGCGTGCAGACCCATCCGGAAAACGATCCGCGTGCGGCGTTAGTGGAAGGGTTGCGCGCCAAGGGTTTCCCGGTACTCGATCTCACCGACAATGAGCTGGCCAAGCTGCACACACGTCACATGGTCGGCGGCCATGCCTCGGCGGTCAGCGATGAGGTGGTGTATCGCTTCGAATTCCCGGAGCGTCCGGGCGCGCTGTTCAACTTTCTCAACAACCTCGGTGGGCGCTGGAACATTTCGATGTTCCACTACCGCAACCATGGCGCTGCCGACGGTCGAGTAGTGGCCGGCTTGCAAGTACCCGCCGAGGACCGTCACCTGTTGCCCGCCGCGCTGGACAAGATCGGCTACCGCTACTGGGACGAAACGGACAATCCGGCCTACCAACTGTTTCTCGGCTGATCAGCCGTACCGTGAGGATCAATGGAACATTACCAACTGCTGAACATCACCCACGCCGTGCTGGCGATATTGCTCACGCTCGGGCTCATCGCCCATATCGTCATGCTGTGGAAGGCCTGGCGACGGGCAGATCCAGCCGTATTGCAGAATAAACTGCGGCGGACCCGGCTGATGTCGCTGCCCTTGCTCGCCGTGTTGGGATTGCTGCTGCCGGTGACAGGTTGGTGGTTGGCTCATCTGGCAGGCTTCCCGCTCGGCCAGCTGTGGCTGCTGGCCAGTTCGGTGCTGTTCCTGATCCTCGTACCGCTCACGCTGCTGCTCAGCGGCCGCCTGCGTGCCTGGCAGCAGGTGGGTGACGGTCCTGCTCCGGCGAAGCTGCCGCGTTTTGCGCTGGTCTATGCCGGTCTGATCCTGCTGATTCTTGTCGCAATCATGGGCCTGATGGGAGCCAAACCGGTCTAGCGGCTCCCGTGGGGCGGCTGGTGTTCAGCGCAGGCTGATGATCTCCCAGCCTCGCTGCTGCGCGATCTCCCTCAACGTCGGGTCAGGATCGACCGCGACTGGATGGCTGACCCGCTCGAGCAATGGCAGGTCGTTGCGCGAGTCGCTGTAGAAATAGCTGTCATCCAGGCTCTGGTCATTATCCCTCAGCCAGCGTTCGATCCGTGTCACCTTGCCTTCCTGAAAGCACGGCACATCGGTCAACCGACCGGTGTAGCGTCCCTCCTGCATCTCGCATTCGGTGGCCAGCAGGGTATCGACGCCCAGCCGTTTGGCGATGGGCCCGGTAATGAAGCGGTTGGTTGCGGTGATGATCACCACCCGGTCACCGGCGTCATGATGCTGGCGGACCAGTGCCTCGCCTTTCGCCAGCACGATGGGTTCGATGTGGTCGCGCATGAACTCAGCATGCCATTGCTGAAGCTGCGGCATCTCGCTGCGCCCAAGCAGCTCCTGGCAGAAGTTTTGATACTCCAGCACATCCAGCGCGCCGGCCAGGTAGTCCTGATAAAAAGCATCGTTGCGGGCGCGATAGGCCTCGGCGTCGACCAGCCCGCGCTGGCAGAGAAATTCGCCCCAGGCGTGGTCGCTGTCGCCGGCCAGGAGGGTGTTGTCGAGATCGAATAGAGCTAGGCGCACGCTGCGTTCCTCGGGCGATGAAGGGGGGCGAAGCATAGCGGGATCGCTCGATAGATGGCAGATGCCAAGCACTTCGATGGAGCGCCGCTTCCGGTTGATCAATGGCCCCCATGCGCGCTTTCTGCTTTTCACGTTTTTGTGGAACAATGCCGCGACATGCGTTTGCGAGGTTGTTGCCGTGATCGACTCCGATGGTTTTCGCCCCAATGTCGGCATCATCCTGACCAATGATGTCGGGCAGGTGTTGTGGGCTCGGCGGATTAATCAGGATGCCTGGCAATTTCCGCAAGGCGGAATCAATCCACGCGAGACGCCGGAAGAGGCCCTCTACCGCGAACTCAACGAAGAAGTCGGTTTGGAACAGCAGGATGTGAAAATCCTTGCTTGCACCCGCGGCTGGTTGCGCTATCGCTTGCCGCAGCGTCTGGTGCGTACTCACAGCCAGCCGCTGTGCATCGGTCAGAAACAGAAGTGGTTTCTGCTGCGCCTCACCGGCGCCGAAGACCGGGTGCGCATGGATCTGACTGGCAAGCCAGAATTCGACGGTTGGCGCTGGGTCAGTTACTGGTACCCGCTGGGCCAGGTGGTCACCTTCAAGCGCGAGGTTTACCGTCGCGCCTTAAAAGAACTCGCCCCGCGCCTTCTGGCGCGGGATTGACGGGAGAAAGCCCCTGAGCATGCTCGGCACGCTTCGCAAGATCGTCCAGGAAGTCAATGCCGCCAAGGACCTCACGGCGGCGTTGGGCATCATCGTGCTGAGAGTTCGGGAGGCCATGGCCAGCCAGGTCTGCTCGGTCTACCTGCTCGATCCGGAATCCGGACGCTTCGTGCTCATGGCCACCGAAGGCCTGAACAAGAAAGCCATCGGCAAGGTCAGCATGGCGCCCAACGAGGGTCTGGTCGGTCTGGTTGGCACCCGCGAGGAGCCGCTGAACCTGGAGCATGCCTCCGAGCACCCGCGCTATCGCTACTTTGCCGAGACTGGTGAAGAGCGCTACGCCTCTTTTCTCGGCGCACCGATCATCCACCACCGGCGGGTGATGGGCGTACTGGTCATCCAGCAGAAAGAGCAGCGGCTATTCGACGAAGGCGAGGAAGCCTTCCTGGTTACGATGAGCGCGCAGCTCGCCGGGGTAATCGCCCACGCCGAGGCAACCGGCTCGATCCGCGGCCTCGGCCGGCAGGGCAAAGGCATTCAAGAAACCCGTTTCATCGGTATTCCAGGTGCGCCCGGGGCGGCGGTAGGCACGGCAGTCGTCGTGCTGCCTCCTGCTGATCTGGACGTGGTACCCGACAAAGCCATCGATAACATTCCAGCCGAGCTTGAGCTGTTCGAAGCAGCGCTCGCGGCTGTACGTGCCGACATGCGTGCCTTGTCCGACAAGCTAGCGACGCAGATGCGCAAGGAAGAGCGCGCACTGTTCGACGTCTACCTGATGATGCTCGACGACTCTGCCCTCGGTGGCGAGGTGTCCAAGGTCATTCGCACCGGCCAGTGGGCGCAAGGCGCTCTACGCCAGGTCGTTGCCGATCATGTGGGTCGCTTCGAGATGATGGACGATGCCTACCTCCGTGAGCGTGCCTCGGACGTCAAGGACATCGGCCGGCGTCTACTCAGCTACCTGCAGCAGGCCCGCCAGCAGACGCTGACCTACCCGGAGAACACCATTCTGGTCAGCGAAGAACTGTCTCCGGCAATGCTCGGCGAAGTGCCTGAAGGCAAGCTGATGGGCATGGTGTCGGTGCTCGGATCGAGCAACTCGCATGTGGCGATCCTGGCCCGGGCAATGGGCATTCCGACGGTGATGGGGGCGGTCGACCTGCCGTACTCGAAGGTCGACGGCATCGAGCTGATCATCGACGGCACCCGTGGCGAGATCATCACCAATCCTGCCAAGGTACTGCGCGAGCAGTATCTGGTCTTGGCCGAGCAGGAGCGGCAGCTATCCGAAGGCCTGGACATCCTGCGCGAGCTGCCTTGCGAAACCACCGACGGTGTGCGCATTCCGCTTTGGGTGAATACCGGCCTGCTCGCCGATGTGGTGCGGGCGCAGGAGCGTGGCGCCGAGGGCGTCGGCCTGTATCGCACCGAAGTGCCCTTTATGATCAAGGAGCGCTTCCCCAGCGAGAAGGAGCAGATGGCGATCTATCGCGAGCAGCTCCAGGCCTTCCACCCGCTGCCGGTGACCATGCGCAGTCTCGATATCGGCGGTGACAAGAGCCTGCCGTACTTCCCGATCAAGGAAGAGAATCCCTTCCTCGGCTGGCGCGGCATCCGCGTCACCTTGGATCACCCCGAGATTTTCCTGCTGCAGACCCGCGCCATGCTCAAGGCCAGCGCCGGGCTGAACAACCTGCGCATTCTGCTGCCGATGATTTCCGGCACGCGCGAGCTGGAAGAGGCGCTGCACCTGATCCACCGCGCCTGGGGCGAGGTGCGTGACGAAGGCACCGACGTCGAGATGCCGCCGGTGGGGGTGATGATCGAAGTGCCGGCTGCGGTCTATCTGACCCGCGAACTGGCGCGTCAGGTGGACTTCCTCTCGGTGGGGTCCAATGACCTGACCCAATACCTGCTGGCGGTCGACCGCAACAACCCGCGTGTGGCCGATCTCTATGATTACCTGCATCCGGCAGTGCTCGAGGCCTTGCAGCGCGTCGTCCGTGAAGCCCACGGCGAAGGCAAGCCGGTCAGCATCTGCGGTGAGATGGCAGGTGACCCCGGTGCGGCCATCCTGCTGCTGGCGATGGGGTTCGACAGCCTGTCGATGAACGCCACCAACCTGCCGAAGGTGAAGTGGATGCTGCGTCAGATCAGCTCGGTCACGGCGCGCGAGCTGCTGGCCAAGGTCATGGTCATGGACAGCCCGCAGGTGATCCATGCCACCGTGCAGTTGACCCTGCGCAACCTAGGGCTGGATCGCATGCTCAACCCGTCGGCGGCGCTCTAGATCGGATCTGAGCGCCCCTCCTGGCTGGGTGAAGGTACGTCGATGCGGCGTTGATCCAACACCCCAGCCGGTCCGAAGCGGCGCTCGGTGATATGTGCGGAGCCGTCCGCGCGGCGAATCAGTACAGTGCTGGCGCGGGTGCCGTAGTCAGCGCTTGATATGAATACGCTGGACAGCTTCTTCTCCCATTCGTAGGGCACGCCGGTGCTTGGCATATCGCCGTCTGCGGCGGGCTGGGGGTCGCTCAACACCTGCAACAGGGTGTCCACCTCCGGTGCTTCGATACTGGCCTGCAACGCGGCGCGGGCGCGAACGAGCTTCGGCCAGGGCGTATTCAGCGCTGCGTTCGACAAGCCGTAGACACCGGCCGACAACCGTTCCGGTGTGGCGGACTTTGAATTCAGATACCACAGCTCACGCGCATCCCCGACCAGCAGGTTGAAACCCGAGTAATGCTCGAGGTGGCCAGTCAATTCGCTGAGGTAAGCCTGGGGTGACAGAGCACTGCGCAGATAGCGCTCGGGCAGTTCGCCTCGTGAGCGCGCACCTGCTGGGGTACCCGGTGCGCGAATGTTGGTCAGTGCCGCGAAGCGTCCCGCTGCACTGATTCCCATCCAGGTCCCGCCCGCCAGGAGGTCGCGCCCAGCTACGATGTCTGGCGCGTCGTCCCAGTGACCCAGCGGCAGACTGGGACGCGCATGAAATTCGTCTCGGTTGGCCGCGACGATCAGCGGCAATGCGTGGCACGGGCGCCAGGCGAATACGATCAGGCACATGGTTAGGCTCAGCTGGGTGCGAGAGGCGAAAGCTTGAAGCCAAGCCGCCCGGCTCGGCAACCCGCTTTCAGCTTCCGGGCAGTTTTTCCGCTAACATGCCGCTTTGTTTTGGTCAGGATGGCCCGATGGAGTTCGCGCTTTATCTCGTGCTCGGCGGGTTTGCTGGCTTGCTGGCCGGGCTGTTCGGTGTAGGCGGTGGGATGATCATCGTCCCGGTGCTTGTTTTCAGCTTCACTCTCCAGGGTTTCGATCCGTTGGTGCTGACCCATCTGGCGGTTGGCACGTCGCTGGCGAGCATCGTTTTTACTTCGCTGAACTCGATCAGAGCTCATCATCTCAAAGGTGCAGTGCTCTGGCCCGTGGTGCTATGGATGACCTTCGGCATTCTGTTTGGCGCTGCCTTGGGCAGCCTCACGGCGGCTGCGATTCAAGGGCCGCTACTGCAGAAAATCATCGGGGTCTTCGCCATCGCTGTGTCCGTGCAGATGGCGTTTTCGCTTCAGCCTAAGGCCAGCCGGGGCGTGCCCGGTAAGCCGGGGCTCACGCTGGTTGGTGTCGTGGTTGGCTGGGCGTCGGCGATCTTCGGAATCGGTGGAGGTTCTTTAACGGTGCCCTTTCTCAGCTGGCGCAGCGTGCCCATCCAAAAAGCCGTGGCGACATCCGCCGCATGCGGCCTGCCGATCGCCGTCGTCGGCGCGTTGAGTTTCGCAGTGGTCGGCTGGCAGGACCCGCATCTCCCGGCTTGGAGCTTTGGATTCGTTTATTTTCCAGCGGTGCTGGGCATCGCGATCACCAGTATGTTTTTTGCCCGTATCGGGGCGCAACTGGCCCATCGGCTGTCGGCACTGATGCTGCGGCGCCTGTTCGCGCTGTTGTTGTTGGGTGTTGGTATCAATTTCTTGATCTGAGGAAACCCGGATGCTGCCTTATCCGCAGATAGACCCTGTGGCCGTTTCGCTAGGCCCGCTGCAAATCCACTGGTATGGCCTGATGTACCTGATCGGCATAGGCGGGGCCTGGCTGCTGGCGTCCCGTCGCCTGCACCGCTTCGATCCCAGCTGGGACAAGGACAAGCTCTCTGACCTGGTGTTCTGGGTGGCGATGGGCGTGATCGTCGGCGGGCGGCTGGGTTATGTGCTGTTCTACGATCTGGCGTCCTATATCAACGATCCGACACTCATCTTCCAGGTCTGGAAGGGAGGTATGTCGTTTCACGGGGGCTTGCTTGGCGTGCTGCTGTGCACCTGGATTTTCGCCCGGCGCAACGGCAAGAAGTTCTTCGAGCTGATGGACTTCATCGCGCCTTTCGTGCCAATCGGGCTGGGGGCAGGGCGCATCGGTAACTTCATCAATGCTGAACTGTGGGGCAAGGCGACCGATGTGCCCTGGGCAATGGTCTTTCCCACCGACCCGCAGCAGCTGGCGCGGCATCCCTCGCAGCTCTATCAGTTCGCCCTGGAAGGCGTGGCATTGTTCGTCATTCTCTGGATCTACTCGAGCAAGCCGCGGCCGACCATGGCAGTCTCCGGCCTGTTTGCCGTCTGCTATGGCATCTTCCGTTTCATCGTTGAATTTGTGCGCGTACCCGATGCGCAGCTCGGCTACTTGGCGTTCGGTTGGCTGACCATGGGGCAGGTTCTGTGCGTGCCGATGATCCTGATCGGCCTCGGCATGATCGCCTGGGGCTACCGCCACGAGCCGGCCAAGGCATCAGCCTGAGTTGCAAGGCCCGGCTTGTCGCATAAGCGCGACAAGCCGAGCGCCAAACTTTTACTATCTGCAGGATCTCTTCCACAGCGCCACGGCGCCCGCTTCGAGCCCATCGATGAAACAGTATCTCGACCTGATGCGCCATGTGCGCGAGCACGGCACCTTCAAGAGCGATCGCACCGGCACCGGCACCTACAGCGTGTTCGGCCACCAGATGCGCTTCGACCTGAGCGAAGGCTTTCCGCTGGTGACCACCAAGAAATGCCACCTCAAATCCATCATTCACGAGCTGCTGTGGTTCCTGCAGGGTGACACCAACATCAAGTACCTGCAGGAAAACGGGGTACGTATCTGGGACGAGTGGGCCGACGAGAACGGCGAGCTCGGCCCGGTCTACGGTTATCAATGGCGCAGCTGGCCGGCACCCAACGGAGGGTCGGTCGACCAGATCAGTAAGCTGGTGGAGATGATCAAGAAGAACCCGGATTCGCGACGCCTGATCGTTTCAGCCTGGAACCCTGCGCTGGTCGACGAGATGGCCCTGCCACCGTGCCACGCGTTGTTCCAGTTCTATGTTGCGAACGGCAAGCTCAGCTGCCAGCTGTACCAACGTTCAGCCGACATCTTCCTCGGTGTGCCCTTCAACATCGCCAGCTATGCGCTGCTGACGCTGATGGTGGCTCAGGTCTGCGACCTGCAGCCGGGGGAGTTCATCTGGAGCGGTGGCGATTGCCATCTCTATGCAAACCACCTGGAACAGGCCGACCTGCAGCTGACCCGCGAACCGCTACCGCTGCCGACGATGAAGCTCAATCCCGACGTGAAGGACCTGTTCGCCTTCCGCTTCGAGGATTTCGAGCTGGTGGGGTACGAGGCCCATCCGCACATCAAGGCGCCCGTCGCCGTCTGAGTGTGTCGCCGCTCGGCTTGCGAGCGGCGCTATCGATTACTGCTCGCCGAGATAGCGCGTCTGCACGTCGTGCCAGCGCGTACTGTTGGTGATGTCCAGAATCGCTTGGCTCAGCGGCTCCCGGTAGGGGCTGCCAGCGGGCACCGCAAAGGCGTAGGACTGTTGTTCGAAGGTGCCGGGCAGCAGCCGTAAGCCTTTGCCCAGCAACTCGGTGTTGCGGAACTGCAGGATGGGCTGGTCATACACCACCGCCTCTGCTTCTCCTTCGAGCACGGCTTTAATGGCTTGGCTCACATCAGGGAACGCGGTGGCGCGGATGCGGTGCTCTTGCAGGTAGCCTGCGCTTACGGTGCCGTCCACTGTCGCAACGTGTGCACTGCGCAGATCGTCCGGCCCTTGCAGGCCGCTCTGCAGGCTGCCGACCGTCAAGGTGCTGGTCACGGCGGCAGTGAAGGTCGACACCATGATCAATGCCGCGAACATCCAGACGATTGCAATCAGCCGCCCGCCGAGAGTCACGGGTGCCTTGTCGCCGTAGCCGACCGTGGTCATGGTGACCGCCGCCCACCAGAAGCTGTTACCGAGTCCTTCCACCGAACTGCCGCCGAACTGTTCGCGGTTGCGCTGGCGCTCGAACAGCCAGAGCAGTGCGCCGACCAGTAGCAGCAACGCGCCCAGGCCCAGCACCAGGCTTGCGAATTGCCAGGAGAACAGCGCACGGACGGCGCCCCAGCCGGCACCCTGTTGCTCCTGGGGAACGCCAATTGCCAGTCCGGTGCGATAGAACGGGTGCGTGAAGTCCACCAGTGCCTCGCGCTCGGCAGTCATGGTCAGGGCGCCGACCACCACATCCAGCCGATCGTCCTGCAGGCCCGGTAGCAGCTGGTCGAATGGCAAAGGTCGCAGCTCATAGCGATAACCTTCCTGCTCTGCGATCGCCTCCCACAAGTCAATGCTGATACCGCTCCAGCTGCCATCGGCCTCCTGGATGACGAAGGGTGGGACCTCCGTGATGCCTACCCGCAGCACGTCGCCTTGTGATTGGGCGGCGGCCTGCTGGCTCAGTAAGGCGAACAGCAAAGCGATCAGAAACCTCGGCACAGGTCTTTCCTCATTGTCGTAATGCGCCAAGGGTAGCAAAGCTGAACGGTGGGACTGCGGCGCCTTTGGTCCATGAAAAGTCGCCAGAGTGCCATCTGCGTTGTATAGACTCCGGTGAAAACATGATCAGAGGACGGAGCATGCGACGGGTCGTATTCAACCAAAAGGGTGGTGTTGGCAAGTCCAGCATTGCCTGCAACCTGGCAGCAGTCAGCGCAGCGCAAGGTTATCGCACGCTGTTGATCGACCTGGATGCGCAGGCCAATTCCAGCCATTACCTCACCGGCCTGGCCGGAGACGAACTACCGACCGGCATCGCCGATTACTTCAAGCAGATCCTGGCGGGAGGGCCGGCAGGCAAGAAGGCTCGCCCACCGATCACCGAAACCCGTTTCGAAAATCTGCACCTGATTACCGCCACCGCAGAACTGGCCGATCTGCAACCCAAGCTCGAAGCCAAGCACAAGATCAACAAGCTGCGCAAACTGCTGGAAAGCCTTTCCGAAGAATACGAACGTATCTATCTGGATACGCCACCGGCCCTCAACTTCTTTACCCTATCGGCCTTGATAGCTGCGGACCGCTGCCTGATTCCGTTCGATTGCGACAGCTTCTCCCGTCAGGCGCTGTATAGCCTGCTCGGCGAAATCGAAGAGCTGCAGGAAGACCATAATGAGGCGCTGCGAGTCGAAGGCATCGTCGTCAACCAATTCCAGCCGCGCGCGGCCCTGCCGCAGCAGATGATCGACGAACTGCTGGCCGAGGGGCTACCCGTGCTTCCGGTGCACCTGATGAGTTCGGTACGGATGCGCGAGTCGCATCAGGTCTGCACGCCGCTGATCCACCTCGACCCGCGGCACAAGCTGACGCAGCAGTTCGTCGAGCTGCACACCTATTTGGAAAATGCGGGCTGATCGAGTGAGCGCGCTTCGTGTTCACTCGATGCGGCGGACGATACGCGTAGCGCAAAGTCCTAAAGCGCGCCACTCAGGCTAGCTGACATGACGGTGGCGCCCCAGCTTGTGGCGCCCCAGCTTTTGGCGTGTCACCAGGCGGTTGGACTGGGAGCGCGCATGTCGCCCGCCTTGGGCCGGTCAATGAGAGATCAACACATCGCAGGGCGGCAGGTCGAGGTATTGCCGAGTCAGGCTGCCGAGCAGCGCGTTGCTGATTTCGCCACGGCTGTGGCTCCCGAGTGCGAGTAGTTGCGGTTGCAGCGCGGCGATGGCCGAATCGAGGCAACTATTGCGCTCACCGTGGCGAAGGCTCGAATGAAGTCGCGCGCCGGAATTGTCCAGACCCGCTTGAAGGTCACTGAGCAACTGATCGAACAACTCGCGCTGCAGTGCCAAGTCAGGCTCGCTCGGCTGATCGAGGTCCGGCATTTCGTAGATGTTCAGTGCGGTCAGATCGCTGGCAGCCGGCAATAGTTGCCACGCGGCCTGCAGCGCGCGGTTGGCGCAGCTGGAGTAATCCAGCGCGGCGAGCGCTTGTGAATAGGGCGCTGCCGGCGCGACAGCCAGAAGCAGTGGTGCGGGGCAGTTCTGCAGCACTTGCTCCAGTGTGGTGCCAGCGAACCCCTGCGGAGATTGGCGGTGGTGGCGGCCCATCACCAGCAGATCGGTTTCCAGCCCAGCGGCCTGGGTAAGAATTTCTTCAGCGGCGCGGCCCTTACGAATCCAGGGCTGTAGCTGCGCAAGGCCGTGGCGCTCAAGCGTTGTCTGCAGATAGCTCTGTGCGTTTCGCTGCTCCGCTGCCCCTGGGTTACCGGCCAGAACGTGTAAGACGCTCAGTCGTGCCCCGGTCTGCTGCGCCAACTGTGCGGCGCGGCCCAGGGCCAGGTCGGCATCGGGACTGAGATCGTGGGCGACAAGAATGTGCTGAACCATGACGGCCTCGCGTTTTGCTGGGCGAAATACCTGCAGTATGCCGGCCAGATCCAGGCGTTGTCCTGATCGGGAGCAGGCAGCAGCCCGCTGCTTTGATCTGGAACGCTTTTTTCGTCGGGCTGCTAACGCTATGCTGGCGACCATTCAAGCAGGAGCGAGTGATGAGCAAGGTCAGTGTGCTGGTGGTCGATGACGCGCCCTTCATTCGGGATTTGATCAAGAAGGGGTTGCGCAGCCACTTCCCGGGGATTCGTATCGAAGACGCTGTGAACGGGCGCAAGGCCCAGCAGATGCTCGATCGGGATTCGTTCGACCTCATTCTTTGTGATTGGGAGATGCCGGAAATGTCCGGCCTTGAACTGCTCACCTGGTGCCGTGCTCAGGAAAAGCTCAAGACCACCCCGTTCATTATGGTCACCAGCCGTGGCGACAAGGAAAACGTGGTCCAGGCGATCCAGTCAGGTGTGTCCGATTTCATCGGTAAGCCATTCTCCAACGAGCAGTTGACTACCAAGGTACGCAAGGCGCTCGGACGGGCCGGCAAGCTCGACGCGTTGGCCGCCAGCGCACCGGCACGGCCGACCAATACCGGAATGGCCAATGATTCCCTGGCTGCGCTGACGGGCGGTAAGGCTGAAGTTGTCAAGCCGGCTTCTGCGCCGGTCGCCTCGCCGGCACCCGGGTTCGCCGCGCCGCTCATTCAGCCGGGCGCAGCCAAACCGACTGCAGCCAACGCCGGCCGCGGTCAGGGCCAGTTGCGTTTGCCGAGCGGAACGCTTGCCTGTGTAATCAAGGCCCTCAGCCTCAAAGAGGGGCTGCTGGTGGTCAAGCGCGGCGAGACGCTGCCGCAGGTGCTGGAAAGTGCCGTGCTTGATCTGGAACAGGGCGAAGGCGGCGAGGTGGCCCGCCTCAACGGTTACCTTCACGCCGTCGCGGCGTTGGAGCCGAAGCCGGACAGTGAATGGTTGCAGCTGACTTTCCGCTTCGTCGATCGTGATCCGCAGAAGCTCGATTATCTGTCACGCCTCATCGCCCGCGGGACGGCACAACGGCACTTCGTCCCAGGCGCTTGAAAGGAGGCGAGCACCGCTTAGGTCTGCAAACAGACGCTCCGTTCATCTGGAATTTGCAGTGCCGCCGGAACAATTTCACAGGCCGACGGTCGGTGGCTCGCGTGCGCACCGTTGCGCTGCTAGTCTGCAGCCCTCTTACTACATAACCCTGTGAAGTCTGCCGTTATGTCGTGGCGCATTATTCTCGTTCTCGGGTCGTTCTGGCTGGCCTCGTCCGCGTCGGCCCTGACCATCTACAAATATACTGACGCCAACGGCGTGGTCACTTACAGCGACCAGGCTGCACCAGGCGCGAGGGTATTCACCTTCAGCGATCGCATGGTCGAGAAACTCGACAACCAGGTAAAGCTTGAAACCCGCAAGCATGCCGCGGGCGAGACGCTGCTAGTTCGCAACGATCTGTTTGCACCGGTGGATATCGAACTCAAGTTGACCGGCGTACAGAATGCCGTCGGCGCACCGGATAAACCGATCCGTTGGGTACTGCCGCCGCGCAGCCAGATCCGATTGGCAACACTCGCGCCGCTCGACCCATCAAAGCCGCTCAAGTACACACCCAAGCTACGTCATGCGCTGGGCGATCCGCGTCTGCTGCCCAAACCCTACCGGTATCCGTTGCCCTGGCGAGGCGGTCCGTTCCGCCTGACTCAGGGCGCCAACGGCAAGTACAGTCACTTCACGCCGAAAGGTCGCTACGCCGCCGATATCGCCATGCCGGAAGGCACGCCCATCGTGGCGGCGCGCGGCGGCATGGTGGTAAAAATCGAGAACGCGCAGAGTGGGCGGGGCAACAACCCGGCCGGCAATTTCGTCAGGGTCCTGCACGATGACGGCACCATGGGCGTCTACTTGCATCTGATGAAGGGTTCGGTGAGCGTACGTGAAGGCCAGCACATCGAAGCCGGCAGCTTGCTGGCCCGTTCCGGAAACACTGGCAACAGCACCGGCCCGCATCTGCATTTCGTAGTCCAGCGCAACGTCGGTTTGGCCGTCGAATCGATTCCCTTCGATTTCGCCCAGCCGGTCAACAGCTTGCCCAATTTTGCAGTTGGTGGGGACTAAGGGCCGCTGCAAGCCCTAGCCCATCAACCGAAAGCAAAACGCTCGACGCCACCGCTCTTTGCCGCATGACGGCTCCATGCGGACTTATTCCTGCTTCAATACCTTGGCCAGAACGATCTTCGGTCCGCGCATCTTCTTGACCACGATCTGTAGATCATCCACCAGCAGCTCTTCGTTTTCTTCCGGAACACGCTTCAGCGTCTCGTAGATCAGTCCCGCCAGCGTGTCGGCCTCGATATGATCCAGGTCGATGCCAAGCAGACGCTCGAGTTTGAACAGTGGCGTGTCTCCCCGTACCAGCAGTTTGCCTGGCTGATACGCGAGAATGCCGCGCTCGGTTTTGCGGTGCTCGTCCTGAATGTCACCGACCAGCACTTCCAGCACATCTTCCATGGTCAGGAAACCCACCACCTTGTGGTCGCCTTCTTCAACCAGCACGAAATGCGCACCACCTTGGCGGAACTGGTCCAGCAGCACGTTCAGCGGCAGATAGCGCGGCACCCGCTCCAGCGGCCGCAGTATGTCGCTGAGCACGAAATGCTCAGCCAGCTGCTCGTCGCCTGCAATCGCCAGTAGCAGATCCTTGATATGCAACAGGCCAATGTAGTCGCCCTGCTCACTGTCATAGACCGGGTAGCGGCTGTACTTGTGGCGCCGAATCAGGTCGAGGATGTCGGCCAGCGAAGCATTGTGTTCCAGTTGCAGCAAGTCCTCACGGGAGTTGGCCCAGTCGGCCACTTCCAGTTCGCTCATCTCGACCGCCGAAGCAAGCACCTTGATGTCCTGGTTGGCCGGATCCAGCGCCCGGTTCGAATGCAGGATCAGCTTGAGCTCGTCGCGGCTGTAGTGGTGTTCGTGGTGGCTCCCCGGCTCGCCCTGGCCGGCCACACGCAGAATGGCGTTGGCACTGGCGTTGAGCAGGTAGATCGCGGGATACATCGCCCAGTAGAACAGGTAGAGCGGCGCGGCCGTCCACAGCGACAACAATTCGGGCTTACGAATCGCCCAGGATTTTGGGGCCAGCTCGCCGATGACGATGTGCAGGTAGGAAATGATGAAAAAAGCCGTGAAAAAGGCGATGCCATGTACAACCGCCTGGGATTGCACGCCTGCGGCGGCCAGTACCGGCTCCAACAGGTGGGCAAAGGCCGGCTCACCGACCCAGCCGAGGCCCAGCGATGCCAGGGTGATACCCAACTGACAAGCCGATAGGTAGGCGTCCAGCTGGCTGTGTACCTTGCGCAGGATGTGCCCGCGCCAGCCGTGCTGCTTGGCGATCGCCTCGACCTTGGTGGCGCGCAGCTTGACCATGGCGAACTCGGCCGCCACAAAGAAGCCGTTGAGCAAGACCAGGAAAAGTGCAAACAGAATCATGCCGAAATCGGCGAAGTAGGATGAAGCGGCGTAACTAGCGGGGGAAGGGTCCATTAGGGTGTCGGGTAGTCGAAGACGGCCCAAGGATGGGGCCGCCTCGGGGTTATTTCAAGGTGCCGTTGAGGCGCCAGCTGCCGGCCGGTTGCACAGCGGTCACGGCACCGTGGCCTGGGTCAGCGGGAAATGACAGGTGAAGGTGCTGCCCTTGCCGGGCGTGCTGTTGATATCCAGACGGCCCTGATGCCGCAGCAATACGTGCTTGACGATGGCCAGGCCGAGGCCGGTGCCGCCGGTACTGCTCGCGCGGCTGGAGTCGACCCGGTAGAAGCGTTCGGTCAGACGCGGCAGGTGCTTGGGTTCGATGCCGATGCCTGAGTCCTGCACGGCCAGGTGTGCACCATGTTCGTTGCACCACCAGCGGATATGCACCTCGCCATTGTCCGGCGTGTATTTCACCGCATTGAATACCAGATTGGAGAACGCGCTGCGCAGCTCACTCTCGCTGCCCTTGAGTAGCAGGGTAGGATCCGCTTCCAGGGTGATCTGGTGGTTGCGCTCGGCCGACAGCGCCAAGGCATCGCTCTTGATGGACTGCAGCAGTTTGGCGATGGCCACCGGCTGGGTATTGGTCGGTGGGTTGGTCGCTTCGAGCTTGGCCAGTAGCAGAAGATCGTTGAGCAGGAGCTGCATGCGGCTGGCCTGCTGGCTCATCTGGTTCAACGCCCGAGGCCAGCGCGGAGGCATTTCTTCGGTATGTTCGAGCATCGTTTCCAGATAGCCAGCGATCACCGTTAACGGCGTGCGCAGCTCGTGGGACACATTGGCAACGAAGTCCTTGCGCATCTGCTCCAGCAGATGCAGGCGGGTGATGTCGCGTACCACCATCAGATGCTCGCTGTTGCCGTAGCGGGTAATGGTGATCTGCAGCCAGAGGCGATCGTTGACTGGCGACGACAGCTCCAGCGGTTCCTCGTGGCGACCTTTGTCGAAATATTCTTTGAAGCTCGGATGACGCACCAGGTTGGTCACCGGATGGCCGGTATCCTGCGGTTTCTTCAGGCCCAGCAAGCGCTCCGCGGCAGGGTTCCACCATTCAAGATTGGCATCGCTGTCTAGCATGATCACCGCATCCCGGAGCGCAGTGGTTGAGCCTTGCACCCGGTCGATCACTGATTGCAACTGGGCTCGCAGACGCAGATCGCGGCGCTGGAGCTGGTACAGGTTGTCGAAAATCTCTCCCCAGATGCCATGACTGTCCGGCGGAGGCTGATCGGTTTGATCGCTCTTCAGCCACAGCAACAGGCGCCGGATCTGGTGCAGCGTCCAGCCCAGGTAACCGGTAAGGCCGATCACCAGTGCCCAGGCATATTCGCCCGTGACCAGGCCCACCAGCAGGCATCCCGCCAGTATCAACAGCAGGCGGCGCGCCAGAGCGCCTTGCCAGTCTTGATTCACCGCTAACGCTCCTTGAGGCAGCTTGAGGCCGGCCGGAAATCATCTACAACGCCAGCTCATGCCCGGCGGTTGCGGCTTGTTCAGCTCTTGGTGGAAAAACGGTAACCAGTGCCACGCACGGTTTGCACCAGGTTTTCATAGGTTTCGCCCAGTGCTTTGCGCAGGCGGCGGATATGGACATCCACCGTGCGTTCCTCGACATACACATTGCCGCCCCAGACCTGATCGAGCAACTGCCCTCGGGTGTAGGCACGCTCCTGATGGGTCATGAAGAACTGCAGCAAGCGGTACTCGGTCGGGCCCATGTCTGCGGGTGTGCCGTCGATAGTCACCCGGTGGCTGATGGGGTCCAGCAGCAGACCGCCGATCTCGATCGGTGTTTCGTTGTCGCTGGTTCCGGCGCGGCGCAGCACAGCCTTGAGGCGTGCCACCAGTTCACGAGGCGAGAAGGGTTTGGTGATGTAGTCATCGGCGCCCACTTCCAGGCCCTGGATCTTGTTGTCCTCGGCATCCTTGGCGGTGAGCATGATGATCGGTGTGTTGGCTGTCATCTCGTCGCGCTTGAGGCGCCGAGCCAGCTCGATGCCGGATGTGCCGGGCAGCATCCAGTCGAGTAGGATCAGATCCGGTTGGCGATCGATGATCAGCGCATGGGCCTGCTGGACGTTTTCCGCTTCAAGGCATTCGTAGCCGGCCATCTCCAGCGCCACCACGATCATTTCCCGAATCGGCGCTTCGTCATCGACGATCAGTATGCATTTACCGTTCATGTCCGCTCTCGGTCCGTTTTATTGTCGCTCGGCATTAGATAACGGAAATGTTGCAGCCATGTGACAGGAATTGGCGCCTCTGCCCCTGAACGACTGCCGCCCAAGCCCGTCTAGCAAGCGTCTCGAAGCTGCGGGGTTCGGTCATGCTGCGTGTTGGGCGCACTAGCCCGCTCTTGTAGCGTAGTCGAGCATGATCCCCGCAAGAATCGCCAGCCCTGCCCAGTGGTTATGCAAAAAGGCCTGGAAGCACACCTGTGGCTTGCGCGAGCGGGTTTTCCAGAACTCCCAGGCAAAGCAGGCTGCGGCGATGGTCAGCCCAAGATGAAACCACTGCCCGAGCTCGAAGCGCACGCCAGCGAGAATCAGGCAGAACAGGGCGAGGCCCTGTAGCGTGGCGATGATGACCCGATCAGCCTCGCCAAACAGAATCGCTGTGGATTTGATGCCTATTTTTAGGTCGTCCTCGCGGTCGGCCATGGCGTAGTAGGTGTCGTAGCCGACCGTCCACAGCACATTGGCGATGAACAGCAGCCAGGCTTCGGGGGGCAGTTCGCCTCGCTCGGCGGCAAAGGCCATCAGCATGCCCCAGGAGAACGCCGCGCCGAGCACAACCTGCGGGTAGTAGGTGTAGCGCTTCATGAAGGGGTAGAGCGATGCGACACCGAGCGCGCCAAACGATAGCCAGACCGTGGCCGCGTTGGTTAGCAGGACGAGGCCGAAGCTCAGTGCGACAAGGACGGCAAAGAGGATCCAGGCCTCCTTCGAGGTAACCCTACCCGTCGCCAGCGGACGGCCCTTGGTACGGCTGACGTGCCCGTCCAGGTTGCGGTCGGCGAAATCATTGATTACGCAGCCGGCGGCACGCATGAGGATCACGCCAAGCACAAAGATTGCGACGTTTTTCACGCTGGGCGACCCCTCGCCGGCGATCCACAGCGCCCAGAGCGTTGGCCACAGCAGTAGATAGGTGCCAATTGGGCGATCCAGGCGCATCAGCTGGATAAAGTCCCAGGCGCGCGGATGAAGGCGATTGCTCGATTGCAGAAGCTTTTGATACATCGGCGGGGCTCCGGTCGGTGAGCGGCGGTTACGGGCAGTCTGTGCCGCGTTCAGGTGGTGATCCGTGCGGCCTGCCACAGTGCTGGCAGAAACACTTCGGTAACCAGCACGCGCAGCTTGTCCTGGCTGAAACAGGAACGGCGCGCCCACAGCCGCGACTGGCGGACATCCTGCGGCAGCCAGGCGGCCGGATAGCGTCGGGCTTGCAGTGGGCCGCGGCTGAACGCCGGGTCGCTGAACAGCAGTTCGCCGAGCGAGCGGCTACCCAGATGTGGCAGGTCCAGTCCGGACTGTTCCAGGGCGTAGCGGGCGGCGACACTGCGTGCGAATACCCAGGGCTCATGGTGGCCACGTAGATAGACCTCGCGAACCCAGCCTTCACTCCCTTCGGCTACGTCCAGCGCGGCGCATTCGTCAGCGCGCATGACCTGCCAGCCTTCATTCAGGGGCTCGACGCTGAACGCGCCGTCGGCCAGCTCGGTCAGGCGACGGGTGAGCGACCCCTTGTCGAGGTAAAGCCAGTCGTGCAGATCAGGTGCGGGTGGGGCGGAAAGGCGGTCGGCAGGTAGCCAGGCTTGAGAATCGGGCACGGGCAGTACAGGTAGCGAAAAGAGGCGGCCAGTCTAGCATGGGGCTATTAGCAGGCTTAAAGGCGTAGGGTTTGCCTTGGGCACCAAACCGTTTAGCACTGCGAGGTGAGTGCTCGAGGTAGAACGCCTTCTCGACCGAAGCGCCGGCGTCTGAGGGCATGCCGTGGTTGCATGAGTGGGGCGAGCCCCGCCATACGACTCTTTGGCGCCGGCGGGGCTTGGTACGAACCGAGTCCTAGGACGGGGTTAGCTTTGCTGGAACAGGCTCCGCAGGATCTGCGCAAGCTCGGATATGTTTTTATGAACGGCGGGATTGAACTGCTCACCAAGGGCGTAGGTGCGCCATTCCGCCTCTGCCATATCATTTAGGCGGTCCAGCTCCTTCTCCAGGGTGTCCAGGCGCTGCTGAGCCTGCTGCAGGTTCTGCTTGTTGACGTTCATGCCGTCCATGTCTTGCAGTGCCTGAACCAAGTCCTCGACGGTTTCCTGAAGGTCATCCACCTGATTCACGACGTCGGCGCTGTCGATTTCCTGCATCTTCTGACTTGATGCGCCGCTGAGCATTTTCGCCACTTCGTCCAGGTTGCTGGCCAGCTCGTTGACCTGTTTGCTTACGCTGACCTTGTAGTCCTCGCCTCGGATCCAGGCGGTCCACTTTTCGTCAGTACGCTCGGCTTTTTCGTCCAGCCTGTGCTCCATCTGTTGGTTAAGCTGTTGTTCCATTTTTGCCAGCTGACCGTCGCTTTGCTGCCAGTTGGTCACGCCCATGGATACCCCGGACTGGCGCAGCGATCCGATCAAATCGGCAACGTTCTCGCGAACATCGTCAACGGCATCAACGACATTATGGCCAACTCGAATGGAGGTGCCTGCCTGCTGAGTCTGCATGCCATTTTGCGTCTCTTGGGCGGCGGCGGGCAGCGCTAGGCTGGCGGCCATCAGGGCGGTGGCGAGTGCTAGTGGCTTCTTGTTCAATGCGTTCATTGTTCATTCCTCACAGGTAATGGTTGGGGTTTTGCTGAGCAATCACGGTTTGGTCGTCAGGCGCCTGATCGCTGCGGCTGGCGAGACGGGGGTGATTGTTTCGCACGGGTCCTCCTCAGTAAGGGCGCTATCAAGCCCGGTGCTTCCAGGGGCTATCACTCGGTGTCGACGTCCACGTTAGGAAGTGGCACGGATCGTTCTTTGATACCCACATCGACGTCAGCGTCTTTAACGTCGTACTCAGGCATGTTGCCGCCCTGGACATCCACGTCGGGCAATTGGCCGGACTCTTCCTTCTCGATGGTGCAACCACCTACCCCGAGCATGAGCGCAAGCAGGCTGCTGCCGAGTGCAAATTTGGCTGATCTGTTCATGCAACATTCCTCCGAGTGACTGGCTAAAGGCGCGGAGTTGCCGAAGCGGCAGCGCATATGCGCAACCTGTGACGGTTCGTCCGCGCTTAATAAAGTCGACAGGGAGCGTCTTTCACAGTTCAGCAATTAGTCGGAGCCAGCCACGACCGGCGGGCGCGCTGGAGTACAGGGCGGACAGCCCTTAGGGGCGGCGCAGGGATTCATGCAAGGGAGGGATGGGCAGGGTCGGCGGATATTTCCTGGCGTCTGGTAGCGTGCTTTGAGGACTCAATTGCGTATGCCCGGGTGGGTGTCAGCCCCAGCCTTCCAGTCGCATGGTCGCCCGCACCAGCCGCTGCTCCTCCTGCTCGATCTCCTTGAGGTTGTCGCGAATGCCGTGGATATGGTCTCTCGCAGCGCGCTGGGCCTGATCCGGCAGGCGCTCGGTAATGGCGTGAAATAGCCGCGAGTGCTGCCGGTCGATCTGCCGCTTCTGCATCGGTCGGTGATAGAGGTTGTTCACCGAGGCGAACACGGTGGAGAGCATCAGATCGGTCAGCGACTGCAGCGTATGCACCAGCACCGGGTTGTGCGACGCCTCGCTGACGGCGAGGTGAAAGGCGTGGTCCAGCCGCGCATGCTCGCGCGGGTCGGCCTCTTCAGTGGTGTGCGCGGCGAGCATTTCCTCGTAGCGACGGCGCAGCAGGATGAAGTCGGCATCGGTGCCGCGCAGCGCGGCCAGCCGGGCCGATTCGCCTTCGAGCAAGGCGCGGACCTCAAGTAGGTCGTAGAGGGTGCGCGGCTGCGAGTTGAACAGGTGCATCAGTGGGCTTGCGTCCTGCTCACCCGACAGCTTTGCCACATGGGAGCCTCGCCCTTGGGCGGTCTCGATGATCCCGCGGCTGCGCAGCACGCGTAGCCCTTCGCGAAGTGCCGAGCGCGAAATGCCCAGCTTCTCGCACAGGCGCCGTTCCGATGGTAGCGCCTGTCCAACCTTGAGCACGCCGTCGACGATCAGGCGCTCTATACGCTCGGCTACTACGTCCGACAGCTGGCGGCGATCCTGGGTGTTTTCAATCAGCATGGTGGGCTCCGTTACTGGTAGGACCAGTTTGGCCGGATCTTACAACAATCTTGAAACGCTCCGCTAAAGGCCCGGATATCTGGTGCTTGTCGCCATTTCCGTTGAAAGGCCCATGAAAGAAACTGGTAGGACCAGTGGTTTTTAGTGTGGACGGCAGGAAGGTGTCGGGCTAATGATGCGTCAAACCACCGCAGCTGGCCGTGCGCGCGGTGAACAATGAGAGCACCGACTGCCATGAATATCCTCTACGACGAACGCGTCGATGGTGAGCTGCCCAAGGTCGACAAAGCGGCATTGCTTGCCGACCTCAAAGCGCAATTGCCCGACATGGACATTCTCCATCGCGGCGAAGACCTCAAGCCTTATGAGTGCGATGGCCTTTCCGCTTACCGCACCACGCCGATGCTGGTCGTGCTGCCCGAGCGCATCGAGCAGGTCGAAACCCTACTGAAGATCGCCCACAAGCGCGGCGTGCCGGTTGTGGCGCGAGGCGCGGGAACCGGGTTGTCGGGCGGTGCGTTGCCGCTGGAGCAGGGCATCCTTCTGGTCATGGCGCGCTTCAACAAGATTCTCGAAGTCGACCCGGCCGGTCGCTTCGCCCGCGTCCAGCCTGGCGTGCGTAATCTGGCGATTTCCCAAGCGGCGGCGCCCTATGACCTTTATTACGCCCCGGATCCCTCGTCACAGATCGCCTGCTCCATCGGCGGCAACGTCGCCGAGAACGCCGGTGGTGTGCACTGCCTGAAATACGGGCTGACGGTGCATAACCTGCTCAAGGTCGAGATCCTCACCGTCGAGGGCGAGCGCATGGTGCTGGGCTCAGACGCGCTGGACTCACCCGGCTTCGACCTGCTGGCGCTGTTCACCGGTTCCGAAGGCATGCTCGGCATCGTCACCGAGGTCACGGTCAAGCTGCTGCCCAAGCCGCAGGTGGCCAAGGTGCTGCTGGCGGCATTCGATTCGGTGGAAAAGGCCGGCCGAGCGGTCGGCGACATCATCGCCGCCGGCATCATCCCTGGTGGCTTGGAGATGATGGACAACCTGTCGATCCGCGCCGCCGAAGACTTTATCCACGCCGGCTATCCGGTTGACGCCGAGGCGATTTTGCTCTGCGAGCTGGATGGTGTCGAAGCCGATGTGCACGACGACTGCGCCCGTGTGGGCGAGGTGCTCAAGCTGGCCGGCGCCACCGAGGTACGGCTGGCCAAGGATGAGGCCGAGCGCGTCAAGTTCTGGGCCGGACGCAAGAACGCCTTCCCGGCGGTCGGGCGGATTTCGCCAGACTACTACTGCATGGACGGCACCATCCCGCGCCGCGAGCTGCCGGGTGTACTCAAGGGCATCAGTGATCTTTCCGACGAATACGGTCTGCGTGTGGCCAACGTGTTCCACGCCGGTGACGGCAACATGCACCCGCTGATCCTCTTCGATGCCAACACCGAAGGCGAGCTGGAGCGCGCCGAGGCGCTGGGCGGCAAGATTCTGGAACTCTGCGTCAAGGTGGGTGGTTCGATTACCGGCGAACACGGTGTCGGTCGCGAGAAGATCAACCAGATGTGCGCCCAGTTCAACGCTGACGAGCTGACCCTGTTCCACGCCGTGAAAGCGGCGTTCGACCCCCGCGGTCTGCTCAACCCCGGTAAGAACATCCCGACACTGCATCGCTGCGCCGAATTCGGCGGCATGCACGTGCATGGCGGGCAATTGCCCTTCCCTGAACTGGAGCGCTTCTGATGACGGTTTCCTTCGACGACAGCCAGCAGCTGCTCGACCAGGTCAACCAGGCGTTGGCCAGCAATACCCCGCTGCGCATTCAGGGCGGCGGTAGCAAGGCGTTTCTCGGCCGCGAGGTGCAGGGCACGCTTCTCGACACCCGTGCCCATCGCGGCATCGTCACCTATGACCCGACCGAACTGGTGGTCACTGCGCGGGCCGGCACGCCATTGGCGGAGCTGGAAGCCGCGCTCGACGAAGCCAACCAGATGCTGCCCTGCGAACCGCCGCATCTTGGAGAAGGCGCCACCGTCGGCGGCATGATCGCGGCTGGACTCTCCGGCCCGCGTCGGCCCTGGTCCGGTTCGGTCCGCGACTTCGTGCTCGGCACACGCGTGATTACAGGGCTCGGCAAGCACCTGCGCTTCGGCGGCGAGGTGATGAAAAACGTCGCCGGCTACGACCTGTCGCGCTTGATGGCTGGCAGCTTCGGCTGTCTTGGCGTGATCACTGAAGTCTCGCTGAAGGTGCTGCCCAAGCCGCGTCTGTGCCGCAGCTTGCGCGTGGAGATGCCGGTCGAGCGTGCACTGCTCAAGCTCGCCGAGTGGGGACAGCAACCGGTGCCGATCACGGCGGCGAGCCATGACGGACAGGCGCTGCATCTGCGTCTTGAAGGCGGCGAAGGCTCGGTTAACGCCGCTTGCGACCGTATCGGTGGCGAGACGCTGGACGTTGGCTACTGGAATGAACTGCGCGAACAGCGCCTGGGCTTCTTCGGTGACGCCCGTCCGCTGTGGCGTCTGTCGCTGCCTACCGATACCCCGGTGCTGGCGCTACCCGGCGAGCAGCTGATTGACTGGGCCGGCGCCCAGCGCTGGCTGAAATCCGATGCCGATGCGCAAACCATTCGCGCCATCGTCAGTGAAGTCGGGGGGCATGCGATCTGCTTTACCGCTGGCGCGACCACCAGCCCGTTTCAGCCATTGGGTGAGCCGCTGCTGCGTTACCACCGCCAGCTCAAAACGGCGCTCGACCCGCAGGGGGTTTTCAATCCCGGCCGCATGTATTCCGAGGTCTAGACCTAACTATGCAAACGAATCTGAGTGAGGCCGCGAAGAAGCTGCCACGGGCGGAGGAGGCCGAAAGCATCCTCCGTTCCTGTGTGCATTGTGGCTTCTGCAACGCCACTTGCCCGACCTACCAGTTGCTTGGCGATGAGCTGGATGGCCCGCGTGGGCGCATCTATCTGATGAAGCAGATGTTCGAAGGCGGCGAAGTTACCGAGGCCACCCAGACCCATCTGGACCGCTGCCTGACCTGCCGCAACTGCGAAACCACCTGCCCGTCCGGCGTGCAGTACCACAACCTGCTGGATATCGGCCGCGACTTCATGGAACAGCAGGTGCCGCGCTCGGCGAGCGAACGCCTGCTGCGCACCGGCCTGCGCACCGTGATTCCGCGCCCAGGTCTGTTCAAGGCGCTGCTGGGTGCCGGTAACACGCTGCGTCCGTTGATGCCGGCGACGCTCAAGGCGCACATGCCACGCCAGGTCACCCCGGCCAAGCCGCGGCCCCAGGTGTTGCATGCACGCCGTGTGTTGATCCTTGAAGGCTGCGTGCAGCCGAGCCTGTCGCCGAACACCAATGCCGCCACGGCGCGCGTGCTTGATCGCCTCGGCATCAGCGTGACGACAGCGCGTGAAGCCGGCTGCTGCGGTGCCGTGGACTATCACCTGAACGCCCAGGAAGCCGGCCTCGACCGCGCGCGCCGCAACATCGACGCCTGGTGGCCCGCCATCGAAGGCGGCGCCGAAGCCATCGTTCAGACCGCCAGTGGTTGCGGTGCCTTCATTAAGGACTATGGTCATCTGCTGCGAGGCGATCCGGCGTACGCGACCAAGGCCGCGCGGGTCAGCGAGCTGGCCAAAGATCTGGTGGAAGTGATGCGCAGCGCCGAGCTGGAACGGCTCAAGGTCGAGACCGACAAGCGCATGGCCTTTCATTGCCCTTGCACCCTGCAGCACGCACAGAAACTCGGCGGCGCGGTCGAAGACGTGCTCACCCGGCTCGGCTTCCATCTCACCGCGGTACCGGATGCGCATCTGTGCTGCGGTTCTGCAGGCAGCTATTCGATCACCCAGCCGGAGATCTCTCACCAGCTGCGCGACAACAAGCTCAACGCACTGGAAAGCGGCAAGCCGGAAGTCATCGTCACCGCCAACATCGGTTGCCAGACGCACCTCGACGGCGCCGGGCGGACACCGGTGCGGCACTGGATCGAAATCGTCGAGGAGGCGATGCAATAAACCCAATTATTGACCGTTAGGATGGGCCGGGTGCGCTCTGCGTTAGATCATCATCTCAGCTGACCTGAGCCATTTGGTGGGCTAAAGCCCACCCTACAGGTTTGACGGAATCGCCTAATAGGCGGATGCGGCGAGGCGTGAACAGGCCCCGGACAGGAGCTGCAAAAGCGCCCCGACGTAGGGTGGGCTTTAGCCCACCAGCCAGCTGCCTGACGAATTTTTTGATGAGCTGGATCGGAGCGGCAACGGCCCACCCGACATAGCGAACAACCGAATATCAAGACAGGAGAAACCATGAAAACCAAAGCCATGCTGACCCAGACCGAAGTGACCGCCATCCTGGCCGCCGCGCGCAGCGAAGCGCAGAACAACGGCTGGGCCGTGACCATTGTGGTTGCTGACGACGGCGGCCATCCGTTGGCGCTGGAACGTCTGGACGGCTGTGCGCCGATCGCCTCCTACATCGCCACTGAGAAAGCGCGCAGCGCCGCGGTGGGTCGTCGCGAAACCAAGGGCTACGAGGACATGGTCAACGGCGGCCGCAATGCCTTCTTGTCCGCGCCGGTGGTCTGCTCGCTGGAAGGTGGCGTGCCGGTGATCGTCGATGGGCAGGTGATCGGTTCGGTCGGCGTTTCCGGCGTGACCGCTGCCCAGGATGCACAGGTCGCCAAGGCCGGCGTTGCCGCTGTCGCCAACTGATTCGGATAGGGGAACAACATGACCGAGCGTGTAACCCTGGGCCGTCTGCAAGTCGCGGCCAACCTGCAACGCTTTATCGAAGACGAAGTATTGCCGGGCACCGGCGTCGAGGCGGCCGCTTTCTGGAGTGGTTTCGACCAGCTGGTGCATGACCTGGCGCCGAAGAACCGTGCCCTGCTTGCCGAGCGTGATCGCCTGCAAGTCGAGCTGGACAACTGGCACCGCAGCAATCCCGGCCCGATCAGCGGCATGCCGGCCTACCGCAGTTTTCTCGAGTCCATCGGCTACCTTCAGCCCGAGCCGGGCGAGGTGAAGATCAGCACCAGCAACGTCGACAGCGAGATCGCCACCCAGGCCGGCCCGCAGTTGGTGGTGCCGATCGGCAATGCGCGCTATGCACTGAACGCCGCCAACGCCCGCTGGGGCTCGCTGTATGACGCGCTCTACGGCACCGACGCCATCAGTGAAGAGAACGGCGCGCAGAAAGGCCCCGGCTACAACGAAGTACGTGGTGCCAAGGTCATCGCCTTCGCGCGCAACTTCCTCGATCAGGCCGCGCCGCTGGCCGAAGGCAGTCATGCGGATTCGGTCAGCTACCGTGTGCAGGATGGCGAGCTCAAGGTCACCCTGGAAAACGGCAGTGTCACCGGGCTTAAGCAACCCGAGAAGTTTGTTGGCTTCCAGGGCGAAGCAGTCGAGCCGACTGCGATTCTGCTGAAGAACAACGGGCTGCACGTCGAAATCCAGATCGATCCGAACAGCCCCATCGGCCAGACCGATGCCGCTGGGGTTAAGGATCTGCTGTTGGAAGCCGCCGTCACCACCATCATGGATTGCGAAGACTCAACCGCCGCGGTCGATGCCGACGACAAGGTTTTGGTCTACCGCAACTGGCTGGGCCTGATGAAGGGCGATCTGGTCGAAGATATGGAGAAGGGCGGCAAGCGCATCACCCGCCGCCTGAACGAAGATCGCGAGTACACCGCCGCTGATGGCTCCAACCTGAAGCTGCATGGCCGCTCGCTGCTGTTCATCCGTAACGTGGGTCACCTGATGACCAACCCGGCGATCATCGATGGCGAAGGCCACGAGATCCCCGAAGGCATCATGGATGGCGTGGTCACTAGCCTGATCGCCAAGCATGACCAGCAGCGCAAGGGCAATTCGCGCACCGGCTCGATGTACATCGTCAAGCCGAAGATGCACGGGCCCGCTGAAGTCGCCTTCACCGATGAGCTGTTCGGTCGCGTCGAAGACCTGATCGGCCTGCCGCGTCACACGCTGAAGGTCGGCATCATGGACGAGGAGCGCCGTACCAGCGTCAACCTCAAGGCCTGTATCGGCGCGGCGAAAAACCGCGTGGCCTTCATCAACACTGGCTTCCTCGACCGCACGGGCGATGAGATGCACACCATCATGGAAGCCGGCGCCGTGCTGCGTAAGGGCGACATGAAGAGCACCGCCTGGATCCAGGCCTACGAGCGAAACAACGTGTTGGTCGGTCTGAACTGCGGGCTGCGTGGCAAGGCGCAGATCGGCAAGGGTATGTGGGCCATGCCGGACCTGATGGCCGCCATGCTCGAGCAGAAGATTGGTCATCCCAAGGCTGGTGCCAACACCGCCTGGGTGCCGTCGCCGACGGGTGCGACGCTGCATGCGCTGCACTACCACCAGGTCGATGTGCAAGCCGTTCAGGCTGACTTGGAAAAGGTCGATCTCGCCGCTGAGCGCGACAAGCTGACCAACGATCTGCTGACCATCCCGGTCGCGCCGCAGCGCAACTGGTCGGCCGCGGAGATTCAGCAGGAACTGGACAACAACTGCCAGGGCATCCTCGGCTACGTGGTGCGTTGGGTCGAGCAGGGCGTTGGTTGCTCCAAGGTGCCGGACATCCATGACGTCGGCCTGATGGAAGACCGCGCCACGCTGCGTATCTCCAGTCAGCACCTGGCCAACTGGCTGCATCACGGTGTGGTCGATGAAGCGCAGGTGCGCGAGACCCTGGAACGCATGGCCAAGGTGGTCGATCAGCAGAACGCCGGCGATCCGGCCTATCGCCCGATGGCTGCCGACTATGCGGGTTCTGCTGCTTTCCAGGCGGCCTGTGACCTGGTGTTCAAGGGTCGCGAGCAGCCCAGCGGTTATACCGAGCCGCTGCTGCATGCCTGGCGTCAGCGCTTCAAGCAGCAGGTCGGTTGAGCGGCATCAGCAAGACAGTCGGCGGTCAGCATGAGCTGATCGCCGACGCGATTTGATGAGCCCCGGGCGCTTCCAGCGTCCGGGGCTTTCGAGCAAGAGGGGCGGGCTAATGTGACTTGCTAGTCAGCTTCTCGGGCTGAGGTGATTCTTCATTTCAGCCATGCGTGGGACCGGGCTTTCCCGGATGTAAGCGGTTCACAACAAAAAACAAGGAACCCAACAATGAGTCAGACACTGCTGTCCATACTGGCCTTCGTGCCGCTGGTGCTGGCGGGGGTACTGCTGATCGGCTTTCGCTGGCCGGCCAAGTACGCAATGCCGCTGGTTTTCGTGCTCACTGCGTTGATCGGGCTGCTGGCCTGGGACATGACCTTCAACCGGGTCCTGGCTTCCACGCTGCAAGGCTTGATTCTCACCGCCGCGATCCTCTGGATCATCTTTGGCGCCATCCTTCTTCTGAACACGCTTAAACACTCCGGGGGTATCGCGTCGATTCGTCGGGGCTTCGCCAATGTGAGCCCGGACAAGCGCGTCCAGGTGTTGATCGTGGCCTGGCTGTTCGGCTGCTTCATCGAGGGCGCCTCGGGCTTTGGTACTCCAGCAGCGGTCGCTGCGCCGCTGCTCGTTGCACTGGGCTTTCCGGCGCTGACGGCGGTGGTGCTTGGGATGATGGTGCAATCCACACCGGTGTCCTTCGGTGCGGTGGGTACGCCAATTCTGGTGGGTGTCGCGGGTGGTCTGGACCAGGCCACGCTCGGCGGTCAGCTGGCAACCGTGGGCAGCAACTGGGAAGTGTTCTTCCAGCTGATCTACTCCCGTGTGGCGATCATCCATGCGCTGTGCGGCATCCTCATGCCGCTGATCATGATCTGCATCATGACGCGCTTCTTCGGTCGCAACCGCTCTTGGGGCGAAGGGCTGGCGATGGCGCCGTTTGCCATTTTCACCGGTCTTGCGTTCGTGATCCCGTACGCTGCAGCGGGTGTGTTCCTCGGTCCGGAATTCCCTTCGATGATCGGCGCTCTGGTCGGTCTGGCCATTGTGGTTCCGGCGGCGAAGGCGGGCTTCCTGCTGCCCAAGACCAGCTGGGATTTCGCCCCGGCCAGCGAGTGGCCGGTTGAGTGGATGGGCAAGATCGAGATGAAGATCGATGACGTCGCCGGACGCACACCGATCTCCGTGCCGATGGCCTGGGCGCCTTACCTGCTGTTGGCGATCTTCCTGGTGATGTCGCGGATCTTCCCGGAGCTCAAGGCGGCGTTCATGTCGGTGAGCTTCGGTTGGCGGGACATCCTCGGTGAAACCGGTGTGTCCGGCACGCTGGAGCCGCTGTATCTGCCAGGCGGGATTCTCTGCATGGTAGTGCTGGTGACCTTCTTCCTGCATCGGATGAAAGCCGCTCAGCTGGGCGCTGCCATCGCCGAATCGAGCAAGACGCTGCTGGGCGCTGGCTTCGTGCTGATCTTCACCATTCCGATGGTGCGGATCCTGATCAACTCCGGCGTCAACGGTTCGGATCTGGTCTCCATGCCTGTGGCCATGGCACAACTGGTGGCCAACAGCGTAGGCGGGGTCTACCCGTTCTTCTCGCCTGCGGTTGGCGCACTGGGTGCTTTCATTGCCGGCTCCAACACAGTGTCCAACCTGATGCTGTCGCAGTTCCAGTACAACACCGCTGGGCTGCTGGGTATCTCCGGCGCGTTGATGGTAGCGCTGCAATCAGTAGGCGCTGCGGCTGGCAACATGATCGCCATCCACAACGTCGTCGCAGCTTCGGCCACGGTCGGCCTGCTGGGACGTGAGGGCATCACGCTGCGCAAGACCATGCTGCCGACGCTGTACTACCTCGTACTGGCTGGCACTATCGGCCTGATTGGCTTCTATGTGATGGGTATCAGCGATCCGCTGGTGGGCATCGCGACCGCTAGCTGACAGCTGCGTACGTGAACCCGGACGGGCGGCCTAGGCCGCCCGTTTGTTTTGCCCTGAAATCTTTCGCAGGTGCGGGGTCTATCACCGAGGCGCCAGGGTTTGGCGCTCATCGCGTTCTGGTATAGCGTGCAGCGCAACCGAGACTGATCGAGGTGAATAATGAAAAAGTGGCAATGCGTGGTGTGTGGGCTCATCTATGACGAAGCCGAAGGCTGGCCGGACGACGGCATCGCGCCAGGCACTGCCTGGGAAGACGTGCCCGAGGACTGGCTGTGCCCTGACTGTGGCGTCGGCAAGATGGACTTTGAAATGATCGCGATCGGCTGATATGAACGACTCGAACCCAAACGCACCGCTGGTCATCATTGGCACCGGGCTGGCGGGCTACAACCTCGCCCGGGAATTCCGCAAGCTGGACAGTGAAACGCCGCTGTTGCTGATTACCGCTGACGACGGCCGCTCCTATTCCAAACCCATGCTCTCGACCGGCTTCGCCATGAACAAGGATGCCGATGCGCTCGGCATGACGGTGGCGGGCCCGATGGCCATTCAGCTCAACGCCGAGATTCGCACCCATACTCGAGTGACGCGTCTCGATCCGGCCAACCGTCGCGTTTGGATCGGCAACGAGCCCGTTCCCTACCGCGATCTGGTGATCGCCTGGGGGGCGCAGACCATTCAGGTGCCGGTCGACGGCGGTGCACAGGACGCCGTCTTTCCGATCAACGATCTGCTCGATTACGGGCGCTTCCGCGAGGCCGCACACGGTAAGCGGCGCGTATTGATCCTCGGGGCCGGGTTGATCGGCTGCGAATTTGCAAATGACTTGCTGCAAGGCGGCTATGAGGTCGATCTGGTCGCGCCGTGCGAGCAGCTCATGCCGTCACTGCTTCCGCCCGAACCCGCGGCTGCGGTCCGCCGAGGGCTTGAGTCTCTGGGGGCGCGGTTTCACCTGGGGCCGGTGCTCGAGCGGCTGGAACGTAACGGTGACGTCCTCCAGGCGCAGCTATCAGACGGCCAGCGCCTGGAGTGCGATCTGGTGGTCAGCGCGGTGGGCTTGCGTCCGCGTACCGAGCTGGCCGAGGCGGCAGGCTTGAAGGTCAATCGCGGCATTGAAGTGGACCGCCTGCTGCAGACTTCGACCGAGCATGTGTATGCATTGGGTGATTGTGCTGAGGTCGACGGGCTCAACCTGCTCTATGTGATGCCGTTGATGAGCGGCGTCCGTGCGCTGGCCAGAACGCTCGTTGGCCAACCGACGCCGGTCACCTACGGACCGATGCCTATCACTGTGAAAACGCCGGTATGCCCCCTGGTGGTGTCCCCGCCAGCTGCTGGTAGCCACGGCAGCTGGAACGTTGAAGGCGAAGGCAACAACCTCAAGGCAACCTTCCGTGGCCCTGACGGCAAGCTGCTCGGCTACGCACTCACCGGAACGGCTGTGCAAGAGCGTCTGGCGTTGAACAAGCAGTTGCCACCTGTGTTGGCGGAACTGCCTCAGGTTCTGTCGTTAAAGTCTTCGTAATGATTCGGCAAAGCGCTGGCGAGGACTGGCGCGAGTGCTAGCAGCGTGCCATGCTCCCTGAGGCCGCTGCCGCAGCCTAGAGCTGTTGCAGCGCTTCGGACGCTGTTCGGAGAACAGCGGATCACAACAACAAGAAAGTCTTAGAGGCTACCTATGCGCAAACCGGAACTCGCAGCCGCTATCGCCGATAAGGCCGATCTAACCAAGGATCAGGCCAATCGTGTACTCAACGCCGTGCTGGATGAAATTACCAGCGCACTCAACCGTAAGGACAGCGTGACCCTGGTGGGTTTCGGCACCTTCGTACAACGTCACCGCGGGGCCCGTACGGGCAAGAACCCGCAAACGGGCGAACCCGTCACCATCAAGGCCAGCAACACCGTGGCTTTCAAGCCGGGAAAGATGCTGAAAGACGCGATCAATTAAAATCGCGCCGCCCGGGGCCGCCCAGGCTCCGGGTCAGCCTGACTGAACAGTCCACTCCAGACCCTTCTGTTCTCCTGCTTTCGCCGCTCAGACCAGCCGCTACAATGCCGCTTTTCTTGCCAATGGTCGGCCAATCATGAAATTTCGCTTTCTTCTCTGGATGCTGGGTCGCCTGATGACCAAGGCCAGCCGCAACAACCCCGATTTCCAGAAGCAACTCGGTGACAAAGACCTGACCTTCCAGCTGCACACACTGGACGGCAGTGTGGCTCGGCATTACAAGGTCAAGGATCAGCGCGTCACCAGTCACGGCGGTCCAGCAAACGAGTCAGCATTCGCCATCGGCTTCAAGGACAGCGCCTACGGCTTCGCCACCATGAACGCGAAGAACAAGCAGCTTGCGTTCATGCAAGGTATTCAGAACAAAGACATCCAGATCCAGGGCAATCCAGCGCTGGTGATGTGGTTTCAGGGCCTGACCAAGTACCTCAAGCCGCGGAAGAAGAAGCCGGAAGCGGCGTGATTTGCAGAGTGCTCGTGTCCATTGATGCGTTCGCGTCTCAGAACACGTAGTGCTGAGCCCGGGTCTGACCTTTCGCCCAGGCTTCTGCGGGCTTATGTCTCCGACAATTACGCATTTTGAGTTGAGCCCTAAGCGTCAGGCCTGGATGCTACAGCGCGCTTACCAACTTCCGAAAGGGACGCCGAACTTCTCAATGTAGCGTTTCGACGCAGCAGGGAGGGGATAGTAATTTCCGCCTGAGTTCCCGAGGTGCGGGCCTCGTGGTTCTATCTCACCCATGCCGCGGGCAACCTTAACTGCTTCATCGCACTGGTTACGGACCCAGACCTGTACGACCCCACCCGGTGCTAGGCCTAGGTAGAGCGTGGCCATGAATCGGGCCGCGCGTTCAGGTGTCTCTTCACAGCGACGGTGGGTGGAGGCGTACATGATCTGTCGGGCCTCTTCGGGGATGTCTATCTGGGCGCGATAAGTCTGTGGCTCTACCACCGACTGCCAGCGAACATAGATGCGTTTAGGAAGGTCCGCTCCAGTGACTACACGAGTGGTGCCACCGTACCCCTGCGGCCAGCCCCAGGCACTTTCAGCCTCGTACCCATGGTTTCCACTGCCTATCATTCCTCCACTGCCATGATTGATGACACGGCCATTGATATCTTCTACCTCACTGGCTTCGACCCATCCCGTCATATAGGTCGGCCCGAAGAACTCCAGGCTCCACCATGGGTCCTTCGGGTCGTTCTCTGCTGACGACGGATCTGAAGTCTGACAACCACTTAGAAGCAAGGCGCCGATTAGCGCGAGATAGGCCTTCATCAAAATAGTGTCCAGTCTGGTACATGAGGGTGCTGCACGCGGATCCCGTCAGGACAGGGAGCGTTGATATACAGCAGCTTGAAATCGCTCGGTAAATGTTTTCCCAGCGGATTATTCCAATTCGCGGAAATGTGGATGTACCGGCTCTTGAGCAACGACTCTTCGCTGGGAGTGGTAGCGTAATTACCTGATGTAAATCGCTGGCACAACGGTTCTAACTCTCGAGGTATCACGTAGGCCGGATCAAACTCGTCAATTTCAAAGAACCGAACGCCCTTCCGTTTCGCCAATTCATACATAACGCGCAGATAGATACGGGACAGGGCTCCGCTCACGCGGCGCTTCACTTGCAGGCCGGCATAGACTCGCTTTAGCCGTGGGGCCAGTTGGTCCCTTACATCCGCAGGAAGCACCTGCGGTTCAGGCGTAACGATCTCCAGCATGTGCGCAGGCCAGCCTAGGGCGACTAAGCGCTCCTTGGCTCGTGCGGCTTCTAGGTAGATTGATGTGGTTTGTACATCAACCCCAATACCTACCGACAGCGCCTGCATAGGGGTGACCAACACGCGTTCCTCCGCATCACTCAAGTACCCGCCCCCGATGTCGGAATGTGCACCCGGCAGGGTTATCTCCAGATGATCCGGCTTCACTCGGCTAAGTGGAAAATTGCTGCGTACCTCATCGCGAGCCGCCAGTTGAACGACCTCGGTAAAGTATTTACGAGGTAAATGCAGCTTCACCCAGGGCGAGATAGAGCTGCTGACGTTCCCAAAATTTGTTAGTCCCGCGACAGCTGCGACGGTGTCGAAAAGCCCGATAAACCCGATATTGAGGTCCCGCGAGTATTGATAGCTGAAGGTTGGGCAGAACGCCTTGGCATTGTCTGCAAAAGCTGCACCCAGGGGGCCTCGCTGGCTGCCGACCACCTCATTCGCGAAATGCCGGGCAGCGGCGGCGCCTCGACTGAATCCAAAGGAATCGAAGGTCAACGAGCTGATTTCTGTGTTCGGGAAGTCCCTGTAAATTTCCTTGATAAGGTTGTTGATCCGCCGAAACGCTAAATCAACTCGCCCGGTAACTCCGGTATCACCTCGGCCCGCACCCGCGCCACTACGACTATCTTTTCCACCGGCAATGGTACCGATACCGTCTATATACAACGTGCGGGAAAGTTGTTTGTTCTGACCTTCGCCTTCGGGGCTCGCGGTAGTCCAATACAACTCGCTGAGCTTTTTGATATTTGTTACATCATTCCCATAACTACTGTCCGGATTAGCCATATATGGCTTGCAGCTCGTCGCCATATCTTCTGGTTTGATCGGGTGTTGCGCCCCGCAGGCGATCCCTAGCGCCCTATTGGCGGCATTGTTACCGGTGCCGTCGAAGAAGACGCCGATGCGCAGAGCGATCTTCGTTTTCTCGCCTGGCTTCGCCGGTTGCTTGGCGTGGCGTTCGTATTCCGCCCAGTGCTGGGCGTGGATGTCGACCGGCTCGACGCCTTTGAGCTCGGCCTCGCGTTTGGCCTTGGGGATGTTGGGGACGTAACCGCTCATGCTTCTACCTGTCCTTGGTTGAATGCCTTGAAGGCTGGTGATGGCTCGCGCCGCTGGGCATACATCCTGTCTGCAGCGGCGAGGCGGACAGTAGGAAGGACGGCAATAGGCGTTTCAAGCGCACCGTTCACAAAGCCTGCGGTTGGGCTGGTGATTTCGGGCGGGAATCCCTGTTTCAGCGCGGCAGGCCTAGGCCTGCTGCGCCAGCCATGCGCGGGCTTCGTCGAGCAGCCAGTCACGAAAGGCGTTCAAGGCCGCCGACTCTACGCGACGTTCCGGGATCATCAGGTGATAGGCCTGGTTCTCGCGCCGGAACGAGTGGGGGTGTGCAATCACCAGGCGCCCCTCGGCAAGTTCGCGCTGAATCAGGAACGGCGGAATCAGCGCCACCCCCATCTGGTGCTCGGCGGCCTGGGCGAGCATCGAGAACAGCTCCAGGCGGGGGCCAGTCATATCCCGGGCGACCTTCATGCCCAGCGAATCGAACCACTGGCGCCAGGCATAGGGGCGTGTGGTCTGTTGCAGCAATGGCATCTCGCCAATGGCTTGTGGCGCCAGTGCATTCGCACCGTTCATCAGGGCCGGGCTGCAGACTGGCACCGACTGCTCCGGCATCAGTGAATAGGCGACCGTGCCCGACCAGTCGCCGTCACCGAAGTAGATCGCCGCATCGAATTCGGTATCGGCGAATAGGAAGGGGCGGGTGCGGTTGGTCAGGTTGACGGTGATTTCCGGGTGCAACGCCTGAAACTGCCGCAGCCGCGGCAGCAGCCATTGCGTGCCAAAGGTCGGCACCAGCGCCAGCTCGATGGTCTGCGCGCCTTGCTGGCCCATTACCGAAAGCGTATCGCGCTCCACCGCATCGAGCTGCGTGGCGACCCGCCGTGCATAGGACTGCCCGGCCTCAGTCAGTTTCACGCCGCGGCGGGAACGGCGAAACAGCTCCAGCCCGAGGAATTCTTCCAGCCCGCCGATCTGTCGGCAGATCGCACTCTGGGTCAGGGCCAGCTCTTCGGCAGCACGGGTAAAGCTCTGGTGGCGCGCGGCCGCTTCGAAGGCGACAAGCGCGGCTGTGCTGGGAATCTTGCGGCGCATTATGCGGCTGCCTCACTAATGAGCGGGTATTCAGTACATTTAGCATAGCCTGGAGTGAGTAAATCGCACAGATCATTGCGAATTACTCGTTTGCCGGCTGGCGCCACAGCTTCTAGGATCAATGCATCCGAATGCTGCACCGGGCGATGAGTCCGGTTCACCGTCTACGACAAGAGGACCACCCATGGCCGGCAAAGCAAGCTTCAACTGGATCGACCCACTGCTGCTCGATCAGCAGCTCACCGATGAAGAGCGCATGGTGCGCGACAGCGCTCAGCAGTTCGCCGCCGACAAGCTGGCGCCGCGGGTGCTTGAAGCCTTCCGTCACGAGCGCACCGATGCGGCAATCTTCCGTGAGATGGGCGACACCGGCTTGCTCGGCGCGACCATTCCTGAAGCGTACGGCGGCAGTGGTTTGAATTACGTGTGCTACGGCCTGATCGCTCGCGAGGTCGAGCGCATCGATTCCGGTTACCGATCGATGATGAGCGTGCAGTCGTCGCTGGTGATGGTGCCGATCAACGAGTTCGGCAACGAGGAAACCAAGCAGAAGTATCTGCCCAAACTGGCCAGCGGCGAGTACATCGGCTGCTTCGGTCTGACCGAACCGAACCACGGCTCCGATCCGGGTTCGATGGTCACTCGCGCAAAGAAGGTCGACGGTGGCTACCGCCTGTCCGGGGCGAAGATGTGGATCACCAACAGCCCAATCGCCGACGTCTTCGTGGTCTGGGCGAAGGACGACGAGGGCGCGATCCGCGGGTTCGTGCTGGAGAAGGGCTGGGAAGGGCTGAGCGCTCCGGCGATTCACGGCAAGGTCGGCCTGCGCGCTTCGATCACCGGCGAGATCGTCATGGACAACGTGTTCTGTCCGGAAGATAACGCCTTCCCCGATGTGCGCGGCCTGCGCGGTCCGTTCACCTGCCTGGATTCGGCCCGTTACGGCATCAGCTGGGGCGCGCTGGGCGCCGCCGAGTTCTGCTGGCACACCGCCCGCCAATACACGCTGGACCGCCAGCAATTCGGCCGCCCGCTTGCGGCCAACCAGCTGATTCAGAAGAAGCTGGCCGACATGCAGACGGAGATCACCCTGGCCCTGCAAGGCTGCCTGCGCCTTGGCCGGATGAAGGACGAAGGCACCGCTGCGGTGGAAATTACCTCGATCATGAAGCGCAACAGCTGCGGCAAGGCGCTGGACGTAGCCCGCCTGGCTCGGGACATGCTCGGCGGCAACGGCATCAGCGACGAGTTCGGCGTGGCGCGGCATCTGGTCAACCTCGAAGTGGTCAACACCTACGAAGGCACCCACGACGTGCATGCGCTGATCCTGGGCCGCGCGCAGACCGGCATTCAGGCGTTCTTCTAAGCGGTGCCGTAGGGTGGATGGCGCTACTTCATCCACCTTCGGCTACGCCGACAACTTCAGCTCCGCTTGGTGGATGGGTAACGCGTCAGCTACGCGCCCCGATCCACCCTACGTTTTCCTCGCACAGCTGCAGGCCCATTTCCCGCGGTGGCGATAATCTCTTGAGGCTTCATTCATGCCTGGCGCCCTTTCCCATATCCGCGTCCTCGACCTGTCGCGTGTGCTCGCTGGCCCGTGGAGCGGGCAGATTCTTGGTGATCTTGGCGCCGAGGTGATCAAGGTCGAGCGGCCCGGCACCGGAGACGACACCCGTCATTGGGGCCCGCCGTACCTGAAAGATCAGGAGGGCGAGAGTACTTCGGAAGCGGCGTATTACCTGTCTGCCAACCGCAACAAGCAGTCTCTGACCCTGGATTTCACCCAGCCTGAGGGTCAGCGGATTATCCGTGAGTTGGTATCGCGGTGTGATGTGCTGCTGGAGAACTTCAAGGTGGGAGGGTTGGCGGCCTACGGACTCGATTACGAAAGCCTCAAAGCAATCAACCCCAAACTCATCTATTGCTCGATCACCGGTTTCGGCAGCGATGGTCCCTATGCCCAGCGTGCCGGTTACGACTTCATGATCCAGGGGCTTGGCGGCCTGATGAGCCTGACCGGTCGCGCCGAAGACGAAGAGGGCGCCGGTCCGGTCAAGGTCGGCGTGGCGCTGACGGACATCCTCACCGGTCTCTACGCCACGGTTGGCGTGCTGGCCGCGCTCAATCATCGTGAGCAGAGCGGCGTCGGCCAGCACGTGGAGCTGGCGCTGCTGGACGTACAGGTGGCCTGTCTGGCTAACCAGGCGATGAACTACTTGACCACAGGCGTCGCGCCCAAGCGCATGGGCAACGCACACCCCAATATCGTGCCCTATCAGGATTTCCCCACCGCCGACGGCGACATCATCCTCACCATCGGCAACGACGGGCAATTCCGCAAATTCGCCGAGGTGGCTGGCCACCCCGAGTGGGCGACTGATCCCCGTTTCGCCAGCAACAAGGCGCGCGTGGCGCATCGCAAGGAGCTGGTGCCGATGATCCGCCAGGTCACGGTCTTCCGCACTACGCCTGAGTGGGTCGCCGTGCTGGAGGAGGCCGGAGTGCCTTGCGGCCCCATCAATGACCTTGCCCAGGTCTTTGCAGATCCGCATGTTCAGGCGCGAGGGCTACGCGTGGACATGTCGCATCCCTTGGCCGGCAGCGTGCCGCAGGTCGCAAGCCCGATCCGGCTTTCCGAAACGCCAGTCGAATACCGCAAGGCGCCTCCCCTGCTTGGCGAACACAGTGAAGCCGTGCTGCAGCAACTGGTGGGGCTGAGTTTCGAAAAGATCCTTTCCCTGCGGCAGTCCGGGGTGGTCTGAGCTGGGAGTGGCCTGAACTCTCGAGCCGCTTGGCTATCCTTATTCCTGTACCCTGGTTTTTTGGATGGACGAGCAAATCATGCAGACGCAGCGTTTACGTATCACCTGGCAGCTTTCGGTTGTCTTGTTCATGTCCTGGCTGCTGGCCGGTTGCGGTATCAACAACATTCCCCAATACGACGAGCAGGTAAAGTCCGCCTGGTCTCAGGTGGAAAACCAGTACCAGCGCCGTGCCGATCTCATTCCTAACCTGGTCGAGACGGTCAAAGGCTTCGCCCGCCAGGAGCAGGAAACCCTGACCGCTGTCACTGAGGCTCGCTCAAAGGCCACCTCCATTCAGATCAGCGCAGACGATCTGGACGATCCCGAAAAAATGCAGCGCTTCCAGCAGGCACAGAATCAGCTGACGGGCGCTTTGAGCCGATTGATGGCCGTCTCCGAGCGCTATCCGGATCTGAAATCCAACCAGAACTTCCTCGCGTTGCAATCCCAGCTTGAGGGCACCGAGAACCGCATCGCCGTTGCGCGCCGCGACTTCATCACGTCGGTCGAGCGTTACAACACCGAGATCCGCACCTTTCCTGGCCGCATCTGGCACACCCTGATGTACAGCGACATGCCGATCCGCGAGAACTTCGAGGCGACCACCGAGAACGCCGATCAGGCGCCACAAGTGCAGTTTCAATGACACGTCCGCTCTCACTGATACTGGCGCTGCTTTTCTGGGCGAGTGGCGTTGTCGCCCAGGAAGTCGAGTTGCCCGCGTTGACCGGCAGGGTTGTTGATCAGGCCGAGTTGCTCGACACCCAGGCCGAAGCACGCCTGACCAGCATGCTCGCCGCCCATGAGCAAGCGAGCGGGGAACAGGTTGTTGTCGTCACCGTGCCTGACCTTCAGGGGCGAAGCATTGAGGAATATGGCGTCGACCTTGGCCGCGAGTGGGGCATCGGGCAGAAAGATGAAGACACCGGCGCGCTGCTGATCGTCGCTCGCGACGATCGCCTGGTGCGTATTGAGGTTGGCTACGGCTTGGAAGGCCGGCTAACCGATGCGCAATCGTCGGTCATCATCAATCGAATCATCACGCCTGCCTTCCGTGAAGGAGACTTCACTCGCGGGATCACCGAAGGCACCGCCGCGATAATCCAGGTGCTTGGCGGAGACCCCTTGCGTACCGCCGGCATGCAGCCGGCGATGCCCATGGGTGCGCAGGAACCCGGCGGCCTCGGCATTCTCGGCTTCTTCCTGATGCTGGTCGCCATCTTCGTGATCGGCGGGGGGCGAGGCGGTCGTGGCGGCGGTCGTGGCGCCGGGCGAGCGCTGCTGCTGGGCGTATTGCTCGGTGGCATGGGTCGCGGCGGCGGTGGCGGCGGATTTGGTGGCGGTGGTTTCGGCGGTGGCGGTGGCGGCTTCGGCGGCGGTGGTGCTTCCGGTGGCTGGTAACCGATTGATCACATCGCCATTTGGGTGGAGCAGTCCGAGCCTCCAGCCGATCCAATCAGCACAACGAGAGCCTTCAGCGAAGATGAATACGCAATGACCCTACTGTCCGAAAACGAGCTGAAACAGGTATCCGATGCGATCGACCTAATCGAGCGGGATACCGATGCTGAGCTGGTGACCGTCCTTGCCGCCCAGGCAGACGACTACCGCTACATTCCGCTGCTCTGGGCGAGCCTGCTGGCGCTGATATTGCCTGGCGCGTTGCTGTTCTTCACCGGATGGCTGGCTGCTTGGCAATTGCTGCTGGTGCAGTGGCTGACCTTTGTCGTGCTGGCGGTGGTGTTTCGCATTCCGAGCGTGACCAGTCGGCTGATTCCACGCTCGGTTCGGCACTGGCGCGCCTGCAATCTGGCGCGGCGTCAGTTCATCGAGCTGAATCTGCACCACACCGTCGGTGGGACGGGCATGCTGATCTTCGTCTCCGAAGCCGAGCGCTATGTGGAGATCCTGGTGGATCAGGGGATTTCCAGCCGCATCGATGACAGTGTCTGGCAGTCGATCGTCGATACCTTTACCGAAGACGTGCGCAGCGGTCAGGTGCTGGAAGGCTTTCTAAGCTGTATCGAAACCTGCGGTTCGCTGCTCAAGCAGCATGTGCCGGCAACCCATGAGCGCAACGAGTTGCCGAACCATCTCGTAGTTCTTGAGTGACCATGGGAAGAGCGCATAAGGCTGGGCGGCTGAAGCCAGAAAGGGATTGAGCCTGGCGTGGGTGTAAACCGACACAGCGTTAGCCACGGACGGCGAGGGTTGTGCCCACCCTATGTGGCTGCAGTAGCAAAGCCAGCTGAAACCGCGACCACCCTAGTATGCGTTTTTCAGCTCGATCACGATCTCAGTGCCGCGGCCTTGGGCTGCAGAAAACAGAACGGCGGGGCAACGCGATTCACCATCGCACTGCCTCCGCCGTTTTGCGTCATGGCCTGGGTCAGGCCATTCCGGGGCCTTCGTCCTCGGGTTGCTCCACCGGAGCCAGTTCGAGGAACGGCGCGTTTTCCATGGCGCTGGCGGCCACCCGGTCGATGGTGCTCATGGCATGGCCGATGATCGAGCTGACGCTGGCCTGGTGATGATGCTCAGGCAAGCGCTCGATGGCTGCGAGGACGTCCTCTCCGGGCACGGTTTCCTCGGCCAGCAGCTGGTCAGCGATCTCATCCAGTGCCGGTTTGAGCCGCTGCAGCAGGGCCATGCATTCACGGTCGAGCTGCTTGAGCAGAGTGTCGGCCGCACGGATGGATTCGCCGGAATCGAACTCGATGTGCGCGTCGCGTACCGCCTGCAAACTCAGCAGCGAACCGTTCGGGCCCATCCCCAGTGCGCCAACCATCGACAGCGCGATCTTCGAGGCTTCCTGCAGGTCCTGACCGGCACCGGAGGAGACTTCATGGAAGTACAGCTGCTCGGCACCACGGCCGGCCAGCAGCATCTGGATGCGGTTGCGCAGCTCGGACTCCATGTGTAGACGCTTGTCTTCGACCGGTGTTACCAGCGTCACGCCCAGGGCCTGGCCGCGCGGCAGGATGGTGACTTTCTCTACCCGACCGGTTTTCAGCGCGGCGGCGACCAACGCGTGGCCGGCCTCGTGCACGGCGATGCGTTTGCGGTCAGTGGGCGACATGGGCGTCGCACCCGACGGCTGCTCGCCGATGCGGCAGGTTTCCACCGCGTCGACGAAATGCGCCATGGTCACCGTCTTCGCTGCGCCACGTGCAGCAAGCAGGGCGGCATGGTTGGCGATATAGGCAATAGCGGCGGGCGTCAGGCCCACGGTGTTACGCGCTAGCTGGGCGAAATCCAGATCCTGCTCGGACCGGACTTTGTCGGCGTACAGGCGGAACAGCGCCTCGCGGTCGTTCAGCCCCGGCAGGCCGACGGCGATCGAGCGATCGAAGCGGCCTTCACGGACCAGAGCGGGGTCCAGCGAGTTGGGGAAGTTGGTGGCACCCAGTACCAGCACGCCGCTTGCACCGTCGAAGCCATCCATTTCAGCGAGGAACTGGTTGATGATGCGGTTGCTTTCGGCATCGCTGGAGCGCTGCTGTTCGGCGCGCTTGCCGATGCCGTCGATCTCGTCGATGAAGATGATGCACGGCGCCTGTTTGCGCGCGGTACGGAACAGCGCCTTGACCTTCTGGATGCCGACGCCGAAGTACATCGATGAGAAGTCGCTACCGGTGACCTGAATAAAGCTGGCGTTGGACTCGGTAGCCAGGGCCTTCGCCAGCTGGGTCTTACCGGTGCCGGGCTCGCCGGTGAGCAGCACGCCCTTGGGAGGACGGGCACCCAAGGCGGCATAGGCGGAGGGGTCACGCAGATAGGCAGTGACGTCGCTCAAGGCCTGCTTGGCTTCGCTGGCACCGATGACGTCGGCAAAGCTGATGCCGCTGCCCTTGCGATGCACCTGAAACGCCTGGCTCTTGATTGCCAGGTAGGACAAGGCACCCACCAGCAGCAGTATGAACGGCGCGTAGGGCAACGCACTCTTGTACCAGGGCGCCTCGGCGTCTGTCTCGAACAATGTCAGCGGGAAAAGCTGACCTTCGCTGCTGGCGTACTGATCGAGCAGGAGCTGGGCAACGCGCCCGGACTGATCGGGCACCCAATATCGCAGCCCGTCGTGCAGGCTGATGTAGACCGCATCTTTGCCCAGCGCGGCGCTGACGATGGCGTCGCCACGTAAGTCGCCCATCAGCACCGAAAGATCACGGCGATTGGCTTGCCAGGGGGCGGTCGACTCCTGCAGGGCTTCGAGCATGCTGGCCGCCGGACCCGTCGCGGGCGTTGACGGTGCGGCTGGCCACAACTGCCAGAACGCAACGCAAGCGGCAACCAGCAGCAGCAGGAAAACGGAGAGCACAGGGCCGCGGCGACCTTGTAGCAGACGTGGTGTTTTCATTTCACATCCAATCGGGAAGCCCGATGTTCGACAAACAACCGCCGAAGGGCGGACCACAGTTGTTCGCGGGGAAGCCCCGCGGCGCCAATCACATGGCGCGACACAGTACGGGCTCGTTGGATGCGATTTATATGCCGGACTGCGAATCGGGTTGCTGAACTCCGATAGCCGGCGAGAATACGGCAAGTGCCACCATACAAGTGGCAACGCGACGAATGGCGGGGCGGTTTGCGACGAATGACCGTTTGGTCGTGGAACCGAAACGGCGTACGGCGTTCGTGATTTCGAGCCTTGACGCAGCATTGCTTCGACGCAGGATACAAATGGGCTGGCGCCGCGACGGTTCAACGCTGCCCATCAACGCCCTTCGCCTATGCGAAGGGCGTCGCGGCTCAGCCCGCCCTTAGGTCAGTGCCCGCCGTTACGCCGCTCGGCGATGGTCTCCGGCGTCAGTTCGCCACGCTGCGAGCCGAAATGGCTGAGCATGAAGTTACCCAGAGCCGACACCTCACGGTCATTGAAGTGGCGGTTGAAGGCTGGCATCAGGTGATGTCCGTTTGGTCCGTGCAAGGCATCACCGTTGAGGATCACCTGGACCAGATTCAGCCCTTGCGGATCGTTCAACGTGCGCAGGCCGCGCAGCGAGGCATAGTCACTCTGACGACCGCTGCCGTCCCACTGATGGCAGCTGGCACAGGTTTCCGCAAACAGCTTTTGCCCCAGCGGATAGGTGCTGTCGGTCGGTGGCCCGCTCGCCAGTTGCTGCGCCGATGGCCGAATCACGTCGGCCGGGCGCGCCGGAACCGATTTGAGGTAGGTCACCATGGCCTGGATATCCTCGGGCGTCAGGTGCCGCAGGCTGTAATTGACGACTTCGGCCATTGGCCCGCCGGCGACGCCGTAGCCGGGCGCTACGCCTTGGGCGAGGTAGCGCGCCAAGGCGTCATCCGGCCAGCCACCGATCCCAGCCTGCTCGTCGGACGTGATATTCCAGGCATTCCAGCCCTGGATCGTCGCGCCCGCCAAGTGCTCGGAGCCGTTCTTCGCCTGCATCAGGTTTCGCGGCGTGTGGCACTCACCGCAGTGCCCTGGCCCCTGAACGAGATAGGCGCCACGATTCCACTGCTCGGACTGCTCCGGGTCGGGCTCGAATCGTTCGTCATCGAGGAACAGCAGGTTCCACAGAGCAATGCCCCAGCGTTGGTTGAACGGGAAACCGATGTCGTTCTCCTTGTTCGGCTGGTTCACCGGCTCCAGGCTGAACAGATAGGCCTTGATCGCCAGGATGTCCTCACGTGGCATCAGCGTGTAGGAGGTGTAGGGGAACGCCGGATAGTAATGCTTGCCATCTGGCCCTACGCCCTGCTGCATGGCCTCGACGTAGTCATCGTCGCTCCAGGTGCCGATGCCGGTCTCGTTGTCCGGTGTGATGTTGGTGGAATACAGCGTGCCGAACGGCATTTCACCGGAAGGCCGCCTGCGTAAGGCTTGCCGCCTTCGGCTACGTGGCACGCCAGGCAGTCGGCCGCATGGGTCAGGTATTCGCCGCGTTCGAGCAGTGCGCTATCGGCAGGTTGCGCGGGGGTTGCGCCAGCGTGAAGCGCAAGCGCAGCGCCCAGCAGGCTGCCGAGAGAAAGTCGAGTCATCATGCTGGGCTCCTCAAATCACGTAATAACCGGCACGTGCCAGCGGCAGACGGCGGATTCGCGTGCCATTGGCTGAAGCCAGGGCGTTGACCAACGCGGGGGCGATCATCGCCGTCCCGGCCTCACCTACCCCACCAGGCGCCTCGCGACTTTCGACGATGAAGGTCTCCACCGGCGGCGCTTCGCTGATCCGTAGCTGGCGGTAATCGTGGAAGTTGCTCTGCTCGACACGGCCTTTGCTGACGGTGATCTCGTTGAACAGTGCAGCCGAAAGGCCGAATAGCGTGCCGCCTTCGATCTGCGATTTGACGGACACCGGGTTCATCACCTGACCGCAATCGATGGCCACCACCAGGCGCTTGAGCTTGATGCCCTTGTCTTCGGTGACCTGCAGCTCGACCACGGTTGCTAGGAAACTGCCGAAGACTTCCTGCACCGCGATGCCGCGGCCATGCCCGGCCTCGAGAGGCTCGCCCCAGCCAGCCTGCTCAGTGGCGAGGCGCAGTACGGCCTGGGCACGCGGGTGGCTGCCGAGCAACTCCATGCGGTACTCCACCGGGTCGCGGTCGACGCTACGTGCCACTTCGTCAATGAAACTTTCGAGCATGTAGGTACCGCGCAGTGGTCCCACTCCGCGCCACCAGGATTGACGCAGGGCTTTGGGTGGCACCGGTACATAATTCACCCGCAGGTTCTGCATCGCATAGATCGGATGAATCGCGACCTCTACCGCGTCACCATCCAGCCCGCTATCGGGGACCGCGGCTGGAGCAAAGCGGGCCAGCACCGACGCACCGGCAATGGTGTGACGCCATCCTAGAAGACGGCCCTCGGCATCCATCGCCGCGGCGAAGCGGTCGATGTAATGCGGGCGGTACATGTCATGAGTGGTGTCTTCCTCGCGCAGCCAGGTCAGCTTGATCGGGTAATCGACCTTCGCTGCGATGGCCACGGCTTGATGGATGAAATCCACCTCCAGCCGACGTCCAAAGGCGCCGCCAATGAGCTGATTGTTGACGATGATCTGCTCTGCCGGGCGGCCCGAGGCTTCGGCAGCAGCCGTCTGCGCGCGTACCGGCACCTGCGTCCCGACCCAGAGCTCCACGGCGTCAGGGCGAACCTGGGCCACACAGGTCATGGGCTCAAGCGCCGCGTGGGCCAGAAAGGGCATCTGATACTCGGCTTCGAAGGTTTTCGCAGCGTCCTTCAGTGCCTTGTCAATGTCGCCCTGTTCGTTGGCGAGGGCGCCGGGTTTGTCCAGTGCTTCCTTGATCTCACGCTCCATCTGCGCGGAGTCGATATTGGCGTTGTCGCCGTAGTCCCATTCGATTTCCAGCGCGCGCACACCGGCAAACGTAGCCCAGGTGTGCTCGCCTATGACTGCAACGGCATCGCCAAGGCGAATCACGTCGATGACGCCGGGCACTTTCCGGGCAGCGCGGTCATCGACACTGCGAACGGTGCCGCCAAGCACCGGACAGGCGCGTGCTGAGGCGTACTTCATGCCGGGCACCACGAGGTCGATGGTGAATCGCGCCGTGCCGTTGACCTTCGCCGGTGTGTCCAAACGCCGGGTGGGTTTGCCGATCAGCTTGAACTGCTCGGCAGGCTTGAGCGGGATATTTTCCGGCACCGGCAGCTTGGAGGCGTCATCGACCAGCTCGCCATAGCCGAAACTCTGACCATTGGGGCCCAGCACGCGGCCGTTCTCGGCACGCAACTGATCGGCGCCGACCTGCCAGCGTTGGGCGGCCGCCTGTATCAGCAGCAATCGTGCGGCCGCGCCGGCCTGGCGCAACGGCTCCCAATTACTGCGGATAGAGGTCGAACCGCCGGTCGCCTGGAAATTCAGCAGTTTATCGTTGTAGATCGCCTCGTTCGGCGGCGCCTCCTTGAGGGTGATCTGATCGAGGCCAATTTCCAGCTCCTCGGCAATCATCACCGCCAGGCCGCTCTGCGCGCCCTGGCCCATTTCGATCTTCGGCACGGTGAAGATCACCTTTCCATCGCGATCGATGCCGATAAAAGCGTCCAGTGCCGTGGCGTTGGACATCGGCTGGTCTTCCGGTCCTTCGCTGAGCACCTGTTCGGCGAAGCTGCGATCCGGGAAGGGCAGCGAAAAGCCGATCACCAGCCCACCAAGGGCCAAGCTGCCGACCTTCAGCAGGTTGCGCCGTGAGCGGGATTCAAGAGTCGTGTCTGGGTGGGCCATTTCGCGACTCCTCATGCTTGGGCGACGCGCTTGATGGCGCTCCGAATGCGGGTGTACGTGCAGCAGCGGCAGAGGTTGCCGGCCATGCCCTGATCAATGGTCTGGTCATCGGGCTGCGGGTTTTTCTCCAACAGCGCGACGGCTGACATGATCTGTCCGCACTGGCAGTAACCACACTGCACCACTTCGTCTTCCAGCCAGGCCTGTTGTATCTGCTGGCCGAGGTCGGTGTTGCCGATGCTCTCGATGGTCACGACCTTGCGACCCTTCACTTCGCCGACCGGCAACACGCACGAGCGCGCCGCCTGGCCGTCGAGATGGACGGTGCAGGCGCCGCACTGGGCGATGCCGCAACCGTATTTGCTGCCCGTCAGCGCCAGCACGTCGCGTAGAACCCAGAGCAGGGGCATGTCCTCGGGAACGTCGACCTCAAGGTCGGCGCCGTTGATTGAGAGTGTCAGCATGGAACAAGAACCTCACGTCAGGCGTTAAAGCGGCGCGCTTATGGTTGGTTTGATGCGCGCTCTAGAACGAGACAACAGGCGGAACGAAAGTTGCCAAACAAGCCTGAAATTCACCGATCCGATGAGCGGCCTGCTAAGCGTCGGCCGCTTCGCGCAATGAGCGCCTATTCGTAGTAAATAGCCTGGCTTTTCGCACCCAGAGCATTACCCGCACCATGTCCACCTTGACCGAGTTGGCGCAGCAGATTGCCGCGCTCTATCCATTGCAAGACAAGGCCGCAGGCAAGCGTTACCGCATCGTCAGCCAGCTCGCAGGCATGACGGAGCTGGAGGAGATCGGCGGCATGCCGCGTTACGTGGAATCCTGCCAGCTCGACGACAAGGATCTATGGGATGGTCGCGTCGCTAGTTGATAAAACGCTGGCGGCTGTCAGGTCCCGGTTGCAATCGGGCGCTGCAGAAATTCGGTGATATCTACTTGGTCGAGTTGCTCGGGCCTGAGATGTCGGTCGCCATAGCTGAGGTGCAGTCCTGATGAGAGGAACAGCGCGAAAAGGTCGGCATCAATATGGCCACGGTCGCGCAGCCGCGCCAGGATGCGGATCGACTCGCTCAGCGGTTTGGCCTTCTTGTAGGGGCGATCACACGCGGTCAGCGCCTCGAAGATGTCGGCGATAGCCATGATTCGCGCGGGTATCGACAGCTGATCTGGCCCCAGTTGTCGCGGATAGCCGCTGCCAAGCAAGGTTTCATGATGGGTTCCGGCGTATTCCGGAACGCGCTGAAGGTTCTTGGGAAACGGCAAATTCTCCAGCATGACGATGGTCTGCACGATGTGTTCGTTGACCTTGAACCGCTCCTCGGCAGTTAGCGTGCCGCGGCTGACGCTGAGGTTGTAAAGCTCGCCAAAGTTGAACTGATGCTCGGGCACGCTCATCTTGAAGCCGTACTTGGGATCCAGTGCCTTGGTCTCGACGCGCGGCATCAGGTGTTCGGGCTTGTCGTCCAACAGTTTCTCGGACACAGGCAAGTGTCTGGCCGGGAAGCCTTCCAGGCGTGTCACTTCCTCGTGAGACAAGCCCAATCGGTCATCGAAGTGGCGCATCCAGCGTTGCTCGGCGATGCGCTGCAAACGTTCGATCCGCTCTGGAGCCATCACTTCGCCGCCGATGTTGCACTCAGCGACGAAGGCAAATTCTTCATGCAAACGCGCCACTGTAGCGGCATGGCGAGCCTCGACGGCTGCCGATGGCGCACCGGCAACCAAGGCTTCGAGACGCTCGATCATGGCGTCGCGGAGCAGTACCTCGAAGCGCATGCGGATCTCATGGATGCGGTTGTAGACCGTTTCCAGCTTGGTCGCCTTGTCGACGATATGTTCGGGCGTGGTGATTTTGCCGCAATCGTGCAGCCAGGCGCCGATGCGAAACTCCCGCCACTGCTCCTCCGTTTCGAAACTGAAGTCCGCCAGCGGTCCTTCTACCGCTGCACTGGCTTGTTCGGCCAGCATCAGCGCAAGTTCGGGGACGCGGGCACAATGCCCACCTGTATAAGCGCTCTTGGCGTCGATGGCGCTCGCCAGAATTTCGATCATCGAGTCAATCAATGCGGTTTGCGAGTCGATCAGGTTGTGATTCTCTAGCGCAACGGCCGACTGGGATGCCAGCGCTTCGACGAAGCGGAGGTTCTGCCTGCTGAAACTGGTGACGTCGCCGCTAGCGGGGTCGGTCGCGTTCATGAATTGCAGGACGCCGAGCACTTCGCCGCTGTGTGCTACTAGCGGCACACAGAGCATCGAGACCGTGCGGTAGCCGGACTCCATATCGAAGCGCCGTGTTCCCGAGAGGTCGAAGCGCGTCTCGCGGTAGACGTCATCGATAATCACGGTTTCCCGGCGCAGGGCCACATAGGTCGACACGTGCCGCTCGTTGGGCGTGCCGGTTTCCGGGTCATGCAACGGCAGTTCGAATGCCGGTAATTGGTCAGCCTTCGAGCGCAGGGTGAAGCGCAGGCTGTCGTGATCGGTCATCAGGTAGAGCGTGGCGGCATCTGCGTTACAGATCCGCTTGCCTTGCATCAGGATGTGCTGGAGCAGGCGGTGCTTATCGCGCTCGGAAGACAACAGCATGCCGTTTTCGACCAGACCCGCCAGTTTCTCTTGGGCCGTTTCCAGTGCCTGGTTCTGTGCGCGTATTGACCGTCGCATGATGTCATGCTGACGGTGCAGGTCGTCGAGCTCGCGGATGGGCGAGCGGGGGCTGTTGCGTGGGCTGAAATCGAGCTCCCGGATGCGACGGGTGTCTTCTGCCAGAGCGCCTAATGAGCGACGAATGCTCGTTAGGCATACGAAGAGCAGCGGTAGACAGACAAACATGAACAGCAGCTCAGCGAGCAAGATTTCGCGCAGGCCGAGCCACTCGAATCCGGCCAGGAGAAGTACCGGTACGGTGGGTACGAGAATGAACATCGTCACCAGTGCTGCGGCCCAGGTCTCGTAGCTGAGCTTGTATTTGCTAGAGGTCATACTGCATCCTGCGGCGATTACTTGACGGGAATGCCAGGAAAACATCGGTGGCCGAAGCCAGAGGCGCTGTGCACCGATTCGCAGGCCATTGGCCAGCCACGGAGGTTACATTGATCATGGTGACTAGAATCGCCCCAGTAGCAAAAATTGCCCGAACTGTGCTGGTCCTTGGCTTTTTGACGGCCTCAGGATTGGTAGCCGCAGCCGAAATCAGCGAGCCCATTGGTTACATCATGAAAGTGCAGGGCGAGGCGACTATGACCAGCCGTGGACAGACCATCGAAGCGCGGGTGGGGCAGGCTGTGATCATTGGTGCGACGCTGCGCACTGGTGCCCAGGGGTCGATGGGGGTCACTCTGAGCGACAACACGGTGTTGTCTTTCGGTCCCAACAGCGAGTTCACCTTAGACGAGTATCAGTTCGAGCCGGCCCACGAGGAGCTGAAACTGAGCGCCCGCATCAGTCGAGGCACGCTGAACTTTATCTCGGGCGTGATTGCCAAGCTCAAGCCCGAGGCGGTCGAACTGAAAACCCCAACCGGTACGATCGGCGTGCGCGGTACGCATTTTCTGGTGAAGGTTAGCGAGTGAGGCGAATGCTACAAAAAACCTTTGCGCTGTTGTGTTTCGCCCTGCTGACCGGTTGTGCGACGGGTAATTACGTCGTGTTATTGGAAAGCCCCGATGGCACCACGGGTGCGGTGGTCATCGAAGATGCACAGGGTCAGACGCGTCTTGATCGCAAGCATCAGGGCGCCGTGATCGGTTCAAGGGGCTTCGGCTCGGGGCCGTTCGAAGTTGGCAACCTGCGCATCGCACGTGACTTCTCGGCCGCCCTGGCCGCGCAGCCAGCGCTGCCGCAACGTTTCCAGCTGTATTTCAAGATTGGCAGCGCCGAACTCACCGAAGAGTCGGAGCAGGCTATCGAGGATGCATTCGAAACGATCCGCCAACGTGGCCCTTCGGCGGTATCGGTCATAGGTCACACCGACACCCTCAGTGGCCAACGCTGGAACGAGCAGCTGGGGCTAATCCGAGCCAAGGCTGTGGCCGAGATGTTGCGAAAGCGCCATATCGAGGTGATCGATCTTAGGGTCTCGTCCCATGGCGAACGCAACCTGCTGATCAAGACGCCTGACGGCGTTTCGGAGCCGCGCAATCGACGAGTCGAGATCAGCGTGCGCTGAGACGCCTTATTTATCAGTCATCACGATATGCTCACCGCGCTCTCCGCTGCGCAGCCGCGTTAACTGAAAGCGCACCAGCGCATCGTCGGGCCGTTGCGCGTGCAACTGTTCGAAACTCGCAAGGGCGCCATCGGCGCCATCGGACATCAACGTATAAGCCGCCTCATACGGATCGTCCGCCTCCGTTTCGCAGGGCTCGTAGAGCCGGATAGGCTGCTCCTTGCCTTTGAGTAGTACGTTACCGACAGGGCGCATAGGGCTCTGCGGGTTGGCTTTGCGTATCGTCTCCGAGACGCAAAGCTCGGTACCCAGATGGCGGTTCAGGCCTTCGAGCCGCGCGGCGACATTGACCGCGTCTCCCAGGGCGCGGTAGTCAAACAGTGTGGAGCCGCCAAAGTTACCCACCACCACTTCGCCGCTATGCACACCGATGCGGGTCCGCCCAAAGGCGACGCCTGCCGCTCGCTGGGTGTTCGCGTGCTGGCGTGTAAACTGGCGAATCTCCAGGGCGCAGGCGAGGGCGCGGTTCTGGTGGTCGCTTTGAATCAGCGGTGCGGAGAATAGAATTGCCAGGCCATCGCCCATGATCCGCTCGAGCGTCCCTTCATGGCGAAAAGCGATCTGAATGATGCCCTCCAGGTACTGGTTGAGCATACTGACTAGCTGTTCGGGTGATTGCGCCTCCATTAGCGCAGTAGAGTCGGTGAGGTCGGTGAACACAAAACTGCAGGGCCGACGTTCGCCACCTAGCCGCAACTGCGTAGGGTTGCGGACCAGGTGTTCGACCAAATTCGGTGAGATGTAGCGAGAAAAAGCCGCGCGCACCCAGCGCTGCTGCCGTTCACTGGCGCGATGGCGCGCAACGCTGGCGCCCAGGTAGGTAATGGCCAGGCCAATACTGGGGCTGATCGCATCGAACAGTAATCCGTGGCGCGAAAAGGCCCACCAGGCAATCAGATTCAGGGCGAGCAACAATCCGCCGGAAACCAGAGCGCCCGTAAGTGCACCGGTGCTAAGCGTTACGCCGCACAGCAGCAGCGCAGCGAGCAGAAGCGTCAGTGCCTCGAGCGGGCTGGCCCAGTATGGGCGTTGCAGCGGTGTGCCGAACAACGCTTGCTCGACTGCCTGCGCATGCACCTCGACCCCGGGCATCATGCCGCCAAGCGGGCTGAAGCGCAGGTCCTGCAGCCCTTGCGCCGAGCTTCCGACCAGCACGATCGCGTCTTGCAACCTGGCGTCCGACCGTTCCTCGAACAGCTGCCAGGCGGGCAGGCTTTGTGCGCTCATGTCTGATCGGTAATGCACCCAGAATTCGCCGTGGCGGTTTGTTGGAAGGCCTATACGGCCAATATGGAGTTGCTCAACGGCGCTGCGCGCATTGGTATCGATGCGGTAGAGCGCTTGTTTCAGGTAAACACGTATGGCTTCGGCTGACAGCGATGGCAGCAGGTGGTCGCCCACCCTGATCATCAGCGGCACGCGCCGTACCACGCCGTCCCCATCTGGCTGGAAGGTCATCGCGCCGCTCCCGGCCGCAGCGCTGTCGAGCAGCGGCAGCGCAGTGGCGGTCCCGGCATAGGCGGGAAACTCCGGCGTTTCTGTATCGGCCCGCAACCGCACGGCAAAGCGGCTCACGGGAGTGTTTTGACTGGGTTCGCGGGTTGCTGCAAAACCGAGGACGCTGGGCTGGCGCTCTAGCGCGTTGGCGAACAGCTGGTCGTGGTCAGGTAACGGCTGCAGTTGCGCTGCCAGCTCGGGGGCAAGCTGGCCGAGCAGTTGCGTCGGAGAGTTGCGGTCCGGTTCGGCGAACAACACATCGAACACCACAACAGCGGCACCGGCCTCACGCAGTCGATCCGTCAGCTGTGCCAACAGATCGCGAGGCCAGGGCCACTGTCCGATACGTGTGAGGCTGTCCTCGTCGATATCAACCACCAGCACCTTGGTCTGTGCCGGTTCGGGCCGCGGCTGCCAGCGCTGGTACTGGTCGAACAGGCTGTTGCGCAGCGTCTGCAGCAGCATTGGCTCGGTGAGGTAGAGCGCACATGCTGCCAGCAGGCCGCTGCAGGCAAGGAGGAGGCGTAGTGCCACGCGCCCGGGCGGAGTCATCAGTAGCGTTCCCTGCGACCGCTGATTGGCTAGCTGGGTATCACTCGAGCACCATGATGGCGTCCATTTCAACTTGTGCAGCCTTGGGTAGCGCGGCGATGCCAATGGCTGCACGGGCGGGGTAGGGCTGCTGGAAATAGCGGCTCATGACCTCGTTGACGGTGGCAAAGTTGCCGAGGTCGGTGAGAAAGATGTTCAGCTTGACGATGTCCTTGAGCGAACCGCCAGCAGCTTCGGCGACGGCCTTGAGGTTTTCGAAGACCTGTACGGTCTGTGCTTCGAAGCCTTCCACCAGTTCCATGGTCTTCGGGTCCAACGGAATCTGACCGGACATGTAGACGGTATTGCCAGCCTTGATCGCTTGGGAATAGGTGCCAATGGCGGCGGGTGCGTTGTCGCTGTGGATCACGGTCTTGCTCATGGGGTGCTCCGATAGAAGAGTGCGGCCCCAGAGGATACGGGCAGAAGCGAGCGGGCAAAAGCCCCGGTGCGTTGCCGTGTGGACCTAGGCTTTCATGCGCGTGATGCGCATGACGCCCTTGATCGCACGAAGCTTCTTGATCACGCGCGCCAGATGTACGCGGTCATGCACACTGACCACCAGCTGAACGACGCTAATGCGGCCGTCGCGCTCGTCCATGCCGATCTTTTCGATGTTGCCGTCCGCCGCATTGACGCTGCCAGCCAACAGAGCGATCAGGCCGCGCTGGTGCTCCAACTCAACGCGTAGCTCGACGTTGAACTCTCCAGTGACGTCCTTGGACCAGGACAGCTGGATACATTTATCCGGGTTGTGCCGCACGTCCGCGATGTTGCGACAGGTGTCGAGGTGCACCACCATACCCTTGCCCGCGGACAGGTGGCCGACGATAGGATCGCCAGGAATCGGCGTGCAACACTTGGCGTAGTTGAGCACCAGACCTTCGGTGCCACGGATAGCCAGTGGCCCTTCAGCGCTTGGTGCCTGTTCGCCTTCACTGGCCAGCAGACGTCGGGCAATGACATAGGCCATGCGATTGCCAAGGCCGATATCCTCGAGCAAATCTTCGATGACCTCCATGTGGTACTCATTGAGCACCGTGCGGATGCGCTCCGGGGCAACGCCTTCCAGGCTGGTTTCGAAACCAGCCAATGCCTTGTTTAGCAGGCGCTCGCCGAGGTTGATCGACTCCGAGCGACGCTGCAGTTTCAGTGCATGGCGGATGTGCGTTCGCGCCTTTCCTGTGACCACGAAGTTCAGCCAGGCCGGGTTGGGGCGCGCGCCCGGAGCGGTTACGATCTCAACGGTACAACCGCTTTCCAGCGCCTGCGAGAGCGGCGCCAGGCGCCTATTGACGCGGCAGGCAATGCAAGTGTTGCCGACGTCGGTGTGCACGGCGTAGGCGAAGTCCACCGCGGTGGAGCCCTTCGGCAGTTCCATGATGCTGCCCTTGGGCGTGAAGACATAGACCTCGTCCGGGAACAGATCGATCTTCACGCTTTCGATGAACTCAAGAGAATTGCCAGCGCGTTCCTGCAGTTCCAGCACGCCTTTGAGCCACTGCCGTGCGCGGGCGTGGGTGCCTTTCGCGGTTTCTTCCCCGTTGGACTTGTACAACCAGTGCGCCGCGATACCGTTGTTAGCCATCTCTTCCATCTCGCGGGTGCGGATCTGGATCTCGATGGGCACCCCGTGCATGCCGAACAGCGTGGTATGCAGGGACTGGTAACCGTTGGCCTTGGGGATCGCGATGTAATCCTTGAAGCGGCCGGGCAGGGGCTTGTAGAGACTGTGTACCGCGCCGAGTACGCGATAGCAGGTATCGACTTTGTCGACGACGATCCGAAACGCATAGACGTCCATGATCTCGTTGAACGCCTTTCGCTTGCCGCGCATCTTTTTGTAGATGCTATAGAGGTGTTTTTCTCGTCCGACTACTTCGCCTTCCAGGCCGTCGCGTTCGAGGCAGTGAATCAGCGACTGCTCGATCTTTTCGACGATTTCGTTGCGATTGCCGCGCGCGCGACGTACCGCAGCGCGTATCCGCTCCGAGCGCATCGGGTGCATGGCCTTGAAGCCTAGATCTTCGAATTCCACGCGCATCGCGTGCATGCCCAGCCGGTTGGCAATGGGTGCGTAGATTTCCAGGGTTTCCTTGGCGATGCGCCGGCGCTTTTCACCGGCCAAGACCTCGAGGGTGCGCATGTTGTGCAAGCGGTCAGCGAGCTTGACCAGAATCACGCGAATGTCGCGCGCCATGGCCATGGCCATCTTCTGAAAGTTTTCCGCCTGGGCTTCGGCCTTGGTTTCGAACTTCATCTGGGTCAGTTTGCTGACCCCATCCACCAACTCAGCGACGGTTTCGCCAAATTGCGCGGTGAGTGCCTCCTTGGCGATACCGGTGTCCTCGATGACGTCATGCAACATGGCGGCCATCAGGCTCTGATGGTCCATGTGCATGTCAGCGAGAATGTTGGCTACCGCGAGGGGGTGGGTGACGTAAGCTTCACCGCTGCGCCGACGCTGGCCGTCATGGGCCTGCTCGGCGTAGAAATAGGCACGACGGACCAGATTGACCTGGTCAGCGCCGAGATAGGTCGACAGGCGATCAGCAAGAGCGTCTATGGCTGGCAAGGGATTGCTCCTTGCCGGCGGGGCGCTATGGCTGCGGTTCGACTTCGACCTGGCATTTAATCAGAGGGCCTCGTTGGGCTCTTCCTCGTACTGAACGAACAGTGGCTCGTCATCGACAATTTCGTCCTGAGCGATTACATCGTAATCCACCAGGCCGGAGGCGATTTCACGCAGGGCCACGACGGTCGGCTTGTCATTTTCCCAGGCTACCTTGGGCTCTTTGCCACCGGTGGCAAGTTGGCGCGAACGCTTGGTAGCGAGCATGACCAGCTCGAAGCGGTTATCTACGTTGTCCAGGCAGTCTTCAACGGTAACGCGGGCCATGGTGTTCCTCATCAATAACGGTAAAGCGTGCCCGAATGGGCGAGCGGACGGGATAGTCTAAAAAATCACCAGCCAATAGGGAAGCGGTAAAACAGGAAAGCAGCTTCAGGCTACCAACCCGGAAGTAGACGCAGCAAAGCTTTCCTGCGTTTCGGTGCCAGCCGTCCCGTCCATCGAGGGCGGCTTCGCAGCTGTTTCAGGCCAGCAATTGCCCGAGCAACCCTTCGAAGCGTTGTTGCTGAGCGGCCTGCAGAAGCTGGTTAGCACGGAAGATTGCCTGCAGGTCAATCAACGCGTGGGCGAAGTCGTCGTTGATCACCAGATAATCGTATTCGACATAATGGGTCATTTCGCTGACCGCTTCACGCATGCGTGTTTCGATCACATCGTCGCTGTCCTGGCCGCGGTTGGTCAGGCGCTGGCGCAGGGCTTCCTGAGTTGGCGGCAGAATGAAGATCGACTTGGCCTGCGGCATCAAGCGGCGAACCTGCTGTGCGCCTTGCCAGTCGATCTCGAGGATTAGATCGAAGCCTTCGTTCAGGGTCTGCTCAAGCCAGCGCTGCGAGGTGCCGTACAGGTTGCCGAAGACCTCGGCGTGCTCGAGGAATTCGTCATGCTCCAGGCGTTGCAGAAACTCCTCACGGCTGACGAAGTGGTAGTTCACGCCATCCACCTCGCCTGGACGCATCGGCCGGGTTGTGTGTGAAACCGAAACCCGAACCTGCGGTTGCGCATCGAGCAGGGCCTTGACCAGGCTGGTCTTGCCGGCCCCGGAAGGCGCGGAAACGATGTAGAGCGTACCGGTGGAGGCTGCCATGTAATTCTCTTAGCGGATTGCTGACTTAGGATCTGGCGGATTGGCCCGTCAAGTCAGGCCAAGCTTAGTTGCTATTCGATGTTCTGGACCTGCTCGCGCATCTGTTCGATCAGCACCTTGAGATTGACCGCCGCCTGGGTGCTGCGCGTGTCGAACGCCTTGGAGCCGAGCGTGTTGGCCTCGCGGTTTAGTTCCTGCATGAGAAAATCCAGGCGCCGCCCGGCCGCTCCGCCGGACTTCAACACCCGGCGCACCTCGGTGACGTGGGTTCCAAGACGATCGAGCTCTTCGGCGACATCGCTCTTCTGCGCCAGCATTACCAGCTCCTGCTCGAGGCGCTGAGGGTCCAGTTCGACACGCATCTCAGCGCAGCGGTCGATGAGTTTCTGGCGCTGTGCCGCGAGCATCTGCGGCACCTGGCTGCGAAGCGTGGCAGTTTCCGTACCGATGGCATCAAGGCGTTCGTTGATCAGGTGGGCAAGCTCTTCGCCTTCGCGTAGACGGCCAGCCTTCATCTGTTCCAAGGCCTGATGAAACAACTGCAGTGCGGCGTTGTTGAGTGCTTGTGGGTCCGTCGAGTCGCCGACCAGCACGCCTGGCCAGGCGAGGATCTCCAGCGGGTTGAGCGGTGCTGGCTGCTTAATCAATGCCGCAACCTTTTCAGCCGCGCTGATCAGCTGGCGAGCCCGCTCCGGGTCGACTTGCATCGATCGTCCAGCAGCCTCTTCAGCGAAGCGCAGGGTGCACTCGACCTTGCCGCGCGACAGTCCCTTGCGCAGCGCCTCCCTGACCGCGCCTTCGAGATCGCGGAAAGCTTCGGGTAAGCGCAGGTGCGGTTCAAGGTAGCGATGGTTGACCGAGCGGATCTCCCAGATGAGGGTGCCGTGCTCGCCGGCCTGCTCGGCGCGGGCGAAAGCGGTCATGCTGTGAATCATGGGGAAACCTCTCGGTGCGATGACGAAAGGCGGAGGATTGTAAAGGAAAATGCAGCCAGTGACGCCGGTGCGTCGTCTTCTATAGTGGCGTCGTTTGGCGAATCAGGTGCTCGATTGGCATGGCTGACTACTGATCCGAGTGGCTCGACGGTGGCCCTTAGCGTAGGTCAGGCCTCTATAATGGCCGTCAATTCACTCAGACCAGGATAAGCCTCATGAAGCGTCCCAGTGGCCGCGCCGCCGATCAGCTGCGATCGATCCGCATCACTCGCAATTACACCAAGCACGCCGAGGGCTCAGTTTTGGTGGAGTTCGGCGACACCAAGGTGATCTGCACCGCCAGTATCGAAAATGGCGTGCCGCGCTTCCTCAAAGGACAAGGGCAGGGCTGGTTGACCGCCGAGTACGGCATGCTGCCGCGAGCGACCGGCGATCGTAACCAGCGCGAAGCCAGTCGGGGCAAGCAGGGTGGACGTACGCTGGAAATCCAGCGGTTGATAGGTCGTTCGTTGCGTGCCTCGCTGGACATGAGCAAGTTGGGCGAAAACACTATTTACATCGATTGTGATGTGATCCAGGCCGATGGCGGTACTCGCACTGCGTCGATCACCGGGGCGATGGTGGCCCTGGTCGATGCGCTGAAATTGCTGAAGAAACGCGGCGGGTTGAAGAGCGGCGATCCACTCAAGCAAATGGTCGCGGCTGTGTCGGTAGGTATGTACCAGGGCGAACCGGTCCTCGATCTCGATTATCTCGAAGACTCGGCGGCCGAGACCGACCTGAACGTGGTGATGACCAGTGCTGGCGGCTTCATTGAAGTGCAAGGCACCGCAGAAGGTGCGCCGTTCCAACCAGATGAGTTGAATGCCATGCTTGCGTTGGCGCAGGCCGGTATGCAGGAGCTATTCGCTCTGCAGGTTGCCTCGCTGGCTGATTAATCCGGAGGAGAGCGTCATGTCTGATCAGGAATTGGTTCCGCAGCCCTCTCCGCAAGCGCGGCAGTGGGCCATGTTCTGTCATTACTCGGCGTTCTTCTGGTTTCTGGTGCCAATGATCGGGAATGTACTGGGCCCGTTGATCGTCTGGCAGTTGAAAAAGGACATGGATCCCTTCGTCGACGAGCAGGGCAAGGAAGCGCTGAACTTCCAGATCACCTTTAGCATCCTGCTGATGATTTGCGGGGTGCTTGCCTGGGTTCTGATCGGCTTTCCCTTAATGGCGCTTATCAGCGTGGTGGCATTGGTGCTGGTGGTGATCGCCGGCATCCGTGCCAACGAGGGGAAACCCTATCGCTATCCGTTTTGCTGGCGCATTGTTAAGTAGCGTCTAGCTCAGGTCGGCACGGCAAGAACATGCCCGCTTAGGGCTGTTCTAGCGGATAGCTCAGAGGCTCAGCGTCCAGTCGTAATCCACGACCAGTGGGGCATGTTGGGAGAAACGTGGCTGGCGCGGCAGGCGCGCGTTGCGGACAAAGCGACGCATGCCGGACGTGAGGATCTGATAGTCGAATCGCCAGCCCAGGTTCAGCATCTGGGCCTGTTCGGTGTCGGGCCACCAGCTGTACAGATCGCCCTCACGAGTAACTTCGCGTAGGGCATCGATGTAGCCCATGTTGCCGAAGATCTCATCGAGCCAGGCGCGCTCCGGGGCCAGAAAGCCGGTCGTCTGCTGGCAATCGCGCCAGTTTTTGACGTCCAGTTTTTGGTGAGCCACATATAGCGAGCCGCAGTAGATGTATTCGCGACGCTTGCGGCGCTGCTTATCAAGATAATGAGCGAAATCGTCCATGAACTTGAATTTCTGGTTCAGGTCTTCGTCCCCGCCGCGCCCGGTTGGCAGCAGCAGCGTGGCGATGCTGACCTTGTCGAAATCCGCTTGCAGATAACGGCCGTAGCGGTCGGCGGTTTCGAACCCAAGACCCATGATGACAGCCTTTGGCTGCAGCCTGGAGTACAAGGCAACACCGCCTTGTTCGGGAAGTTCGGCATCAACGGTATAAAGGAAATAGCCGTCGAGCTGGTAGGCCGGATCGTCGAGTTCTACTACGGAGGCGCGGGTATCCTGCAGGCAGATGACATCGGCATTCTGCGCTTGCAGCCAGCTGAGCAAACCCCGCTGCGCCGCCGCTTGAATGCCATTCACGTTGACGCTGATGATCCGCATAAATGGCCCCTAAAAACACGTGCGTGTATGATAACCCAAGCTCTTCGCAATTAGCTAAGTCAGTGTCTTCCGGGAATATCCTTCATGCAGGCGTACCAGCGCGAGTTCATTCGCTTCGCCATCGAGCGCGGGGTTTTGCGCTTCGGTGAGTTCACTCTGAAGTCTGGGCGCACCAGCCCCTACTTCTTCAATGCCGGGTTGTTCAACAGCGGATCGGCGCTGGCTCAGCTGGGGCGTTTCTACGCGACCGCAGTCGCCGAGAGTGGTATCGATTTCGACGTGATTTTCGGCCCCGCCTACAAGGGTATTCCTCTCGCTGCTGCGACGGCGATCTCGCTGGCCGAACACCATCAGCGTGACCTGCCCTGGTGCTTCAACCGCAAGGAAGCGAAGGACCATGGCGAAGGTGGTACGTTGGTCGGTGCGCCGCTCAGCGGTCGCGTGCTGATTGTCGATGACGTGATCACCGCCGGAACCGCGATCCGCGAAGTCATGCAGATCATCCGGGCACAGGGCGCGCAAGCTGCCGGTGTGCTGATTGCGCTGAATAGGCAGGAGCGGGGTCAGGGTCAGCTGTCCGCCATTCAAGAAGTGGAACAGGACTACGGCATGCCCGTGGTGAGCATCGTTTCACTGGCTCAGGTATTGGAGTTCCTTGGCCAGGATGAGCAGCTCAAGTGCCACTTGCCCGCTGTCGAGGCCTACCGGGATCAATACGGCATCTAAGACCGGCTCGTCTGGCGACTCATCGGCCGGTGCAGGTCTCGCGATAATTCACCGCTGACTATGGCTGCGCCAGCTGTTGTGCGTTTTGTCAGCAACTGACGAATTGTGACGGTTTCAGCGTTAGGAGGGCCGTCGGTGGCGTGCTGCTACCGGCGGCCGTCCGGTTCTTCTGAACTCCGCTATCCGGGTTGTTTCGCTCGGGCGCTGCCAATCTAAACCCTTGCGAGTCGCGGCGTGTCGCTTGAATCAGTCATGATCAAGCGGTTCAAGCTCGCAGTTGGTGTACTTATTGCTGCACAACTGTGATGGGCTTTGTATAAGCTGAGACCCTTCGGGCAAGAACAATCAGGCATTTCGACGGGCAGTGCCGCAAGCACCGAATACGGAAGAGGCTGAAGTATGCGAATAGGGAGCAGCGCGCTGTTGCTGTTGGGTTTACTGGGCGCGACGGTAGCGCAAGCTGAGCTGTATCGGTATGTCGATGACAAGGGTGTAGTGGTCCTCGACCGGCACGGTGTGCCACCGCAGTTCATTGGACGCGGTTATGAAGTCCTCAACGACCAAGGCCGTGTGACGCAAGTAGTGCCGCCTGCGCCAACTGCGCAAGAGCGCCAACTTCTGCTGGAAGCCAAGGCCCGAGCTGAGACCGATGCTCAACTGCTGCGGCTGTATGCCAGTGTTGCTGATGTCGAGCGCGCCAAGGCGCGCAGGCTATCAGAGCTCGACAGCATTATCGGTATCACTCGCGGCAACCTGCAATCGTTGCGGACACAGCAGGCGAATCTTCAGAGCCAGGCGGCAAACCATGAGCGCGCCGGACGAACGGTGCCTGAGCAGCTGCTGGTACAGATCGACAATCTGGCCAAAGAGCAGGCCAGCCTGAAACGGGACGTCGAGCGTTACAGGCAGACCCGCAAACAGGCCGAAGTCAGCTATGGCCGAGAGCGTGAGCGAGTAGCCGAGTTGCTTGGTCAGTCCGAATAGCGCTTTGAACAAGGCGAAAAAAAGCCCGGCTCTCATTAAAGAGGCCGGGCTTTTTCATGACCGTGTCAGTGAGAAACGGACGTTTTGCGATTGGTGATCAGCGTGCCGACGCCGATATCGGTAAAGATTTCCAGCAACACGGCATTCGGTACACGGCCGTCAATGATATGCGCGCTGTGCACGCCGCCCTGGACGGCTTCGAGGGCGCAGCGAATCTTCGGCAGCATGCCGCCATAGATGGTGCCATCGGCGATCAGTTCGTCGACCTGTGAGGTGGTCAGCCCGGTCAGCACCTGGCCCTGCTTGTCCATGAGGCCGGCGATGTTGGTCAGCAGCATCAACTTTTCTGACTTCAGCGCCTCGGCGACCTTGCCAGCGACCAGATCAGCGTTGATGTTGTAGGATTCGCCGTCCGGGCCTACGCCGATTGGCGCAATGACCGGGATGAAGTTGCCGCGCACCAGCATTTCCAGCAGCTCGGTATTGACGCCGGTGACCTCGCCAACCTGGCCGATGTCGATGATTTCGGGAGATGTCATCTCTGGCGTTTGGCGTGTGGCTTTGAGCTTTTTCGCCCGGATCAGATTGGCATCTTTGCCGGTCAGGCCAATGGCCGCGCCGCCGTGCTGGTTGATCAGGCTCACGATGCTTTTGTTGACCTGGCCGCCAAGGACCATTTCCACCACGTCCATTGTCTGGCTGTCGGTGACCCGCATGCCATCGATGAAGTGGCTTTCGATGTTCAGGCGCTTGAGCAGGTCGCCAATCTGCGGGCCGCCACCGTGGACCACCACCGGATTGATACCCACTGCCTTCATCAGCACAATGTCGCGAGCGAAGCCGGTTTTCAGCTCCTCGCTTTCCATCGCATTACCGCCGTATTTGATGACCAGCGTCTTACCGACGAACCGGCGGATATAGGGCAGTGCCTCGGACAGAACCTGGGCGAATTGTGTGGCGGCTTCACGGCTGAGGGTCATGCAAGGCTCCGCAAGTCAGAACGGCAGGGTGAGGTCAGGCGCGACAGTATAAAGCTGCGCGCGGAAGACTTCCTGTATGCGCTTGAGCTCTTCCTCGGTTTCGGCTTCGAAACGCAGCACCAGCACCGGTGTGGTATTCGAGGCGCGTACCAGGCCCCAGCCTTTCGGGTAATCGACCCGCACACCATCGAGGGTGGTGATGTTGGCGTCGCCCCAATGAGCGTCGCGATGCAGCGACTCGATGATGGTGAACTTGCTCTCCTCGGTGACCTGAATATTGATTTCGGGCGTCGAGATGTCGTTAGGGAAAGCCGAGAAGACCTGTTCCACGTTGCGCTTGTCCTGGCTGAGGATCTCCAGCAGGCGCACGGCGCTGTAGATGCCGTCATCGAAGCCGTACCAGCGCTCCTTGAAAAAGATGTGGCCACTCATCTCGCCAGCGAGCAGCGCGCCGGTCTCTTTCATTTTTTTCTTGATCAGCGAATGACCCGTCTTCCACATCACCGGACGGCCACCGTAGCCACTGATCAACGGTGTCAGGCGTCGGGTACATTTGACGTCGAAGATGATGTCGGCGCCTGGGTTGCGCGAGACTACGTCCTTCGCGAACAGCATGAGCAGACGGTCTGGATAGACCACAGTTCCCGCATTGGTCACCACGCCGACGCGGTCGCCGTCGCCGTCGAACGCCAAGCCCAGGTCGGCATTTTCGGATTTGACCTTGGCGATCAGGTCCTCGAGATTTTCCAGCTTGCCCGGGTCGGGGTGATGGTTGGGGAAGTTGCCATCAACGTCGCAGAACAATGGTATGACCTTGCAGCCCAGTGCTTCGATCAGTTGCGGCGCGATCACGCCAGCGACGCCGTTGCCGCAGTCCACCACCACCTTCATCGGCTTGGCCACGGCGATGTCGTCACGGATGCGCTTGAAGTAACTTTCCAGCACGTCGACCTGCTCCGCTTGGCCAACGCCTTCGCTGAGATTGCCGGTTTCGATGCGCTGGCGTAGCGCTTGGATCTGCTCGTTGGCGAGGGTGTCGCCCGCGATCACGATTTTGAAGCCATTGTAGTCCGGCGGGTTGTGGCTACCGGTGAGCATCACGCCGGATTTGCCTGCCAGGACGTTGGCGGCGTAGTAGAGCACCGGGGTCGGCACCATGCCGACGTCGCTGACGCTGCAACCGCTGTCCACCAATCCTTGGATCAGATGCTGGACCAATTCAGGTCCGGACAGTCGGCCATCGCGGCCGACCGACACGTTCGGCTCACCTTGGGCCAGGCTTTCGGAGCCTACTGCTCGGCCTATCCAATAAGCGGTTTCGGTGGTCAGGCTGTCGCCGACAACGCCGCGGATGTCATAGGCGCGAAAGATGCTCGCCGGCAGTTGCGGGGCTTTAGGGGCGCTCATTGCGTTTTCTCGCTCCTTGGTATCGAGGCCAAGCCAATCCTGGTCCTCGTCGAGAATGTCGATGTCGAGAATGTCGGTGTCTTGGAAAAGAGGGTCGACATATTCGGTAGATGGGGCTTGCCGAACCGCGGGCTGCTCTGCAGTCGGGGCTTTGGTCGATGACATCCCGGCGGTGCGGAGCGGCAGTCGGACCAGACTCTTGGCCAGTGCGTCGAGCGCCGGCAGGCTCAAGGTCGGTGTTTTGATGGTCTTGCCGTTGGAGAGTTCCTGAACCATCTGGCCCAGATGCAAGACATCTTCACGGAGCCTTCTTTGCTGTGCGCTAAGCACTGCCTGCAGGCCGAGCAGCAGCCCGCAGAGGGCCGCCAGGGCCGCCCCCAGTATCGGTAATGGCGAGTGGCCCGCAGTGCCAAGCTCCGATGCAGGCAAGAAACTGATCTTCCAGTTCGGGTTGTTGCTTGGCAGCTCTATTGACGCCTGATCCAGGCCGGCCCCGCCACGCTGAACCAACAGCTGTGTCGGAGCTCCGTTGAATTGTTGCACCAGCCGCAATTGCCCGGCTTCGGTCGGCAACTGCGGCAGGGTGGCCAGGAAGCGCTCCAGGCTGGTTACCAACAGGAGGGTGCCCTGAATCGGCTGCTCGGGAGCCATGCGCAACGGCGCCGCGCTGTAGAGCAACCAGCGGTTGCCGACCTTGAACGCTTCGGTTGCAGGCGTTTGCCCGTTCTCGGCGCGCTGCAGCATATCCAGTGCGGAAAAATTCAGCGGTCCGGGCCGGCTGGCATCCGTTCGCGCCTGGCCGCGCAGACTGAGATGCGCATCGATGACGCCGTCCCGGTAGCCGAGCTCATGTTCGACGGCACGTATCTGTTGCGGCTGCTCGCTACGCAGTGCTTCGAGCAGTTGCGGATCGCTGGCGGCAGCGCGCGTGTCTTCGGCCAGTTGGCGGAGCGCCTGATTGATCGCCGAAGCTTGGCTCTGACCCCACGCGTGGGCGAGTTCGCCGGCTTGCTGCTGTTGACTGCTCTGCTGGGCGGTCCAGAGCAACGCGCCAGCGACCACGAGCCCCAGCAGCCCAGGGATCAGTCCGGGTGTGAGCGTCTTCAGGCCGACGCTACGGCGCGGGCGGGAGGGGGCGGTATCGGCGGGGTTGAGAACGCCGTCGTCCTTGGCGGTGCGCTTGAAGAGTTTCATGGAGCTCCTCGGTTCGTCCTGAAAAAGGCGAGAAATATCTCAGTGACTGCCAGAGTGGCCGAAGCCGCCGGCGCCACGCTCACTGCTGTCGAACTCGTTCACCAGTTCGAACTGCGCTTGGATCACCGGGACAAGCATCAGCTGGGCGATGCGCTCCCCTATGGCGATGTTGAAGCTGGTCTGGCCGCGGTTCCAGCAGGACACCATCAACTCGCCCTGATAATCCGAGTCGATCAGCCCGACCAGGTTGCCCAGCACGATGCCGTGCTTGTGCCCCAAGCCAGAGCGCGGCAGGACTAGCGCCGCCAGGTTCGGGTCGGCGATATGGAGGGACAGGCCGGTAGGTATCAACAGTGTCTGCCCCGGTTCCAGCGTCGTATCGGCTTGCAGCATGGCGCGCAGGTCGAGCCCGGCGGAGCCGCTGGTGGCGTACGCGGGCAGCGGGAAATCCGTGCCAAGACGGGGGTCGAGAATTTTTGCTTGAAGTTTGTGCATGGTCAGGCCTGATGGTAACGGTCGGCGATGAAGGCAATCAGCTGACGAGCGATGTGCCCTTTGCTGGCCTGGCTGAAACGGGTTTCGTGCTGCTGGCGGTCGATCACCGTGACGGCGTTTTCTTCGCTGTTGAAGCCAATGCTCGGGTTGGCGACGTCATTGGCCACGATCAGGTCGAGATTTTTGTCCCGCAGCTTGCGCGTGGCGTACTCCAGCAGGTTTTCGGTTTCGGCGGCGAAGCCGACGCTGAACGGCCGATCCGGCCGTCCGGCTAGCGTGGCGAGGATGTCGGGGTTGCGAACCATCTGCAGCAGCAGGCCGTCGCCCTTGGCGGGGTCTTTCTTCAATTTATGCGGCGCAACGACTTCAGGGCGGTAGTCGGCAACCGCTGCAGCGGCAATGAACAGGTCGCAAGGCATCGCTGCTTCACACGCAGCGAGCATGTCGCGGGCGCTGACCACGTCGATGCGCTGAACGCGGTCGGGCGTAGGCAGGAACACCGGCCCGGCGACCAGGGTCACGCGCGCACCGGCCTCGGCGGCGGCTTCGGCAAGGGCAAATCCCATCTTCCCGGAACTGTGATTGGTGATGTAACGCACCGGATCGATGTTTTCCTGGGTCGGCCCCGCGGTGATCAACAGGTGCTTTCCGGTTAACAGGCTGCGTTCGAAACAGTCAGCAGCGGCCTGAGCCAGGTCATCCGCTTCGAGCATACGGCCAAGCCCCACATCGCCACAGGCCTGGCTACCGGAAGCCGGGCCGAACAGGCGGATCCCTCGCTGCTCCAGTAGCGCGCGGTTGGCTTGGGTGGCGGGATCTGCCCACATGGCCTGATTCATGGCTGGAGCCAGTGCAACCGGTGCGTTGGTCGCCAGGACGAGCGTGGTCAACAGGTCGTTGGCGACGCCCTGGGCCAGGCGTGCCATCAGATCGGCCGTAGCTGGCGCGACCAGTACCAAGTCGGCCCACCGTGCCAGCTCGATATGGCCCATCGCGGCTTCTGCCGCAGGGTCCAGCAGATCGAGGTGAACCGGATGGCCGGACAGGGCCTGGAGGGTTAGCGGCGTGATGAATTCACGGCCGCCGCTGGTCATCACGACGCGCACTTCGGCGCCCTGGTCGCGTAGCCGGCGCACCAGCTCCGCGCTCTTGTAAGCGGCGATGCCGCCGCCGACGCCCAGGACGATGCGTTTACGATAAAGCCGCTGCATAGGCCTGCCTTGTTACGGGGTGAGAACTGGTTCCGATGAGGACCGGTTGCCATGGATAAAAGGCCGCTAAGATAGCACAGCGCTCTCAGAGGACGAGGGGCACGCTCGACATGGAGGTGGCATGAGCATTCGTGACTGGCCGGCGGCGGAACGGCCGCGGGAAAAGCTATTGGAGCAGGGCGCATCGGCGCTGTCCGATGCGGAGCTGTTGGCGATTTTTTTGCGCACCGGCGTGGCCGGGAAAAGCGCGGTGGATCTGGCGCGGTACCTGCTCAATGAATTCGGCAGTCTGCGTGCGCTGCTGGAAAGCGACCGCGAACAATTCAGCGCACACTTGGGGCTAGGGCCGGCCAAGTTTGCTCAACTGCAAGCCGTGTTGGAAATGGCAAGACGGCATCTGGCTGAGCGCATCCGCCGTGACTCAGCGCTGGAAAGCCCGCAGGCAGTGCGTGACTATCTCAAGGCGCGTCTGCGACACGAGCCGCACGAGCTCTTTGCCTGTCTCTTCCTTGATTCCAAACACCGGGTGTTGGCCTTCGAGGTGCTGTTCCACGGCACTATCGACGGAGCCAGCGTCTACCCCCGCCAAGTGGTCAAGCGCGCGCTGGCGCAGAATGCCGCAGCCGTCATCCTGACCCACAATCATCCATCCGGTGTCGCCGAGCCGAGTCAGGCTGACCGTCAGCTGACCCGCAGGCTCAGCGATGCCCTGGCACTGATCGATGTGCGGGTGCTCGATCATTTCATCGTCGGGGATGGCGAACCATTGTCGATGGCCGAATACGGCTGGATGTGAGCCAAGGTTGCTCATGCCAGTAGGGGTATTAACAGCAGTGGGATCAATACGCTGAGGACGAAACGCCCATTCCAGCCGACAGCGATGCGCCAGGGTGACAGCTGGGCGTGGCGGGCCAAGAGTACGGCTGAGGGGCCGTAGGGCGAGAGCAGCATGGCCAGTGAGAACCCGAACAACAGCGCCACAGCCGGTTGCGTCACCGTCAGGCCCTGGCTCGCCAGTTGCGCCAGTAGCGCAGCGCAGAGGTTCAACGAGATCAGCGGCGCGACGCCAAGTAACGCCAGTGCCATGACCGCCAGCGCACCGACCGCACCCAGCCCGAACAGTGCCATCGGCGTGCTTCCGAGCTGATCCGCCAGGTGATGCACCGGCAAGACGGCTGCAACCAACCCAGCCAGTAATGCCGAGCTGGCAAAAATGAATGTCTCGTTGCGCATGCCGATCAATGTTTCGCTGACCTCACTGAGCACCTGGCGCGGCGCGGTCCGCTGCCAGAGCAGGACAGCGATCACGGCGGTCGGCACCGTCAGCATCGCGGCCTGGGTGGCGGAGAGCCAGGTAAAGGCGGCCAGCAGGGCGATCAGCGCGATGCCGATCAGGCTGCCTAACAACAGGCCATTCAGGCGGCCACCGGCTTGCTGGGTGTCCAAGCCGGCATCGACGACCGGGTAGTCCGCCAGCTGCTGCAAGCGACGGTTCTCTACCGGCCAGCCGAACAACAGCAGGATCAAACCGCCTAGCAGGCCGAAGGGTAGTAACGTGCTCCAGCTAATGCCGAGCTCGCGGGTGAGGATCGCCACCGCAACGCTCGTCGGCGCCAGCAAAGGCACCAGGGCGAACCCTCGCAGAGCGGTAACCATCACGCCGCGGCGGCCTTCGCGGCGCTGATGATCGCTGTATGGACGGCGTGCAAGATGATTTTCCAGTGAGCCACATATCAGGTTGAGCATGCCGAAACTGAGCACCGAGCTGATCGCAAATGTGCTCAGCAGATAGCCCGGGTAGAGCCATGTGCGAGGGCCGGCCAGCAGGAGGCGATGCAGCTCGCTGAGTTGCTGCAGACGCTTGACCAGGCAGTGCATCAGACCCAGCGCGCCAATAAAGGCTGCGTAATAGGCGGCTGACGACAACATTCGCGCGCCTTGCTGCCAGGTTGCTTCGCCAGACAGCAGCCAGTAGCCGAGGAGTGCAGCGGTGACGATCCCGAGTCGCCGTGGATAGGGCATCAGCGAGCGCCAATGCCAGATGAAGAACAGGCTCAGCAGGGCGCCGCTGATAACGCTCATCGGCTGAATTCGGGTGATTAGAGCCAGAAGCTCAAAGAACAGCGCCAGTGGCAGCAGCGCGGTCATCTAGGCCGGGAGCTCCCGTCGAAGCGAGCCGCGCTTGAACACGCCCTCGCCGAACGCGATTAATCGATCCTGCTCATCCAGCAAGTCGCAGCTGGCCATAAACACCTTGTGCCCGGACGAGCGGCAACGAGCCTGCGCTCTGATGCGACTTCCCGCTGCAGCAACTGCGCTGAAGTTGATATTCATCGACAGCGTCATCGCGACACGACGGTCTGTCGGGTCGGCTTCCCAGGTGCCGCAGAGGCCCATCGCAACATCCATCAAGGTCGCCATGACGCCGCCGTGCATGTTGCTGGCATTGTTCAGATGGCGCGGCAGCAGAGTCAGGGCGAGCGTGGCGTGCTCCGGACCGTAGGCGAGCAGCTCGCAGCCGATGTCTTGAAAGAAACCGGTAACGGAGGCGTGGACTTGCTGGAGTTGGGCGGACGAATAGTCGGAAGCGGACATGGCGCTCGATCACGGATGGCTTGCTATGGAGTCTGGCAGTCTTTAGGCTCAGGTTCAAATAGATGGAACACGGTTTCGCACTGCGGAATATTGGTTGATCATATTTCAGAATCGCAACGCCATCCACTGAGGAGGTTCCCATGTTTTCCCGTATCGGCATTATCGGCGCCGGCGCCATGGGGCGCGGCATCGCACAGCTATTTGCCAGCGCCGGTCAGCAGGTCTGGTTGTATGACGCTCGGCCCGAAACCATCGATCAAGCCCTGCAGTTCAACCGTGAACTGCTTGAGCGCAGCGTGGCCAAGGGACGTTTGGGCGCCGATGAGCTACCGGCGATTCTGGAGCGCATGCAGCCAGCCCATCAGCTCGCCGAGCTGTCCGGCTGCGATCTGCTGATCGAAGCCATCGTCGAAAACCTGGAAGCCAAGCAGAGCCTGTTTGTCGAGCTTGAAGATCTGGTTGCGGCCGACGCCGTCCTTGCGACCAATACTTCCTCGTTGTCCGTGACCCGCATTGCCAGTGCCTGCGCGCGGCCTGAGCGGGTGGCTGGGTATCACTTCTTCAATCCTGTGACGCTGATGAAACTTGTCGAAGTGGTGCGCGGCGAGCGCACCGCCCCGTCGGTCATTGAGCGGCTGGTGCAGCTGGCCGAGCACGCCGGGCACTTCCCTGCGATTACGCCGGATACTCCCGGGTTTCTGGTCAATCACGCCGGTCGTGCCTATGGCACCGAGGCGCAGCGCATCCTTAGCGAGGGCATCGCCACGCCGGAACAGATCGACCGAATTTTGCGGGACGGGCCCGGGTTTCGAATGGGCCCGTTCGAATTGTTCGATCTGACCGGGTTGGATATTTCCCACGCGGTGATGGAGTCGGTGCATGACCAGTTCTACTACGATCCGCGCTACACACCGTCTTACCTCGCCGCGCAGCGGGTGGCGGCCGGTTTGCTCGGTCGCAAAACCGGCCAGGGCTTCTATCGCTACGAAGACGGCCAGCAGATCCGCACGCCTGAGCCCCGCTTCGAGCCGGTAAGCATCGATCGGCCGTTTTGGCTCGACAGTATCGAGCCCGACCTGCGCAGCTCCATCAGATCGATATTGCAGCAGGCCGGTGCGATCCTCGAGGAGGGTGCCGAGCCTTCGGACCAAGCAATCTGTCTGATCACCCCGCTGGGAGAAGATGCGAGTAGCTGTATCGAGCGCCTGGCGCTGCCCGGCGCGCGTACTGTGGCGCTGGACCTCTTCAGTGACCTTGAAAAACGCCGCGTGCTGATGCGTCAACCAGCGCTCGACCCAGCATTGGAGGCTCAGGCACGCCAGGCGTTGGGCGCCGACGGCGTGCCGGTCGAGGTGATCAACGACTCTCCGGGATTCGTCAGCCAGCGCATCGTGGCCAGCATCGTCAACCTTGGCTGTGAGATTGCCCAGAAGGGCATTGCCTCCCCAGAGACGCTCGACCGCGCGGTCATGGTGGCCCTTGGCTACCCAAGGGGGCCGCTGGGGTTCGCCGCGCATTACAACCCGGCTCGAATCCTGACTATCCTGGAGGGCATGCAGCGCTGCTATGGTCACGAACCGCGCTATCGTCCGAGCCCCTGGCTACGCCGCCGGGTACAGCTCGGTCTGTCGCTGACGGCTCCGGATCAGTCTCGCTAAAAAGCGCTGGCCTGACGTACGGTCAGGCTTGACGGCCGCTTAAGGTTGGCCGCGTCCAGCCGCTAACCCGGTAACTCGGCCGTGCCGGGCGGCGACGGGTGTGTAATCGTTTCCAGTCCGGCAAGGCCATGTGCCACCAAGGGACAATGTTCTTTGTTGGCAGAGGTGGTACAACGCCTTTTTACCGGACGAAAACAAGAGGCCACCGATGCGCCCTACCTTCCGCCTTCACCCCAAGGCCTGTCTGTTGCACGCAGCGGCCCTGCTGGGGCTGCTGTTGTTTCATGGCTGGATGGAGTTGCCGTTCTATCTGACCGCGATCTCGATCCTGTTGCTTGCCTTATGGCCTTGGTTCGGCCCTTGGCGCAGGGAGACGGGCACCCCGGTTGCAGAGGACGCCGGCGAGCTGAGTTCCGCTGCGCTGAGCAAGAGCCTCTCCCGGCACACCTGTCATAACGCCCTGTCGGCAGCTCAAGTGTCGTTCAGCGCTGAGCAACTGGCGGCACGGTTGCAGTCACAGCTGGTTGCGGTCAGCGAGATCGCCAATGGCGCCGAGGCGATGACGGCGACCGAACAGGACAGCGCTGCCCGAGCACGGCAGGCGTTGGAAGCGGCCGAAGCCGTGCGGCGTAGCAGCGATAGCGGGCGTGTCGAACTCCAACACGCCATCGAACGCATGCAGCAGCTCAGCGCACAGACCAAGGCCAGCCGCGAACTGCTCGACGGACTCTCGGCGCGCACCGAAGAAATCCGCCAGATCACCGATGTGATTCAGTCCATTGCCAGCCAGACCAACCTGCTCGCACTCAACGCGGCGATCGAGGCGGCACGCGCCGGTGAGGCCGGGCGCGGCTTTGCCGTGGTGGCTGATGAGGTGCGAAACCTGGCCGGTCGCACCAGCAGTGCTACCGAAGAGGTGGGTCGGATGGTTAGCGATATCCGCGAGCAAAGTGGCGCGGTTGTCAGCCATATCCAAAAGCAGGCCAGCGAACTGGACGAAGCCGCCGCACAGATCGCAGGGACAGGAGTTCAGCTCAGTGGAATTGCCGAGTTGGCTGGCAATGTCGAAACCCAGGTGGCGGAAATCGCTGCCGGCACGGCAAGCAATCATGAGCGACTCGCGCAGTTGTTCGTCGCGGTAGAGCAGTTGCGTGGAGACGCTCTGGAGAGCGAGACCCAGACCCGCCAGCTGGAGAAGGCGGCAGAGAAGCTGGTAGAGCAGGCGGAAACCGTCAGCGAACAGCTCGCCGAGGTGCAACTCGATGCCTACCACCAAGATGTTTACGATCTCGCGCGCGAAGCGGCAGCTGCCATCGGGGCGCGTTTCGAGGCGGATCTGAAAGCCGGGCGCCTGGGTGTCGACGATCTGTTTGATCGCAATTACCGGGCGCAGCCGGGCACCAATCCGATCCGCTATAACACCCGTTTCGATCGTTACGCCGACGAGGTGCTGCCGGCGATCCAGGAGCCCCTGCTCGCGCGCAACGATGCGTTGATTTATGCCATCGCGACTACGCCGGACGGCTACGTGCCGACCCACAACCGTGCCTTCAGCCAGCCCCCGGTCGGCGACCCGGAGATCGACAAGGTCAAGAGCCGCAGCAAGCGCTTGTTCAATGACCGCACCGGCGCGCGCTGTGGCAGCCACGAACGCAAGGTGCTGTTGCAGACCTACAGCCGGGATACCGGAGAGCTGATGCATGACCTGTCGGTGCCGATCATGGTGAACAGCCGTCACTGGGGTGGCCTGCGATTGGGCTATCGTCCGGAGCCCTAGCTGAGCCGCCGATTGGCGTAAGCGCCATGACCTTTGGCGCTCAACCACCGCTCGACACCGCGCGGCACCTTGCCGAGCTGGCTAAGCTTGCCAGTCAGGCTACTCGGAGCTCGTCCCATGAAAACACTCACCGATCACCTCGCCCAATACGCGGCCTATCACCGGGACCCGCGCAATCTGCTCAGCCATTTCATCGGCATTCCCATGATCGTGCTGGCTGTCGCCGTGCTGCTGTCGCGTCCAGGTGTGGAGGCGTTCGGGCTATGGCTAAGCCCGGTTGCGCTGGTCGCCTTGATCTCGACGCTGTTCTATCTTCGGCTGGATGTGCGCTTCGGCGTGCTCATGGGCGCGGTGCTGTTGCTCTGCGTCTGGGTCGGTGCAGCCCTTGCGCAGCAACCGACGACGCTATGGCTGGGCGCCGGTGGCGGTTTGTTCGTGGTTGGCTGGATTATCCAGTTCATCGGCCACTACTTCGAAGGACGCAAGCCTGCGTTTGTCGACGATCTGACCGGACTGATCATCGGGCCACTGTTCGTTGCCGCTGAGCTGGGCTTCATCTTCGGTCTGCGCGAACCCCTGCGCCACGCGATCGACGCGCGTGTCGGCCCGGTTCGGCTGCGCCAGCAGCCGGCCGATGCCTGACAGGAGGGTGCTCAGTCAGGGGCGAGCGCCATCCATTGATCGCTGAGGCTGCGCGCGTGGCGATCAACCATGATCGGGGCGAAAGCGCGGCCTGACGCAGTGTTGAAGCTGTTGTTGCCGCTGTTCATGTCTTCGAGCGCCACCTTGAGGAACTCCCAGCGTGTTTTGAGCTTGGCAATGGCCACGTTCGATTTGCCATCCAGCGCAGCCAGTTGCTCGTCGATCGACGGTACGAGGCGGCGCTCGTCCTGGCCGAGGTAGGTATCCGGTTGTTCGCGGGCGGTTTCGAATGAGCCTACATAGGCGCGGCTGAGGTACTGCACAGTGAGGTATTCCACCTTGGCTGGCAGCTCGGCGCGAACGTTGGCGCCTTGCTGGCTGCGCACAGCCGTCAGGAAATCGCGCAGCGCCTTGCTCATCTGCAGCGGCCAGCCCCAAGGCATGTCGTCTTCCTCGCGGCCGAAGCTTGCGCCTTCGCGAAGCGTTGTCTGTAAGACTTGATGCAATTGGTGCAGATCGTTGCGGGCGCCGGGAAAGCTGTCGACCCTGTCTGCTAGCGCTTTGAGGTCGCTTTCCATTCGGGCCAGGTGCGCCTTCTGGAAACCTTCGCCTCGATAGAGCAACAGGCTGCTGGTCGCTCGGTTGGCGTGGATCTGCATGCTTTCCAGCGCAGTGTAGGTTTGAGCATGGGCAGGATTGAGCAGCGCTGGAAACCAGCACGCCAGCAAAACCACCATCCATAGCCATTTGCGATGATTCATGTCGCGCTCCTTTTTATTTTTATAGAAGCAAAGTGCCAGGCGGTTGGACCTGCACGGCATCAGCTCGGTAGCCTAGCCAAGGGGTGGCGCTCTGGTATCACACAAAAGAGCTATTTTTAGATCGGCGGCCGTTTGCGCGGCAAGATTGGCTGAAGTGACATGAAACCCCTTGCGCTAGTTGAAGTCTCTCAGAGCATCCGCTCAAGGCCTATCACCCGGCTGAACCAAGCATTGAACCGTCGCCAGGCACCGCCCGGTTCGTGCAGTAATACCTTTCGCTGCCCGTCATCCTCGGCGATCCAGATCAACCGCCGCACGCCGTTGCGCTCGATCAGTCGCACTTCATAGCTGACGGCAGGCGAAGTGCCCTCCTGCGAAAGCTTGTGCACCTCGCGAGCCAATTCTGGACTGTCGATAAGGATGCCGACTTCGGTGTTCCACAGGACTGAGCGAGGGTCGAAGTTCAGCGAGCCGAGAAAGACCCGCTCCTGGTCGAACACCGCTGCCTTGCTGTGCAGGCTGGATTCGGAATCGCCACTGATACTGAAGCGGGTCTCCTGGTCCGGTTGTCGGCGCAACTCGAACAATCTCACCCCCGCTTTCAGCAGATCGGCCCGATAGGGCGCATAGCCGCCATGCACGGCCGGCACGTCGGTGGCCTCCAGAGAATTGGTCAAGACCTGTACCGCAACGCCGTTCCTGGCGTGTCCGGCGAGGTATTCAGCACCTTGTTTAGTTGGCACGAAATAAGCGGAGATCAGCGTCAGGGATCGTCGCACGCGGTCCATGTTCGGCTGCAGTTGAGTGGTCAGCAGCAGGCTTTCATCTGGAAGGCCGGCTGCTTCGATCTTGTCGGGGTGATCCCAAAGCGCTTCGCCAGGCGCCCAAATCAGGTCGGCCAGCCAGTCGCGCGGTGAAGGCTTCTGCGGCCCGCCCATCAAATGCTGATAGCGGCGCTCGTCCTTTTGTCGTTCGGCTTGGAGGTAGCGGGTGATATCGCGGCGCGCCAGTTCAAGCTCGTCCTTGTTGGGCGGGTGACGCAAGAACTGTTGGATTGGCACGCTCAGCGTGTGGTTCCAGTACTGGTCGAAGCTGACCGCCAATTGCTCGGCGACCGGGCCGGCGGCGAGTAGGTCGATGTCAGTGAAGTTGAAACTCTGATCGGCATCGAAGTATTCATCGCCCAGGTTGCGCCCGCCGACGATGGCCAGGCTGCTGTCAGCCAGCATCAGCTTGTTGTGCATGCGGCGGTGTTGTTGGGATAGGTTGAGCAGCCGCCCGAGCGAACGGGTAATCACAGTGCTGCGGCCGATATGCAAGGGGTTGAAGACGCGGATCAAGATGTTCGGGTGTGCCGCCAGAGTGGCGATCTGATAGTCGCTGCCGTCGCTCGTGGTGTCATCAAGCAGCAGCCGTATCCTGACGCCGCGGTCCGCCGCACGCACCACCTCTTCTATGAGCGCGCGGGTGCTCAAGCCATCGTGGACGATGTAGTACTGCACGTCGAGACTCGTCCTGGCCTGGCGAATCATTTGTATACGCGCCGAAAAGGCTTCGGCACTGTCGGACAGCAGGCGAAATCCGGAGGTGCCCGCAGGCTGCTTTGCCGCCAGCGCCTCGACTTGCTGGGTCAGTGCAGAGTTCTGGTTGGGCAGTGCGTACGATGTTGGGGCGGGTGTAATCTGGCCGGCACAGCCAACCAGGAATAGCACTGCCACAAGGAGCAGGTGCAGGCGCAAGGTCACTCCTGTCGATTGTTATGTTCCTCGACAGTTTGGACGCCAGCGCAACGGCGAAATTCAGAACTGGTCTTTAAGCCGGTGCCAGAGCATGCCGAGGGCCAGCAGCGGCGAGCGCAGGCGCTGACCGCCAGGGAAGGTCGGGTGTGGCACACGGGCGAACAGGTCGAAGCGACCCTCAAGCTGCCCGCTGATGGCCTCGCCGAGCAGGCGTCCTGCCAGGTGCGTGGCGTTCAGGCCGTGTCCGGCATAGGCCTGGGCGTAGTAGACGTTGGGCTGGTCTGGCAGTCGTCCAATTTGTGGCAGCCGGTTGGCGCCGATGCCAATCATGCCGCCCCATTGGTAATCGATTCGGGTGTTTCGTAGGCGGGGGAAAACCTCGAGCATCTTCGGTTGCATGTAGGCGGCGATGTCCTTCGGGTCGCGTCCGGAGTAGTGGCAGGCACCGCCGAACAGCAGCCGGCCATCGGCCGACAGGCGGAAGTAGTCCAGCGCCACTCGCTGATCGCAGACCGCCATGTTCTGCGGCAGCAATTCCTGTCTGACGTCCTCGGGAAGCGGTTCGGTGGCAATGATGTAACTGCCGGCCGGTAGCACCTTGCCCGCCAGTGATTTGTTCAGAGAACCCAGGTAAGCATTGCCGGCCAGCACGAGCTGACGGGCACGCACGCAGCCCTGCGCGGTGTGCACTCGAACCTGCTGACCGTAATCGATCCGTTCGACAGCGGATCGCTCGTACAGCTGCACGCCCAGCGATAGGGCTGCTGCTGCTTCGCCCAATGCCAGGTTGAGTGGATGAAGATGGCCCGAGCCCATATCGATCAGGCCGCCCACGTAGCGATCAGAACCGATGACTTCGCCCATCGCGTCTCTTGGCAGGAGCCTCAATGGATGCGGATAGCCCAGACGCTGGAGATCGGCGTAGTCCGCTTCGAAGCCTTCGACGTGCCGTTGTTTCGTTGCCAGATCGCAGTAACCCCAGGTCAGGTCGCAATCGATGGCGTAGCGCTCGATGCGCTCGCGCACGATGTCCACCGCTTCGAAACCCATACGTTTGAGGCCGTCCACGCCCTCGTTACCCAGCACCGGCTGAAACTGCTCGACGTCATGCCCCACTCCACGAATCAGCTGTCCGCCGTTGCGCCCGCTAGCACCCCAACCGATCAGGTGGGCTTCCAGCAGCACTACGGACAGGCCGCGCTCGGCCAGTTCGATCGCCGTATTGAGACCGCTGAAGCCGCCCCCGACGACGCAGACGTCCGCCTCCATCTCACCTTGCAAGTGTTTGAGATCAAGGGTGCGATTGGTGGTGGCCGCGTAGTAGGACGACGCGTGGTGCTGCGCGCGAACAGTTGATTGCGGGGTGGTCATGGTCGGGCCTTGGACGGTTTGCATGGACCGAAGGGTAGACCGGATGTTTATTGCAGAGCAAAAGCCGCGCGAGGCTGAAGCAAAACCTTACGGTTCTCGGTTGGCTAACGGCTGACTCCAAAGACTCGCTCGGCTCGGCTTTTTGATGCACCGGGATTGAGGCTGATCTGGCAGCGAACTCTGCTTGGCTTCCGGCTCCTACTCCGGCACCGGCAGTTCCAGCGATTCCTTCACTTCCTCCATCACGATGTAGCTTTTCGACTCACGTACATGCGGCAACTTGAGCAGAATGTCGCCGAGCAATTTGCGGTAGGAGGCCATTTCAGAGATCCGCGCCTTGATCAGGTAGTCAAAGTCCCCCGAAACCAGATGGCACTCCAGCACATGAGGCAGCTTGAGCACGGCACGGCGAAACTCTTCAAAGATATCGCCTGACTTGTAGGCCAGGCTGATCTCGACGAATACCAGCAACCCGCCTTTCAGATGCTGCGGGTTCAGCCTCGCCGTGTAACCCATGATGATGCCTTCGCGCTCCAGACGTCGAACGCGCTCCGTACACGGCGTGGTCGACAGGCCGATGCGCTCGCCCAGTTCGGTAAATGGCATGCGTCCTTCGGCCTGCAACAGGCGAAGGATCTGGCGGTCGATCTTGTCCAGCTCGCGGCGGGTTTGATGCTTAGTGCGCATAGGCGTATCGCCTCTATATATGCGGTTTAAGGCGTGAATAAATCGCAAATATAGCCTGTTATATAGCGAAAACTACTACAAGACGCTTTCTATACTCCGCATTAACAGTGACTCGAAAAAGCCCGGTAGCACGGGTGGGAGACGGCGATGCGTGTTCTGGTAATGGGAAGCGGCGTGATCGGTACCACCAGTGCCTACTATCTGGCGCGGGCTGGCTTCGAGGTCGTGGTGGTTGACCGTCAGCCAGCCGTGGCGATGGAGACGAGCTTCGCCAATGCCGGCCAGGTTTCCCCCGGTTACGCGTCGCCCTGGGCCGCGCCTGGCGTACCCTTGAAGGCCATGAAATGGCTGATGCAACGCCATGCGCCGCTTGCCATCAAGCTCACCGGCGACATTCAGCAATACCTGTGGATGGCTCAGATGCTGCGCAACTGCACGGCAGCGCGCTACGCGGTGAACAAGGAACGCATGGTGCGACTGTCCGAATACAGCCGCGATTGCCTTGATGAGCTGCGCGCTGAAACTGGTATCGATTACGAAGGCCGGCAATGCGGCACGACCCAACTGTTCCGCACCCATGCACAGCTCGATAACGCCGCCAAGGACATCGCCGTACTGGATGCTTCCGGCGTGCCCTATGAATTGCTCGATCGCGCCGGTATCGCACACGCCGAGCCGGCGCTGGCGAAGGTCTCGGACAAGCTTAGTGGCGCGCTTCGTTTGCCCAATGACCAGACCGGCGATTGCCAGATGTTCACCACCAAGCTCGCTGACATGGCCCGCGAGCTGGGCGTCGAGTTCCGTTTCAACCAGGACATCCAGCGGCTGCAGTCAGCGGGTGACCAGCTCGAAGGCGTCTGGATCAACGGCAAGCTGGAAAAGGCCGATCGCTACGTGCTGGCGCTGGGCAGCTACAGCCCGCAGATGCTCAAGCCGCTCGGCATCCGCGCGCCGGTGTACCCGCTCAAGGGCTATTCATTGACCGTGCCGATCAGCGACCCCGCGATGGCGCCGGTTTCCACCGTGCTCGACGAGACCTACAAGGTCGCCATTACCCGTTTCGATCAGCGCATCCGGGTGGGCGGCATGGCCGAAATTGCAGGCCATGACCTCTCGCTCAATACGCGCCGGCGAGAAACGCTGGAAATGGTCGTCGGCGATCTGTTTCCGCAGGGTGGCGATCCGAGTACGGCCGAACTCTGGACCGGCCTGCGGCCGGCCACGCCGGATGGAACGCCGATCATTGGCGGCACACGCTATCGCAATCTGTATCTGAACACCGGGCACGGTACCCTGGGCTGGACCATGGCCTGTGGTTCTGGTCGCTTGCTAGCCGACATGCTGGCGAAAAAGCGCGCGCAGATCAGTACCGACGGCCTCGATATTTCCCGCTATGGCACCCAAAAGGAATCGCACAAGCATGCCCATACAGCGCCTGCACACTAACGCTCGCATGAGCCAGATCGTCATCCACGGCAATACGGTTTATCTGGCCGGCCAGGTAGGCGAGGACATGAATGCGGGGATCGAACAACAGACCCGTGAGACGCTCGACAATATCGAACGCCTCCTGCGGCAGGCCGGTACCGATAAGCAGCACATCCTTTCGGTGACCATTTATCTGAAGGACATCGATGCCGATTTCGCCGGCATGAATGCGGTCTGGGATCAGTGGCTGCCGGAAGGCGTCGCGCCGGCGCGTGCCACGGTGGAGGCCAAGCTTTGCGAGCCTGATATCCTGGTTGAACTGTCGGTTGTGGCCGCATTACCGGCGTAGCCCGATCGCCATCCGGGACGATCTGTCATTTCGTCCCGTTGTGTTGAAAATACTGAACGCCCTCGCCATCATAGCGACCTCAGCAATCGCTCTTATTGGGGGCTCCCGTATTGGACGTTGGCGTTCGACTGCAAACCATCCGCAAACTCAAGGGCCTGTCCCAACGCGAACTCGCCAAACGTGCGGGCGTCACCAACAGCACGATCTCCATGATCGAGAAAAACAGCGTCAGCCCGTCGATCAGTTCGTTGAAGAAGGTGCTGAGCGGGATTCCAATGTCATTGGTCGAGTTTTTCTCGCCTGATTTCGAGCAGGACAGCGATACACAGGTGGTCTACAAGGCCGGCGAGCTGATCGATATTTCCGACGGTGCGGTGAGCATGAAGCTTGTCGGCAAAGCGCACCCGGGTCGCGCCATCGCATTTCTCGCCGAAACCTATCCGCCTGGCTCCGATACCGGCACCGACATGCTGGCGCACCAGGGCGAAGAGGCTGGCATGCTGGTCGAGGGACGCCTGGAGCTGACGGTGAGCGGCCAGACCTATTTGCTGGAAACAGGCGACAGTTACTACTTCGAGAGCAGCAAGCCGCATCGCTTTCGTAATCCGTTCGATGCGCCGGCCAAGCTGATCAGTGCGACCACGCCGGCCAACTTCTGACCTGTGCGGCTGGCCCAGGCGACGGACGGGTGCCGCTGCGACAAAGCGTCGCTGAGGATGACAGGGCCTTTCGTATTGTTTCGGCGGGCATGGCTTGCCGTTATACTGACCGCCGCTCGCGATACCGTGGCCGCGGGCGTGTCTAGCCACATGAGGGTATAAGGTGAACCTGATTAAGAAGATCCTGGTAGCACAGACTGCCGTATTGGCCCTGTGGGCAGTGAGCGCTCAGGCTGCGACCAACGACGACATCGCCGAGCGCCTCAAGCCGGTAGGCGAAGTTTGTATTCAAGGTGAAGAATGCGCCGCAGCCGGTCCGGCAGCTGCTGCCGCTGGTGGCGGCGCGCTTAGCGGTGAAGAAGTGGTCGGCAAGTTCTGCAACGCCTGCCACGGCACCGGTCTGCTGGATGCGCCGAAGGTCGGCGATACAGCTGCCTGGCAAGCGCGTGCTGATGAGAAGGGTGGTCTCGATGTGCTGTTGGCCAACGCCATCACTGGCATCAACGCCATGCCGCCGAAAGGCACTTGCGCCAGCTGCTCGGATGACGAGCTGATGGCTGCAATCAAGCAGATGTCCGGGCTCTAAGCTTCAGCCGGTCAGACAAAGCCGCCTTCGGGCGGCTTTGTCGTGTCTGGCGGGGAGAAAAGCGGCGCTGCATCGGGTCGAAACTTCAAACCCATTCCGGGGGCCTGTACCGACGTCAGGCCTCCGAACGAAGATGAGGTGCCCATGCCCAGTTCCGCCCCGCATCCCGAGCAATTGCATTTTTCCAGCGACGGTCGTACGCCGAACAGCTCGCATCCAGTGCTGGTGTACCGGCAGTTGCCGCTAGCTGATAGCGACTACGCCGGTGCGTTCGAGAACCTGTTCAATAGCCACCTGTGGCCGGCCCAATGGCGTGCGGGTGTGTACGACTATCACCACTTTCATTCGACCGCTCATGAGGTGCTCGGCGTTTCGCGGGGTTCGGCGCGGCTGATGCTCGGTGGTGAACAGGGGCAGGAAGTTGAGGTGCGCGCTGGCGACGCGCTGGTGCTACCGGCCGGCACCGGTCATTGCCAGCTCAGCGCCAGCAATGATTTCCAAGTGGTGGGCGGTTACCCGGTCGAGCAGCAGTACGATCTGCTGCGCCCGGATGAAGCCAGCCATGATGAGGCACAGGCGCGCGCTCAGCGGGTCAGCGTACCGGTGAGCGATCCGGTTGCCGGCACGCAGGGCGCGTTGGTTGATCTGTGGCGTAAGGAATAAGCGCAGGGAGTGGCGCGGGGCGCTACTCGACGAACACCACCTGGCCGTCGCTGAGGGCGGCCACGCGAGCTAGGGATTCAACCCGGAAGCCCGCTTCTTCCAGTTCCTGCCGGCCGGCCTGGAAGGATTTCTCGATGACGATTCCAAGCCCGGCGATGCTCGCGCCGGCCTGCTGAATGATCGAAATCAGTCCCTTGGCCGCTTTACCGTTGGCCAGGAAATCGTCGATGACCAACACCCGGTCGTTTGGCGACAGGTGGTTGGTGGAGATCGCGATGGTGCTTTCGATCTGCTTGGTGAAGGAGTACACCGAGGCCGTCAACAGGTGATCGGTCAGGGTCAGCGACTGATGCTTGCGGGCAAAAATGACCGGCACGCCCAATTCCAGGCCAGCCATGATCGCTGGCGCGATGCCCGAGGCTTCGATGGTGACGATCTTGGTGATCTTCTCGTCGCGGAACCGGCGCGCGAATTCCTGGCCGATCTGCTGCATCAGCACAGGGTCGATCTGATGATTCAGGAAAGCATCGACCTTCAGTACGCGGTCGGAGAGTACGATGCCTTCATTGCGGATCTTCTGTTTCAGCTGTTCCACGAACGCGCTACCTCAAGCGTGAGCGGCCGGGTTTGCCTGACGAATCGGGGCGCTGAAAACCAGTTGGGCGCTGCGCCATTGAGGCGAGCGCCCAGCTCGTTTCGATTCTGCATCCGTCCGTCACTGCGTACCGCAGCCTGGAAAGCCGCGCATTCTCGCTCAATTCTGCTCGCAGGTCCAAGTGGACCGTTCAGTCCGTTGTCTCGATCGACAGGCGGCGGAAACGCGCCGCTTCGCCGTGGTGTTGAAGCACCACGTGGCCTTCGAAGGATTGGGCAAAGCGAGGATAGCCAACGAATTTACTCTGGGTGATGCGTTCCCGCAGCGCCGGCTCATCGAGCCGGTAGCGCAGCACCCGTTGCCCGCCCAGCCAGTGCTCGACTTCGCCGTTGCGAAGGCTCAACGCCGCTTCGATGAACTGTTCGGGCTCAATCTGCGTTTCGAGTTCAGGTCGCAGCAAGCCGTAGAGCGCGCCGTTGCGGGTCGTGGGTTCGCGGCCATCGGGATGGCCGCGGTCATCGAGCAGCTGCATTTCCGGGCCGCTGTGCCAACTGAGATCAGCCCCTTCATCGACGCAACAGAACACACCGGAATTGCCGGCAAAGGGCAGGGCGAATTCGAAGCGCAGGATGAAATTCCGGTAGCGTTGCCGGGATATCAGATCGACGCGCCGCGAACCGGCCAGGGCGCAGAGCTCGTCGCCTGCCACACGCCAGCAATCGTGAGGAAAGTCGTCTCCATGCCAGGCGCGCCATTGGGAAGCATCGAGCTGGTGGGGCATCTGGATTACCCGAACAGTTGCTGTTTGCGCCGCAGCCAACGGTAGCCGTACGGCCCGAGGCGGATTTTCAGCGGCGAGCCTTCGGGCTGATCGTAGTTGCTGTCGGCGAGCACATCGACCATGTCCTGCAGATCGTCGGCGGTGATTTCCACTGTGGTTTCCTTGTCGGCCAGGTTGACCAGCATAAGCACGCTGGAGCCGTTGTCGTGGCGGATGGCGAACACCGCCGGATCCTCGACTTCCACCGTCTGCCGCTTGCCGATACCGATTTCACGCAGCCCGACCCGCGTGCGGATCATGTTGCCGGTGCGGGCCATCAGTGAATCGCTGCGCAGGGTCTGGGCGAATACATTGATCTTGTCGTAGGCGAAGGGGCCTTCATCGATCAGCGGCGCCGCCAGCTCGCCGGCGGTGCAGGAAAACCCGGCGTTGGGCTCGTTGGACCACTGCATCGGCGTGCGCACGGCCTGGCGCTCGGGGCGCTCCATGTCGTCGCCCATGCCGATTTCCTCGCCATAGCGGATGATCGGTGTGCCCGGTAGCGAAAACAGTAACGCATGCGTGGCGGCGATTCGGCGTTCATCGCCATCGAGCATCGGCGCGAGCCGTCGCCGAATGCCGCGGTTATACGCGCGCATCTTCGGATCGGGGGCGAAGGTGTCCATCACCTCGTTGCGCTCATCTTCTTTCAGCCGATCCAGGCTCAGCTCGTCATGGTTGCGAATCCACAGTGCGTACTGCGAATGGCTGGGTGGCAGCGGTTGGCTGTTCAAGGCGCGGACCAGCGGTTCGGCCTGTTGCCGGGCCAGTGCCAGGAAGAGGTGGTTGTTGGTCCAAAAATCCAGCAGCAGAGTGACGCGGTCCGCCTCGTCCCCGAAGTACTCGACATACTTTTCCGGGTCGGTGTCGATCTCGCCGAGCAGTACGGTTTCCGGGCGGCGCATGGTGACGAAGTCGCGCATGTGTTCCAGCAGCCAGTAGCCCTTCTTCAGATCGCCGCCGCCGGCCTGGCGCACCATGTGTACCGCCGCATCGATGCGAAAGCCGGACACACCCAGACGCAGCCAGAACGACATGATCCGCTCGATTTCGTGAATGACCCGCGGGTTGGCGAGGTCCAGGTCCGGCTCGTGCTTGTAGAACAGGTGGCGGTAGTACTGGCCCGCTTCCTCATCCCAGGTCCAGATACTGTCTTCGACCGTCGGAAAGATCGGCGCCATCGAACTGTCCGGCTCATCTGCCCAGATGTAGTAGTCGCGGTACGGCGAATTTCGGTCGCGGCGCGCCTCTTGGAACCATTTGTGCTCGCTGGAGGTGTGTTGCACCAGCAGTTCGACGATCACGTGCAGGCCGAGCTCCTCGGCCTTTTCCAGCAGCGCCACCATGTCAGCCAGATCACCGAATTGCGGGGCGATCTGCAGGTGGTCGGTGACGTCGTAGCCGGCGTCGAGGAACGGCGAAGCGTAGCAGGGCATGATCCAGACGGCGGTGGCACCCAGGCCGCGGATGTAGTCCAGCCGTTCGGTGATGCCGCGCAGGTCGCCGCAGCCGTCGCCGTTGCTGTCACGGAAGAGGGCGGGATCGACCTGATAGATCACCGCGTTGCGATACCAGAGTGGACGCATGCTCAGCTCTCCGCCGGGCGCAGGACCAGCGCCTGCCCGGCTGACAAATTGCCATTGAAGGGTTCGCCTTCACCGACGCCATCGCTGGCGATTTCCACCAGCCAATTAGCGCTTTGGGGAAACGCGTGTGGGTGATCGGCAAAATTGATGCAGACCAGGCGGCAGTCGTCGCCCTGCTGTCGGTGGTAGGCCAGTACATCAGGGTGCGATGGCAGCTCTGCGAAATCGCCGTGGTGCAGCGCCGGGCTGGCCTTGCGCGCGGCGAGCAGGCGCTGGTAGAGCGCAAACATCGAATTCACCGCGCCGGTCTGGCGCTCGGCCGCCAGTTCGTCGGCCTCGGGTGGGAAGGGCAGCCAGGCTGCAGCGCCATCCCAGCCATGCGGCGGCTCAGCCTGCCAGGGAATCGGCGCCCGGCAACCATCACGGCCGCCCGGATCGACACGGGTCTCGGCAGTGATCACCGCGTCTTCCAGCCCCAGCTCCTCGCCCTGATAGATGAAGGGTGTGCCACGCAAGGTCAGCAGCAGCACTGCGGCGGCACGGGAGGCCCGTTCGGAGCCTTGATAGCGGCTGCGCTGGCGCACATTGTCGTGGTTGGACAGTACCCAGGTGGGCCAGGCGCCGGCCGGTTGCAGCCAATGCTGCACGTCGCGGATGCAGGTGCGAAACAGCACAGGGTCCCAGGGCGCGTCGAGCGGGTTGAAGTTGAAGGCCAGGTGCAGCTCGTCGCCGGCGCCGTAGTACTGCAGCACGCGTTCGGTGGAACGGATATTCACCTCGCCCACCAGCATGCGGTCGCCGGGTAGCTGTCGACCAGCTTGCGCAATCCGCGCAGCACTTCGTGGCTGTAGGGCTGGTCATTGAAATCCGACAGCGGTTGGCCGGCCTGGCAGCGCGGGTCGTCGGCGAAGCTCGGATCCTTACCGGTGCAATGGATGACGTCGATGCGAAAACCGTCTATGCCGCGATCTAGCCAGAAGCGCAGCACGTCGTGCATCGCCTCCACCACTTCGGGGTTGCGCCAGTTCAGATCCGGCTGCTTGGCGAGGAACAGGTGCAGGTAGTACTGCTGGGTCTGCTCATCCCAGGTCCAGGCGCTGCCGGCGCCCAGCGCGGCACGCCAGTTGTTGGGCTCGTCACGCCAGATGTACCAGTCACGCTTCGGGTTGTCCCGCGAGCTGCGCGACTCGACGAACCAGGGATGCTCGTCGGAAGTGTGATTGGGCACGAAGTCCAGCAACACCCGGATGTCGCGCGCATGGGCCTCGGCGATCAGCCGGTCGATATCGCTCAGCGAACCGAACAGGGGGTCGATGTCGCAGTAGTCGCTGATGTCGTAGCCAGCATCGGCCATTGGCGAGCGGAAGATCGGCGACAGCCACAGTGCGTCGACGCCGAGCTGCTGCAGATGGTCGAGATGCCGCAGTACGCCGTTGAGGTCGCCAATGCCGTCGCCGTTGCTGTCAGCGAAGGACCTTGGATAGATCTGATAAATGGTGGCGCCTTTCCACCAGGGTGCTGGGGATGACTCGCTCATTGCTCGTGACCCTTTTCCGGAGTGCGGCAAGCCCGGCGCAACGGGCCTGTGAGAGTTACGACTGACGAGCGGTGCCTGGGTTTCCCCGGTTCATTGATCTCCGTCGGACGGTACTGAACGCCACCGCGGATACTCCGACTAACCTTCACCAGCCTCAACGACCCAGGAGAGCACCATGTTGCGAGTTGCTATCAATGGTTATGGCCGTATCGGCCGAGCTGTACTGCGAGCCCTGTTCGAGCGAAACCTGGAAAACCAGATTCACATCGAAGCGATCAACGACCTCAGCGAGCGCTCGGCGATGGCGCATCTGACGCGCTTCGATACCACCTTCGGCCGTTTCCACGGTCAGGTCGATTTGCGCGATGACGTGATGCAGATCCGTGGCCAGTCGATCCGCCTGCTCCAGGAACGCGATCCGACGCAGCTGCCGTGGAAACAGTTGGGTGTCGACGTGGTGCTGGAGTGCTCGGGGAAATTCAAGAAGCGCGACCTGATCGATCAGCACCTGCAGGCCGGTGCCCAGCGGGTGTTCGCCTCGCACCCACTGGACGGCGCGGATCTGACGGTCGTCTACGGCGTCAACCATGAGCTGCTCGACAGCAGCCATCGTGTGATCTCCAACGCCTCCTGCACTACCAATTGCTTGGCACCGCTGGCCAAGGTGTTACATGAGTCAGTGGGGATCCGCCAGGGCCTGCTGAACACGGTGCACTCCTATACGAATGACCAGAGCCTGCTGGACAAGGCGCACAAGGATCTCTACCGCGCCCGTGCCGCAGCCGAATCGATTATTCCGTCGACCACCGGTGCGGCCAAGGCTATCGGTCTGGTGTTGCCCGAGCTGGCCGGGCGTCTGGACGGGTTGGCGGTTCGGGTGCCGACACCGAACGTGTCGCTCGTCGACCTTACCTTCACCTCCGAGCGAGCTCCGGGAAGCGTCGAGGCGATCAACCAGATTCTCCGTGACGGCGCCCAGAAAATGCCGCTCGGCGTCATGGAGTGCAACGACCTGCCGCTGGTCTCGCGCGATTTCTTCGGTCACCCGACCTCGTGCGTAGCCGACCTCAGCCACACGCGCGTACAGGGCGACCTGGTCAAAGTGCTGGCCTGGTACGACAACGAATGGGCCTTCTCCAACCGCATGCTCGACGTGCTGCTCCATTGGGGCGACGGTAATGCGCAGGCTAGCTGACGGATCGACCGGATGAGCGATGAGGCGAGCATCTGGACGCAACGGCTGGCCGATTTCCGGGCGGCTACGGCGGCCAACCAGCCAACGCCCGGTTGCGGTGCGGCCGCTGCTGTTACGGCCGATATCGGGCTTGCGTTGGTGCTCAAGGGTCTGCGTATCAGCGAGGCCCACGGGTCCGATCCGGCTCGCCGAGCGCTGTTGCAAGCGGCGGAAGCACTGTCGGGCAGGCCCGGCACGTTCGCGGATGATGACGTCCAGGCTTTCGGGGACTACCTCAATGCTGCTCGGAACGGTGAACCCGAACAGAAGCAGGCCGCGTCTCGTCAGGCTTGTGCCGTGCCGCTGGCTTTGGCGCATTGCTGCCTGGAGGCGCTCGAGCTGGCGGTTGATGCTTGGCCATGTACCGACCCGAACGTGCAAAGCGATGCCCAGGCCGGCGCTGTGCTCATTCATGCCGGGCTCAGCGCAGCCTTGATTAATGTCGATGCGGATATGGCAAGTATCGAAGACGCTGCCACCCGTGATCAGGCGGCGCAGACTCGAACGCGCTTACAGGCTGAGGGCGACGATCTGTTGCAGCGTCTGCTCGGTCAGGCGTTGTCCTGTTCTTAGTGCAGATGATCGCCAGCAAGCTGGCTCCTACGAAAAGCCCGCGTCGTCAGCCGCTCGTGGTCTGTAGGTGTCTCCGCGTTGACGATCTCACCAAAAATGAAAAGCCAGGGTTCAGTGCGGCTGCGGCATAACTAGCCCCACATTCCGGTAGGAGCCAGCTCGCTGGCGATCCGGTCCCGCTCCCTCGTCACGTTCATCAAGTATCCATACGGCCCCGGTATACCAGATCCTTCGATAACGAGAATAAACGTCTCGTTTTAGCTTGACGCATGCGGTCATTGTTTCTAGTCTCCAAGCCACCTGAGACGAACTTTCTCAATCGAGACCTGAAGTTTTCTCATGCAATCCGCTCACATAGCGCCTCATCTGGCTGGCCTTTAGACCTGTCCGAGCGCAGCGCGAACCCTATCGGAGAAGCCAATGAGCCATCGCATCGTCCTGCCGCGCCTGATGGAAGTCGGCGCCGGCGCCAGTCAGCAGATCGTCTCCGTGCTGCATAACCTTGGTTGCAAACGACCACTGATCGTGACCGACCGGATGATGGTCGAGCTGGGCTATGTCGCCCGGATCGGCGAGATCCTGGCCAACGCGGATATTCCCAGCGACTGCTTCGCCGACACGCTGCCGGAGCCGACTGCGGCATCGATTCGTGCCGGCGTCGAGATGGTTCGTCAGGGTGATTACGATTCGATCATCGCCCTCGGTGGCGGGAGCCCCATCGATTCGGCCAAGGCCATCGGCATTCTTGGCAAATTCGGTGGCGAGATGCGCGACTACCGTTTCCCGCGTGACGTCAGCGAGGCGGGTCTGCCGCTGATCGCTATTCCGACTACAGCGGGCACCGGCTCGGAAGCGACCCGTTTCACCATCATCACCGACGAGACCAGCGACGAGAAAATGCTCTGCGCCGGCCTCGGTTTCATGCCGGTCGCCGCGCTGATCGATTACGAGCTGACCCTGTCGCTGCCGCCGCGGGTTACTGCCGATACTGGCATCGACGCGCTGACCCACGCCATCGAGGCCTATGTCAGCCGCAAGGCCAGCCTCTACAGCGATGCCCAGGCCCTGCAGGCCATGCGCTTGCTGGCGCCGAATCTGCGTGCGGCCTATCACGAGCCGAGCAACCGCCAGGCCCGCGAGGCAATGATGTTGGGTGCGACCCTGGCTGGCATTGCTTTCTCCAATGCATCGGTGGCGCTGGTGCACGGCATGAGCCGGCCCATCGGTGCGTTTTTCCATGTGCCGCACGGGCTGTCCAACGCCATGCTGCTGCCGGCGATCACCGCGTTCTCGATTCCCTCCGCGCCGGAGCGTTATGCCGACTGCGCGCGTGCCATGGGCGTGGCGGGCGAGGGCGACAACGTCGAGGTAGCCAACGAAAAGCTGCTGACCGAGTTGCGCGCAATCAACAATGAGCTGCAGGTGCCCAGCCCCGAGCAGTTCGGCATCACCCGTGAGCGCTTCTTCGAACTGCGCGAAACCATGGCAAAGCAGGCGCTGGCTTCGGGTTCGCCCGGCAACAACCCGCGGGTGCCCACGGAAGCTGAAATCATCGACCTCTACGAAACCGTCTGGAACCAGGAGTGACCCATGCAGACCCTCGGTAATCTGATCAACAACGAGGCGGTCGCTGGCCGTTCCGAACGCCATTCGACCGTTTACAACCCCGCTACCGGTGAGCCACGTCTTTACGTCTCGCTGTCCTCGGCTGAGGAAACCCGTGAAGCCATCGCTGCCGCTCAGGCAGCCTTCGAAGGCTGGTCGAAGACGCCGCCGCTGGTCCGTGCTCGCGTCATGTTTCGCTTCAAGGCGCTGCTCGAGGAACGTCGTGACGACGTCGCCCGGCTGATTTCCCTGGAGCACGGCAAGGTGTTCTCCGATGCCCAGGGCGAAGTGACCCGCGGCCTCGAAGTGGTGGAGTTCGCCTGCGGCATTCCGCACCTGCTCAAGGGCGAGTTCTCGCCCAACGTTGGGCGCGATATCGATTCCAACTCGCTGATGCAGCCGCTGGGCGTCTGTGTCGGCATCACGCCTTTCAACTTCCCGGCCATGGTGCCGCTGTGGATGCTGCCGGTGGCCATCGCCTGCGGTAACTCCTTCGTCCTCAAGCCGTCGGAGAAGGACCCGAGCGCAACCATGCTGCTCGGTGAATTGCTGGCCGAAGCCGGGCTGCCCGCAGGCGTGCTGAATATCGTCAATGGCGACAAGGAGGCCGTGGACGTGCTGCTGACGGATGAGCGCGTGCAATCGGTGAGCTTCGTCGGCTCGACGCCCATCGCCGAATACATCTACAGCACTGCGTCGGCCCACGGCAAACGCTGCCAGGCGCTGGGCGGCGCGAAGAACCACATGGTGATCATGCCTGACGCCGATCCGCAGCAAGTGGTCGGCTCGCTGATGGGCGCCGCGTATGGCTCGGCCGGTGAGCGCTGCATGGCGATCTCGGTCGCGGTCTGTGTCGGTGATGAGGTGGCGGACAACCTGGTCGAGATGCTCAAAGGCGAAATCAGCCAGATGCGCACCGGCCCGGGCACGGGCGTCGAACCCGAGCCGCACATGGGGCCACTGGTCACACGCGAACATCAGCAGAAGGTGTCCGGCTACATCGATCTGGGGGTGGAAGAAGGCGCGACCCTGGCCTGTGATGGGCGTGGGCTGACGGTCGAGGGTTACGAGAACGGCTTTTATGTCGGCCCGACACTGTTCGACCGGGTGACACCGCAGATGCGTATCTACAAGGAGGAAATCTTCGGTCCGGTCTTGGCGGTCGTGCGTGTCAACACCTTCGACGAAGCGTTGAAGCTGGTCAACGACCACGAGTTCGGCAACGGCACCTCGATCTTCACCCGTGACGGCGACACCGCGCGTCAGTACGAGGAGGAGGTCAAGGTCGGAATGGTGGGCGTCAACGTGCCAATCCCGGTGCCAATGGCCTTCCATTGCTTCGGTGGTTGGAAGCGCTCGATCTTCGGCCCGCTGAACATGCATGGCCCTGACGGTGTGCGTTTCTTCACTCGGATGAAGACCGTGACTCGGCGCTGGCCGACCGGTATCCGTGCGGGTGCGGATTTTTCGATGCCGACTATGAAGTAGACATCGCGGCGTCGTAGGGTGGGCTTCAGCCCACCGATCGGCAGCGGCAAGGCGTAACTGCTGACGAAGCGTGCTCGTTCTGATTCGCGTGCCGACGCGCATGGTTTTTGCGGCTGGTGGGCTGAAGCCCACCCTACCGATTACGCTGCGGGCCCCGCGCTCCGTGCTGGTCCGCGATCTATCCTTTAGACTTTGCCGCCCTTCGGGCGGCTGTTTTCTTCTACTGCAACGGGATCGACCATGCGCAGTACCCCCCGTGAAAAAGGTTCATCCATTACCCGCGTGCTCGAGATCATCGAAGCCGTAGCCAGCGCCGCGGAGCCGCTGACCCCAAGTGCATTGGCGGACAAGCTGGACATCCCCAAGCCGAGCGCCCACCGCTTGGTGCAGACTCTGGAGAAGGAGGGCTTCCTGCAGTTCGGCCTCAAAGGCGGCCTGCTGCCGGGCGATCGGCTGCACGCGACGGCGGTGAATATCCTCGGCAGTGGTCGTCACAAGGCGTTGCGCCAGGCGATCCTGCGGCAGTTGTCCGATGAGATCGGGGAAACCTGCGGCTTGTCGGTGCCCGATGGCCTGGACATGCTCTATTTCGATCGCGTGCAGACCAACTGGCCGCTGCAGATCAACCTGCCCATCGGCAGTCATACGCCGCTCTGGTGCACCGCCAGCGGCAAGCTTTACCTGGCCTCGCTGCCGGACGACCAGCTGGAGCGCATCCTACCCAGACTGCCGATCCGGCAGATGGCGCGCAACACAGTCACCGATTTGAGTGCCTTGCGTGACGACCTGGTGCGGATACGTGAAGAGGATCTGGCCACCGATTCAGAGGAGTTCATCGACGGGATGGTCGCCTGCGCCGTGCCGGTGCGCGATGCCCGCGGCGAATTGAGCGCCTGTTTGTTTACCCATGCACCGGTGATTCGTTGTTCGATGGAATCGCTGCTCAGCTTCGTACCGCGCCTGCGTGCGGCGGCGAAGGAGCTCGAGGCGATCGTCTCCGGCTGATAGTCCACGCTGTATGCCAAACGACAAGACGGCCCCAAACTGACTGTAGGAGCCAGCTTGCTGGCGATCCGCGGCCCCGCGAATGCCATGATCGCGAGCAAGCTCGCTCCTACATAAAGCGCAGCAGCGCCGTTCGATGTTGCGGGTATCGTCAGCAGGTAGATACCGTCTTCCCCATTACCGAGCAAGGGCCAGTTGAGGGTCGAAACGCTGGCCCGATTTAAGTACCCCATAGGCGATGTGCAGCAGCTTGCGCATCGCTGCACAGACGATTTGTTTTC
>Ga0163200_1000001_pt1 | contig 129242 bp, 124 predicted proteins | sample PL_2010_200m_FD_113535 | JGI IMG/M metagenome (GOLD analysis project Ga0163200, IMG submission 113535) | Freshwater microbial communities from Powell Lake, British Columbia, Canada to study Microbial Dark Matter (Phase II) - PL_2010_200m | ecosystem: Environmental > Aquatic > Freshwater > Lake... | reverse complement strand
TCATCGACTATATCTTCCGATATCTGGCGTTGGCCTTTCTCTCCGATGCCGAACTGGCCGAGTTCGGAATGGAACGCCATGCGATTGCGGACCATTCGGCGGACGGTTCGAAAGAACCGGTTAGGGTGACGGTGGCGGCGGCGGTGAAGATGGAGAACGATATCGGCGGCTCGGCCCATAAAGGTAATCTAAATTCGGTACCGGGCGAAACGGTTTGCCGAAAATGCGGCGGCATGATGGTGCGTACCGGCACTTGCATGACTTGCCTTCAGTGCGGAGATTCGTCCGGAGGCTGTTCTTAGTGCAAAAAATGATATTGGAATAATCCGCCTCTTCGGCGGATTATTTTTAGTGGTAGAATGAAGCCAATGGGAAATTCGAAGTTTTTGAATTGGGATAAGCTTCTCCTTGTTATATTGGGTGCCCTTCTCATCCTTTTTTACAGCCGGTTGGTTCCGGCCGGGCTCGGAAATATTCTGCTCGCCGCCGTTTCCGTGTTCGGCACGTTGCCCGTTCTTTTGAGCGCCTTTAAATCGGTGAAAGAAAAGAAAATATCGGTGGACCTTCTGGCCTCGATTGCGCTTGTCGCTTCGCTTTTGACCGGGGAATGGGCTTCGGCGGCATTCATCAATTTAATGCTCACCTCCGCGAGGATTTTCGGTGATTACACGGAGGCGAAGGCCAAGGCCGCCATAAAAAGTTTGTTGAAGCTCCGGCCGGATAAGGTGAGGGTGAAGCGCGAAGGGGAGGTTCTGGATATTCCCGTTCGCGAAGTCAGGGTTGGGGATATGGTCGTGGTGGAATCCGGCGAACGCATCCCGGTGGACGGCAGCGTTATCGAGGGAGAGGCGAGCATAGACCAATCATCTCTGACCGGCGAATCCGTTCCCGTGGAAAAATCGAAAGGCGACAAGGTTTTTAGCTCCACCCTGGCCGTTTCCGGTTCGATCATTGTAAGGGCGGAGAAGGTCGGTGAAAATACCACCTTGGAAAAAATCATCTCGCTGGTCGAGAGTTCCCAGAACGAAAAGCCCTCAATTCGGACTACGGTCGACAAGTTCGCCGCCTGGTATATAGTTTTGATCCTGGCGGCGTCCCTCATCATATACATTGTTTTTCAGGATATGAATCTGCTTTTGTCGCTGCTTCTCGTCGCTTGCGCCGATGATATCGCGATCGCAATTCCAATGGCCTTTCTCGCGGCCGTAGGTTATGCGGCGCGGCGGGGGGTCATCATCAAGGGAGGGAGTTATCTCGAGGGCCTCACTAAAGTTAAGACCTTCATTATGGATAAGACGGGCACCATTACGCGCGGAAAAATGAAGGTGGAGGGTTTCTTGGCTTATAACGGCTATTCGGAAAAGGAGCTTCTGTCCTTTGCGGGCATGACGGAGTTTTTTTCGGATCATCCGGTGGCCAGAGCAATCACGGATTACGTCAAAGATAAGGGAGTGAAGTTCGAAAAGCCGTTGGATTTTAAGGAAACGCCGGGCAAGGGGATTTCCTCCGTCTATAAGAACAAAACGATATATTCCGGCAAGGTGAAATTTTTGGAAGAATCGGGAATTAAGATCGCCCAAAAGGAGAGAGAAGACATAGCCCGAATGCAGAACGAAGGCTATTCCGTAACGCTCGTGGGTTTCAATGGGGAATTGGTGGGTATTTTGAATTGCGCCGACGAGATTCGTCCCCACGTCAAAGAGATCATCGAAAAGATGAAAAAATTCGGCGTAGAAAATGTGGTCATGCTTACGGGCGATAACGAAAAGGTGGCGAAACGGATCGCGGGTGAAGCGGGGATAACGCATTTCCACGCCAATCTTCTTCCGGAGAATAAGATAGAGTACGTGAAAAGATATTTGAACGCCGATTCCAAGGTGGCGATGGTGGGAGACGGCGTGAATGATGCGGCATCTCTGGCGCTTGCGGACGTGGGCATAGCGATGGGCGCGATAGGTTCGGATGCTGCGATCGAATCGGCCGACATAGCTCTGATGAGGGACGATTTGAGGGAAATTCCCGAAACAATGGAATTGGGCCTTTATACGCGGAGAATCGCCCGGCAGGATTTTTGGATTTGGGGCATCGTAAATGCGATAGGTCTCGTTTTGGTTTTTGCAAGGATCATTGGCCCTAACGGTTCCGCTGCTTACAACTTCGTCACGGATTTCCTGCCGCTCATAAACTCGCTTCGGCTTTTTAATCTTCACCTGAAGTTGAGATAAATCGGGAAAAAGAAAACCGCCCTTCGACAAGCTCAGGGCGGTTTTCTTTACCCATCAAGACTATGCTCGGCTGACGTTCTTGGCGCTCGGGCCCTTTTCGCCCTGCACGACCTCAAAGGTGACTTCATCGCCAACCTTGAGTTCATCGAATGTCACGCCGTTCAAGTCCTTGGAATGGAAGAAAAGGTCCTTCACTTCGTTTTCACGAGCGATGAAACCGAATCCCCGATCCGTTAAGGTTTTGATTTTTCCGTTCATTGTTGCGTTTTGATTTTTAGAAACCCGACCACATCTCTAATTCATCTGGTTTAGAGAGTATCAGGTCGGTCGTTATATGTCAATAACGGCAACCGCCGGCTCCCGGCGGGCTTGCCCTTATAAATGGGGGAGTTTAGCATTTAAGTACGCTTGGATAATAGCCATTCCTTTATGAATAATACAACCGTTATTAGGCGCAGTCCGATAGTGCTCATCAGGAATTTCGTCTTTATAGAAGTTCTCGCTTTCCTCTTCTATTTTCTCGTAACGGGCCACGGCAGTTACAAGTCCGAATTTTACAATCAGCTCTTTCTGTCGGGTTTCCTTTCTTACGATACGGCGAAACTGTTTTTCCTGTCCGGCGTCCAGCTCTTGATAACCATCTATGCTTTCTTCAGTTGGTACTACGAACTTTACGAAATACGCCCGGGGATGGTTTCCCATTCGCGGGGAGTGTTTTTCAAAAGAAGAAAGAATTTTCCGCTCGAAAAATCCATGACCGTAACTTTCTCATCGGGACCGGTCGGTAAATCGCTTCACTACGGCTCCATCCATCTCGAAAGCCGTCATTACAACTCCATCGTCTTCTCGACCATATCGCGCCCGCAGAGTTATCTTAGGATAATCGAGAAGAACATAGACCCGAATATGCAGAGCTTCATCGATAAGCCGAATATCTCCCAATTGGTCTCTCAGGAAGAGCATGAGCAACTGGAGTTCAAGTCATCGCTCCGTTTCGACCGCCGGATGAATCAACTGAACCGGGAGCTCGAGAAGGCGGCCATGAAGACCGTCGCTGCCTTCCTGAATTCCAAGGGCGGCTATCTGGTCATCGGAATGGACGACTCCAAAAAACCGCTGGGGCTTCGGGAGGACTACGAGACCCTCCAGCGCAAGGATGGCGACGGCTTCGAAAATCACTTCACCCAGACCTTCAACGCCATGATCGGTCCGGAGTTCCGGCATCTTGTGAAGCTCTGGTTCTACGAAATGGACGGTTCGGATATCTGCGTCGTTCAGATGGCGCTGAGCCCGCGCCCGGTTTATTTGAAGTTGAACGACAGCGAGCGTTTTTACGTAAGGACCGGGAATATCACGACAGACCTTAAATTCAGCGAAGTCGAGGCCTATACGCGTTCCCGCTGGCCCCGTCACTAGATCGAGCACTTCGTTTTCAGTCAGTGCCGTAAATTAGCCGGAGTTACTTTAAGCCGACTGTATAATTCTTGGCTATTAACATAAAAATCACTGAAAACGGCACGGCGCTGCAGTGCTCGGCTCAGTGCGGGGCTGGCCCCGCCGGTGACCCTTATTCTTTCGGCTCGTAATATTTCTTCCCCCTTAGTTTCTCGGGGAGCAGGTCATCTTTCGTGTATCTTTCGTAGCCCTTTCCGTAATCCAGTTCTTTCATCAGCTTCGTGACGGCATTCCTTATCTTCAAAGGTATCGGCAGATTCCCGTGTTCCTTCGCATCCTTCGTGGCCTCCAGGTAGGCGTTGTAAGCACTCCGGTCTTTTTTGGCGAGCGCGAGATATACGACGCCGTGCGAGAGATTTATTCCGCACTCGGGGAGACCAATCTCCTCGACTGCCCGGAAAACCTCGTTTGCGAGGACGAGCGCGGTCGGATTCGCCATTCCCACGTCCTCGGAGGCGAATATCACCATCCGCCGCGCGATGAACTTCGGGTCCTCGCCGGATTCCACCATCCGCGCGAGGTAGTAAAGCGCCGCATCCGGCTGGCTGGCTCGCATCGATTTGATGAAGGCACTAATCGTGTTGAAATGTTCCTCGCCTTTCTTGTCGTAGCGCAGGAATTTGGATTGGAGGGTGTCCTTGAGTGACTCGGGCGTTACCTCGCCGTAGAATTTCTGGGCGTTTTCTATCATCGTGATCGCTTGCCTGGCGTCGCCGTTCGCCATCGCCACGAGCCAGTCCTCCGCCTCGCTCGCCATTTTTATCTTGGTGCGGCGGACGATGGTCTTCATTTCTTTTTCGGAGAGTTCGTTCAGAACGAAGATGCGGCAGCGCGAGAGGAGCGGCGCGATTATCTCGAACGAAGGATTCTCGGTCGTGGCGCCGATGAGCGTAAGCGCACCTTTCTCGACATACGGCAAAAGGAAGTCCTGCTGGGCCTTGTTGAAGCGGTGGATCTCGTCCAAAAACAGGACTTTCGGCCGGCTTTCCGTTTTTTCAAAAAGTTTGCCTTCGGTAGCGCCCCCGTCCACTATGCGCTTCACGTCGTCCTTTCCCGCCGAAACGGCGGAGAGTTCGTAAAGCTCCGCATCCAAGTTCTTGGCGTAGATTTTAGCGAGCGTCGTTTTTCCGCAGCCGGGCGGCCCCCAAAGGATGAAAGAAAAGAGATGTTTTTTCTCTATGGCGATTCGGAGCGGCTTCATCCTTCCGACCAGGTGTTCCTGCCCCACGAACTCGGAGAGATTCTTCGGTCTGATCTTAGAAGCCAATGGTTCCATGCCCAAATCCTACATCCGGCAAATAGGAAAGGCAAAAGATGAAAAACGCGGCTGTTCTTGCGGTTTCCCGGTTTTTTATTCGACCGGGAGGCGATATAATACCCACAGAACCTCGATAATCGAAAATCAACAGAAGGGAGGGTGATCCGACATGAAAACGCCGGGGCTTGTTTTCGTTATTTTTCTGTCCGCAAATACGGCCGTATCCCAATTCATCAAACAGGACAGCATCATCGTACCAAAAAAGATAGTGCTCGCTCTCGCTCCATTCGAGGGGCTAAGATTCGGAATGGTTGCCCAGACACACCGGTTTTCCCCATTCAATTCCCGGTTTCTGAAGGTACCATTTTTGGATGAAACTTACTCTTCGATTATGGCGGCGCGCACCTTTTTGGTAGATAAGGCTACCACCATTACGCAGGATCTTCATTGGTGGCTCGAATTGAGGGATGTAAAAGAGGATTGGATGATAGGTGCGACCCTCACCCACAGCCCGGGCCGTTTTATGAAGCTTTCCTGGGATCAAAAAAACGTCGAGATCTGGTTCGACGTTGCCTTCTTATTCTGAATCATATCGGACGCGCAACAACAAAATTGTTGCGCGTTTTCCTTTCGCTCTCCGAGTGGGACGATGCCGTAGGCCCTGAGCTTGTCGAAGGATTGGAACGATTATAAAACGAGAAATCGCCGATACTTTGGCGGTTCTCGCGAAACTTCAAATTGAAGATTAATTACCGACCTACTTTGTACAATAGTCGGCTTCTATTTTGTCCTGCGCCGCTTTCACCGCTGGGGTTTTATCTGATCCGAAGAGGTGACCAAAAACGTCGCTATTAATTAATGCTATTGGAACCCTACAATCAGACTCAGGCGGTCCGCCTTTTACGGCTAGGCCATTTTGGTCCACAATCCTACCTGCATAATGGCAGTTACCATTTTCTACGCCAAAAACAGTAATTACGTATGTGTTGTTTCCAGGAAAAGGCATCTTGAGCTCGCCTGGACTGCATTGCAAGAAACTTGGGGCAAAACTGGACGCATCAGTATAGGCGACCGGGTTGGTCTGTTTTGGCTGGCCAGCGGCTGGAACTGAAGTCGTAGTTGGAGTTGGAGCCGAACCCTGCTTCACAAAAATGAAGTAGCCGCCGATTATAAGGATAATTACAACTAAAGTAATAATAATTGCGTTCTTGCTCATAATATTATCTTTATTCTAATTTTTTACGATTTATCTTGCGACCTTTAGGGCCTCTATTATTTATTATAATACTCCGCGCCTCACGGTAGGACAATTGAAAACAATCCCTTAATATTTTGCTCTCCGAGTGGGACGATGCCGTAGGCCCTGAGCTTGTCGAAGGATTGGAACGCTTATTGGAGAGAACGAGGAAGTTTTTACTTAGTTGCTTCGACCATTAAGCTCTCGAGAGCAATGCCATTGTATTGTTGTTTACTGATTTCGGTATTCTCGTGAAGAATTCTTACCGAAAACCCCGCCTCCCTAATCTTATCCAAATAATCGTCTTTCAAAAGTGCCCCCGCCACGCAGCCGGACAATAGATCGTCATCGTTTCGCTGTTCCTCGCTGAGTTCGGCCAAAAGGACGATATCCGAAAGATAGACTTTCCCGCCCGGTTTCAAAACACGATACGCTTCTTTGAATGACTTACTTTTGTCCGGAGTCAGATTAATGACGCAATTTGAGATTATGACGTCGATAGAACTGTCCTTCAGGGGAATATTTCCAATTTCTGCGACGATAAACTCGATATTATTGATACCTTGTTTTTTAATATTTTCCTGTGCCACCAATACCATTTCTTCTGTCATATCAACGCCGATCACCCTCCCTTTCTCTCCAACTTTCTTAGCAGCCAAAATCGTGTCTATGCCGGCTCCGGAACCCAGATCCAAAACAACATCTCCTTCTTTTATTTGTCCTATGGCAACCGGGTTGCCGCATCCCAAACCGAGGTTTGCCGATCCAACCATTTTTAATTCGTCATCTGAATAGCCGATGCTTTTGGAGATTAACGCGGCATTTTTGCCGTTGCATCCGCATGAGCCACAACATCTTGAACTTGCCGCAACTATATTTTTATACGATTCTTTAACTACTCGTTTTATCTCTTCTTCTTTTTTCATACACTCTTTATAACATAAGAATTTTTATTAAACAAAACAGTCGTATGGCTGTTTGAAAAGTGGTTGCTCTCCGAGTGGGACGATATGATGCTATAATTTATCTATGCGCACACTTACTGCATATGTAATCGGGGTCGTTATCGTTTGGGCGCTCATTCTCTGCGCCGCGTGGTTCTTGGACGGCGGCTCTCATTTCATGGGTGTACTCGACTTATGCGGGATCTTTTTCATCGGCATGCTCGCCATGTACATAGCGCAGCACGTTTACCCATTTCATCCGTGGCAGAAGCGAAACCGATGATACCATTCCCGAGTCGCTGCTTCGGAAACGCAAATGCGCCTTCCGGCTAAACCGCGCTTTTCACCAAACCCCCCCTCGCCTAATAAGAAAGACCCGTTTGTGAACGGGTCTTCATGATAATGATATGTCTCTGAATGTTAATTCTGGGAGAATGTGTAGATTTGCCCTGTACGCAGCTTCTCCTCGAGGAACGTGATTCGTCTCTGGACCTCGATGGATGATGGCATAATCTTTGTTAGGACGCCAATCGTGAGGAGGGTCTTGGCTCTTTCCGGTCCGATGACTGCAAGTTCGGGCAGGCGATGAAAATTGTTCTGGTTCCTAAGTTGGAGGCGGAGTTCCTGAAGCATGACTGTCGCTTCCTCGTGCGTCCAGGATCGCTCATAGAACAACTTCTGTTCTCCCTCCTTTTTACTGATATGAACCAGTAAGGCTGTTCCCACTCCCGTCACTACTTCACCGAGAGCATGAGTCGCTTCGAAGAGTCCTCTGATGAACTTGTAGAACAGGACTAACAACAAGAGAAGCGAAGTCCAGCCGATGATCAACTCTACGGGTGTATTGGTTTCCATATGTGTCTCCTGATGATGGATTGACTGGGTTTTCGTCGCGGATTCAGATTTTCTACCCCTCTTTAATAGCTGCCTAAACTCTATCATATACTACACTATTTGTCAATATCTCGGCTCCCCTTACCAGGGACAAGTGAAGAGAATTCAAGAGCTTCAGCGAGAATCGAAAGTGCCGACCGCTGCCTAAGAGTTGTCTCTTCCGACATCTTTACCTCTCTTTGCTTCGAAGGGTGGGTACGTTACGCTGTACTCTAATGAAAAAGAAACGGAGACGTCGAATGAACTACTTGGAGCAAGCACGAACACCACTCACGGAAGAAGCGGAAATAGAGATCGGGACGGAGCAGCTGGCCTGGTTATTTGTGAGACAGGCGCTGTGGAACGCGAAGAAAAAGAACGGGGGTGATGATGAGGTTGATCTGTTACTCTAGAAGCTCATATTCAAACCACCTCCCTTGCTAGAGGGTGTGAGAACCTGCTTGATAGTGAGATAATCAGACTTACCCGCCGAAGCTGATCTTCCTCATTATCCTGGTCACTTGCCACAATCGATTGACCCTGCAGACGTAAATTTCCTTCGCAAGAAAACTGAACCTTACTTCCTTCATCGCTTCGACAGCCCTCAAGGCGTCTTTCCCGCTCTTCAAGATGCCTGCCGTAAAATGCGGTCCGAACCAAAGCGGTCGGCTGTATTTCTCGGCCTCCCTAAGTTCTTCTCTAGACCACTTCATCCCGAATGATGCCCCGTACTGTGGCATCATCCCGGTTTTGAAAGGATAGGTCTTTTTGAAAATCCTCTGCTGCAGCGAAGTCAATGCCCTGCTGTTTTTGACTCTAAACTCAATGCACCCCTCCGGTTTCACGGCCACAAATCCCGCCGATCTTACTCTGATTGGTCTCTGATTTTTGATCGCCTGCTCGAGATCTTTCACTAGCTTGCTAATCCGATTCTGAGAAGTCCTCACATGCCACAGACTGAGGTGCGGAATAAGTCTCGTGTCATCAACCACAAGAAGATGGGGGTAGCGGCCCACCCCCTCCTTAATTTTCCCACCAATTTTCCGCCGCAGCTCCGCTGGTGGCAGAATTGCTACATCCAAGAGTATATCGGAATCCATATGATAAATTATAACCTACCTTTGTCTTTCCGAATAACAAAAATTGAGAGCTTCGCTGGATAGACAATGTGAGAACCTGTTTGGTGTAAAGAAAAAACCCGTCACATCGCGACGGGCTTTTCTCTTCATTGAGGCGAACATCAGTCGCCTTTGTATACACGTGGAGCGTTGAGCTCCCGGACTCTCTCTTCAGCAAGGCGAATGATGTTTAAGATGCGTTCAACGGCTTCCTCGAGCGGCTGGTCGTATCCGCGGAATAGGTCGGATTCTAAGAGGTCTTTGTATTCCACCTCTTCCTCGTGGGCCAGTTTCACCAACTCGCATCTTCCCAGCCATTTTGCGCTGAAACATACCTGACCTATCAGGAACGCCTCATGCTTCATCACTTCGATGAGGCAGAGCAGATCTTCTTCCTTTGCGGTCGCCATCGCCTTATCCTTTCGTGTATGGTTGCTAAATTGTCAACCTCACCACTCTAGTTACATCTTAGCACAGTTCAATATATTTGTCAAGCATCCGCTGGATAGACGATGTTGGAATCCGTCAGTCGTTAGGATAACAGTTCTTTTAGCTTTTCTAAAATCAACCGATCTGCCATTCGGTTGTGTTCTCTTCTCTCAAGATCGGTTAGTTCACTGTGCGGCTTTCTAAGTCCAACCGGGCCCTCTAAGCTACTCATCGGCCAACCCGGAAGCTTTGTCTCCGAGGAGGGTGAAAAGAATAAGATTTCATGGTCTAGAGTAATTGTCTTTATTGAGCTATCCGGGAATGCCAGAGAATAAGCGATATGCCACCTTCCCGTCCTCTTTTCTTTCGGTGCCCCAGCAATAATTTCCTCCCAATAGTTAAGCAATTTATCATCATCTGCTTCGTCTTTGCCTTTGATTCTCCTCACGAAAACACCCGGCTGTTTTTCTGGTGGTAAAAAATCAACATAAAGGGCTTCATCTTCGGAAAAGACTGGTAGATTGAGTTTTTGGGAGTAGAATCTCGCCTTAATCTCCGCGTTTTCTTCGGCGGTCATACCACGTTCTTGCGGTTTCTCTGTGATGTCAAAATCATCAAGGGCGAGAATTTCTCTGGCCATCCCGACGAACAATCCCCCGAATCTTTCTTTTTTAGCTGGATTGTGAGTGGCAATTACTACCTTTTCTATCCTTTCCATCCCTCTATTCTACCAAAAACCGCCTTGATAACTTTTGTTAGCTCCTCGGGTATCAAATGCCCGGCATATTGATAACCCGAGTAGCTCTCTCGGAAATATAAATGCGCCCGAAGGCGCGCTTATATTTCACTCGTTCGCTCCTCGGGTAGGATTCGAACCTACGACCATCTCCTTAACAGGGAGCCGCTCTACCACTGAGCTACCGAGGAATATATTTGCCTGAAAAGAGCATTTTGATTATAGTATAACTTGCATGGAACGCAAGGAATTGATTCGAACGATTTATCTGTACCTTTTTTCTTTGGTAGGTTTGGTTATCGTAGTCATTGGTCTTGTGAACTTGGTTGACCTGGGCTTGAAGGCGTTCATATTCAAAAATGCCGACCAGCCGGTTGTCTACCCGTCCTATCCCGCGAAGCTGATGCCGCCGGATGCCCAAGGGAGCGCGATGACCCCGGCCGAGGAGGAAAAATACAGCGCGGACCAGGCGGCGGCCCAGGAAAAACAGCGGCAAAGCGACAGAGAACGCACCGCCTCGAATGCCATCGCGATGATAATCATCGGAACGCCGTTATTCATATATCATTGGCGAACAATCCAAAAAGACAGAATGCCCCGTTAGCTCAGTTGGTAGAGCACCTCCCTTTTAAGGAGTGGGTCGTAGGTTCGATCCCTACACGGGGCACAGGAGAACGGAAAAATTCCCATGGCCCACTATAAGAAGAATTGTGTTTTCTGCAAGATTGCCCAGAAAAAAGTGGAGCACTCCCAATTTTGGGAGGATGGAAAACACATCGCCTTTTTAGATAAAAACCAATCTATATTCGGTCACGCTCTGGTGATTCCCAAAAATCACGTGAGTTACGTCTTTAATTTACATCAAGAGGAATACTCAGCCCTTTTCATTGCGGCCGAAAGAGTTGCAAGAGCCCTGCGGAAACTGATTAAATGCAAGCGGGTCGGGTTGAATATAACCGGCTTTGAAGTTCCCCATACCCATATTCACCTTCTGCCGATGAATAAGATAGCCGATGTTTCTCGGAAAGCGGGGAATTTGGACGGTAGAAAATCGCGAACGCTTGTGGGTCGGTTATTGAAAGAATTGGCTTAACCCGGATTATAATCTGGTATAATGGAAGGAATATCCAAAGGTCGGTTTTTATTTTTTAAATTTATGGAAGGAAACATGAACATGGGCGGCGGAAAGTGCGCTTGCTCTCATCGCAAGGTCATGCCTATCCTTGTTACGGTTTTTGGCTTGGTGTTCTTGCTGGGCGCGTTGAACGTTTTCACGGCGGACGTAGTCGGTATTATTTGGCCGATTATCGTCATCATTTGTGGTCTCTCCGCTCTTTTTAGCGGCAAGTGCAAGTGTTGTTCTGGCGTTTGTTGTTAGGGTTTGTTTAAGAAAACGCCCCTTAGGGGGCGTTTTTGTTTGCGGTATAATTAGAACTAATGAAACTCTGGGAAAAGATAAAAAAGCTTGGCCGAAGCGCCGGGCCCGGCATCATTACGGGCGCCTCCGACAACGACCCATCGGGAATTCTGACCTATCTTCAGTCCGGTTTTTCGTTCGGTTTCCGCACGCTTTGGCTCACGCTTTTTTGTTTGCCTCTTATGTATGCCGTTCAGGAGATGTCCGGGCGGATAGGCTATGTGACCGACAAGGGGCTTATCAAGGTCATAAAGGAACACTACGCCAAGTGGATACTTTATGCCGTGGGATTCGTTTCTGTTGTCGTCATCACCGTGAATATCGGCGCCGACCTTTCGGCCATCGGCGTCATTGCCGAAAAACTGACGCTTGTCTCAAGATTCTTCTGGCTGCCGGCCGTCTCCGTTCTCATCCTTTTCTTCACTATCTTTCTTTCTTATCCGAAGTTCGCGGGCGTCTTGAAATGGCTCACGCTCTCGCTCTTATTTTACGTAGCGACGGCATTGTATCTGCATGTGGATTGGCTTGGCGCTTTGAAATCAACGATCGTTCCCTCCATCAGCTTCACCAAAGATTATATCCTGCTCTTCACGGCGTTTTTAGGGACGACCATTTCGCCCTATCTTTTTTTCTGGCAGGCGGACGAGGAAGTGGAAGAGCGCGATGAAGAAAAGAAAGAGAAACATATCAGGAGATTTTTGGTTACGAAAAACGAGTTGAAGCATTTAAGGAAAGATACGTTTCTCGGGATGTTCTTTTCCCAGTTTATCACCTGGTTCGTTATTGCGGCGGCTGGCCAGGTGGCCGGAATTTACGGCATTGCGGCAGCAGCGAACTTTGATGAGGCATCCCTGGTCCTAAAGCCGCTTTTGGGAAACTTTGCCTTCCTTATTTTCGGTCTGGGAATTATCGGGACGGGTCTTCTGGCCATACCGGTCTTGGCCGGAAGCGTCGGTTATGTACTGGCCGAGATTTTCAACTGGAAAGAGGGGATAAGCAAAACGTTCCGCGAGGCCAAGGGTTTTTATCTCGTCATAATTTTTGCGACCCTTCTGGGCGCGGCTATGAATTTCTTAAATATTGACCCCATCCAGCTTCTGATATATGCAGCGGTTTTGTACACTTTCATCACGCCCCCTCTCGTGTATCTGATAATCCATATGGCCAACAACAAAAAGATAATGCGTGGCAGAACGAGTTCGGTCGCCTCCAATATTTTCGGCTGGCTCACCTTCGTTTTCACGCTTGCGGCCGCCACGGCGTGTCTTATTTTCGTTTTGTAGATTAGCTGGTATATTGATATTGGCTTATGAAAGATTACATCGAGCCCAATTTGGCCTCCGGTTTCCGGGATTACTTGCCGTCCGATGCGGTTGCCCGGGAAAGGATGGTAGAGACGATAAGGACCGTTTTCAAGCGGTTCGGTTTTCTGCCGCTCGAAACGCCCGGCGTGGAGCGGGAAGAAATTTTGACTGGTGGCGACCCGAACTTCAAAAAACAGCTTTTTAAACTGAATCTGGGAGGCCAGAGCGATAAGACCGCTTTGCGTTTTGATCTCACCGTGCCTTTGGCGCGCGTCGTCGCGGCTTATTCGAACGAATTACCTAGGCCGTTCAAACGTTACCAGATCGGGAATGTCTGGCGGGGCGAACGGGCGCAGGCCGGCCGTTTCCGGGAATTTATGCAGTTTGACGCGGATATAGTCGGAGCTCCAAGCATAATGGCAGACTCCGAAATCATTTCTCTGATGTACGAAACGCTTGTAGCACTTGGTTTTAAAAAGTTTTTGATTCGGGTGAACAATCGGAAGGTCTTGAATGCGCTTCCCGAATATGCCGGTTTTCCGAAGGGCAAGATAGAGGCCGTTTTAAGGATTCTGGACAAGTTGGACAAGAATAAATGGAAAGACATTGAATCGGAGCTCGTTAAAGAAGCGGGATTGGATAGGAACGCGATTGGATTGCTTAAAAAATTCGTGGAACTGAAAGGCGGCAGCAAAAATGTCCTGAAAAAAGCGGCAGCTCTCTTCAAAAATTCCAAAGCGGCGGAAGAAGGCATTTCGGAACTTAAGGAACTCGCGAATAACGTAAAAGCGTTCGGTGTGCCCGACAAGAATTGGGCAATCGACCTTTCGGTGGCGCGGGGCTTGGGATACTATACCGGACCCGTTTTTGAAGCGGTGCTCACGGATTATCCGGAGTTGGGCAGCATCTTTTCGGGCGGCCGTTATGATGGCCTTGTCTCCCGTTTCGGTTTCGCGAACATTCCCGCGACGGGTGCCTCAGTCGGCGTGGACCGGCTCTTCGTGGCCATGAAAAAATTCAATTTGGTTCCGGACGCCGTTTCGCCGGCGCAGGTCTTGATTCTGAATTTTAATAAAGAATCGGAAGAATCCTGCGAAAAGCTGGCGTCCGATCTGCGTAGAGACGGCGTTTCAACCGAGATCTATCTCGGCCAAGAAAAGAACCTGAAAGGCCAGCTTAGTTATGCCGTGAAACAGAATTTTAGGGTGGTATTGATAATCGGGGAAGAAGAAAGAAAAAAGAAAATCGTCCAAATAAAGAATATGAAGGAACGGGTGCAGGAAGCCGTTCCGAGAGAGGACGTCCTGAGCTACATCAAGGGGCTTTTAAACGTCTGAAGAATTTAAGGTGGTGTCTTTAAAGACACCACCCATCCAATCATCAGTATCTCGCATAATGATTAAACCCGGGGAGGAAAAATCTCAAAAACTTCTAGGCCTCAAGGAAAGAATGGCGGCGGATACCTCTCTGCCGCTTCAGGAATCGAACTTCGTCTTCGGAGAGGGGAGCGCCGAAAGCGATGTGATGTTCATCGGGGAAGCCCCCGGTTTTTTTGAAGATAAATTACAGCGGCCGTTCGTGGGGCGCGCCGGAAAACTTTTGGATAAATTGCTTAACGATATCGGCTGGAAGCGCGAGAGCGTTTATATCTCGAATATCGTAAAGCGCCGCCCGCCGGGGAATCGCGACCCTCTGCCGGAAGAACTTGAGGCCTATCGCCCGTATCTCACGGAGGAGATAGAAATATTAAACCCGAAGATTATCGCGCCCTTGGGCCGATACTCAATGAATTACATTCTGCCGAGTGCCAAAATCTCCAATGACCACGGCCGGGTCTTCTGGTGGGGAGAGCGGCTGGTCATTCCTTTGTATCATACCGCCGCAGCACTCCGCTCCACGGGCATTCTGGAGGAGTTGGAAAAGGATTTTCATAAATTAAAGCTTCTGCCCGGCAAGTATGATGAGTTTTTAGCCGAAAGGCGGGAGAAAATGAAAGATAATCCCGCGGCTTTTAATGAAAGGAAAGAACAGGAAAAATTACTCTAAAATATGGTTTCAAAGACCCCCATCTTTGATAAAGCGCTAGATGAGATTTTAAAGAACCTTGTTCCGCACGAGCGGGTTTGCGGGCAGTGTAAGCAGTCCTTCAAAGTTGAGAAGGAAGACATAGATTTCTACAAAATGCTCCGCGTGCCGCCGCCGAAGAAATGCCCGAATTGCCGGCAACGTAATCGGCGCGCTTTCATCAACTATACAACCATCTTTAAACGGTCATGCAGCGCGCCCGGCCACAGCGAAAAAATAATTTCCCAAGTTCCGGAAAACTCGGCCTTTCCAGTTTATGATTTCGATTACTACTGGTCCGGGGAGTGGGATCCTCTTTCTTACGGCCGGGAATATGACCCCGATGCGAGTTTCTTTGACCAGTTCAGGAATTTGCTAGACAGGGTTCCCCAGCCGGCCTCCACCCGAGACCCAATGAGCGTGAACAGCGAATATACCACTTATGGCATTCAGTTGAAAAATTGCTATTACGTTTTTGGCGGTCTAAGTTCGGAGAATGTCTCTTACAGTAATTGGCCGATCAGAACGAAAGACTCCTTGGAAATTTTGGTGAGTCGGGATTCGGAACGTTGCTACGAAGTTATCGAAATCGACCACTGTTACAATTGTCGGTTCGTCTATTTTTCCGGCAATTGTCTGGACAGCGATTTCCTGTACGACTGTCAGAATTGCGACCATTGTTTCGGCTGCGTGAATTTGCGGAACAAGAAGTACCATTTTTTCAACAAACCGCTTTCGAAAGAAGAGTACGAAAAAAAGAAGAGGGAAATAGATTTGGGCGACAGAGAGATTATCGTCCGCTGGCAGAAGGAATTCGAAGAATTCTTGGAAAAATCACCCAAGCGGATAACCTTTAATGTCCGTACCGTCAACTCCGTGGGCAATTTTCTGAAAAATTGTGAAGATTGCTATCATTGCTTTTTCCTTGCGGATGGCCAGCACAATCGTTATACGGAAATAGAGCTGGGTTGCAAGGATTCTATGGATTTGCTCCTGGGCGGCAGCCCAAGTAAGTGCTACGAGACGGTTTCACCGTATGATGGTTCGGGATTAAGATTTTCCACGAATTGTCGAGGAGAATGCCTCGATTCCGAATACTCCCTAAACATAAAAGATTCTTCCGATTGCTTCGGATGCATCGGTATGGAGAACAAGCGCTTCTGCATTTTTAACAAACAGTTTAGCGAGGAAGAATATTGGCTGAAAGTGGATGAAATAAAGACAGCGATGCTTGAGCGGGGAGAATATGGGGAATTCTTTCCGATGTCTTTCAGCCCGTTTCCCTATAACTCCACAATTGCTCACCTCTCATTTCCCATTACGGAGAAGAAAGCGGCGGGAAAAAATCTTTGGTGGCAAGAGCCCCAAACCTCCGAATTCAGCGGCCGCGTTCTTTCGAAGAACGAGATTCCGAAGAACATCCGCGACGTAAAGGATGACATTCTTGACGGGGCCGTCAGGTGCGAAGTTACTGAAAAGCCGTTTAGGATTATAAGGGAAGAGCTTGAGTTCTACAGAAGGCAAAACTTGCCCATTCCCATGATTCATCCGGCAGAACGCTTGAGAAGCCGTTTTTCCTGGATGGGCTTCTTCAACTTCGCGGAAGCCGATTGCGTAAAATGCGGCAGTAAAATTATCGGCAATATCAGCAAGAATTTCGACAAGAATATCTATTGTCAGAGTTGTTATAACAAAGAAATCATTTAGATATGAGTTCAGAAACCCATTCGACAGATTCGACGAGCTCACTGTAGGCAGGCTCAGGGCAGGCAAGACAATGTCAAAACTGTAAGCAGAATTTTGTTATTGAACCCGACGATTTTGCGTTCTATGAACGCATTAAGGTTCCGGCGCCGACTTGGTGCCCAAAGTGCCGGCTCATACGGAGAATTGTTTGGCTGAATTCGCTCAACCTTTTCAAGCGGAAGTGCGACGCGCCGGGGCACGAAGAGGAAATCATCTCAAAATATTCCCCGCAATCAAACAGGAAGGTTTACGACGAGAAGTACTGGTGGTCCGACGCCTGGGACCCGTTTTCCTACGGCAAGGAGTATGATTTTTCAAGGAGTTTTCTCTCCCAGTTCGGCGAACTTATGGAGAACGTCCCGCAGAAGAACCTGGATAACGTGAATTCGGTGAATTGCGGCTTTTGCGCATCTGCGGTGGAGTGCAAGGATTGCTATCTCTGTATAGGGTCGTATAAATCGGAGAGGTGCCTTTATGGGGATACCGTTACGATGAGCAAAAATTGCGTTGACAACTACTTTATCGTAGGGAGCGAGCTTGTTTATAAATCCATCGATTGCAGCAAGTGTTTTATGGTCTCTTTCGCCAGTTTTTGCACTGATTGCATGTACTCTTCTTTTATCTACGATTGCAAAAACTGCTCGTATTGTTTCGGGTGTGCCGGTTTAAGGAATAAAAAATACTGCATTTTTAACGAACAATATACGAAAGAAGAGTACGAAAAGAAAATAAGGGAGTTCTACCCGACGAACGGAATATTACTCAAGAAAACACTGGAGATTTTCGGCGAGCTTCTCCTGAAAATCCCGAGAAAATACGCCTTAATAACCCACAGCGTAAATTGCACCGGAGATGTCATAGAAAATTCAAAGGACTGCAAGTCGTGTTTTTGGATAACCGGAGGAGCGGAAAATTGTAAGCTTGCCGTCTGCGGAGGATTTGGTTTGAAGGACAGCCGGGACGTATACAGCGGTGGAGGACAATCGGAGATGCTTTACGAAGTAGTGACCAGCGGTCTCGGATGCAAAAACATATCCTTCTCGGGCAGAATTCAGCAATCGATGGACATAAAATACTCGATTGATTGTTATGGCTCGAGCAATCTTTTCGGATGCGTGGGCTTGCGGAGCAAAAGTTATTGCATTTTGAATAAGCAATATACCAAAGAAGAATATGAAGCGTTCGTCCCGAAGATTATTGAGCACATGAGCCAGAATCCTTACGTGGATAAGGTTGGACGGGAGTATCGGTACGGGGAGTTTTTCCCCATGGAACTGAGCCATTTTCCCTACAACGGAAGCACGGCGCAGGAACATTTCCCGAAAACGAAAGAGGAGGCGGAGAAAGCCGGTTATGTATGGAGGCAAGAAATAGAAAAAGATTATATTCCGAGCAAAAAATCCGAAGACGTTTTAATTGATATCTCGGATATTCCGGATTCCATAACCGAAGAAATTATCGAGTGTGCGCATAAAGGGGAGTGCAACGACATATGCGTTAAGGCATTTCGCATCACGCCGGATGAGTTGCAATTTCACAGGAAAATGAACATCGTTCTTCCCGTTCTTTGCCCGAATTGTCGCCATATGGAGTTTATAAGGCAAAGAAACCCACTGAAACTGTGGCACCGCCAGTGCATGTGCAATAAGCCGGGCCATTCTCATAAAAGCCGCTGCCCCAACGAGTTCGAAACGAGTTATTCTCCAAAGAGGAAAGAAGTCGTTTATTGTGAAAGTTGCTACAACGCCGAAGTTGTTTAACCGTTACCCCTACACAAAACGATGGTTCTACAAGTAGAACCATCGTTTTTAATAGTAAGGTGGATTAATGGGAGGGGAGATACTGACCCTTGCGAAACGGACCGGTTTTAGTGTTATAGTTTAAATACATTTTATGTCACCCGAACAAATGGGCGGAACACCCGAGGAGCCGGAGAAGAAGATCACATCCCCTGAAGAGGCCGCGGAAATGACGCGGAAGAGGAGGTTGTCTTTCGGCCTTGAAGCGGACCCAAAAGAACTGCCACCCGAAGCGATTGAAGCGCTTATGCAAAAGATCGATGAGGGTATTGGGGTTTTGTACTCGTACGACTACGAGAGTTTTAACCCGGAAATGTTGGAAGAATGGATTTCGGTTGGGCAAGAAGCCGAGGCGGGTAATGATCTCGAGGTGGCTCTGAAGCGTCTCGAACTATTCCTTGAAACCCTGAGAAAAGAATCCGAGAAACCGGGAGATACAAACAGCCAAGAAGTCACTCCGGAAAACGAGAGTGAGAAGGAGCGCACCCTTTCGCGTGAAGAAATTTTATCCCAGCTCGGTAGCCGATGCGAGATATTAAAGATAGAGCGGGAGCTGGAAGATGCGGACGGCATCTATCTTCTGGAGGTCATAAATAAGGAAAACACCAAGCGTTACACGTATCAGCGCGAAAGATTGCTTCCGGGACAGCCCCGGGGGATTGAATCGTCCGGGACGACTGTCCGTTCAGAGGATTTGGACGGTAGTTATTCGGATACCATCGCGGATTACAACCCTGAATTGGACAAGTGGATAGACCAATAACCGCGTACATAGTCTTTCTTTTGTATTGACAAACATCACTCAGAAGTGCTATTTTATTTTCGGTTACTTTCATTTCACAGTCATATCGCAGAAAGAGGTACCTCATGAAGACCAATCTCACGATTCTGTTTGCGGTATTTTGCATGTTCGGAATCACGGAAGGGGCCAAAGCTCAGCTTCGGATCGGCGATTATGAATTTTCGTCCGTAAACGCGGGTTCGGGTAAAGGGAGTCTTACTTCCGGCTTTGATGTCACTGCGATTTTCAAGAATAGCCGCAACGTGCTTGAAGTCACGGGTAATAGTGACCGGGTATACATCCAGCATTTCTGGGGGATATTGGACGGCGTATCGGCGGCTGCAAGCGGGGGATTTTTTAAAAACACTCCTTGGCTTGGCTGCCAGCTCTTATTCATGCCCGACAGTGGAATAAAGATAATGGAATGGTCCGGATTTTCTTCCGGGATAGCCGGCACGAATGAGTGGAGGCCCCAATGGTTCTTTCATACCATCAGCGCCTCCGCGCAACTAAACGAGAATGTTACCGTCTGCTATACCGCCATCAAGTTTCAGGGATATGATTGGGATCTTATGCCCGGAGCGGCGTTTACGTTGCCTCTCAAGGATAACTTCTCTTTGTCAGCCGGGGTGGACTATAGCACTCTGCATATCCAGCCCTTCTATCGGATAGGAATAATGTATAAAGCGCGTTGAGATAAGTCTGGGCGAACTAATCGCTCCCGTCGCCACCTTCGGTTAACAGGTGGTTTTTTTATTTGGTTTTTGGGATGAGGGAGGGGGATTGGATTGGAAGGATAAGCTGCTAGTGGCATAATCTTGACAGAGTATCTAAATCTACGTACGATTTGGTCAGAAACTGTACAAGGTTAAACAACCAAACATCAATCACTGCCATGGAGGCACAAACCATGCTTATGAAGATAAGTTCGGACTCTTGGGTCGGGGAAATCACGAGTATTGTGGACGAGCCGGAGCTCGCCGAGAATAATCTGGTGGGGGTACGGCTCGAGAACGGGCTCATGCTCGCGTTCCCCAAGGATCAGACGCCGAAGGTCGGAGACAAAGTTGAGGTGTTCAACTTGAGATTCCGACCAGAACACCAACCAAAAGCCACGGCCGATGGTCTCACGTTCGCGGTACTCAAAAAAATCTCTAGCAAGAAGGCACATTGAGACATCCTAATCTGCCAGCCGAAGAAAAAACACTTTACCCTGCCACGTCGCAATTCACGTAGGCAGGGTTTTTATTCGGCTTTATGCCGAGCGGGCCTGCCTGCTGGTAGGCAGGGGTTGGGGAAATAAAAAGAGACCTTTTGTTTAGGCGGTGGTCTCTTTTAACCGCAGTAGATTCATACTGCCTAAGCGTCAGCCAGGGCACATTCATTGGAACAGTAGACGGCAACCTGTGACGGAGGGAGTGGTTTGTTGCAGGATTCATTCATACATCGCCGTCCACCTGGATTGTCTTGAGGGGTCAACCATCCCTTGTTATCGCACTTTCCGCATCCATTTCCGCCACACTCCTTACATTGGACGCTGTCAGCCGGATACGCTCTGTCTCTTGGGATATCCATACTCCTTACACTCCTTTCGTTTGAAATCTTGAGTTGTTTTAGTCAGAAAATGACCATATCTCTCAGGCGGGGATGGCCTTCGTTACAATGAAGCGGAAATCCTTCGCTTTGAAGGGATCCTTCCTTCCCCTGAAGAATAATAACCATTCTCCGTCGCCCTTGTACTGAACCTGTGTGATCTGTTGAGGACTGCCTGGGGCAATCACAGATTCCCACCCTCTGTCTGGCCGGACCTCTTCCTGAGAAATCGGTTCCACAACATCCATCTCCTTAAAGGGCGGCGACTGTCCATCGAGCTTCGAGAGTAGAACACCCTTCAGGTAGTGAGCCCGAGAGAGATGTGAGGGACCCATTACATCGATGACAAGGCCGCTCTGTGCGGTTCCCGCCTGCGCACAAGCATTCATGGATGCCGCGACCAACTCTTTGTTGGTCATATCGTACGCGCTCTTCTGATTTGGCATAGGAAGTTCTCCTTATTGAGTTATTGAGACAACGTGTCTCGTTTGTTCCAAAACTAAAATACCACCGAAAGGTGATATTAGTCAATGATGAGTATGGTTCTACAAGTAGAACCATCGTTTTTAACAGCTATGCGGTTTAGTGCGCGGAGGTTTTTGGGTTGCCTCAGTTATCCACATATGTGGATAACTGAGGACAGGGGATTTGGGGGTTTTGGAATTTGGATGGGGGTTGGAGTATATTTTAGATATGAAGGATTTACAGAAGAAAATCGAGGAATTCGTTAGGGTTCACGACATAAAATGCGGAGCGGGAGAACGCATGCTCGATCTAGTCTCGGAGGTCGGCGAGGTTTCCAAGGAAATCCTTAAAAGCACCGACTATGGCCGGAAACATCCCTGTTAGAGGCGTTTTAAGAACTCCGTTGAGTATAGCTTATGCAACTTCGCTAAAATCAATAAAAGCAGAGACCCAAATCCTTAATTAAAGAGATCCGAGTGTAATTCTGTGTAGAACTTCTAATATTCTCCCAATGCTATAATAGCTAAGCATGATAGATAAACTTCTGAACTCCAGCCAGCGGGAGGCGGTGGAGGCGATTAAGGGCCCCGTTCTCGTGATTGCCGGGCCGGGCTCCGGGAAAACGCGGGTGATTGAATACCGCGTTTTGAATTTGATAAACCATGGTACGAGACCAGAGAGTATCTTGCTTCTGACCTTCACGCGCCGGGCGGCGGCCGAGATGCTGAACCGCGCGGCCGAGCATGACCCCCGCGCCCGAAAAGTGGACGGCGGGACCTTCCATTCGTTCGCCTATAAGCTCCTGAAGCAATACGGAGCGCAGGTGGGCCTTCCAAAAAACTTGATGATACTGGACGAGGACGACGCCCAGGAGGCGCTCGGGAGAATCGCGACGAAACTGGGATTTGCGGAGGGAGACAAGAAATTTCCGAAGAAAAACACCCTTCGGAGCGTTTTAAGCTCATCTATCAACAAAAATCGCTCAATAGAGAGCATATTGGAGAAAGAGTACGAGCACTTGAGCCAATTTGCCGGGGATATAGAGAAGGTCGGGAAGAATTATGCCGAGTACAAAAAGGAGAACGGCTATCTGGACTACGACGACCTCCTTTCATACGCCCGGGAGGTTCTGAAAGACGAGCGAACCAGGAACATTTTGTCCCGGAAGTACGAGTTCGTAATGGTGGACGAGTATCAGGATACGAACAAGCTTCAGGGGGATATCACGTATCTATTGTCTTCCGGACACAGAAACGTGATGGTGGTGGGAGACGACGCGCAGAGCATCTACGGCTTCCGCGGGGCGTATCACGAAAACATAATGAGCTTTCCGGACCAGTTTAGGGATTGCAAGATTGTGAAGCTGGAGAGCAACTACCGGAGCACGCAGGCCATCTTGGACCTTTCAAACGCCGTTTTGGACAATATGGAGAACAAGTTCAAGAAGGTTTTGACCGCCGCGCGGGACACTTCTGGAGGAAAACCCACGATAATGTACTTCGGCGATGCCGAGGAAGAAGCGGGATGGGTGAAGGAAAAGATACAGGAGAATATCCTGAACGGCATACCGATAGCGCATCAGGCGGTTTTGTTCCGCTCGTCGTATATTTCCATCCAGCTTCAGGCGGAGCTCGCGCGGGCGGGCATTCCTTTCAAGGTCTTCGGGGGACTGAAGTTCTACGAGACCGCCCACGTGAAGGACGTGCTCGCGCATCTGAAGGTGCTCGCGAACTTTAAGGACGAGTTGAGCTGGAGCCGGGTTTTCACTTTGCTTCCGGGCATCGGCGGGAAGACGGCGGAGACGATTGCTTCGCGGATAAGGCGGGCAGAAGATTTTAATTCGGCATTGGATGTTCTCGGCCAATTTTCCGAGGGCTATAAGCCCCCACACCTAGGATCTAGGTGTGGGGGTAAATATTCGGAGCATCTTGTTGAATTGAAACAGACGTTAATGAAGGCATCCGGGGCGAAGATTTCGGTGGGGGAAAAGTTCGGAATGGTCGTGGATTACTATATGCCGATTCTGAAAGATAAGTTTGATGAGTGGCCGAACCGGCTCCAGGATTTGGAAGCATTACGGAAGATAACTTTTAATTATGTTGATTTGGAGGATTTACTCGCGGATTTGGCGATAGAAATTCCGGACGATGAAAGCAGATCGAAAGATTCTGAACAAAGTGAAGAATCGAAAGATCCTGAGCAAAGCGAAGGATTGAAAGACTCTGAGCGAAGCGAAGAGAAGCCCCTGACATTGTCCACCATTCATTCGGCGAAGGGCCTGGAGTGGGATGTGGTATTTCTCTTGGGCGTGGCGGAGGGTGTGCTGCCTTCCAAAATGGCGCTTGGAAAGTCCGGAGAGGAGATAGAAGAAGAGCACCGGCTATTCTACGTGGCCATTACCCGCGCAAGGAACAAGCTCTATCTGCTCTTTCATTTGGCGGGGGATATGGGCCCGATGACATTCAACCGGCTTTCGAGATTCGTGGACGACCCGAGCGTGCTCTTGAGCGTGGAGCATAAGGACCTCTCAATGGGTGGCGCAAAGAAGATAGCCGATTACGATGACGAAACCGACGGCATAGATGGTGGAGAGGAGGTTGTGGATTATTGATTGATAAATAACACTGGGAGCATTAGTATATTTTCAGTTCTAATCCATATTCACATTCACTTTCGGCGAAAGGAGCCATCATGAATAACCTGATTATCACCGCATTCGCGGCGTTGGTAGTTGGAGGGATTTGTGGCCACTATTGTTCCGATTGGTGTTGTTTTTTAAGATACAGGAGCTGGCCGACTTGGGTACCCATCGCTTTGAGCGCGGGAGCGTTGATTGGAGAATTGGTTTCCACGGGATGTATGGTTATCATCTTGTTTCAGGAGAAGATAATCTCGGGAGGGATGATTGTCATACCGGCAATCCAATTCTTTCTCATGATTTTGATAACACTACGCACGGCATGGACACTCTTTTGCTCTTATCATGATGCGGAAAGGGTGAGGGATATCCTAAACAATCCAAATACAATGTGGGCAATCAAAGATGCTCAAAGACACAAACGAGCTCAAGGACAGAGAGCATAGCCGACATCCGATCTATTTCACATGAAGCAATATGAAGGCCTCGATATTTCGGGGCCTTTTTATTTAAGTGTTTCTTTCAGCTATATTTAATGGATATGCAGTCCGAGGTTCGGGTATGCCAAAACTGTAAAAGCCAGTTCACGATTGAACCGGAGCCACAGCACCAAAGCTCCGCGTTGGTGCTGGACTTCGCTTAGTTTTATCATCAAATCATGTCCGTATCAGAAACAAAGACATGTCAGAACTGTAAATCCTCGTTCATAATAGACGCTTCGGATTTTGATTTTTATGAAAAAATCCAAGTTCCGGCGCCGACCCTATGTCCCGATTGTCGATATCAGCGGCGCATTGCGAACCGCAACGAGTGGAATTTTTACAAGCGTAACTGCTCGCTGTGCGGTAAGGATATGGTCTCCATATACAATCCGTCCTATCCCGGTCCGGTGTATTGTGGGCCGTGCTTCTGGTCGGATAAGTGGGATCCGCTTTCCTACGGTCGTGATATAGATTTTTCAAAACCGTTTTTTGAGCAGTTTTTTGAACATCGCTACCGCGTACCTCGCATCACTCTCGCTAATGCGAATAGCGTCAATTCCGAATACAGCAACCAATCGGAAGACAATAAGAACTGCTATATGGTCGTGGCGACCGGGACGAGCGAAGATTGCATGTATGGAAATTGGAATCAGGGAAGCAAGAGTTGTGTGGATTGCTGGGCGATGAATGAATGCGAAATGATGTACGAATCCCTGAACTGCCGGAAGTGCTATCGTTGCCTGTTTTTGGAGGATTCTCTTGAAACCACCGAAAGCTATTTCTGCCGGGATTGCCGGGGATGCAGTAATTGTTTCGGATGCATGGGTCTGCGTAATAAATCCTACCACTGGTTCAATGCCCCGGTTTTAAAGGAGGAATACGAAAAACGACTGAGTGAGATTCAGTGGACATCCCAAGTAATAGAAGAGCTTAGAGCGAAATTCCGGGATTTCGCGATTCGGCTTCCCAGCAAGTACTACCATGGAAGTCAGAACATAAATTCAACGGGCGATTACATAAGCAATAACAAAAACATTCAGGTCTCATCCAATTGTCGTCGTTCCGAAAATCTTAAGCACGGTCAGGACGCTTGGGAGGCGCGGGACTGCATGGATATGACGGAGACGCTTGATAATGAAATGGATTACGAAATGGAGGGCGCCGGCTGGGGCAGCCATTGCATCGCTTCCGCGAAATCATGGTGGAACAACAACATTCTTTATTCGGAGCTGAACTTCAATTGCAATGATATCTTCGGATGTTTGGCGTTAAGGAAGAAATCCTACTGTATTCTGAACAAACAATATTCACCGGAGGAATACAAGGAATTGAAAGGTAAATTAATCGAGCATATGAAACGAAATGGGGAGTGGGGAGAGTTCTTCCCCGCGGCTATTTCGCCGTTTCCTTACAACGATTCGCTGGCACAGAGTTATTTCCCGCTTAGCAAGGAACAGGTTCAATCCCATGGTTGGAAATGGCATGAGCCCGATTTTCGGGAGTATAAAATTACATTACCGCATCAGAAGCTTCCCGTGACCATAAAGGAAACCTCTGACGCCATTGTGGGAGAGGTTATCGGTTGTTCCTCCCAGGATTCCGAGGAAGAAAAGAAAAAATATTTACGCTGCGCTACCGCCTTCCGCTTGCATCCGGCCGAGCTGGAATTTTATAAACGCCTCAATATACCTATTCCGCACAAATGCTTTCCCTGCCGTTTACAGGATCGATTGAATTATCGCAATCCTAGAAAACTCTGGCCGCGAAGATGCCAATGTTCCGGCGCAAAATCCGAAAACGAGGTTTATACAAACACCGCGAAACACCAGCACGGGGAGGGGAGTTGTCCCAACGAATTCGAAACTAGTTATTCCCCGGACCGCAAGGAAATCGTCTATTGCGAGCAATGCTACAACAGTGAGGTGGTGTGACCGTCATTTTGGCCTATCCCATAACAAAACTCGATATTGGGTCAAGATTGACGGAATAAAAACATCCCGCATAATTAGTTGGTCGTTAAATAATTTCAAATAAATGTCCAAAGTTACCATTTATACCACGCCGAGTTGCGTGTTTTGCAAGATGGCCAAGGCGTATTTTCAGGCGAACGATATAAAGTACGAAGAAAAAGACGTGGCCGTGGATATTCCGGCCCGCCAGGCGATGCTCGAGAAGTCCGGACAGATGGGCGTGCCCGTCATTGATGTGGACGACTCAATCGTCATCGGCTTTGACAAGGAAAGATTGACCGAACTCTTGCATCTTTAACCCGGAATGAACCGACCACCATCTCGCGGCGGGTTTTTGGTTGGCAAGTTCGGCGCTCTTGCACTATAATATAACAGTTCATCATGCCGGAAGAGAATATTTTCAAAAAAGTTTGGAATTTCATCAAGAAACACTGGGCGCTTAGCATTTTAGCGGCTGTTCTGGTGGTCATTATAATCCTGGCCTTCTCGGGCGGGAAGAAAACCGCCCCTGACACCGTAACCGTGGCGCGAGGGAACATCTCCGAGGAAGTTTCGGCGACCGGAAGCGTAAAGCCGGTCCACAGCGTTGATTTGGCCTTCGAAAAGAGCGGCCGGATTGTGGCCGTGAATGCCGATGTCGGCAATAAAGTTTATGCCGGAGAGACGGTGGTGGTACTGGATAAATCCGACCTGAACGCCCAGCTTTCGAAAGCCGAGGCGGATCTGGATACGCAGAATGCGAGTCTGAACAAAGCGGAAGTGGACCTCAAAAACGACTACGGGAGCGTTCCCAATATCCTGAACGACGCCTACATCAAATCGGACGACGCGGTTCGGGTCAAAACATCGTCTCTCTTCAGTGGCTCGGACATCTCCGGATATCAAGTAACCTTCGGTACTTGCGATCCTCAGGCGAAGATAGACGCGGCCGCCCTAAAAGCGAAGAGCGAGACGGAACTGGCCGCCTGGCAAAAAGAACTGGCGGGAATGAACGGCAGTGTTTCTCCGGAAACCTTAAAACAGCTCGTGAGCGCCGCGGAGAGCCATTTGGCCGTTTTCAAGAATTTTCTCCAGCGCACCAACGACGGCCTGACCGCCGCCTGCGTAGCGGGTAACACGGCTCTCGATACCGCCCGGGCTAACGTCACGACGGCCCGGAATAACGTGAGCGCGTCTTTGACGAGTGTTACGGATCAGGAGCAATTGATCGGAGCGCAGGAAGCGACCGTCGCTTCGCTTAAGGCCGGCGTCGGATCGTACGCGGCGAGCATCGACAGCATAAAAGCCCAAATTTCGAAGGCGACAATCTATGCGCCGATCTCCGGCGTCGTGACGGTGCAAAGCGCCAAGGTTGGGGAAATCGCGCCGGCGGGAACGGTCATGGTCTCCATAATATCCGCAAGCAACTTCGAGGTGGAAGCCAACGTGGCCGAAGCCGATACCGCCAAGGTCAAGGTGGGCGATGCGGTTCAGATAACCCTCGATGCCTACGGGAATGACGTGATTTTCGACGCCAAGGTCTCCTCGATTGACCCGGCCGAGACGATGGTGGAAGGCGTGGCAACCTACAAAACCAAGTTCCAGTTCGTGAAGAGCGACGACCGGATAAAATCCGGCATGACCGCGAACATCACGATATCCACCGATAAACGCGAGAATGTTCTCGTCATTCCGCAAAGGGTGGTTTCGGTAAAGAACGGAGTAAGAACGGTACTTTTGGATTTGGGGAACGGTAAATCCGAAGAGCGCATCATTCAGATCGGCCTTAAGGGAGTTGACGGCAACATTGAGGTTACCGAAGGGTTGAACGAAGGGGATAGGGTGGTCAATCAATGACTTTAATAGAGGTCAATCGTCTTTATAAAATTTACGACGATGACGGCGTTCCTACACCGGCGGTGCAGGGCGTTACTTTCAAAATAGATAAGGGGGAGTTCGTGGCCATTATGGGACCTTCGGGTTCCGGCAAGTCCACTCTGCTCCACGTTCTCGGGTTTCTGGACCGCCAAAGCGATGGGAAGTATCTTTTCGACGGCAAGGCCATCGATGATTATTCGCAGGGGGAACTGGCCAGCGTGCGCAACAAGAAGATGGGTTTCGTTTTCCAAACCTTCAACTTGCTTTCCCGCGCCACGGTTTTGGAGAACGTTAAGTTGCCGCTTTTGTATTCCGAAGTCGACGAATCGCTCTGGGACGGGATGGCCAAGAAGGCGATAGATTCCGTCGGGCTTTCGCACCGGCTGGACCACGAATCGGCCAAGCTTTCGGGTGGAGAAAAACAGCGGGTGGCGATGGCCCGGGCCTTGGTTTTGGACCCGCAGGTCATCTTCGCGGACGAACCGACCGGTAATTTGGATTCCAAATCGGGGCAGATGATCATGGAAACGCTCCAGCATCTAAACGAAAAGCACGGCCACACCATCATATTGATAACCCACGAAACCTATACCGCCGAGCACGCTCAGCGTATAATCCACATTTTGGACGGGAAGATAGACAGCGACAAAAAAGTGGACCACCGCCGCCAGAGCGACGAGTTCATAAAATAAAATGCACATCAGATACTCCCTAAAAACGGCTGTGAACGGATTAAGGACTCACAAGTCCCGCTCGATACTCACCGTTTTGGGCATCGTGATAGGCATTACGGCGATAATCCTCGTGATGTCTTTGGGCCAAGGCGCGCAAGACCTGATCTTGAACCAGATACGGGGCCAGGTGGGTTCGAGCGTTATCGAGATCGCTCCCGGCCGGCAGCCCAAAGGACCGACGGACTTTATGTCCATATTTTCCGATTCCCTGAAACAGAAGGACGTTGAAGCGCTAATGAAGAAAAGCAATGTTCCGCATTTGAAACAGATCATGCCGATGGTTTTCGGAAGCGAGAGCGCCGTTTACGGCAATGATACTTATCAGGCGACGCTTTACGGACTGACCAACGTCGCGAGCGAAATGTATAACGTCCGTCCGGGCGAAGGCCGATTCCTTACGGAAGACGACGTAAAAAGTTATGCTGATGTCGTCGTCATAGGCTCAACCGTGAAAGACGAACTTTTCGGGAATGACGACGCTCTCGGCCAGAAAATAAAAATAAGAGGAAGAAGCTTCAAAATAGTCGGCGTTTTGGAAAACAAGGGAGAAGGCTCGCTCATCGGTTTTGATAAGACGGCGATTGTTCCATACACCACGGCGCAGCGGTACATTCTGGGAATAAAATATTTCAATCACATAATCATAGAGGCCGATTCCGACGCCAACGTCCCAAAGACGGTTGAGGATATAAAGATCACCTTAAGGAACTCCCACAACATTACCGACCCGGAGAAAGATGATTTTAGCGTGAACAGCCAGGCCGATGCGATGAAGACCGTTTCGACCATCACGGACGTGCTTACGCTTTTCCTCGCGGCGGTTGCCGCCATCTCGCTCATCGTGGGCGGCATCGGGATCATGAACATAATGCTCGTCTCGGTTACCGAACGGACGAGGGAGATCGGGTTACGGAAGGCCTTGGGCGCGACCGACGGGAACATTCTTACTCAATTCCTGCTGGAGGCGGTCATTCTGACCGCTCTCGGAGGAATTATCGGCATATTCTTAGGTTCCTCATTTTCTTTCCTGACGTCGCTCATTCTAACCAAGTATTTGAGTATTGATTGGGCCTTCACTTTTCCGGTTGGCGCCGCTCTCCTGGGTTTGGGAGTGGCCGCGTCCGTAGGCCTAATTTTCGGCATCTATCCGGCCCGCCAGGCATCCAAAAAGAGCCCCATTGAAGCATTGCGTTATGAATAAGTTGTGCTAACCTAAAAAGGTATTTTTATCCAATGGCCGTTTTCGAATTTTGGCTTTTCATAATAATCGGATTGGTTCTGGCTTACATCGGCTTCGCTAAGATATAACTCGGTCTGTAGGAATTAAACGTTCTATGTTCGATTTCTATCAAAACAATTGGCTCATCTGGCTTTTGGTCATTTAGACCCTGCCCTGGAAAGGAGTAGCGCTTTGGAAGGCCGCCCGACTTTCGCAGAAAAAATGGTTCATCGCGCTTTTGATACTGAACACGATAGGAATTCTTGAGATACTCTATATATTCGTCTTCTCCAAGAAGAGAAAGGCAGGCAATGAAGAAGTGCTATCAAATTAAGATTTTTGGCCGAGTCCAAAATGTTGGCTTCAGGCAGCTAGCGGTCGAAAAGGCCGGGGAATTGAATGTAACCGGTTTCATTCGGAACGAACCCGATGGCGTCGTTTCCCTTGAAGCGGAAGGAGAAGAAAAATCGCTTCAGGATTTCTTATCGTGGTGCCGGCGCGGTCCGCTTTTCGCTCAGGTGGATCGGCTGGATTTTTCGGAGATCTCTGGGCGCGATTTCACCGATTTCAAAATAGATTACGTTTAGCTCGCTCTCTTGTGTTAAACTGAACTGATGGCGAATTTCAAGAACAGCCAGCGGGTCAAGAATCTTTTCGATCCCGCTTCCGAGGAGCCGTTCAAGTTGAGCCGCTCCAAATTGGAATTCTTTTTGGAGTGCCCGCGGTGCTTTTATCTGGACCGTCGGCTGGGCGTAGGCCGTCCCTCGATGCCCGGGTTCACGCTCAATACTGCGGTGGACTATCTTTTGAAAAAAGAATTCGACATTCACCGCGTCGAGGGCTCGGCCCACCCGTTGATGAAGGCCTACAAGATAGATGCGGTGCCTTTTCAACACGAGATGATGGACGAATGGCGCGAAAATTTCAAAGGCATCCAGGTTTTGCACCGGCCGACCAATTTCGTCGTGACGGGCGCGGTGGACGACATTTGGGAGAATCCGAAGGGTGAATTGATAGTGGTGGATTACAAAGCGACGAGTACGGCCGCCGAGCTCACATTGGATACCGAGTACCGGCAGGCCTACAAGCGGCAGCTGGAAATTTATCAGTGGCTTTTGAAAGAAAGCGGATTCAAGGTTTCCGAGATGAGCTACATCGTTTACGCGAACGGCGACAAGGATAAGAAGGCCTTTGACGGAAAGCTTGAATTTAACATCATTGTTCTGCCGCACCGAGGCGACACGGCTTGGATAGAAGGAGCCCTCTTGGGCGCGAAGGAGTGCCTTATGGGTGAATTGCCCGATGCCTCCCCGGATTGCGAATATTGTTCATACCGCGCTGCGGTCAATAAGCACGGAGCTTAATGTTTGGATTTTCAATTCTGAAGAAAGACAGAAGAACCAACGCCCGCGTTGGTTTTTTGAAAACGCCCCACGGCGTAGTTGAAACGCCATCCTACGTTGTGGTCGGCACGCATGCGGAAGTCCGGTGCCTAGAGCCGGAAGACATTCCGAAGACGAAAATCCAAATGATAATCGCGAACACCTACCATCTTTGGCGCACGCTCGGCGATAAGTTGGATAAATTTCCCGGTCTTCACGAGACCATGAAATGGGACGGGGTAATAATGACCGACAGCGGGGGATTTCAGGTCTTCAGTCTGGGTTTTGCGAGAGAACACGGAATTGGAAAAATAATGCCGATTTTTCCGGAAGGAATGTCGTCTCGAGGAAGCTCTCGGAGCTCCGCCGAGCTTGGCATCCGGCGAATGCCGGATTCGGCGGAGCGAGAGCGCAGGGCGGCTCCGGCCGCTGGAGCCGGAGAACGCCTGGTTCCGAGAGATGATATCCCTTCTGGAAAAGAAAAGAATTTAGTGAGGATAACGGAAGACGGAGCCTATTTTAAGGATGGCGGAGAGGAACTATATCTCAATCCGGAAATTTCCATCGGCATTCAGGAAAAATTGGGCGCCGATGTCATTCTGGCCTTTGATGAATGCACTTCGCCGCTTCACGATTATGAATACACGAAAGATGCGATGGAACGGACGCATGCCTGGGCCAAACGCTCGCTTGCCGCGAAAAAAAGAGAGGACCAATGGCTTTACGGAATAGTTCAGGGCGGGGAGTTCGAGGATTTAAGGAAAAAGAGCGCGGAGTTCATCGGCCAAATGCCCTTTGACGGTTTTGCCATCGGCGGTTCCCTGGGCCGTTCCCGAAACGGAATGTTCGACGTTATAAAATGGACCATTCCGTTTCTTCCGGAAAGAAAACCGAGGCACTTGCTGGGCATCGGAAAAATAGAGGATTTATTCGAAGCGGTGGAAATGGGCGTGGATACTTTTGACTGCGTAATCCCGACGCGCGAGGCGCGGCACGGCTCCTTATGGACCAAGTTCGGCCGTTTCGACATCAAAAAAGGCGGGTGGCGGGGAAGTTTTATGAAAATCCAGGGAGATTGCGGGTGCCCGGTTTGTGCCGATATGAAAGTTACGAGAGGAGAGCTGCATGAGTTATTTAAAATTCGAGACCCGAACGCGGCCCGCTTAGCCACGATTCACAACGTATTCTTTTTCAACGATTTAATGGAAAAGATAAGGAACTCGATAAAAAACGAGGAATTCGGCGGTTTCAAAAAGAACTTCCTTAGGGGCCTTGGATAAGGGCTTTGCGGGAATTAGAATGGAAGGATGAAGTATCTCATCCTGTCGCTATTGGGGATCCTAATCGTCATAGGCGGACTTTCGTATTTTGGCCTTCGGAATCAGGTGATGGCACCCATTGGACCGGACGTTCCGTCCGAGACCGCCTCGCTCGTTCCCGTTCTGTCGGCGATTCAGCCCGCTTCGACGTCCATCCCCTCTATTGCGGCGACGTCGGTTCCCGAGATGGCCTCCGCGCCCGTCCCGAAGGTGGAGTTTCTTAACCCGCTTTTGTTTCAGGGAGACACACTCGTGGGAACCGTTTCGTACGATAACGCGGCGCCCGTAAGCGCCTCTTTCGACAGTCGGGACATTCCGGTTCTGAAGTACCAGAGCTCTTATCGGATCGTTGCCGGGATAAAAGACATCGAACAGGTCGGCTACCATACCGTCTCGGTTAAATTCGCCGATGGCGCGACTTTTACCGAAAAATTATATCTTCGGGCGAGAAAATTTCCGCTGGTGGACCTGGGCGTGCCGGAAAAATTGGGCGTAACGGCGACCCAGCTGGCTCAGAATCTGGAAGCGGAGCAATCGAACCTGAGCTCCATCGTCGGCATTAAAACCGCGAATATATTCTTCTCCCGGGGTTTCGGTTTGGCGCTCGCCCGAAACGACGAAATAGTCGGGCCATACGGAGAAGTTCGGAAGACCGGCAGCCAGATGATTCGCCATTTGGGAATTGACTTCGGTTCGCCCAAGGGAAGCGCGGTCGCGGCGATAAACGACGGCGTCGTGCGGGAAGCGGAAGACGACCCGGTATACGGGAACACGGTCATCGTGGACCATGGCGAGGGAATTTTTTCGCTCTATATGCATTTGGATTCGATTAGGACGAAAGTCGGGCAGGCGGTGAAGTACGGACAGGTGATTGGCACGGTGGGGGAGACCGGCTACGCAACCGGCCCGCATCTGCATCTCTCCATAAAAATAAACGGGGTCTCCGTAGACCCGATCAGGTTCGCCAAAATCTTCAATTAGTCCGGCATTGACGAGTTACCTTCGGCGGTATTAAAATCAATTAAGCTGTTCTAAATCACTGAATCTTCCACCAATAACCAGCGGGGTCATTATGCTTCCATCTGGATAACTTTCGTGTCTTTCCGTTGCCATAACTACTCTATCCACCATCGGAAAAGCACGGAGGGAATAATGAGTTACCGCAATCCGCAGACCGCCATCAATGTGATGGGCAAGAGCGTTCAATGGGGGGATTGGTTCCCTAATGTGCCTGTAAGCTTTAGTATGCCAAGAAGGCCATCTGGGGGGAATGGAGATCCATCAAGAAGTGGAGGACCGCCTCAAAAGACAGTCGTTCCAGAAAAGACGCTGACGCTTGGCGTCAGACGTCGATAAGGCGGAGAAGAGGGGGTTTCGAAGCCGGATGCCTTTTCAGGGTCCGGCTTTTCTATTTCATTGATTTTTACCGGAGATTTTCTTTTCGATTCTATCAAGTCGTTCCGAAATGCCGTGAAGTTCCTTATGTATCGTCGAAAGAGCGCTTTCTTCGGATTTAACCTCCTCCTCCGTTTTCTCGGTCACCTTTTTCTCGTGCTTGATCCCGGAAATTATTATATGGTCGCCGATGAAACTCGCGACGAAAAGTCCCGTCATGAGAAGGATGGCTATTCCAAGGACCAGCGATACGAGACCATCCAGGAAAACCGGATAATCCGTCGTGCTCATGCCCGTGCCGGAGCCGTCGAAGTAATAAGTGGATAAGAAATCGGCCGTGTGCCAGATGCCGCGCCAAGCGAGCACCGTTCCAATCCCGCCGATGATGCCGTATAAGATAGGATAGTGACTCAGAAACCCGCGGATTTTGTCCTCGAGTTTGTCGAAGAATTTTACGATGGGACGGATTGCACTCATGCCAATCATATTATACACTAGTGTAAAATGGTTTCCAAAAAACGTTTGGTAGCGATGCTCATATTTTTAGTCGTGCTTTCGGCAAGTGCCGCGATTTTTGATTACGAACCTCTTTGGCAAAAGATCAGTCCCGGCGGAAGTTGGAGCCTCGGATTGGATCTGGCCGGCGGAAGTTTGCTCACATATCAGGTGGATCTCTCCAAAGTGAATTCGGCCGACCGGGACTCGGTCGTAACGGGACTTAGGGACGTCATAGAGAGGAGGGTCAACCTTTTCGGTGTAAGCGAGCCGAGGGTTTATACGGAAAATGCCGCGGGAGCGACGAGATTGGTGGTGGAATTGGCCGGGATCAGGGATATAAACCAGGCCATTAAAGAAATAGGAGCGACGCCGTTTTTAGATTTTCGCGAAGTGGTGTCAACGGCCAGTACGACTGGCGCCGGAAACCCGGGCATCGCGGATTTGGCAAGCTCTACGATCGGATTCGTTCAGACGAATTTGAACGGCCGCTACATCGTCGGCGCGCAGCTCAATTTAAATTCCGTTACCCGGGAACCCGAGGTGGCCATTGAATTCAATGACGAAGGCGCCAAAATTTTCGCCGACCTGACGGCGAGAAACGTCGGGAAGCCGCTCGCTATATTTTTGGACAATCAATTAATCGAGATGCCGACCGTGAAGGAAGCAATTTCCGGCGGAAAGGCCCAGATTTCCGGAAATTTCACCGTTGATTCGGCGAGGCAACTGGTGGAACGATTCAACGCGGGCGCCTTGCCGGCTCCGGTCACGCTCGTGAACCAAGAAACGATAAGCCCCGATTTCGGCAAAGAGGCCCTGGATAAGGCGGTCTTTGCGGGTTTTCTAGGATTGGTTGCCGTGATCATATTCATGATAATTTTCTATCGGCAGCTGGGCATATTCGCCACCTTCGCCCTTTTGATGTATACCGCCCTGACGCTCGCGATATTCAAGATATTGCCGGTTACGATGACCCTTTCGGGCATTGCCGGATTCATCCTTTCGATAGGAATGGCGGTGGATGCCAACATTCTGGTTTTCGAGAGGACGAAGGAAGAACTCAAGAAGGGCTTAAGCCATTATTCCGCCATAGAAGAGGGCTTTCGGCGCGCCTGGACCTCGATCCGCGATTCTAATATCAGTACGATGATTACGGCGGCGGTACTCTACTACTTCACTTCCAGTTTCGTCCGGGGATTCGCGCTCACGCTCTTCATTGGGGTGCTGGTCAGCATGTTTTCGGCCATTACGATCACGAGGACGATGCTTCGGATATTCATCGGCCAGGATAGGGAATTGAAAAAATAAAATGTTGGACGTAATAAAAAACAGGAATTATTATTTGGGATTCTCGGCGCTTGCGGTATTGGTATGCTGGGTCTTCGTGGGCATCTGGGGCTTGCGGCCGGGGATAGATTTGAACGGCGGAACGGAGTGGCAGATGACCTTCGCGAAGAGCGGCGTAACGGAGACGGCGATACAAGAGACGCTTCAAAATGCCTCGGTGGTCTCGGGCGAGATAAACGTGAAACAATCGAGTGACGGAAGTTTCATCGCGCGCTTGCCGAATTTGACGAATGAGGACCATCAGAAGTATCTCGACGTTTTGAAACAAAAGTTCGGCGACGTCACCGAAAAGAACTATTCCAGCATCGGACCGGCCGTCGGTTCGGAATTGAAGACAAAAGCGATGTGGGCGATCGCGCTCGTCTTGATAGGCATCTCTCTCTTCATCGCCTGGGCTTTCCGAAAAGTTTCGGAACCGGTAAAATCGTGGAAATACGGCGTGGTCACGCTCCTTACCTTGGTTCATGACGTCTCAATCCCGACGGGGCTTCTGGCGCTTCTGGGGTACTGGACGGGAATAGAAATAGACACCAATTTCATCGTGGCGCTTCTCGTCGTTATGGGTTTTTCTGTCCACGATACTATCGTCGTGTTCGACCGCATCCGGGAGAATCTAACCCTAAATCGGGGCAGAAAGATAGATCTGGGCGATATAATCAGGTTCAGTGTAAAAGAGACCTTTGCGCGTTCAATCAACACCACCCTTACGCTGATTCTGGTGTTGGTCGTGCTTCTGATCTTCGGTCCGCCTTCGCTTTTCTACTTCATCCTCACAATCCTCGTGGGAACCATTTTCGGAACCTACTCGTCCATCTTCGTAGCCAGCCCACTGCTTTACTTGTGGCAGAGAAGGTAGTATTATATACCTATTGACCCCCACACCTATTTGGTAGATACTTTGGTTATTAGTTTCTCATTTTTATTTATCTAAACCGGAAGATGTGGGATGAAATTGCCCCCTTAGATGTGGGGGTTGACACTAAAAGGTCCTAGTGCTATCATTATATCAATAAAATCATGAGGCAGAATCTTGACCAGATAATCGAAAGTCTTCTAGCCGATTTTTCGCCCAAACAGCGCCGGGTCGTTGTGGGCCGTTTTGGTTTGAAGAACGGCGAACGGGCGACGCTCCAGTCCATCGGCGACGAACTGAAGATAACCCGCGAGCGGGTGCGCCAGATAGAGGAACAGGCGATCAAAAAATTAGCCAAGAAGATCAAGGAAGATGCGGTTACCATCGTTGAGTACGCCAAGAAATATTTGGCGAGTGTGGGTGGCGTCAAGCGCGACGACGGCTTCGTCCAAGACCTTATTCAGGGCTTGGAGATCGGCTCGGACGTAAAGCATGCCGGAGAAAAGCTCCGCTTCATCCTTCTCGTGGCGGGAACGCCGGCTTATTCCAAGAACGACGATGATATGCACGGCTTTTGGTATTCCGACGAAAAAGCCAAGGAGAAGTTTTCGGATTTCATTAAAACCGTCACGAACTTCCTTAAGACCGGCAAGAAAGAAGAAATTCTGAACAAGAAGCTTTATTTGAATCATTGCAAGGACCTGGTTTCGTGCCATCTTTTGTCCATACCCAAACATTTCGGGACGAATATTTTCGGCGACTTCGGATTGCGGAGCTGGCCGGAGATAGAACCCAAAACCATCCGCGACAAGGTTTATCTCGTTTTGAAGAAACATGACCAGCCGCTCCACTTCGGGGATATCGCGAAAAATATCGGAAAATTCGGATTGGACAAGAAAGCGGCCCACGTGCAGACGGTTCACAATGAGCTTATCAAGGACGCCCGTTTTGTTCTCGTTGGCCGGGGCGTTTATGCTCTTAAAGAGAAGGGCTACGAACCTGGTACCGTGCGGGAAGTGATTGCGCGTCTCTTGAAGAAGCACGGTTCGCTCGAATCTACCACGGTGGTTAAACTAGTGAATGAACAACGGCTTTTGAAAGAGAATACGATCCTTTTGAATCTCCAGAATCGCAGATATTTTAAGCGTCTGGATAACGGGAAGTACCAGTTGAGGGAAGCGTAAGCGGAAATGAGGGCGCCCGGACCTTGACCGGGCGCTTTTGTTTTTAGGACTTAAATTTCTCCGTCCGATGAGGTAAGATAAAAGAAAGCTATGTTTGGTCATCTCCTGAAGGAAATATCCTACTTTCTTGACGAAGTTTTTCGTAAGGAAGAAACCTGGGTAATCCTTTTCATAACGGGTGTGGTGGGGGTGTTCCTGATACCGTTTCTGGGCCTCGTTAACATTCTTCAGGCAGTCCTGTATTTTTTGGAGTTCACTTGGTGGCTGTGGGCGTTTCTCATCCTTTTCAATTTGTTCGTCGGGACCTGGATTCATTGGCGGCAGGAGATGTTCAAGGAAGACATTAACTGGGTGGTTTTGGAATTGAGGATCCCCCGGCAGATCGAAAAAAGTTCCAAGGCGATGGAACAGGTGCTCACGGCCATTCATTCCCTGAGGAATTCCGCGGGCGACATCCGCGAGAAATATTGGGACGGCGAGGTTACCCGTTGGGTTACTTTTGAAATGGTCAGCTTCGGCGGGGAAATCCATTTTTACGTTCGCTGTTACAAGAAGTTGAAGAACTTGGTGGAAGCGGCCTTCTTTTCCTACTATCCCGGTTTGGATATTGTGGAGATAACCGATTACATCGATCGCTTTCCCGAAAAAGTTTACGAGATGTACGAGAAGGAAATGAACCTTTGGGGAACAGAGATGATGTTGGCTAAGGAAGATATGTTTCCGGTTAAGACCTACACCGATTTTGAGCATGAGGCCGAAGAAAAAAATTTCGACCCCATTTCCACCTTCCTGGAAGTTTTGGGAAAGCTCAAGAAAAATGAGATGGTCGGGATCCAGATAATGGCGGCGGCGGCCGGCTCGGAAGATTGGGACGAGAAATACGAAGAAGACCTTAAAAAATTGAGAGAGCCGACAACGAAGAAAATGAAAGGCCGGCAGAGAATGCCGGAAGGAGAGAACGAAGAGTACGAGATGACGGTCATGCGCTCGCCCGGCCAGGTTGATATCTTGAAGGCGGTTGAGGAAAATCTTTCTAAACCCGCATTTGATGCCGTTATCCGTTTCATTTATTTGACCGATAAGGCGACTTTTTCGGATAGCTTTCCTCGCCGGGGACTGGTCGGAGCTTTTAACCAATATGCGGCTCTCAATCTTAACTCATTCAGGAAGAATCGGGGAATGGAAACGCGCGCCCGCATTTGGAACAAGCCGTTCGTTTTCCCGGATACGCGCGTTGAATATCGCAAGGCGCGCCTGCTCCTGAATTATCGGAAAAGGGAGGTACCTCCCGAAATGAAAATGGGCAGAGTCATCACGTCTTACCTCTTCAATTGGAACAAGGCATCCCGACGTTTCAAAATCAACACAAAATGCCTTGCGACCGTCTATCATATCCCGACGGCGGTGGTTCTGACCGAACCGCACCTAAGACACTTGGAAAGCAAGCGGGCCGGTCCGCCCTCCGGTTTAGCTATCTTCGGCGAAGAGGAAGAGTTGGAGAGATACAAGTGATAACCGGGTAGTGAAAATTCGACTGCGATTATGTTCTATGCTTATGTCCTCGAGAGTGAAAGAGATGGTTCATTGTATATCGGATACACCAACGATTTAACGAAGAGATTCAAAGAACATAATCGCGGAAAAGTTGAATCAACGAAACGGAAAATCCCTTGGGTACTGATACATTATGAGGCATACTTGAACTCAAAGGACGCGACTAGAAGAGAGCAATATTTTAAGACAAACCAAGGAGCCAGATTACTGAAGCGAATGCTAAAAGAATATTTTTATGACAAAAAACACAAGTAGTCGAATTTCTACTACCCGGTAAATGACCTTTTTAACCGACATATATAATTGGCTCGCAAGTTTGCCGTGGGAGGGGTTCTACTCCGTTGTCCGGATGATCCTTATGGTTCTGGATGCGATCTTGTTCGTTGGCCTCATTTGGGTCGCCAAGAAGGCTTGGGAATATCGTCCGGACCTCGTTGGTTCTTTCAGACGCAAGGAAGGAAGGGTCATTACCGAGGCCGAGTTGAAATTCGACGTTTCAAGATATGCCGGCCACTGGAAGGCGATAAGAGAAAAATCCGCCACTAATCCTCCGGAATCTTTAACGCTCGCGATCGTCGCGGCGGACAATCTGGTTGGGGACGCACTGGATGAAATGGGACTTGAGGGTGAACATATCGCGGACAAGCTCGAGAAGTTGAATCCGCGTGAACTCAGGACCCTAGACAACCTATGGCGGGCTCACCGCATTCGAAACGACTTGGTTCACACGATTGGTTTTGAAATAAAGGAAGACGAAGCAGGGGAGATTCTAAACATTTACGAGTCGTTCCTGAAGGAGCTCGGAGCGTTGAAATAAGGGCTTAATATGAATTTTCAAGCCGAAGGCGCAGAAAATTAATCAATCAAAACCTTACCGAGCACATAGCTTATAATCAAAGAATAAAAACATGAATTGCAATAAAATCAACAATAAAGGAACCAAAGGCACATTCAGGTCTATGTGCTCGGTGCTCGTTTATGGCGAAATTAACTTCGCCATAGGCTCGTAAATTTCGATAAACTTCGCATGCCCAAAGCCGGAAAAATCCAAATCATCAAGTATGCGCCGCCGCCGCCGGAACTTCCGATTTACGGCAAAGTGGATCCGAAAGACATCTCTTTCATCGGCCGGACGAACTACATCGCGGCCCTGGAGGAAAAGAGATTCGTTTTCGGCCTCAAGCGCGTTGACCGCCGCCGCCACCTTTACATCGTGGGCAAAAGCGGCGTGGGAAAATCAAAGCTCTTGGAGTTGTTGATAAGGCAGGACATTGCTTACGGACATGGCCTTTGCCTCATGGACCCGCACGGCGATGTTATCGATACCATATTGGATTTCATTCCCGAAGAGCGGATAGATGATGTTTGTATCATTGATCCAGCAGATTCCGGTTTTCCGGTCTCTTTCAATCCGCTCGCTAACATCGATCCCGCTTTCAAGCACCAGCTGACCCAGGGCCTAATTGAGGTTATGGAAAAGCAGTTCGGTGCGAACTGGACGCCTCGGCTTGAGCACGTTTTCCGCTTTACCTGCTTGGCACTTCTGGATTATCCCCACGCCACGATGCGGGGGATGATAATGCTCTTGAATGACCGCAACTACCGCCAGAAGGTGGTGGAGTACATCGAGGACGACATGGTCAAGCGCTTCTGGGCCATTGAATTCGCCGACTGGTCGGAAAAATTCGATACGGATGCCATAATTCCTCTGGTGAACAAGCTCGGCCAGTTCCTTTCGAATCCGCTGCTTAGGAATGTCTTTGGTCAGAAGGAGAACCGGATTGACCTGGAGAAAATGATGAATGAGAAGAAGATAATCCTCATCAATCTCTCGAAGGGCAAGCTGGGTGAGGAGAACTCCAGCTTTTTCGGTTCGATGTTCGTGACGAAGATAAAACAGGCGGGTATGGCCCGGGCGGCGATGCCGGAAAGCAAGCGGACGGATTTTTATCTTTATATTGACGAGTTCCATAATCTTGTGACCGAGACCTTTGAAAACCTCCTCTCCGAAGCGCGGAAATACGGGCTGTGTCTCACTATGGCGCACCAGTATATGCAGCAGCTCATGCCCCAGGTGCAGGCCGCGGTTTTAGGGAACACGGGCAGTATCGTTGTCTTCCGCGTCGGTGGTGAGGATGCTGAGCGGCTGGAGGCCGAGATGACGCCGGTCTTCAAATCCAAGGATATGATAAACCTCGGTATGCAGGAGTTTTACATCAAGATGACGATTGATGGTGAGACCTATGACCCATTCTCGGCGGAAACGCTCAAGGTGCTGCCGTCGCCGCGCGGCTCATTCCGGGAGCGCATAGTTGATACTTCGCGGAAGAAATACTCGATCTCCGCCGATTCGGCGAAAAAACTCATTGCTGAGGAGGAAGCGGGCATCTTCCGGAGCGCTCAGGAAAAGGCGGCCATTACGGGAAAGTCCGCCGGCGAGGGAGCGAAAAAGGAAGCGGATACCCCGGAGCCGCTTATCTAGTGGAAGGAGTATAATTAACATAGATAACCCATTTAGGGGAAAGGCCGATATAAATTAAAGTTTTATGGTTCTTATTTATTCCACCTGCCGGGATGTGGAGGAGGCGCGTAAGCTTTCCAAGCTGTTCGTGGAAAAGAAAGTTGTCGCGGGCGTTGACATATGGCCAGTTGAATCCTGCTACATATGGGAAGGAGCGCTGAAGTGCGAGAATGAGTATGCTCTTTTTATCAAGACGAACGAGTCCAAGGTTCAGGATGTAGAGGACATTATTCACCAAAATCACAGCTATTCCGTCCCTATTGTGGCGACGGTGGATGTTCGCCGAGTGAACAGAGATTATAAAGAATGGATGTCGGGCGTTGTCGGTTAGGTCTCGGTCAGGTTTGGGGGTTGATTTTTTCTGAGAGTATGGTATAATGCAAACAACATGATTCCGTGGTGGGCCATAGTAATCGGAATTATCGTCATCGTCTTGGTTATTTCAACCATGAGGGGGTGGATTATTGCCCGTCGTTGCCGGAGGATGATAAAGAAAGAAAATACGGAATTGCCCGTAAATCACGATGAAGATACCGAGTCCGGCGATTCCGGTTCCTAGAATAAAAAACCGAAAAGAGCCCCGCTGAGGGCCGTTTTTTATTTGTAAAGCTGAAAATTGGGTTATAATTACCAATATGAGTCCGGAGATAAGGGTTTGCCAAAATTGTAAGAACCAATTCACAATTGAAAGCGAGGATTTTGCTTTTTACGAACGCATTCAGGTCCCGCCGCCGACGTTTTGCCCGGAGTGCCGGGAGCAGAGAAGAATCGCTTTCCGGAACGAGCGGGCACTCTACAAACGGAAGTGCGACCTATGCGGGGAGGTGGTGGTGTCGCGCGTTTCTCCCGATAAAACCTACCCGATGTATTGCAGAATCTGTTGGTGGTCGGATAAATGGAACCCGCTTTCGTTCGGCAGAGATTATGATTTCTCGAGACCGTTCATCGAACAGTTCAAAGAACTTCTATATCAAACGCCTCACATTTCACTCTTGAATACCAACGTCGTTAACAGCGATTGGGTGAATCAGGAAACCGATGATAAGAACTGCTATCTAAATATCGGCGGACATTATAACGAGGACTCGGCTTACAATACCTACTCGCTCTACGGTAAAAATTGCGTGGATAATTTCTGGCTCCTGAACAGCGAACTATGCTACGAGAACATCACCTGCGAACGCTGTTATCAGACGTATTTTTCCCGCGAATGTTTTGACTGCCAGAACGCAGTCCTTTCCTACGATTGCCGGGGGTGCCAATCCGTTTTCGGCTGCGCCGGTTTACGCAACAAGCAATACTATATTTTCAATCAGCCGCACTCCAAAGAGGAATACCAGGAGTTTTTGAAGAATAATCCCATGAGTTCTCTCGGTAATCTCAAGAAATTGGCCGAGCAAGCGGAATCGGTTTGGCTGTCGTCGCCCCACCGGGACGCTTTCATCGTGAAATCGGTGAATTGCACCGGCTACTCCATCAATGAGTCGAAAAATGCGCGCAATTGCTGGTACTCCGAAAAAATGGAGAACTCGAAGAACATCTATATCGGCGGCTGGATGAAAGACAGCCAGGACGAGACTTCCCACGGCGCCTCCGAGATAAGCTACGAGTGCTCCAGCGGAGGAGGAGTATATGATTCCAAATTCCTGGTTTTCTGCATGTCGGGCGATCCTCTGAAGAAATTCCACTCTTCTAACATCGAGTATTGCTATGGAATCGTGAGTAGCCAGAATTGTTTCGGATGTGCGAATATGCGCGACCGGGAGTACTGCATACTGAATAAGAAATATACCAAGGAATCCTTCGACGAGCTCAGGACGAAGATAATCGAACATATGAACTCTATGCCGTACACGGATAAGAAAGGGAGGGTCTACAAATACGGCGAATTTTTCCCGATTGAGATCGCTCCTTATGGTTACAACGAAACCGCCGCAATGGATTACTATCCACTTACGCGCGGAGATGCGCTCGCCAAAGGTTTTCCGTGGTCCGACTATGAAGCGGAGACGAAGCATGAACTTTCCGATTACCAAGTTCCCGACGATATAAAGGACGTTAAGGACGATATCCTGGAAAAAGTTTTGAAATGCGAGGTAAGCGGGAAGCCCTACCGGCTCATTCCAATGGAACTCCAGTTCTATCGCAGGATGGGATTGCCCGTTCCGCGCCATTCGCCGCTTCAGAGGCATAAGGATAGGATGGCAAAACTCCTGCCGAGAAAATTATTTGAACGGGACTGCGAGTGCCAAGGGAGTGAAGCCGCCAAAAACGGATACAAGAACACCGCTACCCATCAGCACGGAACGGGGAAGTGCGGAGCCGGGATCTCCACACCTTACGCTCCAAACCGGCCGGAACTGATATACTGCGAGCAATGCTACCAGGCGGAAATATCATGAACTCCGAAACCCATTCGACAAGGACTTCGAGTGAGCCTCAGCCGAACTCCTCAGGGCAGGCCCGCCAGTGCCAAAACTGTAAGCAGAACTTCATCATTGAGCCGGAGGATTTTAATTTCTACGAAAAAATCCAGGTGCCGCCGCCGACATTTTGTCCCGATTGTCGTCGCCAGCGCCGGATGTTTTTCCGGAATGAGAGAACGCTATATAAGAGGAAATGCAACGCACCGAGCCACAGTGAGGAAATTGTTTCGGTCTTTTCGTCGGATAAGCCGGTTACGGTCTATGATGATCGGTATTGGTGGAGCGATGCTTGGGACCCGCTCGATTTCGGGAAAGATTACGACTTCGACAAACCGTTCTTTGAGCAGTACAAAGAATTGTTGCGGCGCGTGCCCCTCATAAATATGTCAATCACGAACATGGTGAATTGCAGTTATTGCAACGTTTCGGAGGGGGACAAAGACAGCTTCTTCATATCCGCCTCGGAAATGAATGAAAATGTTGCTTACTCGAACCGTGTGGTCGCCTGTAAGGATTCCCAGGATGTTTATATCGCGAACGCCAATGAACTTTGTTATGAATTGGTAAGCTGCAATAAATGTTACCGGACCCTTTTCAGCCGGAATTGCAATGAATGCGTGTATTCGGCTTTTCTCTGGAACTGTTCGAATTGCGACCATTGTTTTTGCTGCACTAATTTGAGGAGCAAGTCCTATTATTTTCTGAATGAACCTTACTCGAAAGAAGAATATGAAAAGAAGATAAAAGAGCTTGATCTCGGCAGTTTTGCAGTAATAAAAAAGCTGAAGGATGAACTGAAAATGCTCATTGAGAGCTCGATTCATCGGTTCGCTTTCATCATAAAATGCGTTGATGTGACTGGCGACAATATCGGTTACGCCAAAAACACCAAGGAATCCTTTGATGTTATCGGTAATCCATCCACCGAAGACTGCAAGTTTCTTAATTGGGCAGGATGGCAGACGAGGAGTGTCTATGATGGAGGGCCGGGAATCGGGCTCGCGGTTGAGAGCTCCTATGAAATTACCGATACGGGCAACCAGGCCACTCGCGTTCTTTTCACGAGCGTTGTTTATGGCTCTTACGATGTCCAGTACAGTATTAATTGCCACGGTTCCAAAAATCTCTTCGGCTGCTATGGCCTGCGGAGCAAAGAATATTGTATTTTAAATAAGCAATATACGAAGGAAGAATACCAAGCGCTCTTGCCGAAAGTTATTGAGCACATGAACTCGATGCCGTTCGTCGATAAGGTTGGTCGAGTGTATAAATACGGCGAATTTTTTCCGGGTGAGGTCTCGCCGTTTGCCTACAATGAGGTTATCTCCCAGGAATATTTTCCTCTTACAAAAGAAGAAGCTATTAAGCAGGGTTACCTATGGAAGGACCCAGATATTAGAGATTACAAAGTTACGCTAAAGCCGGAAGATCTGGCGGATAACATAAAAGACGTTCCCGATTCAATAACGGAAGAGGTTATCGGTTGCGCGCACGCCGGGAATTGTGTAGACCAGTGCTCTACGGCGTTTAAAATTCTGCCCCGCGAACTCGAATTCTACCGGCGGTTGAACTTGCCCCTGCCGCATCTTTGCTATAACTGCCGGCATGGAGAGCGCTTGCGTCAGCGGAATCCCTTGAAGCTCTGGCACCGCAAATGCCAATGTGCGGGAGGAGCGTCCGAGAACGGAATTTATAAGAATACCGTTGCGCACGCTCACCACGGAACCGGCCATTGTCCCAATGAGTTCGAGACGAGCTATTCGCCCGAGAGGCCGGAGATAGTGTACTGCGAACAATGTTATCAAAACGAAGTAATCTAAACATATGAACTCCGAGACGAAAAATTGCCAAAACTGTAAGCAGAACTTCATCATTGAGCCGGAGGATTTTAATTTCTACGAAAAAATGAAGGTGCCGGCGCCGACTTGGTGTCCCCAATGCCGGCTTCAGCGCCGCTTGGCGTTCTTCAATATCTTCAACCTTTACAAGCGTCCCTGCGGGCTTTGCAAAAAGGATTTTATCTCCGTCTTCCATCCCGATTCGCCGTATATAACCTATTGTCCGAAGTGCTGGTGGTCGGATAATTGGGAGCCCTTGGATTATGGCGCGGATTTCGACCCATCTAGGCCGTTTCTCGCACAGTTCCACGAGCTTTGGCTAAGGACGCCGGTTTTGGGCATTTCAATAGATATTCCGGCCATGGAGAGCTCGCCTTATACCAGCCACACCGGCCATCTCAAGAACTGCTACCTGCTCTACCATGCCGATAGCGACGAAGATTGTGCTTACGGGTTCTACGTAAACGACTGCCGGTCGGTTCTCGATTGCGGACCGATAATTTCATGCGAGTTCTGCTACGATTCCATGCATTCCTACCGCAACAATCGGTGCATTGGCATGCGGAGCCAGGTAACCGAATCCATTGACTGCGCTTTTTTGAAGGATTGCATGAATTGCCAGAATTGTTTCGCTTCGGCTAATTTGCGGAACAAAAAGTACCATATCTTCAATAAACCTTATTCCAAAGATGAATATTTTGAAGAGATGAAGAAGTGGAACTTGGGCTCGTACAAAAAATACGAAGAGGCAAAGAAACTCGCTGAGGCGCACTGGAACACTTTTCCGCCCAAGCCGCATATGGAGGAATTCACCGTAAACTGCACCGGTAGGAACGTTTTTCAATCCAAGAATTGCAAGGAGTGTTTCGAGGTAATGGGCGTGGAAGATTCCAAGTTCATGCTTATGATGTACGACCCACCCATCAAGGATTGCTACGACGTTTCGAGCTGGGGGAACAACCAGGCGCGCTGCTACGAGTGCTGCAACGTGGGAGAGTTCACGGCCGACGTGAAGTTCAGTCAGGAGACCGGCATCAATCTTTACAACGCCGAGTACTGCAAGCTCTCGACTGGCGGTAAGTACCATTTCGGCTGCGTGTCTGTTAAGAAAGGGGAGTACTGCATTTTGAACAAGAAATATTCAAAAGAATCCTTCGACGAGCTCAGGACAAGGATAATAAAGCATATGAATGATATGCCGTATGTGGATAAAAAGGGCAGGGTCTACAAATACGGAGAGTTTTTCCCGGTGGAAATATCTCCGTTCGGGTATAACGAAACCATTGCGAATAATTTTTTCCCACTCTCACCGACGGAGATTGAAGAGAGGGGATATCGGCTTTGGGAACCGGAAGCAAGAAGTTACTCCATCACAAAAAAGCCGGAGGAACTTCCGGACCATATTAAGGATGCCAGCGACGATATTCTGAATGATACCATTGCCTGCGCCGAGTGCGGAAAGGGGTACAAGATCACCCGCATGGAGCTGGATTTTCTGCATAACATGAACATGCCGCTCCCGCGCCGGTGCCCGTTCTGCCGAATCAACGAAAAATTCAACCAGTGGGTAAAAAATTTGCGGGTGATTCCCCGCATCTGTGACAAGTGCGGAGCGTCTTTCACAACCGACTACACCAAAGAAGAAGCGCCTTATATTTTATGCAAGGCGTGTTATCTTAAAGAGGTTGTTTAATTTATGAATGCCGAAACTAAAACTTGTCAAAACTGTCATCAGGAATTCTGTATAGAACCGGAGGATTTTAATTTCTACGAGAGAATAAGGGTTCCTGCGCCCACGTGGTGTCCGGAGTGCCGGATGAAGCGCAGAATGACGTTTAGGAGCGAACATTCCCTGTTCAAAAGGAAATGCGACCTGTGCGGAAAGGAGATAATCGCCATGTATCATCCCGAAGCGGAGGTTATTGTCTATTGCTACGACTGTTGGTGGTCGGACAAATGGGATGCCGCTGATTACGGAAGAGAATACGACTTTTCTAAGCCGTTTTTCGAGCAATTCGGGCGGCTGTTAAAAGAGGTTCCGAGAGCGGCGCTCGAGGGATACAAGAATGAAAATTGTCCCTATACCAATTACACTTGGTTCAGCAAGAATATTTATCTTTGTCCCTCGACTCTCTATTCGGAGAACATTTCCTATTCCCACGGGGTTACCCATTGCCAGGACAGCATGGATTGCGTCTATATCTACAATTCGCAGCTTTGCTACGAATCGCTGGACTCCCAGTATTGTTCAAGCTCCAAGTATTTGACCGATTGCCGGGAGTGCATCGATTGCGCGTTCCTCTACGATTGCCGCGGGTGCAATAGCTGTTTCATGAGTTCTAACCTTCGGAACAAGTCGTACGTTTTAAGGAATCAGGAATTATCGAAGGGGGAGTACGAAGAAAAAATGAAGGGATTGCGTTTGAACGATTATTCCGCCATAAAAGAATGCATTGCCGAATACGACAATCTGAAATCACGGGCTATCCATCGTTTCGCGAACCTTTTTCGGGCGAACAACTGCAGCGGGAACAATTTGAGCAATGCCAAAAACACCCATAATTGTTTCACCGGCGAAAATCTGGAAAATGTAAACTATGGTATTCGGATAATTGATGCCAAAGATTCCGCCGACCTCTATGGCGTCGGAGATGGGGCAGAGCTTTTGTATGATGGCGTCAATGTCGGCTACAGGGATTCGCTCATTAGATTTTCTATGAATACCTTCGAAAATATAATCGACGCGACCTACTGCAACGATTGCAGGGTTTCCCGGTACATCTTCGGTTGCGCCGGCTTGAGAAAGAAGCAATATCACATTCTGAACAAGGCGTACTCGAAAGATGAGTATGAGGCGCTGGTTCCAAAGATAATCAAGCATATGAACGATATGCCGTACGTGGACAAAAAAGGCAGGATATATCCGTTTGGTGAGTTTTCTCCATCCGAATTCAGTCCATTTTCTTATAATGAATCAATTGCCCAGGAGTATTATCCGATGGCCGAAAAGGAAGCCGTGGAGCAGGGCTTTCGCTGGAGGGCCTTGAGTACCCGAGAATACAAGATTACGAAGAACCCGAACGACTTGCCCGACGATATCAAAGAAGTAGAGGATTCGATAACCGGAGAAACCATCGGATGTCTTCATGGAGGTTCGTGCGATGAGCCGTGCACGACCGCTTTCAAGATACTTGAATCGGAGCTCCAGTTTTACAGGCGATTGAACCTTCCCTTGCCGCGCTTGTGTCCGAATTGCCGCCATCATCGGCGCATCAAATACAGAAACCCGCTGAATATACGGCTTTGGCGTCGCGCCTGCATGTGTGATAAACCCAACCACGGACATACAGGTAAGTGCCACAATGAATTCGAGACGCCGTATTCTCCCGACCGGCCCGAAACGATTTACTGCGAGCAGTGTTATCAATCAGAAGTTGTCTGATTGACCCTGAGCTATGTCGAAGGGCAATTCCGAGATCGTCTGATTTAATGGTATAATAATTCTGAAAATGGCGAACGAGATTGAAAAGGACGTCGTCTATTTTGCGAGGACCGATTTCCGCAACAGCGAGCGGCTTTTTGGCATTAAGCGGATGGACCGGCGCCAGCATATGTACGTTATCGGTAAAACCGGTACCGGGAAATCCGTTCTTTTGAACAATCTCATCATACAGGATATCGCAAACGGTGAAGGCCTGTGCGTTATCGACCCTCACGGCGAACTGGCCGAGAGCCTTCTCGAAAAGATTCCCAAGGAGCGGATGAATGATGTTATTTACTTTAATCCTGCCGATGCGGATTTCCATATCGGTTTCAATGTTTTGGAGTTGCCCGACCCGAAGTACAAGCACCTAGCCGCCTCTGGCCTGATGAGTATCTTCACGAAGATCTGGTCCGGCGTTTGGTCGGCGAGGATGGAATACATTCTGAACAATGCCATTCTCGCGCTCTTGGATACGCCCGGCTCGACCCTTCTGGGCGTCACGCGGCTACTAGTCGACAAGGAATATCGGCAGAAAATTGTGGGGAATATAAAAGACCCGGTCGTGAAGGCCTTTTGGGTGAACGAATACGAAGAATGGAAGGACCAGTTCCGGAACGAGGCCATCGCGCCTATTCAAAACAAGGTCGGCCAGTTCCTCTCGACCTCGATGGTCCGGAACATCGTCGGCCAGTCCAAGAGTACGATCGATATCTTCGACATAATGAACACGGGAAAGATATTCATCGTGAACGTTTCGAAGGGACGCATCGGCGAAGACAACTCCGCTCTTCTGGGCGCGATGCTCATCACGAAGATCCAGCTCGCCTCAATGGAGCGCGTGCGCGTGCCGGAAGACGAACGGGTTGATTTCTATCTCTATGTTGACGAGTTCCAGAACTTCGCAACGGATTCTTTCGCGAGCATCTTGTCCGAATCCAGGAAATACCGATTGGATCTGATATTAGCCCATCAGTACATTGGTCAGCTTGTAACGGATGTTTCAACGAAAGTGCGGGATGCCGTTTTCGGAAACGTGGGCACAATGGTCTGTTTCCGGGTAGGTGCGGCCGATGCCGAATTTTTGGAAAGCGAATTCGAACCGGAATTCGTGCCGCAGGATTTCGTTAATCTTCCGAACTACACGATTTACCTGAAGCTAATGGTGGATGGCGTGACGAGCCGCCCATTTTCGGCAAAGACGCTCCCGCCCTTCAAGGTCAATTCGTCTTCGGAACTCGTAAAACACATCATTGATAGTTCAAGAAAGCGTTACACGCGGCCGGCTTGGGAAGTGGAGAAAGAAGTTAGGGAGTGGAGTGGAATGACCGGTCCGGGCGGTGGCGGCGGTTCTTCGACGGGTCTCGGTTTCGGGAAATACGAGGTCGTGTGCTCTTCTTGCGGTAAGACGACGACCGTTCCCTTTGAACCCCAGCCAGGACGGCCGGTTTATTGCCAGGATTGCTTGGCCAAGATAAAGGCGGGAGAGCTTCAGCCGGTCACGGTTCGCAGAGATTCTCCGGCGGTGGCCTCGACCCAAACGAATCAATTCTCCGACCTGTCGAAATTGGGTATTGAGTACGAAGTAAAGGCAACACCGGTGCCGAGAGTGGAACGGAAACCGGAAGAAGTAAGAAAAGAGCCCTCAGTGTTTAAAAAAGCCTTCAACGCTTTTAAGCCGCAATCGAATGTCCAACAGCAGCAGCCCCAAGTGAGGACTCAAAGGCCGCCAGCCTTTGAAGAGAAGCCGTTCGTAGAGGAGACGGAGAAACCGGCAATGTCCCTCTCGGAACTCTCGAAACCCCACGAAGAAAAGAAAACAAAGGAACCGAAAGAGGGGATGGATGTGGAAAGTTTGCGGGACGCCCTGAAAGATGCTCTGAACAAGGTGGAGTAGTTGGATAAGAAACCTTTCCTCCGAAAACACGCTATCAAATTCCCCAGCGATGAATTTGCGCTCGCTCTCGGCCTCGCTCTCCTTCGGCACGGCTCAGGAACCATACCCGCCCTGCTTGCGCAGGCAAGTCGGCCTGCGAGACGGTTTTCTTAAGGAAAGGTTTCTTGTCCATCATTTAATAAAAAATGTAATGGAATATTTTCCTTTTTCCCGAAGAAGCCTCTCCTGTAGCGAGGTTGTGGCTTTACGAGTAATGACGAAGGAGCAGGAAAATAGGACTGTTTGAATCCCGAGCCGGGGCGAGGTTAAGTTCCGCATTTTCCGTGGCGAATGAGTCAGAGCGACCAAAAAGCCACCCGAGCGGAGGGTGGCTGATAAGGGAGAAAGGAAAATATCCTAAGTTCTAACTCTTTTCCACGCGTTCTACATATTCTCCGGTAGCCGTATTTATTCTTAGGATATCGCCTTCGTTGATGAAGAGAGGAACGTTCAATTTCGCGCCGGTTTCGAGCGTTACCGATTTCGTGCCGCCTTGGGCGGTGTTGCCCTTGATGGCCGGCGGGGCTTCCGTCACCTTCAGGTCCATTTTTATCGGCAGTTCCATGTTGATTATCTTATCTCCGAATTTATAAGCCATTACCTCCAGGTTCGTCTTCAAAAACTTGGCGGCCGCGCCGATTGTCTCCTCCTTAAGGGGAAAGCGGTTTTTCGGGTTGCCTTTTTCGTTGAACCAATACTCGCCACGGGCTTGGTAGATGAAGACCACCGGCGTCATATCTATTTCGGCCTCCTCGAATTCCTCGTTCTGGTGCGCGGAATAATCTACCACCTTGCCGCTTACGAGGTTCTCTATCTTAAGTTGGGTAACCGGTTTCCTCTGCTGCATGCGGACGAAAGCATAATCCAATACTTTGAAAGGATCGCCGTCCTTGACGAATATCGTGCCGACTTTGAGTTCGTTGTATGATAATCTGGACATACCAATAACGTTCACTATTCTATTGAATTTCCATGAATATTTCAAGATAATTGCGTAGATGGCGAAAGTTGGGGGGAAAAAGGTTTATCCTGAGCGGTTCAACGCGGTTCACCACAAGCAGGGTCGAAGGATTTTTGTGGGAATGAGCGGAGGGGTAGATTCATCGGTTGCCGCCTACCTACTTCAAAAACAAGGTTATGATGTGACCGGCGTTTTCATCCGCTCGTTCAACGTTGACGGGTGTGCCGAACGGGATGCGGAGGATGCCCGGCGGTCGGCGGCGCATCTGGGAATTCCTTTCTACGTTTTTGATTTTGAGGAGGAATATAAAAAGGAAGTGGTGGAGTATATGGTGAATGGCTACCGGAACGGACTCACGCCCAATCCGGATGTGATGTGCAATAAGGAGATAAAGTTCGGGTTGTTCCTAAAGAAAGCGCTGGGGATGGGAGCAGATTATATCGCTACCGGTCATTATGTGCGGCTCGCTCTCCGGCATATTCCTCGCGGAATCGGTCGTCTATTTGCTCCTGCGGCAAACAGCGACCTTGGCTCTCGGCGCGTTCGCTCCACTGGAGGCCAAGCCGAACGCGCCTCCGAGGCATTCCGCTCGAAACATGCCGGAGAGCTCGCTAGTTTTTATTTAATAGAAGCCAAGGATAAGAATAAAGACCAGTCCTATTTTCTCTGGACGCTTATGCAAGAGCAGTTAAAATACTGTCTTTTTCCGGTGGGCGATTATGTAAAACCCGAAGTGCGGGAAATTGCGCGGAAGGCGGGATTGCCCACGGCCGAGAAGAAGGATTCGCAGGGAATTTGCTTTTTGGGCGATGTGGCGCTCGATGATTTTTTGAAGGATTATATAGAGCCGAAAAGGGGGCCGATCGTCGATTTGGATGGTAATAAAATAGGGGAACATGAAGGTATCTTCTTTTACACTATCGGCCAGCGGCACGGCCTGGGCTTGGGCGGCGGTTTACCCCCACACTTAGGTGCTAAGTGTGGGGGCGTGCCCTACTACATCGCCGATAAGCTCTTGAAGACCAATACGCTTGTGGTCGCGCGGGGGAGCGATAACCCGGCGCTTTTCAGGAAAGAGGCGGAGATTGCGAACCTGAACTTCATCGAAGCGATATCCGATACCCCCGCTCAGGGTGTCTCCGGGGCGACGCCCAAGTCTTACCCTTCGCAAGGGCATCGGATATCGCTTAAAGTAATGGCCAGAGTTCGATATCGCCAGCCGCTCATTCCAGCAACGCTTATTGAGGAAGAAAGTGGGAAATATAAATTGGTTTTTGAGAGACCCGTGAAATTCGTGGCCCCGGGCCAGTCCGCGGTCTTTTACGAATCGGGATTTCTCGCCGGCCTTCGCGGCCGTCGGATGCTGGGGGGTGGTATAATTTTGTAGTGGAGCCGTATAACATTTTCTTTTTCAGTTCCTTGTTTTTCCTTGCCGGAGTGGGGCTGGAAGGCCTAAAATTGAACTTTTGGATATTGGTTTTGACGGCCATCTGCGCGGCTGTTTTTATTTTCCTGTGGTTCTGGAAAAAGAATCGGCGGTTTCTCTGGGTCGCCGTGCTTTCGCTTTTCGTACTCGTCGGAGCTGTTTATTCTTCCGCGCGGAGCGAAAGTTTTGCGCGGAAGTTCGCGCTGACCGGCGAGGTTACGAATTTTCAGGGATTGGTGGTGAATAATCCCGCCCCGCGGGGAAATTATCAGAACCTGACTATTGAAACAAAGCTCGGAGGGAATAAAGTGGAAATTCTGGTCAAGGTGGTGCGCTATCCCGAATTCCATTACGGCGATTTGGTGCTCATAAACGGCGCGGTAAAGAAACCGGAACCGGAGTCATACGCGCAATATCTGGCGAAAGAGGGAATGAGCGCCGTGATCTCCTATCCGAAAGTGGAATTGGTTGCGACGGGCAAGGGCTCTCCAATCAAAGCATTTCTTTTTGATTTCAAAAATTCCGTGGTGGATAGTTTCGGGAAGGTCCTGCCGTCCGAGGAATCCGCTTTTCTTTCCGGGTTGGTTCTGGGGGAACGGAGTGATTTTTCGAAGGAATTCAAAGTAGCGATGCAGACGAGCGGGACGACGCATCTGGTTGCGCTCTCCGGTTACAACGTTACGATAATCGTCACTTACGCGATGCTCTTGTTTGCGATGTTCTTCAGGAGAAAGATTTCGCTTACTCTAACCTTTCTATTCCTCTTGGGATTCGTTTTAATGACCGGCGCCGAGGCCTCCGTGGTGCGGGCGGCGATAATGGGCGCGCTTGTCGTTGTCGCGAATGAAAGCGGGCGAATTTTCAACGTGCGGAATGCGGTAATGCTCGCTGGTCTCGCGATGGTGCTCGTAAATCCTAAGGTGCTGGTCTTCGATGCCGGTTTTGAGCTCTCGTTTCTGGCGCTTCTGGGAATCATTTATCTGAAGCCGGCGCTCCAAAAGACCTTTCATATGAAAGAAGAACCGGGTATTTTGTCTTGGCGTAAGAATTTACTCACGACCGGGGCGGCCCAGCTGATGGTCGTGCCGATTTTGATTCAGAGTTTCGGGAATTTTTCACCGATCTCTCTCTTATCCAATGTGCTGATTTTGGAGCTCATTCCTTTCACAATGGCATTGGGTTTCGGCGTCGCGCTCGTTTCCGGCGTTTCTTACCATCTCACGCTCATTGCGGGCTGGTTTGTCTGGCCGTTCTTAAAACTTGAGACCTGGCTCATTAAATTCTTCGGCGGTTTTAGTCTGTCCTTTTCGAATTTATCGTTAAGCTGGTTTTTGATATTGGCTTATTATGCCGCTCTTGTCTTTTTCATCGTCTATATCGGGAGGAAGGAAAGAAAAGCGTATGCCCGGTAGTGAAAACTCGATCGATTTTTCCGTGAAAATTAAACGAATATAATTTATATATCCTAGGCAGATCAAATAAATTTAAACCCGTGATTTAAAAAATGGTCGGAAAACTACTAATTTTCTAATCGAGTTTCTACTAACCGGGTATGCTGCATGACCATATCCAAAACTTGATAGAGAATAATTTCAAAAAAGCGGTTTTTTGGCTGGCGCTATTTTTCGTTCTGGATATTATCGTATTTTGGCAGATCGCCGGCAGTACTGCGTTAAAAGACAAACTCTCGCTCTATTTTTTGCCGGTGGGGCAGGGAGATAGCGAGCTCGTGGTTTTGCCGGGCGGGGTAAAGATGCTCTTGGACGGCGGCCCGCCGGATTCGCTGGTTCTTAAGGATTTGGATAAAGTTCTTTCTCCTCAAGACCGCTACATAGATATCGTGGTTTCCACTCATCCCCAGCAGGACCACTTCGGCGGTTTGATAGAGATTTTGAAGCGCTATAAAGTCGGCGCGTTCATTTGGAACGGGGAGATTGGTACCAATCCAGCGATGAAGGACCTCTTGGCGGTTGTGGAGGAGAATAATGTGCCCATGGTTACGCTTGCGGCAGGAGACAGGATTATCTACGGCGGGAGTGAGGCGGATATCTTGTCGCCGGTTCCGGGAGGGAAAGTCGATATAAACGAGGATGCGCTCGTACTCGCGCTCGAAAGCGAGGGAACGAGAACGCTTTTTACGAGCGATGTCGGAGCGAAGACCGAGGCCGAGATTTTGAGTTCTTATGCCGGGCCGATAGATATTTTGAAGGTTGGCCATCACGGTTCCAAATTTTCGTCCTCGGCGAATTTCTTGAACGCTTTGAAACCGAAGATTGCCGTGATAGAAGTGGGGAAAAACAGCTACGGCCATCCGACGCCGGAGGTTTTGAACCGGCTCGCGAATATAGGCGCGCAAATCTTCCGGACCGACCGGGATGGTCTCATAAAATTCGAGCCGTCGGGTGAAACGCTCAAAATATTCAAAATTTTGTAACCCCCGACACCAAATGAAGATTAGTGTTCTGGACGGAGCGCTCGCTTTGGTTTTAACGCCGGGGTATTTATGTAAATGAGTTGCTTGATTTGTTTCCATTATTAGCGAACACACCAGCTTCGCAATCTTCATTTGGTGTGGGGGTTGTGTAGAGGTAAAATTTGTAGCCCTTCTATTTTTTTGGTAGGATAATGAAGTCATTATGCGAACATTAGCGGCGGAAATCGCTGGAAAAGAGGGGAAAGAGGTGGAACTCATCGGCTGGGTGGACGTTCGGCGCGACCACGGGAAGCTTATCTTCATTGACCTTCGCGACCGGAGCGGTGTGGCCCAGGTGGTTTTCAATCCCAAAAACGAAGAGCTCCGCCTTCTCGCCGAGAAGTTGCGCCCGGAGTGGGTGGTAAAAGTAAAAGGTACGGTGGGAAAGCGTCCGGCCAAGATGGAGAACCCGAAGATTCCGAGCGGCCAGCACGAAGTGCCGGCGGAGAGTTTGGAAATTCTGGCCGAGGCCAAAACCCCGCCGTTCGATTTGGGTGGGGATGGCCGCGAGATTAACGAAGAGATACGGATGAAGTACCGCTACTTGGATCTGCGCCGGCCGAGAATGAAGCAGAATCTCGTAATGCGCGCCAAGATCAACGAGTTCATCCGGGAATTCTTGTCCAAACGCGAATTCGTTGAAGTGGAAACGCCCTACATCAGCAAGTCCACGCCCGAAGGAGCACGGGACTATCTCGTACCGTCGCGCGTTTACCCCGGGAAATTCTATGCTCTGCCGCAATCACCCCAGCAATACAAGCAGCTCCTGATGGTGGCGGGCTTGGAACAATATTTCCAAATCGTAAGATGTTTTCGCGACGAGGATACCCGGGGCGACCGCCAGCCGGAATTCACCCAGCTGGATATTGAGAAAAGTTTCACGAATCAAGAAGAGGTTCTTAATCTCACAGAGGAGCTTTTCACGAACCTGGTCAAGAAACTGTATCCCGGAAAGAAAATTCAAAAAACGCCGTTTCCGCGCATGTCCTACAAAGAGGTAATTGATAAGTATGGTTCGGACAAACCCGATTTGCGTAAGGACAAAAATGACCCCAATGAATTGGCGTTCCTCTTCATGGTGGATTTTCCGGCCTTTGAATGGAAAGAGAACGACCCTTCGACGAGCTCAGGGCAAGGAAAGGGCCGCTGGGATGCGGTTCATCATCCCTTTACCCAGCCGAGAGTGAAAGATACGGAAGATTTCAAAGAACGGTTCAAAAAAGACCCGGGAGCCATTCTTGCCGACCAGTATGACTTGGTATTGAACGGCTATGAAATTGCGGGCGGCTCCATTCGTATCCATGATTCGGCCCTACTTCAGGAGGTTTTTGAAGCGATGGGTAACAAATATGAGGAAGTGATTGCGAAGTTCGGCCATATGCTGGAAGCATTCTCATACGGCGTGCCGCCGCACGGCGGGATTGCGGCCGGTCTTGACCGTTTCATCGCCATTCTTCAAAATGAGCCGAACATCCGCGAAGTCATTGCGTTTCCGAAGACCGGTGACGGCCGCGACTTGATGATGGATGGCCCGTCGGAGGTCTCGAAAGAGCAGTTGAAAGAGTTGCATATAAAAGTAGAAAAAGAAAAATAAGATGAAAAAAGAAAGAACATTGGTGGTTATCAAACCCGATGGAATTCAGCGGAGCCTGATAGGGGAGATTATCAAGAGATATGAACGGAGCGGTTTGAAGCTGGTTGGAGCCAAAATGCTGGTGCCAACCGAAGATTTTATCCGGAAACATTATACTCTGGACCCGGAATGGTTCATGAAAACCGGCACGAAGACTATTGAGTCGTATAAAAAGAAAGGTAAAAAGCCGCCGTCCGAGGACCCGCTTAAGATTACCGAAATTGTTCTGAACAACCTGATTAAATTTATGACAGCTAGCCCGTTAATTGCCATGGTTTGGCAGGGCGTGCATGCTGTAGGCATCGTGAAAAAGATTACGGGTGGTACGGAACCGCTTACTTCCGATATGGGCACTATCCGCGGTGATTTTACCATTGATTCCTATGAACTTTCCGATTTTGACAATCGGGCGGTAAGGAATTTAGTTCATTGTTCCGGAACCAAGGGAGATGCCGAGAAGGAGATTGCACTTTGGTTCAAGCCGGAAGAGATTTTCAATTATAGGTTAATAAACGAGGGGATCATCTACGACGTAAATCTTGACGGAATTTTGGAATAGTTCGACGAGCTCACTATAAATAACCATGGAAAACAAAAAAGACCCGCGTCTTCACATAGTCACCGTTACCGGTATCATTGAGAGAGATGGCAAGTACCTGGTATTAAAGAGGTCCGGGCGCGAAGTTGCTCATCCTGGAGAATGGACGGTTCCTGGCGGCAAATTGGTGCGACATGAGTATGAAAATACTCCCATTACTCACGGTACCAATGGTTGGTATGAAATCGTCGCTAAAATCCTGGAAAAAGAGATAAAGGAAGAGGCGGGTTTGGAAGTAAAAGACGTCCGGTATCTGACGGACTTAACTTTCATCCGTCCGGATGATATTCCGGTTCTAGTTCTTTCCTACTGGTGTCGCTACAAGAGTGGAGAGGTGGTATTGGGTAAGGATATGACAGATTCGGCTTGGATTACGCCCGAAGAGGGCAAAAATTATAAAATAATTCCCGGCATTTTGGAAGAAATTGAAGTAGTGGACCGCTTGGTTAAAGGCAAATCATAAGATTCCAGTTACTCTTCATTTTTTTCTCTTTCTGTCAACCCCCACACCAACACGTGTTGGTGTGGGGGTCAATCTTTTATGCACAGGACCTGATTTGTGCCCGCCGAGGCGGGCGTATAATTAATAGTGATCCTGCTCGTTAGATTCCGGATCAAATAATCCTTACCAGGGGTGTCAAAATGTTCCGACTCGACAGAGAATTAATTTTTTCTTAAGTTTCGGAACTAGACAATACCCACTTTGGCCAATGCCGGGATTAATCTAGGAGCGGGATTTGCGTTTTTATAAGGTCTTGCTATCATTCTAATGATTCATCCCCACACCTAACGAGAATGAAGAGATGGTTAGAATAAATGCGAAATTATGAATAATCAAAAAGGGTCAGTCAAAAATCACGATAAACGAGAAATCTCTGTCGGGGAATCTTCGTTAGGTGGGGGGATAAAATTTTCTTTGATGTTGGTAATTTTGGTGAGCTTCTTGGCTATCAGCGTTTTTGGGTTCGTTGGCTTGAGCGAAATGCACAAGCAGATGGGAGATAATTGTCTCGGGAGCATGTCGCAGGGCGTCACTTGCCCGGTTAAGGACGGAGTTTTCGCTTTCGCCCTCTTCCATCTAAGAGCGCTTCAGGGACTTAGCCAATCCAGTTTTCTGAACATATCGCCGATATTTTTGCTCGCGGTCCTAATACTCGCATTTGCCATCGCTCTTGCCGTTTCCGCGAATTCACCGAGGATTTTCTCGAGCCAAAGCTATTTCAAGAAAAACTACGAAGACAAGGTTCGCGATGTCGGGCCCAAAGAACTCTTTTGGCTCGCGCGTTTGGAAAATTCTCCTGCTCTCGTAAAAGGCGCCTAACCGCCGATTGCTGTCGGGCAATTCCGGTTTTGCGCCTCGATCCCTAACCAAGGGATTTTTTGTTGCATTAACGAAATAATAATGAATAAAAACATAATCATTTGGCTCGCGGTCGGAATTTTGGCGGTTGTCGGAGTAATCGCCATTTCCTATCCGGGCCGGAACAGCGGAAAAAAAGAACAAGCAGCGGTTTTGGGATTGATAACCGATTTAGTCGCTCCCGAGACCAATTACGATTTCGGCACCATCTCGATGGCGGCCGGGGAGGTGACGCATGATTTTGAGATTCGAAACGATTCTTCATCGACGCTCAAGTTGAATAAGCTTTATACTTCCTGTATGTGCACGGGCGCCTATTTCGTGAGCGGAACCGATGATATCGGTCCTTTCGGCATGCCCGGCATGGGATTTGTGCCATCGCTCGATAAGGAGCTGAAACCGGGGGAAAGCGCCCGGATAAAGGTGGTTTTTGACCCGGCAGCGCACGGTCCGGCAGGCGTGGGTTTGGCCGACAGGGTTGTTTATCTGGAGTTCCCGAGTGGCGTTAAACAGTTCGGCATAAAGGCAATGGTTACCCCATAATATGAAGAAAAGTTTCATTTGGATAGTGTTGGCGATAATCGTGTTTGGGGCGTTGATAGCCGCTTTCAGATTCTCCTCAGGCGGTACGTCGCTCCTATGGCAATGGAGCGGGGGTGGTAAGTTTCTGATGCCGCTCGTGCTCGTGTCGGCGGCGATAGATAGCATCAATCCCTGCGCTTTCTCCGTTCTTTTGCTCACGATTGCCTTCCTCTTCAGTTTGGGAAAAATACGTTCGGGGATATTGAAGCTCGGCGGGGTTTATATTCTCGGGATTTTCGTGGCTTACCTGCTGATTGGATTGGGTATCCTTCAGGCGCTTCATCTCTTCAACACGCCGCATTTCATGTCCAAGGTTGGCGCGTTGCTCCTAGTTGTCCTGGGCTTTATCGGGATAATCGGCGAGTTCTTTCCGAATTTTCCGATAAAGCTGAAGATTCCCGCAGCCAGTCACGCAATGATAGCGAGATTGATGGAAAGGGCGTCCTTGCCGGCCGCATTCATCCTGGGCGCGCTTGTCGGCTTGTGCGAGTTTCCTTGTACCGGCGGGCCGTATCTCTTGATCCTCGGGTTGCTCCATGACCACTCCACTTATTGGGGTGGACTTGGATATCTCACCGTATACAATCTCGTATTCATCCTGCCGCTCATATTGCTCCTGCTTCTCGCGAGCGACCGGTTGCTCTTGGACAAAGTCCAGGATTGGCGCAAGAATAATGTAAGGAAGTTCCATTTATGGGGCGGGCTGGTGGTGATCATTTTGGGCGTATTGATACTTTTGTTCTAAATCCATGGATAAAGAAATAAACTTCGGAGAGTTAATGAAAAAGATGACAGAGCTCAAAAAAAGCGGCAATTTCGACTTGTCGCTGGACGAGGATTTGAGCATTGCGGTGATGAATTTGGTGAGTTTGGAGGAGCACTTCTTCTTCACGGCCGAAAAGACGAAGAAGAATGAATATCTTGACTGGCTCCGCGAAACGCGGGAGATGCGGAAGCGGTTGTTGGAGAAACTGATAGACAAGCACGAGGGAGAAACCTGGTGTGTCTCGAAGCATCTGCTCGCGGCCTCGATGCGCCTAATGGAAGTGGGGACGAAGCTCGAGGGCGCGGGAAAGCGGGGAGAGGCCAAGAAAATGTTTGACGATGCATATAAACTCTACACCCTGTTCTGGAGTTTGCGATTGAAGTTGGTTAATACCGAGGGATTGAAGAAGATAGGGGACGATGAGCTGAACATTCACGATGAAAAGGGGAACGGCAATAAGCCGTGGAAGTTCGAAGACATAGTCAGCAAACTAGTCGATTGCTGCAAAGAGTAAAACATAAACATGGGTGCAAAAAATACATTGATATTAGTAGGGGTCTTTATTTTGATCGTGATAGCCGTAATTTTGATAGCGGTTTTTGCGGGTGGTTCCGCCAGACCCAATCCGGCTTTGGATACTTTTGCGAAGTGCCTGGCTTCAAAGAATGCCGTAATGTACGGTACTTACTGGTGCCCGCATTGCCAGAATCAGAAAAAGGAGTTCGGCGATTCTTTCCAATACGTGCCCTACGTTGAGTGCACGCAGGACGTGGCCAAGTGCACAGCGACCGGGATTGAAGGTTTTCCGACTTGGGTTTTCTCGGACGGAAAGAGATTGGTGGGGGAGCAGAGTTTCTCCGCACTTTCCCAGGCAAGCGGGTGCCCGCTCGTCACGACGCCTTAAAAATAAAATAATTGAAACATGAAAAACAGATCTTTTAACGGGAACGTTTCCGTTCCTTTGAGTATTTTCTTTTCCCTAATTATTGTAGTCGTCGCTCTCATTTACAGAGTTGGAGTGAAAGTTCAACCTCCGGTTGGCATAGGACAACCTGATGCCGCAAAAGAAATTGCGTACGATGCCGGTGGAGTTGTTTTGCCGGTTAAGTGGGGAGATATGGGAATACGCCTTACGAAAACCGGCGTTATCGACCGGCAAAAGTTCTTGGCGATCTACGCTGACCGGGGCGGTCTTTCGGATGAAGAAATGAAGCTCCTTAATGGAGCCGAAAACGGGAATCTCAGGATAACGAAAGAAAATTCGGGGATAATCCTCAATCTCCTCTGGGCGCTGGGACTGGGAGACAAGAATACCGTTTTGGAGAACGGGCCGATGACTGACCCGCGTTACGGCGGGGCGGCTAATTTTGCTTCAACCGGCGGCTGGACGCTCACGGTAGGCAGCCCAATGGAGCATTACTCGATGCATAATTTCGTGAATCTGACCCCGGACGAGCAAAATCTTGTAGAAAAGGTGACCAAGAACATCTATCGCCCCTGTTGCAATAATTCAACCTATTTCCCGGATTGCAATCATGGGATAGCGATGCTGGGACTAATGAAGCTTGCGGCAAGCCAAGGGGCAGACGAAGCAACGCTGTATAACATCGCGCTTACGGTAAATTCATTTTGGTTTCCCGATACGTACCAAAATATCGGCAGATTTTTGAGCCAGAAGGGAATTAACCCGGCGAGCGTACCGGCTAAAGATGTCCTCTCGGCGCAATATTCGAGCGGCTCGGGATATCAGGCGATTGTCGCAGCGTTGAAGCCGGAACAGAATAAAGGAGCATCGTGCGGAGTTTAATCGATATGAATCCCGTTAGAGGCAACCAAATCATGAAAATTATGAATAATATGAATTACAAACAAGTCGGAATAATAAAATCAACCAAGGCATCACGGATGCGCTTTTTAAGCGCATCCCGCCTCTAACGGGATGAATCACGAAGAACAAAAGACGTATATCTGCCCAATGCATCCCGAAGTCAGGAGCAATAAGCCCGACCATTGCCCGGAGTGCGGAATGAATCTGGTGTTGGATAAAAGAAATAGAAAGAATCTTAACCCCGTTAGAAATAGCCCGCCCATGGGCCATTTTGGCGCGCACGGCGCGGGCGAGATTTCTAACGGGGTAAATAGACACGCCGGACACAAGACGACCAGTTTTCTGAAAAAATTCTGGCTCAGCTTGGTTCTCACGATTCCGATACTTATATATTCAGATCTCCCGCAGGCGCTTTTCGGCTGGCAATCGCCGCCTTTTGAAGGTTCCAAATATCTTTCTTTGATATTCGGCTCCATTATTTTTTTCTACGGGGGCTGGGTATTTTTGGCCGGCGCATGGTATGAGCTTCGCGCGCGTTTGCCGGGGATGATGACGCTCATCGCCATCGCGATTTCGGCGGCCTTTCTCTTCAGCGTCGGCTCGGTTATCTCCGGGAGCGAGCACACTTTATTTTGGGAGCTTGCGACCCTGATAACGATAATGCTCTTGGGCCATTATCTTGAGATGAAGTCGGTCCAGAGCGCCCAGGGGGCATTAAAAGAATTGTCGAAACTTTTGCCGGATACGGCGGAAGTTCTGCGCGGCGGAAAAAGTGAAACCATACCCTTAACCGATTTGAGAGTCGGGGATGTGATTTTTGTGCGGCCGGGTGGGAGAATCCCGGCGGACGGAAAGGTGACGGAAGGGGAGTCGGAAACGAACGAATCCGCCATAACCGGCGAGTCAAAACCGGTTTTGAAGAGCGAGGGGAGCGAGGTTATTGCCGGCACCCTGAATACCGACGGTTCGCTCAAAATCCAGGTTACCAAAATAGGCGAGCACACTTTTCTGGCCGGCGTAATGAAGCTCGTTCAGGAAGCCCAGTCGTCCAAGTCGCGCCTCCAGGTTCTCTCGGACCGGGCGGCTTTTTATCTGACGATTATAGCCGTGACCATTGGAGCCATAACTTTTGTTGTGTGGTTATCGAGCGGAGACGGCCTGTCTTTCGCTGTGGAAAGGTTGGTAGCGGTTCTGGTAATCGCTTGTCCGCACGCCTTGGGTCTTGCGGTGCCGCTTACCGCATCGATATCAACTACGCTCGCGGCCAGGAACGGCTTTTTGGTGAAACAACGAATAGCGTTGGAATCGGCCCGGAATATAGACGTGGTACTTTTCGACAAGACGGGAACGCTTACGACCGGCGAATACGGTGTAGAAAAAGTCATCGCCGCCCCGGATAGGAAAGAAAGCGACGTAATTCAACTAGCCGCCTCGGTGGATGCCCGTTCCGAGCATTTCATCTCGCAGGCGATAGTGAAATATGCGAAGGCCGAAAATATTCCGCTTTTGCCGGTTACGGATTTCAAAAGAATCGCGGGACGGGGCGTGAAAGGAAATGTGAATGGGAAAGAGGTCTTTGCCGGCGGTGAAGCTATTTTGGAAGAAGCGAAAGCCGTAGTGGGGGTTGAATTAAAAAAGAGCGTTGCATCGTTTTCCGAACAAGGGAAAACGATCATCTACGTGATTTTCGGCGGGGAAATTGCCGGAGCCATCGCCTTGGGAGATATTATCCGCGACGAGTCGCGCGGAGCAATCGCCAAATTGAAGGCAATGGGCATAAAAACGGCGATGATTACTGGTGATTCGGAAGAAGTCGCAAAATGGGTGGCGGGCGAGCTGGGGATAGACGAGTATTTCTCCAGGGTCTTGCCCGGAGAAAAATCGGAAAAAGTTAAACTGCTCCAGTCCAAGGGTCTGAAAGTTGCGATGGTGGGCGACGGCATCAACGACGCGCCGGCTTTGACCCAGGCGGATCTGGGAATCGCCATCGGCGCAGGTACGAATGTGGCCGTTGAATCGGCCGGAATCATATTGGTTAAGAACGACCCGGGGGATATTCCGAAAATCGTAAAACTTTCCCGATTGACCTACCGGAAGATGATTCAGAATTTGTGGTGGGCGGCGGGATACAACGTTGTCGCGATGCCGCTTGCGGCGGGCGTCCTCGTATCTTACGGAATTTTGCTCCAGCCGGCCGTATCGGCGGTTCTTATGTCCTTGAGCACCGTCATTGTTTCGGTGAACGCCATTTTTCTGAAACGCAGGGTTCTTTAGGAGATAAAACTTTCCCTCCGAAAACACGCATTAACCCGCCCCAGCCGGCGGGTTCTACTTGCTCTCGGCCTCGCTCTCTCGCTTATGCTCAAACCCTGCCCACCCTGCTTGCGCAGGCAAGTCGGCCTGCGAGACAGTTTTCTTTAGGGAAAGTTTTATCTTTAGTGTTAGAATATATAAATAATGAAGATTCGGAATTTTGAGAAACTGGCCGTTACGAATCTGAGAAAAGCCGCTTTGGAGATCGCCGAGGCGGGGCTTCTAGCAATCGATACGGAAAAAGCCGTGAAGAGCGGTGTGGTTTTGAATGGAGAAGTTCTTAGGGTTAAAAACAAGGAATTCGATCTTGCCGGATTCGAGCGAGTGTTCGTCGTAGGCGTCGGCAAGTGCGCGCTCGAAGCCGGCCGGGCGTTGGAAGAGATTTTGGGCGACAAATTGATGAACGGCATTGTTCTGGATGTCCATTCGGGGAATTTGAAGAAGATAAGAACGTTCGTCGGAACGCACCCGTTCCCCACGACCGAAAACGTGAATGCGACGGCGGAAATAATCCAACTTCTATCATCTTTGACGGGGAAGGATTTTGTTATCTTCGTTATATCGGGTGGCGGCTCAACTCTTCTCTGCCAGCCGAAGAATCTGATCTGCCAGGATGAGAAAGATATTCTTAGTTGTCTTTTTAAAGCCGGCGCGAGTATCGAAGAAATTAATACCATCCGTAAGCACTTGTCGCTTGCGCGCGGAGGATATCTCGCGTCCTACGCTCATCTGGCGAGTTCCGTCGCGCTCATATTTTCGGATGTGCCGGGCGGAGCGATGGAGTTCGTTGCCTCGGGACCGACCGTAAAAGACACAACGATGGTGGATGACGCGCGCCGCGTTTTGGAGAAATATGCGGTGGAGGAGGTCACGGGTTTGAAGATTGAGCCGCTCGAAACGCCGAAAGAGGACGAAAATTTTGAGAAAATCGTGAATATTCTCTTCTTGGATAATATGACGGCGCTTGAAGCAATGTCCGCTAAGGCCAAGGGATTGGGATTCGCTCCTAAAATTCGCACGAACGTTCTGGACGGCGAGGCCAGGGAAACGGGCGAGAAGGTCGCGCTTGATATAGGAAAAGCCGAACCGAAATCGATCATTCTCTACGGCGGGGAGACGACCGTTACGATAAAAGGGAGCGGCAAGGGAGGCCGGAATCTGGAAGTCGTCTTGGGGGCTTTGGAAAAGATTGGAGAGAACCAGGTTATATTATCATTTGATTCGGATGGCCACGATAACAACGATTTTGCGGGCGCGCTCTGTGATAAAATAACGAGTGAGAAGGCCGCGAAACTGGGCCTGAAACCGGGAGAATCCCTGGAGGATAACGATTCATACGCGTTTTTCGAAAAAGTAGGGGATTATATCATGACCGGAGACACCGGTTCCAACGTTTCGGACTTGATTATCGCAATCAAAAACTAAATGGCACCTGAAACCAAAACACTTCAATGAATTCAGTGTCTTCGAATTGTCAGAATTGTAAGCAAAATTTCGTCATTGAATCTGACGATTTTGCTTTTTACGAAAAAATGAAGGTTCCACCGCCGACTTTCTGCCCGGAATGCCGTTTGCAAAGACGACTAAGCTTCAGGAACGAACGCAATCTCCATAAAAGGAAGTGCGACGCGCCGGGGCACGATGAGATGCTCATCTCGATGTACTCGCCGGAATCCCCGGTACTGATCTACGACCACAAGTATTGGTGGAGCGATAACTGGGACCCGATGAATTTCGGCTCGGCCTACGAGCCGTCCCGGCCATTTCTGGAACAGTGGAAAGAGCTTTTGTACAAGGTGCCCACGCCGGCGCTTATCAACATCGACGGCGTCGAGAGCGACTACTGTAATTTCACGTACCAGTCCAAGAACTGTTATCTGAACTTCGCGAGCGACATGAATGAGGATACGTCTTACCTCTACCATTCCATCCATAACAAGAACTGCTGCGACATGCTCGGTTCGAGCAAGAACGAGGGGTGTTATGAGCTGGCTGACTGCGAGGGTTGTTACAATAGCGATAATCTCGTCCTTTCGGAAGCGTGCATCGATTCCAAATATTGCTACGATTGCCGGAACTGCCAGAATTGCCTTGGTTGCGTCGGCTTGCGGAGCGGCAAGTTCTCCATCCTCAACAAGAAATTTTCGGAAGAGGAGTACAAAAAAGAACTGGCCACCTTGAATCTCGGAACGAGGGCGGGGCGCGACGAATTTCGGAAGAAATTCCTGGATTTATGCCTTAAATATCCCAAGAAGTTCTCGAACTCGCGTCATGTCGTCAATTCAACGGGGGATTATCTCAAGGAAGTGAAAAACAGCAAAGATTGCTTCGATATCGAGGGTCCGCTCGAGGATTCGCGCTTCGTCATCTACGGTGTTACTGAAATGAGAGGCCTTTATGACGGCTACGCCGTGGGAGTGAATATAGAGAACAGCTGCGACATTATGGACGCCGGAAGCAATATGCACGATGCGGCGTTTTCCGGAAACGTCTGGGACAGCTACTCCATCCGTTACTGCTATTTCTTGAGGAATTGTTCCAATTGTTTCGGTTGCGTTGGTTTGAGGAACAAGTCCTATTGCATTCTGAACAAGCAATATACGAAGGAAGAATATGAAATGCTGACACCGGAGATAATCAAAGGTATGAACGAAGTGCCTTATACGGATAAGGGGGGCAGGATATACAAATACGGTGAGTTTTTCCCAATGGAGTTTTCGCCCTTCGCTTACAACGAAGCCGCAATTCAGGGACATTTTCCCCTGACCAAGCAGGAGGCCGAAGCGCGCGGCTACACATGGAGAGATCGCGAGGAGAGGGACTATAAGATAACGGTTAAAACGGGGGATATTCCCGATGATATAGATAAAGTTTCCGATTCCGTGATGAACGATGTTTTGGCCTGCGCCCATTCCGGAAATTGCAATGACCAATGCACGATTGCCTTCAAGATAACCGCTCAGGAGCTTCAATTGTATAAGAAGATCAGCGCGCCGCTTCCCTTGCTCTGTCCCAATTGCCGCCATTACGAAAGGTTGAAGCAGAGAAATCCCCTGAAATTGTGGCACCGGAGGTGCCAGTGTGCCGGAATCAAGTCCGAGGACAGTGTTTATCAGAACGTTGCAAAACACCAGCACGGAGAGGGGTATTGTCCGAATGAGTTTGAAACAAGTTACAGCCCGGAGCGCAAGGAAATCGTGTATTGCGAATCCTGTTATAATTCAGAAGTAGTATGAGCTCTGAGACCATAAATACTTCGACAGGCTCAGAGCAGGCCAAAATTTGCCAAAACTGCGAACAATCTTTCACAATTGAGCCCGACGATTTTGGGTTCTACGAGAAGTTCCAGGTACCTCCACCCACTTTTTGCCCGCAATGCCGGTTCCAGCGCCGGCTATCTTTTTGTAACGAACGGCATCTGTACAAGAACAATTGCGGATTATGCGGGAAGAGCATGATCGCCATGTATCCTCCGGGCACGAAATTCCCGGTTTACTGCCTGTCCTGTTATCGGAGCGACAATTGGGACCCGCTTTCTTACGGTCGGGAATACAATTTCGACCAGCCGTTTTTTGAGCAATTCAAAGAACTGAAATCGCACGTGCCGCGGGCCTCGCTCGTGCGGCAGGGGGACATTGCCGGTAGCGAATACTGCAACCGGGCGAGCTACAACAAGGATTGCTATCTGATAATCAGGGCGAACTATAACGAGAACTCGCTCTATTCCTATAACCTATGGGAATCCCGGGACAGCGCCGATTGTTTCAACGTGCACAAATCCGAGCTGGCCTATAATTGCATTGATTCCATCGATTGCTACCACGTTCAATATTGCCAGGAGTGCAGATTATGCCGTGATTCCGCCCTTCTCTTCGATTGCCGAAACTGCACGAGCTGCGTCGGGTGCGTTGGACTGCGGAATAAGCAATATTACATCCTGAACCGCCCATATACGAAAGAGGAATACGAAAACGAACTGCGCGGGCTGAATTTGGATACCGTAGCGGGACTCTCGGCTTTTGAGGCCCGGTTCAGGGAGATTTTGGACAAATCGATTCGCGAATCCGAAATCGAGACGAACTGCGTCCGTTCTTCGGGAAATTGGCTCACCGACTGCAAAGATGTTCTGGATTCATACCAGTGCCGGGAAGTTGAGAATGGAAAATATCTGCTCTCCGTCATCGGCGCGAAGGATTGCATGGATTACTCTTACTGGGGCAGGGAAACGGAACTCATCTATGAAGCGTCGAATTGCGGTTACAACGTATCGAGGGTCCGTTTCTCGAACGAATCGTGGGATGCCTGCCATGACCTGACTTATTGCGACAATTGCTATTCGTCGGGAAATCTATTCGGTTCCGTCGGTTTAAGAAAGAAAGATTATTGTATCCTGAATCGCCAGTACACGAAGGAGGAGTACGAAAAAATACTGCCCCGAATAATCGAGCACATGAAATCAATGCCGTACACTGACAAGAGGGGAAGAATTTATAGGTTCGGGGAATTTTTCCCGACCGAACTCTCGGCTTCCCCGTACAACATGACGGCGGCTTACGAGAATTTTCCGCTGAATAAAGAGGAAATATTGAAAGAGGGGTATGCTTGGGAAGATTTCAAGGAAAAGGAATACGCGGTAACGAAGTCCTGGCGCGACCTTCCCGAGAACATAAAGTCGGTGGATGACGGGATTCTTAAAGAGGTGATTCTCTGCAAGACCCAGAACGAGGGCGGCGGGAAGAACGTTGTCGAGGAGCGCAGCTGCACTAAAGCGTTTCGGATAATACCGGAGGAGCTTTCGTTCTATAGGAGAATGAATATACCGCTCCCGCATTTCTGTTTTAATTGCAGGCATTATGAGCGTTTTAAGAAAAGAAACCCCCTGAAACTCTGGCATCGGAAGTGTACGTGTGATAAGACAGGTCATTCTCATGGTGGCCATTGTCCGAACGAGTTTGAAACATCTTACGCGCCGGAAAGGAAAGAAATCGTCTACTGCGAAAACTGCTATAATAGTGAGGTAGTTTAGGAAATGGCTCAATCCAGGAAAAAATCTTTCGTTTTGTGGTTCAAAGAACTCGGCATCAAAGACGTGCCGCTCGTGGGCGGAAAGAATGCCGCTTTGGGTGAGATGTATTCGCATCTTGTCCCGCTCGGGGTGAACATCCCCGACGGCTTTGCCCTTACGGCCTACGCCTACAGATTCTTTTTGAAAAAGACGGGCTTGGACAAGAAAATCCAGGCGGTTTTGAAGGACACGGATACGAAGAGCATAAAGAGCTTGCAGAAGGCCGGAAAGGAGATCCGCGGGATGATTGTCGCCTCCGAACTGCCGAAAGAGCTCACAAAGGCAATCCGCGAGGCGTATAGGAAGATGGAGCGGATGTACGGGAAGAATTGCGATACGGCCGTGCGTTCTTCGGCCACGGCCGAGGACTTGCCGGGCGCTTCTTTTGCCGGCCAGCAGGAAACTTATTTGAATATCGTAGGAGTGGAAGCTGTGCTTCTTGCGACAAGGAAATGCATCGCTTCTCTCTTTACCGACCGCGCCATTTCATACCGCGTGGATAAGGGATTTGCGCATACGGACGTGGCGCTTTCGGTGGGCGTTCAAAAGATGGTGCGCTCGGATGTTGCTTCAAGCGGAGTTATCTTCACGATAGATACCGAAAGCGGTTTTGACAGAGTCATCGTTGTCACGGCCTCGTGGGGATTGGGCGAGATGGTGGTGCAGGGCAAGGTGACGCCGGACGAATTCATGGTCTTTAAGCCGACGCTCGAGACCGGCCACCGCGCGATAATAGAACAGAATCTCGGGGAGAAGAACATAAAACTCGTTTATGCCAAGGAGGGGACGAAGAAGGTGAACGTTTCTAAAAGCAATCAGGATAAATTTTGCCTATCCGAAGACGAGGTTCTCACGCTCGCGAAGTGGTCACTCACGATAGAAAAGTATTTCTCGAAAGTTCATAAGCGCTATCAGCCGATGGATATCGAGTGGGCCAAGGACGGCAAGACCAAGAAGTTGTTCATCGTGCAGGCCCGTCCGGAAACGGTGCAGGCGCTTGCGGATAAGAATATTTACCGGGAATACCACCTCCAGAAGCAAAGCAAGGTGCTCATAAGCGGAATTGCGGTGGGCGCGAAAATAGGAGCAGGCTCGGTGCGGGTCATCAAGGATGTCAAGAAGATAAAATCATTCAAGAAGGGCGAGGTGCTTGTAACCGAGATTACCGACCCGGATTGGGAGCCGATTATGAAGATCGCTTCGGCCATCGTGACCGACAAGGGTGGGCGAACATCGCATGCGGCCATTGTTTCCCGTGAACTCGGGATTCCCTGCATCGTCGGCGCCGAAAAAGCCACCAAGGTTTTAAGGACCGGCCAGAAGGTGACCGTGGACTGCGCCTCGGGCGAAGTTGGCCGCATTTATGCCGGCATCCTTCCGTTCGGCATCAAGGAACACCATTTGGATAGGATGCCGAAGCCGAAAGTTAAGGTAATGGTAAACGTCGCCTCGCCGGACGAGGCCTTCAAAAATCACTTCCTGCCGGTGCAGGGTGTGGGACTCGGACGATTGGAATTCATAATCGCTTCGCATATTAAGGTTCATCCGAGTGCTTTGTTGGATTATCCAAAACTTGTCTCCGAAGCGAAAAAGAATCCGGCGACGCGGAAGTTGGTGGAGAAGATAGATGTGATAACCCGTGGATACCGAAAGAAGACGGATTTTTATGTGGATGAGTTGGCCGAGGGAATTGCTAAAATTGGCGCGGCCTTTTGGCCGAATGAGGTAATAATCCGCTTTTCGGATTTCAAAACGAACGAATATCGGAAACTTTTGGGCGGCGAGCGCTACGAGCCGGAGGAGGAAAACCCGATGTTGGGCTGGCGCGGAGCTTCGCGCTACTACGACCCGAAGTTCAAGGACGCCTTCGGTTTGGAGGTAAAAGCCCTAAAGAAGGTTCGCGAAACGATGGGACTAAAGAATGTCGTCCCGATGATTCCTTTTTGCCGGACGCCCGAGGAGGGCAGGAAGGTGGTGGAAATAATGGCGAAATATGGGTTGAAACGGGAGAAAGCTACCCCTCGCAAAGCTCGGGGTGACGTAAATCCTTTAAGGATTTACGTCATGTGCGAAATTCCGTCCAATATTCTATTGGCGGACGAATTCCTTGCGATTTTTGACGGGATGTCCATTGGTTCGAACGACCTGGCCCAGCTTACGCTCGGTTTGGACAGGGATTCCGGCATCGTGACGCATATCGCGAACGAGAAAGACCCGTCGGTCAAAAAGCTCATTGCCGAGATAATCCACAAGTGCAACGCGAAGAAAAAATATATCGGCATCTGCGGCCAGGCGCCATCGGATTACCCGGATTTTGCCGAATTCCTAGTTAAGGAGGGAATAAAAAGCATTTCCTTGAATCCGGATTCCGTGATCAAGACGATTTTGAAATTGGCTAAAAAATAGCTTAGAATAATTCCGATGGAAAACAAAAAACTTTATCGCTCCAGGAGCGAACGGGTGGTTTTTGGCCTCTGTGGCGGGCTGGGCCGGTACTTCGACGTTGACCCGACGCTTATCCGCATCCTTTTCGTCCTTCTCGCGATGCCGGGCGGTTTCGGCGTCTTGGCATATCTCGTAATTTCGCTCATAACCCCACTTGAACTGGGTATGGAAACGACGCCGAAGGAGGAAGTAAGAGAATTCGCCCATAAGGTTAAACACGAAGTGAACGAAGCGACGGCCGAAATGAGAAAAGAAAGGCGCCACGGGGGCTTCCGGCTGGTCTTGGGCGCCGTCATCGTTGCCGTCGGCTTCTTTCTGTTATTTCGGGAGATTTTCCCGTTCTATCACTTTGGAACCTTCCTTTGGCCGGTGCTTTTGATACTTTTCGGCGTCTACATCTTGGTCAAACATAAGTAAGGTGCTAACTCCCAACGTGAAAAGAAAAATTTCGTTGGCGTTGACTATTCTGGCTACTCTAGCCATCCTCTTCGCAATTTGGACCGGGATCCAGTCAATCGTCGATTGGGGCGAAAGCGTTTGGTCTTGCGAAAATGGAGCCTGGGTTAAGCACGGCGATCCCTCGGCGCCCAAGCCCGATTGGGAGTGCGGCGGCCACATGGCGGCTCTTCTCGGAAGCGGAATATCATTTGGAAATTCGCAATCCAGTTTCAGAGAAACGGGAAATCTGATCGGTAAGAGCTTGGATTGTATGTTCGTTTATGAGAATTCCGGCATGCCGGCCATGACGGTTGGATTAATTCATTCGTCGGAATCCCGGTGCATCATGAATGGCGTGGGTGTATCTTGTGCGGACGCCAGGTGGAATATGGGGGACCGCGCCACTGCCGTTGGAGTCCTCACCGGCAAGACGGTAAGCGTTTCAGAATTGAATGTTTTGAGCACTCGCAGGGAATTGTCCTGCCCCCTCTACGTAAATTGCATGCCCGGACCCGACGTGAACCGCACCTGTATTATCCCGCTCGGTTGCGAGGGCCACACCCAGAAGGCGTATTAGCCCGTTTCGTTATATAATAAAGATATGAAGATCGGTTTTTTTAATCTGGACGAGGTGGAAGAAAAGTACATCCGGGAGCATCTCACTGGCCATGAGTTGTGTTTCAGTCCGGACAAGCTCTCGGAGGATTCCCTGCCGGAACGGAGGGATTTCGAAATAATCTCCGTTTTCGTTGATTCGGTAATTACCGAAAAGGTTTTGGGCGCTTTTCCGAACCTGAAGATGGTTTCCACTAATTCCGTCGGCTTTGACCACATCGACATCGCCGCCTGCAAGAAGCGGGGCATTGCGGTCGCTTACGTGCCCGGTTACGGCAACAATACCGTAGCCGAATTTGCCTTCGGGCTCGTTTTGAATCTCACCCGCAAGATGTACCAGGCAATCGAGCAGGTGAAGAAGAGCCAGACGATTTCCTTCGGCGGCCTTCGCGGCATTGATATCAAAGGCAGGACGATGGGAGTGATTGGAACGGGGAGAATCGGCAAGGAAACGGCGAAGATATCAAAAGGGTTTGGGATGAATGTCGTGGCATTCGATATTTTCGAGGACGCTGCCGGAGCAAAAGACATTGGCTATACATACGTTTCGCTTGAAGAGCTATTGAAGCAATCAGACGTTGTTTCCATTCATTGCCTCTTAACGGACGAAACGCACCACCTGATAAACAGGAACAATATCGGATTGATGAAAAAGGGGGCATACCTCGTAAATACCGCCCGCGGTTCGATAGTGGAGACCGACGCTCTCGTTTGGGCGCTCAAAAATGGAGTTCTCGCCGGCGTTGGGTTGGATGTTCTTGAGGAGGAGAGAGAAATGAAAGGAGAAATGGGACTCCGGGGCGAAAAACAATTGAACGAAGAAGAGGCGAAAGTGCTGGCCGAGAACCATGAGTTGATACAGATGCCGAACGTTCTCGTTACTCCGCATAATGCCTTCAATACGGAAGAAGCGCTCCAAAGGATCGTCACGACGACGGTGGAAAGCATTATCGGATTCGTGAACAAAAATCAAAACCCGAAGAATTTCGTGGCATGAATCCCGTTAGAGACAACTAAACCCTGAAAATTATGAGCAATATGAATTATGAATAGGTCAGAGCAATTAAATCCAAGCGATATGTCACGGATACGCTTCTTAAGCGTATCCTGTCTCTAACGGGATGAAGATAAAAGACATCTCCGTAAAAGAGACATCGGATTCGCGGGGGGAGCCGACGATTGAGGTGAGCGTAGCCGGCGAAAACGGCGGCGTTGTTTCCGCGCAGATTCCATCCGGCAAGAGCCGGGGCAAGAACGAAGCGGCGGTACTGAAACCGGCGGAGGCGGAGCATGTTTTGGAAAAGACGATAAGGCCGAATATTGCCGACCGGAACTTTGAATCCATCGGTGAACTGGATGCCTTCCTGATAGTCCTGGACGGCACCGATAACAAAGAAAAATTGGGCGGGAACCTTATCTTGGGAATATCCATCGCCTTTGCGCGTCTTGTGGCCAAAGCGCAAAAAAAAGAGTTGTGGCAGGTCTTGAACGAAGAGTTCTTCGGCGGCGAAAAATACTATGAGAAGCCCCTAATATTTTCCAATCTCATAAACGGCGGGGCGCACGCCAAGAACAATCTGGATATCCAGGAATACATGGTCGTAGTAAAGCCATACCCGTCTTATAAAGTAGGCATCAGGGAACTGAAGGATTTTTACTTTAAACTCGGCGGATTTTTAAAGGAAAAGTTTAAACTCGAAAAACTGGCATTGGGTGATGAGGGTGGATATTCGCTGAAATTCTTCAATAACTTTGAGCCGATAGAAGTGCTTTCGAAGGTCATAGAAGATTTTGATATCACGAAGATCTTTTCCATCGCGCTTGATTGCGCCGCGAACGGTTTTTACAAGGACGGATTATATAGTTTCGGGAAGCAGAAATTGAACTTTATGGAGATGGCCGAAATATACAGGGTCTATTTCCAGACCGTTCCGCTTTTGGTCTCGATAGAAGACCCGTTCGCTGAGGACGACCACGAGGGTTTCAAAAGATTGCATTCTTTGTATAAGAACAAGCTAGTGGTGGGGGATGATCTTACGGCAACCAATCCCGTCACGATAGAAAAAGCCGTGACAGGCAAAATGATAAGTGGGGTGATAATCAAACCGAATCAGGTGGGTACCGTGACCGAGACCTGCGAAGCGATGAAAATCGCCCACGCGAACGGCTTAAAAACTATAGTTTCCCACCGCTCCGGGGAAGTGGAGGACCCGTTCGTAGTCCACTTTGCTAAAGCCGGCGGCGCCTACGGCGTAAAGATCGGCGCACCCGTTCCAAGCCGAATTTCCAAGTTTAATGAGCTGGAGAGGATTTATGACAGGAAATCGTTCTGGCCATTCAAATAATGAACTCCGAAACTAAAACCCGCCAGAACTGTAAACAAAGCTTCACGATTGAACTTGCTGGCATTGCGAAAGTTTTGGACCCGAACTGGAGTGCGGCTGGATTCTTAGGCAGTGCAAAGACGTTTTCGGGATTTTACGCGTGGCTCGCCCAGCCGGGATTGATTGGCATTGTTAATTTCGTGAACGAATGGGGACTTACGCTTTTGGGGCTCTCACTGATATTAGGGCTCTTCGTGCGGTGGAGCGCAATGCTCGGAGTGATTTTAATGGTCCTTTATTACTTCGCCGGGAACGCTTTTCCTTTCGTCCCGAACGGATTCATCGTAGACCAGCACATCATTCTCGTCTTGATGCTGGTGTTCTTCTTCGTTACGGGTGCCGGCCATTATTTCGGACTGGACGCCAAATTCAATAAGAACGCCTCCCAATGAACGGTTTCGCGAAGAAAATAATCGTTGTTTTTCTGTTGCTTAGCGTTTTAGGGCTGATTGATGCGACTTATTTGACTATCCAGCACTACCGCGATGCATCTGTTGTCTGCCTTCTCATAAACACTTGCGATTTGGTGCTCCAGGGCTCGTACGCCACGCTCGGGCCCATCCCGGTCTCGCTTTTGGGCATCGTATACTATCTGGGCATCTTCCTGCTCTCGCTCGTGTCGCTCATAAAGAAGAACGAAAGGTTGTTCTTCATGACCGCGCTTTTGACCGTATTCGGACTCCTCGCGTCCTTGTGGTTTCTCTACATTCAGCTCTTCATCATTCACTCCCTGTGTTTTTACTGTTTGTTTTCGGCTCTCGATTCGATGATTCTTTTTATTCTCGGCCTCACATTTTCTTTGAGGTATAACCCAGTACTACAACGAAGTTGAAGTACCGGGTATAATAAAACCAATGCCCGGTAGTGAAAACTCGATTGATTTTTCCGTGAAAATTAAGCGGATATAATTCACATTCCAGGCAAATCAAATAAATTCAAATTTATGGTTCAAAAAATGGTCGGAAAACTACTAATTTTCTAATCGAGTTTCTACTAACCGGGCAATGCCTAGCTGGATATTCTTTGCCGTACTTTCAGCCGTTTCCGCGGCGCTCGTCGCCGTTTTCGGAAAGATCGGGATTTCGAACATTGATTCCACTTTGGCGACGACCGTGCGAGCGATTATAATGGCCGTTTTCCTTCTGGCCGTTTCTTTTGGCTTAGGAAGCTGGGGATCGTTTAAAGCGATAGACAATAAAGCCCTAATTTTCATTGCGCTTTCCGGCATAGCCGGCGCGCTTTCGTGGCTTTTCTATTTCTTTGCCCTGAAGAATGGTCCGGCCTCCGGCGTGGCGGCCCTGGACCGCTTGAGCGTGGTTTTCGTTCTGATTCTTGCCGTTCTGTTTCTGGGAGAGAACCTGACCTGGAAATCCGGCCTGGGTGCGGCTCTTCTTACGGCTGGCGCGATTTTGATGAGCATCAGATAGTTTGAGGTAATTTCCCGCATCATCTTTCGGAATCACGATGCCCCCATTCCTGCGATGGGGGCTCGTTGCGCTCTCGGCGAAAAACCCTTCGGCTACGCTCAGGGGCCGAGCTTTTTCGCCTCCGAGAGCTTCCTCAAGACGATGCGGGAAATTATTTATCGTTAATTTGACTAAGCGGAGTTATTGAATTTTAATAGTCATAATGACCTCTTCGGAGATTCGGCAAAAATTCTTGGAGTTTTTCAAAAAGAACGGGCATACGATAATTCCCTCGGCTTCACTCATTCCCGAGAATGACCCGACGGTTCTTTTCACGACTGCCGGTATGCATCCGCTGGTGCCGTTTTTGTTGGGCGAAGTGCATCCTGGTGGAAAACGCGTTGCGTCCGTTCAAAAATGCATTCGTACGGGTGATATCGATGAGGTTGGCGATGATGTCCATCTGACATTTTTTGAGATGCTTGGGAATTGGTCTTTCGGAGATTATTGGAAAGAAGATGCGATTAAATGGAGTTTTGAATTCCTCACCAAGGAATTGAAGCTCCCGATTGGGAAGCTTGCGGTTTCATGTTTTGCCGGCGATAAAGATGCACCCCGCGATGATGAGTCCGCGAAGATTTGGGAGTCGCTCGGTATTCCCAAGGAACGCATCTATTTTCTTCCAAAGAAAGATAATTGGTGGGGTCCCGCTGGTGAGACCGGTCCGTGCGGTCCGGACACTGAGATGTTTTATTGGACTAGCGAGGGCGAACCGGAACCTCTTACGACGGGGGATAATAAGGAAAAATGGGTTGAGATTTGGAATGATGTGTTCATGCAGTACAACAAGCGTGCTGACGGCGCCTTTGAACCGCTTAAACAAAAGAATGTTGATACCGGAATGGGTGTGGAGCGAACGATTGCAGTTGTGAACAGACAGGATCTTTTTCTCATTGATACAATGGAGCCACTAATTCGCAAAGTGGAAGAACTCTCACGGAAAAAATATACGGATGGCGGCGAGACGAAGCGCGCAATGCGTATTATCGTAGACCACCTGCGGGCCGCTACGTTCATACTTGGTGATGAGCGAGGAATCATGCCATCTAATATTGGGCAGGGATATGTTTTACGAAAATTGATTCGTCGTGTAATCGGATACGAAAAACTAATTGGAATTAATAAATCGTCTACGACGCAAATAGTAGAGGAAATAATAAATATCTTTAGTGAAGTATATCCAGAACTCCTAAAAAACAGAATTCGGATACTTTCAGAATTTACATTGGAAGGAGATAAATTTGCTATGGCGTTAGAAAAGGGCTCGATAGCATTAGAAAAACTTAGAAAAGAGCTTTATAGACTTATATCTGGAAAAGTAGGCGAGGGGAAAACAGTGTCGGATTCTTTAGATTTTAATACTATAGATTTCCCAGAAATTACTGGAACTGATTTATTCGTAATTGTTACAACTCTTGGGGTTCCGTTTTGGATGTGTTTGGAAGAGTTAAATGACGTTATGCGTACACTTTTTAAGATATCTTTTGATATACGAGAAAAGCCATTTGGCATAAGATTAACTCAAGAATTTAATCAAGAATTTAAAAAACACCAAGAACTCTCTCGTGCCGCTTCAGCGGGCCAGTTTAAGGGTGGTTTAGCTGATAATTCGGAGCAGGTAGTGAAACTCCATACCGCGACGCATCTTTTGCATCAAGCGCTAATCGACGTGCTTGGAGGCACGGTTGACCAAAAAGGGTCAAATATCACAGCCGAACGTTTACGTTTTGATTTCGTATGCCCGCGAAAAATGATGCCCGAAGAGATCAAGAAGGTGGAGGAGCTCGTTAATCAAAAAATCGGTGAGGACCTCCCGGTGCATTTTGAATTGCTCACGGTTGACGAGGCAAAGGCAAAAGGAGCAATTGGAATCTTCGATGATAAGTACACCCAAATTGGCGGCGAGGTGAAAGTATATTTTGTGGGAGATTATTCGAGAGAAATCTGCGGCGGGCCGCACGTTACGCACACGGGCGGGATTGGTAAGTTCAAAATTACAAAAGAAGAACCGGTTGCGGCCGGAATCCGGCGCATTCGGGCCACGGTAGAGTAACTCCGCCTCTCATTCCTCAATCGCCGATGGTTCATTCGCTCCTGCGGCGAATGACCATCTGCGCTCTCGGCCGCAGAACTTTTACTTCGTAAAAGACCAATCTTCTGCGGCCTCCGAGAGCCGCTTTCGGAACGAGAGGCAGAGTTTGTTGTTTTTGTTAATGGGTTATACTAATGATAATGCCCCGGAAATTTTGGGACTTTTTAAAGAAATTCTGGAACGGCCACAGGGAAAATTTTCTCATCGTTGAACAGAGGAACGGCGGCTGCGAGGTAACGCTCGCTTCGCGCAACCTAAAGAAGAAAGAACTCATCATCAAGAAGAGGTTCTCGCTGAAGAATCTCTCTGATTTACGCCGTCCGCTATGGAGGATCGACAGAATAGTTTTTTCGTTCAGTAGCCGGAGCGCGACGACTGCGGAGAGTATCATCACATTAAAGCGTTCCCGGCCGGATGACGTGATAAACGAAGGCGAGATGGACCAACTCATCTATCAGGTCTTTTGGAGCTTTCTGAATCGCTATCGGAGCTTGGCGGCGAAAAAAATGGGAACAACTGGTGAAAACATGGTGCTTGCCTACGTGCAAGTGCGGGAAGTTTATTTGGGAAACAACAGGATCTTCAACCCCATCGGCTTTAAGGGCAAGGAATTAAGCATGAGATTGCGCGGGACGTTCGTTCCGAGGGAAGTTCTCCCGACGCTGGAGCGTTTCAAGAAATGGGGGGAGATATTCGTTTTTGAAGGAGGCAGTATTTTAACATCGATCCTTCCGGATGGCGACAACTTGCTGGTCAATATCGGCGAAGATACAACGACGGTTTTCAAATCGACCGAAGAGGAAGAGGTATTCTGCGCATCCGAAGATTGGGGGACGAATTTGTTCGCAAAAAGCGCGGCTTTTGATTTGGGAGTGGATGAATCAACGGCCCGCTTGATCGTAAATTGGTGCTTCGAAGACAGGGTTTCGGCCCGGGTGAAAAGGCATTTGGAAGGGAGGTTCAACGGGGACTTTCAAAAATTGGCCGATTGGCTGGATTTGGTCAAAAAACGTTCGGGTATGAACCGGCCGAAGCTTAACTTCAGCTTTCGGTACGGGCCGATGGTTTCGAGCGGCTATTTGAAGAAACTGGGCGGGGTGGCGGTGAGGATAGACGAAGAATTGGCGCGCCAGGAGGTCATTTTAAAGAGCAGGCGAGGGGCCGCATCCTTCGAACCTCCAGTCGAACAGGAAACGATCGCGCTTTTGACTTTCGAGTATGCGTTGCCGAAGTTCGATTTTTTGAACCAGCTCCTGAAGCGGCGAGTGCGTTGGCTTATACCAAACTTCTAAATTATAATTTAGGTTAGGATTATTAAAGATTATGAAATTGGAGAAGAAAATCTTTCTCGATAAGAACGACGACCTGGATAAGGCAGTGGGACAGCTCGTGGCCGCCGAAGCCGAGAAAGTTATTTTGAACATTCCCAAGAGCTCGGTTCTGGCCGTATCGGTCCATAATTTCCAAGTATTGGAGAGGGAGAGTGAGACGGCCGGCAAGGAATTGGCGATAGAATCGGTGGATGAGCACGTTTTGGAACTCGCTTCTCTCGCGACCATTCCGGCAGTGAACCCGGTATTTAAGGTTAGAGAAAGAGCGGTGGCGGATATCTTGCCCAGCGAATCCGAAGAGTCCAAAGTTGAAGAAAAGCCGGCGAAAAAGCCGCGGGCGAAGAAAATAAAAACAAAGACGGAGGAGCCAGAACCCGCCGTAAAGGGAAAACCCAAACGCGCAGTCAGAAAGAAAAAGGAGTCCGCAGAGGAAATCATGCCGATAATCGTGAAAGAGAAAGAAAAGCCAGCCGTTCCGGAGACGTTCGAAGAGGTCATTCCGAAACACGAATTCAAATACGAGGAAGAGAAAGAAAAACCGGTTCATAGGAGACCGAAGCGCGGAAAGAGGTTCTGGATAACCACTGCTTTAGTGCCCGTCGTTTTAGTGGCGGGATATTTTGCCGCTGCGTATTTTCTACCAATGGTAACGATAAATATTTCCATTCAAAAAACAACCGTTTCGTTCTCATATTCTGTTATTGTAAGTACCGCTGCAAATATGCTATCTGTAAACGGCAATATGATAAATCTGCCCGGACAGCTTTCGGTGGCGGGTGGCGATAAGAGCAATTTGAGTATGAATTTTCCGGCGACCGGAAGTTCTACCGTAAGTACCAAAGCGAGCGGTACGCTCACGGTCAACAATAATTACAGTGCTCAAGCACAAATACTAGTCGCGAACACCAGATTCCAGTCGCCGGATGGAAAAATATTCAGGTTGGTCCAGAAGACGACGGTCCCGGGAGCGAAGGTTTCGGGCGGCAAGATTACCCCGTCCTCAATCGACGTCAAGGTAGTAGCGGATCAAACCGGAGCGGATTATAACGTTCCTCCGAGCCAAAATTGGCAGATTCCCGGATTTAGCGGGACGCCGCGCTACGAGAAATTCTATGCCGAAGCCAAGACGTCAATGACCGGTGGAGCGTCGAGTAATCAAATAATGCCGACAAAGGATGATATAGTGCAGGGTAAGGTAAAAATTGAGTCCACACTTCTGGACGTTTTGAAGAGTAAAACTTTAATCTTAAATTCCCAGAATTTGAAAATTCTGGACAATGCATCATCTTTCAGCGTGACGAGGGAGGACATTTCAAGTCAGGTGGATAAAGACGGAAATTTCAGCATCTTCGCGGTAGGGGAGTTTAAGCAGCTTGGCTTTGACGAAAGTATGTTGAAGGAAGCCATCATCAAGTCCGTTGCCACCTCGACCACGGACGTGAAGATAGATGATTTTTCCATAAGTTATGCGACGAGTACGGCCGATTTGGTGAACGGCAAGATGGCCTTCTCGGTGAGCGGTACTTTGGTATATGAGCCGAAAATAGATTTTGATGCTTTTAAGAAAAATATCGCGGGTTTGGATGCGGATTCCCTAAAGACGTCCATCTTCGCCCTACCGGGACTCCAAAAAGCCAATATCTCCTTCTGGCCATTCTGGGTGAACTCGGTGCCCACCCATGAAACCCGGGTGAATATGGTGGTGGAATAAAAACAAAGAAACCCCCTCTCGCTCATAGCGCCTCCGGGCGCTAAAATTCCGTTCGCTCTCTTGCTCCTCGCCACCCAACTCGCCTTACGGCGGGGGACCTGGCTCGGCATCGCGGTTCGCTCACGTATTTTAAAGCGCCCTCCGGCAACATTCGCTCGAGGGGATTTCTTTATTTTTAAGCGGTGGAGAGGTAGGATTAAAAACGAAACGAGATGAACCAAGAAACCAGAAATTGCCAGAATTGTCATAACGATTTTCAAATAGAGCCGGAGGATTTTGATTTTTACAAAAAAATAGACGTCCCGGCGCCGACGTGGTGCCCGGATTGCCGGTTCATGCGCCGCCTTATTTGGAGGAACGAAAAAACGTTCTATAAGCGAAAGGACGAATTAACGGGGAAGGAAATATTTTCGATGTTCCATCCCGATGCTCCTCTCAAAACTTACGACCACGGCTATTGGTGGTCGGATGCCTGGGACGCGTCCGATTACGGCCGCCCTTACGATTTTTCCCGCCCGTTCTTTGAACAGCTAAAAGACCTTATGCGGGCGGTGCCGTGGTTTAGCCGGTCGGTCATCGATATCGTGAACAGCGATTATGCGATGACGTCCGGCCATCTAAAAAATTGCTATATGGTTTTCGATTCCGACAATGCGGAAGAATGCCTTTACAGCACCAGCTTAACGCACGTGAGGGATTGTGCCGATAACCTGCTCATGATCGATTGCGAGCTTTGCTACGGTAATTTTGCCGGCGCGAACAATAACCGGGTCTTTTATTCCATAGATTGCGGCCAGTGCCTCGATGTCTGGTTCTGTCAGGAGTGCGATGCATGCAGCCATTGCGTCGGATGCCGGAACTTGCGACACAAGCAGTACTGCATTTTGAACAAGCAATATACGAAAGAGGAGTATGCAAAGGAATTCCAGAAACTTCTCCTCAATACCCGTTCCGGCCGGGCGGAGTTCGAAAAGCGCTTCCGGGAGTTCTCGCTCAAATTTCCCATCAAAGCGATGCTCGAGAGCCATAACGTGGATTGTTCCGGCGATTTCATTACATACTCGAAAAACGTCAAAAAATCTTATCTAATCCGGGAAGGGGAAAATTTACGGTACTGCCAATCGCTGTATACGCCTCCCGGTTCGCGCGATTCATACGACTACACTATTTGGGGCGGGAATGCCGAACGCATTTACGAATGTTGCCAGGTCGGTGAGGGCGCCTCGGATATCTCTTTTTCGATGGGTGTTTATCCCAACTGCATCGGGATTCGGTATTCGATTATGTGCCCATTTTCGAATAATATGTTCGGGTGCGTCGGGATGAAGCGCAAACAGTACTGCATTTTGAATAGGCAATACACGAAGGAGGAGTACGAGGAACTCGTTCCGAAAATACGGAAGCACATGGATGAAATGCCTTACGTGGATACCAAGGGAAGAATATATAAATATGGTGAATTCTTCCCCCCGGAACTCTCTCCCTTCGCCTACAACGAAACGATGGCGCAGGAATACTTCCCTATAACGAAACAGGATGCGATTACAAAAGGTTTTTTGTGGCGCGAGCCGGCGGAGAAGCCGCATCAATCGACTAAATCCTGGCGGGACCTTCCGGAGACGATTGGGGAAGTGGACGATTCTATCTTGAAGGAAACGATATTGTGCCGGGCGTGGGACGAGAGTCCGGAACGCGCGCTGGAACATAATTGCACCAAGGCCTTTCGCATCACCCCCGAAGAGCTCGCCTTCTACCGGCGGCTCGATATTCCGCTTCCCGAACGATGCTTTTACAGCCGGCATCACGAACGGACGAAGCACCGGAATCCGGTCCAATTCTGGCCGCGTTCGTGCATGTGCGGGGGCGCCCAATCGTCGGACGGAAAATACGCCAATACGGCGAAACACAGCCATGGAAATAGCCCGTGCGGGGAAAAATTCGAAACATCGTTCGCTCCCGGACGGCCGGAAATAGTTTACTGCGAGTCCTGTTTCAATGCGGAATTTATTTAGATTCGAGGCAACCCATGCCGAGATTGACACTTTTTGGCTATTTATCTAGAATGAAACCTGTTTGTTAATGGAAAATACGCCTTTGGTCAGGATTGAGGGGATAGCGGAAGAGGCCTTGCCGGGTTTGCTTTTCCGCGTGAAGATCAAATTGGAAAATGGGGAGGAGAAGAACATTCTGGCACACCCCGCCGGCAAACTCAAAATCAACAGAATCCGCGTCATCCCGGGCGACCGGGTGATAGTAGAAATGGCGAATATTCTGGACAAACGGGGGCGAATTGTGCGAAGATTGTAGAACTTATTCATCCCCACACCTTAACAAGGATAAAGGGATGGCTAAATCAAGTACAAAATATGAATAATAATAAAAAGTCGGTCAGAAATCATAATAAGCAAGTATTTGCTCTTTTGGGCAATCCTTGTTAGGTGTGGGGATGAAAGTAAGGGCTTCGGTAAAAAAGATATGCAGCAATTGCAAAACCGTCCGCCGAAAAGGACGGGTTTACGTCATTTGCAGCAAGAACCCGAGGCATAAACAGAGACAAGGCTAAAATGAGAATTTCCGGCGTAAACATTCCCGATAACAAAAAAATATTCGTGGCCCTGGGCTACCTTTACGGCGTGGGCCCGGATTTAGCCGTCAAGATTTTGGAGGCCGCCAAGGTTGACCTGCACAAGCGGGCCAAAGAACTGGCGCCGGACGAAGTGAACCGAATACAATCCATCATCGAAAAGAATTACAAGATAGAAGGAGAATTGCGCCAGACTATCAAGCAGAACATCAATCGGCTCAAGGATATCAAGGCCTATCGGGGCTTGCGGCACTTGAGGAAATTGCCGGTGCGTGGACAGCGGACCAAGACCAATTCCCGGACGGTGCGCGGAAACGTGAGAAAGACCGCCGGCAGCGGCCGCCGAAAAGTTGACCTGAAATAATATCATGGGAAAAAAGAAAGTCGCTCAAAAATCAAAGGACGAAACGATTAAAGAAGCCGAATCTACAGATAAGGCCGTTTTGAAGCAAACCGCGTCCGCTCCGAAACAGCGCTGGGAGAACGGCCGGATTTATATTCAGGCGACCTACAACAATACCATTATCACGGTGACCGACGATAAGGGAGCAGTGATAACCTGGATGTCTGCGGGATCGCTCGGGTTTTCCGGACCGAAGAAAGCGACGCCTTTCGCTGCCTCCAAAGTGGCCGAGGCCATTTCACAAAAAATAGAAAAATCGGGCCCGGTGAACGTGGAGATACTCGTTCGCGGCGTGGGCAGTGGCCGGGATTCGGCCATTCGCTCGTTCGTCGGCAAGGGCGTGAATGTCGTGTCCATCAAAGACGTAACACCAATCCCTCACAACGGTCCGCGGCCGGCCAAGACAAGAAGGGTATAATCCCGCACCCTTCGACGATTGCTTCGCTAGAAATAATCGATGTACAATACAAACCCATGATTAATACAACCAAAAATATGAATACCAAAACTTCCTTGTCACGAAGTTTCTTAATCGTTGAAGGGTGAGGGATGAGACCCGTTAAAGAGAAAAAAGAAAGAGCGTTGGGAATGAAGCTTTTCCTAAAAGGGGACCGCTGTAATTCTCCGAAGTGTGCGATGGTGCGCCATCCCTATCGCCCCGGCCAGCACGGCCAGGCGCGGCATTCCGTTTCCGATTTCGGCAAACAGCTTCAGGAAAAGCAGAAGATCCAATTACTCTACGGTCTGAATAACCGGCAGATGATGAAGATGTTCCGCACCTATAGCAAGGAAGAGATTTTAAACAAGCTGGAGACCCGTTTGGACCACGTGGTGTTCCTTCTGGGTATTGCCAAATCGCCCCGGATTGCCCGCCAGCTCGTTTCCCACGGCCACATTACCGTGAACGGCCGGAGGGTGACAATTCCTTCTTATTGTGTTAAGGTGAAAGATACGATTGCCGTGCGGACAGAATCCCGCTCGGCCAAGATATTTGACGATATCCAACTTCGTTTGAAGCAGTACACCCCGCCTGAGTGGCTTAAGCTCAAAGCGGAAGAACTGAAAGGTGAATGCACGGGCAAGCCCCCGGTCGCGGGCGTCCAGCTGCCTTTCGATATCAATTTAGTCGGTCAGTTTTACTCGCGTTAAATTCAAAAAAATATGAAATATTCCCATTTAAGCGAAACGGTCACAATCAAGAAGATCTCCGAGAAAGATAACGCCGGCGTTTTCCACATTGAAGGTCTCTACACCGGTTACGGCGTAACCCTGGGCAACGCTTTCCGCAGGGCCTTGCTCTCGTCCCTGCCCGGAGCGGCCATTACCCAGATAAAGATAAAGAACGTAGAGCACGAATTTTCCACCCTCCCCGGAATGATAGAGGATATCGTGGAATTCACGTTGAATCTCAAGAAGGTGCGTTTTCATTTCGATGCCGACGAACCGCAGACCCTGAAGCTCCACGTGAAGGGAGAGCGTGAGGTGAAGGCGGAGGATATCGAATCCACGACGCTCGTTCAGGTCATCAATAAGGACATGCACTTGGCGATGCTCACAAAGAAAGTGGCGGACCTGGATATGGAAATAACGGTTGAAAAGGGTTTGGGCTACGTAATATCCGAATCCAGAAAAATGGAGCGGCTCTCGGTCGGCACCATCGTCTTGGACGCGATATTTTCACCCATCGTACGCGTTTCTTTCCATTCGGAAGACATGCGGGTGGGGGACAGGACCGATTACAATCGTTTGAAACTCGAGATAGAGACCGACGGTTCCATTAGCCCCTCCGAAGCGCTCCACAAGGCCTCGAATATTTTGAAAGACCATTTCGAAAAAACGGCGGCGGGAGTGGATGTAACTCCGGTTCTAAGGGAAAGAAAAACCGAAAAGAAAAAGAAGTAAAATATGCGCCACGCCCACAAAGGAAGAAAATTCGGATTGAAAACCGGTCGGCGCCGGTCTTTCTTGCGGGTGCTTTCGAATAATCTGATAAGCCATGGGCGGATCTCGACGACCGAGGCGCGAGCCAAGGAGCTTCGCACCGTCGTTGAGCGTTACGTTACCTACGGTAAGCAGCAGGATCTGGCCGGCTTGAAGTTGCTCCTGAAGAATCTGCCGAAGACGGCGGCCTACAAGGTCTATCACGAGATAGCGCCGAAATATAAAGACAGGAAAGGCGGATATACCAGAGTGATAAAGAAGGCCGTGCCCAGAAAGCACGACGGCTCGAAAATGGCGACAATAGAGTTTGTCTAAAGATATGGAATACCAGATTGACGCAAAAGATAAAAAACTGGGCCGGCTTTCGTCCGAAATCGCGCTGATACTTCAGGGAAAGAAGAGCCCGAAATACAATCCGAAATTCCTGGGCGACGACAAGGTGGTCGTGAAGAACGCTTCCCAGATGTCTTTCACCGGAAAGAAAACGGGACAGAAGATATATTACAAACATACCGGTCCCCTGGGACACTTGAAGGAAAAGAAATTTGCCGACGTTTTTAAAAAGAATCCAGCGTGGGTTATCCGCCATGCGGTTCGGCTGATGCTTCCGAAGAATCGCCTTAACGCCAAGCGTCTTAAGAATTTAACCATCGAAAGATAAAATGCCCAGTACTACAACACTACAAATTATGTTTTTTCCTGAAAAGGTCATAGAAATTTTAATAAATAACTCGCCATTTTATATGGTTGAGTTGTAGTACCGGGAATGCCAATAAAAACCGATAAGAAACCGACAAAGAAAGAAACCGAGTTGGTATCAAAAGAGAAGTACATCGAGGCGGTGGGCCGCCGGAAGACCGCGGTCGCCCGCGTGCGCTTCTTCTCCGGCAAGCAAAAAGCCGCGAAGGCGCCCGAGGTAATAGTGAACGGAAAACCGTTTTCCGCCCACTTCCCAACAGCCAAATTGCGAAAGACCGTCCTTGCCCCGTTCGACGAGCTTTCACTCAAGGAATATCACGCTACGGTCTTGGTCGGCGGCGGCGGTTTAAGCTCTCAGGCGGAGGCAATCCGTTTGGGCCTGTCCCGCGCTCTCGTTGCCTTGAATCCGATCTGGCGTTCGAGATTGAAATCTCTCGGTTTTATGAAGCGCGACCCGAGAAAGGTGGAGCGCAAGAAATACGGTTCCCGAAAGGCCAGAAGGCCGCAGCAGTGGCGCAAGCGTTAAACTAAAATCCCCGAACAAGTGTCGGGGATTTTTTGCGCCACTGCTGTTTTTTTATTTTAAGGCGACCCCGGAAAGCGTGCCGTCGGATTTTAGGATGTATAGATTGTTTCCCTGGACGAAGAATTTTTTGACGTTGCCCGCTACCGGATAAGTATTCTGTGGAATCCGCGAATCGAGCTCGGTCAGGAGCAGGTTGCCATTACTCAAAACCAGGCTGTAGTTGGGGTAATCGTTCAGCCAGGCGAAGTCGCTTACGAAACCGTTCACGGAGGAAATTATCCATTTCTCTCCCTTCTTAACCTGGGTGTCGCCATAGTAGTCGTCGAGAGCCGCCACAGATAGAGTATTGTTCTTGAGCGCGAGAGCAATCCTCTTTTCATCGGGCGATACGAAAAAGTCAGCCACGTTTTTCTCCAGGACCGAAGCTTTACTGAGCGAACGGTCGTAGACCGTGAGGTCACCGTTATCCTTCAGGAAAAAGAGTATTGAACCGCTCGGGGTGGTTCTCATGGAGGCGTTTTGAGGCAGATCCTCGCCGTAAGCGCTTTCGGTCCGGAGGAAGAGATTAAAGGCCGCGAGGCTGCCGTTTCTGTTCTCGAGAAAGACCTCGTTATTGCTTAGGGCGGCATCCGTCGTGCTCGCTACCGAAGCCAGTTTATCCATAGCGGTTCGGGATGAATCGAGTGAGTAAAGGGCATTCTTCATGACGATAAGTATCTTGCCTCCGCTGAACGGATGGATGAAAAATCGGATGGGAGCGGAACCCAGAAGACCGGTCAGATTGACGGGGGTTTTGGCATTATTCAGGTCCGTAAGAAAATAATTCTTTCCGTCGCTCGTGATGACGAGGCTGGACGAGGGATCGCTCAAGATGATTTCTTGCCCGCGCAGGCTCGTGTTACCCCAATTGATTTTTCCGCTGCCCGTCTGGAGAAGCATTCCCTGTCCGGTAAGCCAGAAGTTTTTGACGGAACTCGTGGTCACTGGAATGAACGCAAGTTTATCTGGCCAGAGTTTTATCTGGCTTGCGGCGGTAACGATCGATTCCTTGACGTCCAGATTCTTTTCCCATGGCAGATAATTCGTCCGGCTCAATTTTACGTCGTATTCTCCCGGCGCGAGTTTCGATATGAAAACCCCGGTCGAAAAAAGGCCGGGCGAAGCGTCGCTTGCCTCGCCGTTTATTTCTATCGCGGCATCCGCCGGAGAATATTTAAGGAACAGGGCGCCGGTCTTAACGATCCTCAGGTTTTTGAGGTCCAAAACCCATCCCTGGGCGTTTATAAGGAGGTAAGCGCCCAGTAGGATGAAGACCAGAATAAGCGAGTAGAAGAAGATACGCCTGATTTTTAAATCCATTGCATTAATAATATACCCGGTATTACAATCCCAATCAAAGGGGACGTTCATCTTGGCGGAAGGGTGGGTAATTCTATTGAATTGTAATACCGGGTATAATAGAGACGAGATGGATGGGCAAATGGAGGATAACGAGAAATTCATAGTGCGGGGCGGCCGGCCGCTCGTGGGCGAGATAAAACTCGCCGGCGCCAAGAACGCCGCAACAAAATTATTGGTAGCCACTCTTTTGACTGACGAAGAGTGCATTTTCGAAAATTTTCCGAGAATCGGCGACGTCGAAGTGGTGAAAGAACTTTGCGCGATTCTGGGAAGCGAAATAAGAGCCATCGATTCTCATTTGGTCATTCATACGCCCGAAATAAAAACAACGCGAGTGGCGTCTCTGCACCGCCGGAACCGGATTCCGATACTGGCCTTGGGGCCGCTTCTTAACCGGAAAGGGGAAGCCGAAGTTCCGATAGTGGGTGGAGACAAGATCGGTCCGCGTCCGGTGGATATGCACTTGGAGTCCTTAAAAGAGCTGGGAGCGAAGATAGAGATAAACGATAACTTCTATCGCGCGAGCGTTTCCGGGCGGCTTAAGGGCGCCGATATAACGCTGAAATATCCGAGCGTTGGAGCAACCGAGCAGGTGATCCTAGCCTCGGTTTTGGCGGATGGGAAGACCACGGTTTCGAATTCGGCCGTCGAGCCGGAGATAATGGATTTGATAAAGTTCCTCCAAAAAATGGGAGCCATCATAGAGCTTGGCACGAACCGGACCATTACCATTCACGGTGTTCCCAAACTTCACGGCGCCCGGCACAAGATATTGCCGGACCGGAACGAAGCGGTCTCCTTTGCGTGCCTCGCGGTCGCGACAAACGGCAGGATTCTCGTAAACGGCGCGGAACAGGACCATCTCATCACGTTCCTGAACGATTTAAGGCGCATCGGCGGAGAGTACGAGGTGGTGGGGGACGGTATTCTCTTCTGGCGCGCCCGGCCGCTTACGGCGGTCAGAATCGAAACTGACACTCATCCCGGTTTTATGACCGACTGGCAGCAGCCGTTTCTCACGATGCTCACCCAAGCGAACGGTGAATCCTCTATCCACGAGACCGTCTACGAGGACCGCTTCGGCTACACGCGCGACTTGAATTTAATGGGGGCGGACATTAAAGTAGTAGATGCTTGCTTGGGGAATTTACCCTGCCGCTTCAAGGACAAAAAATGTCCCCACAGCGCCATAGTGAAAGGCCCGACGCCGCTTCACGGAGCGAAGCTCAAGGTGCCGGACCTGCGGGCGGGAATGGCCCACATCCTCGCGGCCTTGATCGCCGAAGGCGAATCCGAGATAAGCGGCGTTTTCGAGATAGACCGGGGATACGAAAAAATAGTGGAACGCTTGAGTTTCCTCGGAGCGGATATCAAAAGAGTTTCAAATTGATTTTTAAAATATGTTCATAAGAAAGATCGGCATTGATTTGGGAACCACGAACACTCTGGTTTTTTTGCCGAACCGCGGAATTGTCATCAATGAGCCGACGGTTGTCGCTATTCGGAAGCCCGACAGTGCGGTTCTAGCGGTGGGCACCGAAGCGAAGGAAATGGTGGGCCGAACGCCGGACGACATCGTAACCTATAAGCCCCTGAAGGATGGCGTGATTGCCGAATATTACGTGACGCAGGCGATGCTTCGTTATTTCATCTCGAAGAGCGTCGGCGCTTTCAATATTTTTAGGCCGGAGGTGGTCATATCCGTGCCGGCGGGCATTACCTCCACCGAATACCGCGCCGTTATGAATGCGGCCAAGGAATCCGGCGCCAAGGAGGTGTATCTGGTAAAAGAGCCGATTTTGGCGGCTTTGGGCGCGGGAATTCCCATTCATTCCGCCGAAGGCAATATGGTGGTGAATATCGGGGGTGGAACGACCGAGGTGGCCGTGATTTCTTTGGGTGGAATCGTGACCTGGCACAGTTTGCGCGTGGCCGGCAACCGTTTTGACCATTCCATCGCCGAGTTCATCAAAAAGAAGTACGGGCTCGTGATAGGCGAGACGAGCGCGGAGAACGTAAAGATCGCCATCGGTACGGCGCTTCCGAACCACAACAAGATGGAGATGAAGATACGCGGGCGGGACCTGGCTTCGGGATTGCCCAAGGACCTGACGATAAATTCGAACGAGATCGCGGAGGCCATCAATCCGCATTTGGTGGAGATAATGGGAGCGGTGCAGTCCGTTTTTAACGTGACCCCGCCGGAGCTCGCCGCGGACATCATGGAAAAGGGGATCATCCTCTCGGGCGGCAGTTCGCAGATACGGGACATCGAAGAATTTTTCAAGCGCTCGCTCGGCGTTTCGGCCTACACGGCCGAAGAACCGATACTTTGCGTCGCGAAGGGCACCGCCATAATTCTGAACCATCTGGACGTGTACAAGCGCACTCTTTTGAATAAGAGATAATCTTCGTTATGGATCTTTTCGGACACGAAGAAAGAACAAGGGCTTTCCAAAAACTTATCAAGGAAAATAAACTGGGCCAGGCCTACCTTTTTTACGGCGACCGCGGAGTGGGCAAGGGAACCTTCGCTAAATCGCTCGCTTATGCGCTTGAAAGCGGTAAGTTCGAGATTTCAATCGGGCCGCTTCTGGATGCGTCTTTTGTTTTGAAGGAGGAGGATAAGAACAGTATCGGCATAGATAGGATTTTAGAAGTGCGGAAATTCCTCTGGCAGAAGCCGTTAAAATCGCCGAGAAGAATTGCCATAATAGACAACGCAGAGGAGCTGACCCCCGAAGCCCAAGGTGCGCTCCTGAAGATAGTGGAAGAGCCGCCCCAACATGCTCTCCTTGTTTTTGTTGCTCACGACCCGCAGGTGCTCATTCCGCCGCTTCTTTCCCGACTCGCCAAGGTTTATTTCCCGCGCCTTTCGAAGAGCGGAGTAGCTGGGATATTGAAGGAGAAATACGGCGAGAGCGAAAAGAGGGCGCGCGATATTTCCGCCACTTCCTTCGGTAGGATCGGTTACGCTTTGGAGCTCTTGAAACCGGATTCCGGGAAAGAGGAAAATTTGGAAGATTTTCTCGAGAAGAGCATTCTGAAACTTCGGCGGGAGAATCTCAAGAAGAACACTTCGCTTCTCGCGTGGCTATTGGATAGGGAAACGCTCGTAAAAAGGTATAATTTGAATGTGAATCTCCAAAGAAAGGCGGTGGAAGAGATGATGAGAAATTAATCCCTCACCCTAGAACGATTGCTTCGTTAGAAATAATCAAGATGCAATACAAATCCATGATTAATACAATCCACAACACGAAATCCAAAACTTCCTTGTCACGAAGTTTCTTAATCGTTCTAAGGTGAGGGATGGAACAAATTTTAAACGAACTGGAAACGAAGGGGCAGATAATAATCGAGTCCCTGAAGAAAGCGCTCACCGCCGTCCGGACGACCCGACCAAACGCGGCTCTCGTCGAGGATTTGAAGGCCAATTACTACAATCAGATGACCCCGATAAAGCAACTGGGAACCATCAGTGTTCAGCCACCTCGGGAAATATCCATCCAGGTTTGGGATAAGGGCGCGGTTCCCGGCGTGGCCAAGGCGATAGAATCGTCATCGCTGAATTTGTCGGCCAGTGTGGATGGGCAGATAATCAGGATCTTTTTGCCGGAGCTTAGCCAAGAACGGCGGGATGAGCTTATAAAGCACATTGGGAAGGTCACGGAGGAACACAAGATCCAGATCCGCCATCTTCGGGACGACATCAATAAAAAAGTGCAGGTCGCCTTCGATGCCCATGAGATGAACGAGGACCAGAAGTTCAAGGCGAAGGAACAGGTCCAGAAAGAAGTGGATAAACTGAACGGAGACATCGAGAAGGGGCTCCAGAATAAGACAAAAGAAATTAACGAATAATGGTTTTTATAATAGTAATAATCGGGCTGGCGGTTCTTATCCTTATTCACGAGCTCGGCCACTTTCTGGTCGCCAAACTTTTGGGAATGCGGGTGGATGAATTCGGCGTTGGTTTTCCGCCGCGTTTTTTTGGTTTTAGGAAGTATAAGGGTGAAGAAGCGTTGGTGATTTTTGAAGAAAAGGACATTCAAATAAAAATTCAAGGAGAGGAAACCTTTATTGCCGAAAAGATAAAGGAGGTGGATAGAATAGCGCCTGTAAGATTTTGGCGTTTCTTTTGGGGTAAAGAAAAACCGGAAGAAAAGATGGACGGTTTTTCCGGCGGGACGATTTATTCTTTTAATCTCCTGCCTTTCGGGGGTTTTGTTCGTCTCCACGGCGAAGATGAGCCCTCCTCCGCTAGAGCTACGGAGGGTAAACCCGCTTACGATGCAGAAATAGGATTCAACGAAGAAGCGGCCGGGAAAAAAAGCTTGGTGATCTTGGCCGGCGTTTGCATGAATATAATTCTGGGCTGGTTGCTTTTGAGTTTGGTTTTGATGACCGGGATGCCGAAACATTTGGTCATAGCGAACGTGGCGGAAAACTCGCCGGCGTTTGCATCCGGCCTGAAATCCGGCGATATCATAAAAAGCATTTCGTCCGGCGCGTCCGTTCTGTCCGACCCGATCATGTCGGATGATTTTACGAGACTAGTGAAAGGAAACGGAGCGAGCCCGTTAACTTTGAACATTGAGCGGGATGCCAAAGAATTGAAGTTTGAACTGAGCCCAAGGCAAAATCCGCCCGAGGGACAGGGACCGCTCGGGGTGGAGATAACCGAAGTGGGCTTGGAATCCCAACCGTTCTTTAAGAGCTTAGGTTCGGGAATTTCGGAAACCTGGAACGTGACGATAATGGTTTTTGAAGGATTGGGAACGTTCCTCCGCCAGCTTTTTGCATCACCCGGGAACGTCCAAAACGTTACCGGCCCGGTGGGCATAGTTTTTCTGGCGGCTCAGGCGACAAGCCTCGGTTTCGTCTACTTCCTCCAACTTTTGGCCCTTATCTCCATTAACCTCGCGGTCCTGAATCTTCTGCCTTTCCCGGCGCTCGACGGCGGGCGCTTCCTTTTTATCCTCATCGAGAAGCTCGTCAGAAGGCCGATTCCGCGCCAGGTGCAGCTTTGGGTGAATGGCGCCGGTTTCGCAATTTTGATTCTTCTCATGGTTTTTATCACAATTAAAGACGTGGTGAGACTTATGTAAAATGACAATGAAAAAATCCAGGAAAAAAATCGCAGTGCTTATGGGTGGACCGTCGCCGGAGCACGACGTATCTCTCGCGACCGGCCGGAATGTTGCCGCTAATCTGAATCCGGAAAAATACGAAGTGGAGGAGTTCATCATATCAAAGACCGGCGAATGGCCGATAGAACCAGCCGAGCTCAAGAAACGCTTTGAACTCGCTTTCATCGCCATGCACGGGCCGTACGGAGAGGACGGCACGGTGCAGGGCATTCTGGACGCGGCTCACGTGCCCTACGCGGGCTCGGGCGCGATGATGAGCGCTTTGGGAATGAATAAATGGCTATCGCTCCGGCTTTTTCAGGATGCGGGGCTTTCGATACCGCCGACCATCCATATTTCTAGGCATGAATGGTTCAAGGACAGAAAAGGCATAGTGCAAAAGATAAGTTCGTACTTGAAAGAACCATGGGTAATAAAACCCAACGCGAGCGGTTCGAGTTTTGGGGTCGTGATATTGAAAGAGAAGAAGGAATTGAATCAGGCGCTGGAATCGGCGCTCAAGGATTCTAAAGAAATAATCGTTCAGGAGTTCATCGAGGGAAGGGAATTGACCTGCGGTGTCATCGACTCAGGCATTCCGAATTCGACCTTCGCTTTGCCGCCCACGGAGATAATCGCGGCCGGGAGACCTTTCTTCGACTACAAAGCGAAGTACGACCCGGCCACGATGGAGATAACGCCGGCACCCTTACCCGATTCCTACATCCAGGCGGTGAAGAGAGCAGCTCTCCTGGCGCACAAGACCGTCGGTTGCAGCGGATTTTCCCGAACCGATTTCATCTTAGGCAAGAATCGCCGGCTTTACGTTTTGGAGATAAATACCATCCCCGGAATGACCGAGAACAGCCTGCTCCCCAAAGCGGCCAAGGCCGTAGATATGCCTTTCCCGAAACTTCTGGAGATAATCATTGAGGGAGCGCTGTTGAAGTAATTAGTTGTCATAGAGCGAGTCCTTTGCTAGTATTTCTGTATGCCCGGTACTACAACGCTTGATTTGTAGGAAGGGCGGAAAGAGTTATATTAACTTTTATGATTAAGATAGGTCGGTTTTTAGTAATAAAGTTGTAGTACCGGGTATGCGGGAATCGCATCTTTTCTTCAGGACGCAAAAGGATTTTCCCAAGGACGAAGTTGCCATAAACGCCCAATTTTTGATTCGGGCGAATTTTGTCCAGAAACTCATGGCCGGCGTTTATTCTTTCTTACCGCTGGGCTGGCGGACGCGGGAGAAGATTATGAACGTCATTCGCGAGGAAATGAACGCGCTTGGCTCGGCGGAGATATTAATGCCCGCCCTTCATCCGAAATCCGTTTGGGAGCCAACCGGACGCTGGGATGCACTTTCGAAGATAATGTATCAGTTCAAAGATCACTCCGGACGCGATGTGGTTTTGGGCCCGACCCACGAGGAAGTTGTCGCGGCCATCGCGAAACCGATAATCAATTCTTACGCTGACCTGCCGCTTTCGGTATTCCAAATCCAAACGAAGTTCCGCGACGAACCGCGGGCGAAGTCCGGCTTATTGCGTGGCCGTGAGTTCACAATGAAGGACCTCTACAGTTTCCATGAGGACGAGGTCTCTCTTTCCAAATTCTACGACGAGGCCAAGAAGTCCTACACGAAGATTTTCAGCCGATTGGGCCTTAAAACCTACGTTACCGAGGCCTCCGGCGGCGATTTCTCAAAGGAATATTCGCATGAATTCATGGTGGAAAGCGAGGCGGGGGAGGACGAAATAATCGTCTGCCGGCTCTGCGGATTCGCTCAGAACAAGGAAATCTCAAAATTGAAGTCCGGTTCCAGTTGCTCCCATTGCCAGAGCGGAGTGGTGGACAAGGTGAACGCGATAGAGGTAGGAAACATTTTCAAGCTCGGAACGAAGTTCTCGGAGCCGATAAACCTTTTCTTCAAGGACAAAAACGGCAAGAATCAGCCGGTTATCATGGCTTCCTATGGTATCGGCGTCGAGCGGCTCATGGGAACGATCGTGGAACTTCATCATGACGAAAAGGGGATAATTTGGCCGGAAGAAGCGGCGCCGTTCCAAGTCCATCTTCTAATGATCGGAGAGGGGACGCCGGAACTTCAAAAATTTTCCGACCAGGTCTATAATCAGCTCGTAAAAGAAAACGTAGAAGTGCTTTTTGATGACCGGATGGGAATTTCGGCCGGCGAGAAGTTCTTCGATGCCGACCTCTTGGGTATGCCGTGGCGCGCGGTCGTGAGCGAGAAAACGATGGTGCAAGAAAAAATGGAAGTGAAAAGGCGGAGCGGGAAAGAATCCAAGCTGGTCAAGGTTCAGGATTTCGTTAAGGAAATAAAAAAATAGATTAAAATGGTATTAAAAAAGATAATCGGCATCGATTTGGGAACGGATATGACCCGGGTTTACCTCAAGGGAACGGGCATAATTCTCGCAGAGCCCTCGATCGTGGCTTTCAACAACCGGACCAATCGCGTCGTGGCGGTCGGTTCCGAGGCCAAGCGGATGCTTTCCCGGACGCCGACGCACGTTACGGCCCTGCGGCCAATGATAAACGGCGTCATCGGTGATTTCGATATGGCCAAGGAAATGGTCCAGCATATCCTGAAGAGCGAAAAATTGCCCTGGTCCTGGTTTACCGAAACCATAGTGAGCGTGCCGACCAATCTTACGGAAGTGGAAAGAAAGTCAGTCGAAGACCTATTGAAGGAGGTGGGAGTAAGCAGGGTGCATCTCGTGGAACAGCCCATTGCGGCGGCTTTGGGGAGCCATTTGGATATCAACCAGCCGACGGCGTATCTGATAGTCGATATCGGGGCCGGAACGAGCGGGATGGCGATAATTTCGATGAACGGCATCGTGGTTTCGAAGCGTCTGAAGATAGCCGGGGATTATCTGAATCAGGAGATTCTGAAGGGGATAAAGGAAGAAATGAAACTCCACATCGGCGAGCCGACGGCGGAGGAGATAAAGATCGCCGTGGGAGCCGCCATTCCTCAAGCTGAACGGCTGGAGATAGTGATTCGCGGGCGCGACGCGGTGAATGGCTTGCCGCGCGAGACGGTTATTAAGGACACGCAGGTGCGCTACTGGCTTACCCGGCCGTTGAAACTTGTGGTTGAAGACCTGAAGGAACTGATAGACGTGACGCCGCCGGAACTCGCGGGCGACATCTACAAGAATGGCATCTATCTTTCGGGCGGCGGCAGTTTGCTCCGGGGCGTGGACCAGCTTTTCAAAAAAGAGATCGGCGTAGAAGTGCATCTGGTGGACGAACCTATTCTCTGCGTTTCCCGCGGCACCGGCATCATTGCCGAGAATATTGAAGCTTACGACAGTCTTTTGGATAATTTCTCCGGCTCCAAGATCATCAACCTATGAAGTCATTCCGCCTCCTGATCCTGAGCGTCGCCTTCGTGGCGATAGTGCTCATTGTTTTCTTTTCGCGGACGACGCTCGTCCACTTTTTCCAGAATTTTCGTCTGGCCTTTTCTGGCGCTTCCGATCCCGGTTTCAGTTACGAAAGCTATGGAAACCTAAAGGCTCAAAACGAAGTTCTTACCCAAAATCTTTCCGGCGCGGAGAACGCAAATCCGGTCGCGAGCGCCGACCGCTACCGCGTGAAAGAGGCGCGGGTTTTTTCGGATTATCCCTTCAATAATTACGCGGCCATCACGATAGATATCGGTTCCGATGACGGAATTAAGGCGGGGATGCCGGTTCTTTCGGCTCCGGGAGTGCTTTTGGGAAAGATAAAGGATGTGAAGAGGACGGAGAGCGAGGTGGAAACCATCTTTGATCCGGCTTGGCGGAGCGCCGTCGCTTTCGGAGCGAATCGCGAGAAAGCGCTCTTGACCGGCGGTCCCGCCCCTTACCTGGATCTGATACCCAAGAACGTCTCGTCAACGACCGGCGACGCGGTCATGAATCTTGCAAGCAGTTTTCCCATGAACTCGCTTATCGGGAAAATTCTGGACTGGGAAGAAGGTGGAAACGGCGTTTGGGCCAAGGCCAAAGTGGAACCGCCGATAAGTTTTGAAGATTTGAGAAAAGTTCTCGTTATCCTGGATTTCCCTTAATTCCGATGATGGATTTAACCAGATTCGTTCTTGTTCTCTTCCTTATCGCCATTCTGGTTTGTCTCGGGGGCACGCGTTTTTTGAGCGTGGGTGGGATAAATCCAAATCTCATTTTCATATTTTTTTCGGGCCTTCTTCTGGCGCCCGTCTCGAGAGAACGCATCCGTTTAGATTTTTTTCTGGTACTTTTGGGATTTTCTTTTCTTATCGGTTCTTTTCTCTTTGGTTTTTGGATGACCGCATGGCTCACGCTTGCCGCCATCATCGTTCTGGTTTATTTCTTGAAAGATTTTATGACCGGTCATCCCTTTCCCGATTTCTTGTTCGTTCTGGTTATCGGTACCGTTCTTTTCCACGTTCTGCTCAAGTTTCTTACCGGCAGCCCGCTCGCGTGGGACTTGATTCTTGAAGAGGCGGTCTATAATCTTCTCTTGGGTAGTATCTTTTGGCTTCTGTTACTTTTTTGGGGAAAATATGCCAGGCAGTAGAAATGCGATTAGATTAAATTCGAATCGCATGTTGTCTATTAATATGGGTATAATTCACAAAAAAGTTACTAAATGAACCATATTGGTTTATCATTTAATCGTGATTTGCAATCGCATTTTCACTGCCTGGTATGCCCGAACCTAATCTAAATTTGGAGGATATCCTTACCGACCGATTGGCAGAGGAGGACTTTTTGGAAATACCGCTTACCGACCGGGTTTTTAAGAATTTCCTTATCTTTATTTCGATCGTGTTTCTTTTGGTATTCGCCCAGCTTCTGAATTTGGCGGCTCTTAACTACGGTTTCTACGCCGGGCGGGCGGTCGCGAATATGAGCGATATGAAGGTGGAATACGCGCCGCGGGGAGCGATCACGGACCGCTTCGGCAGTGACCTCGTCAAGAACGATTCGACCTACGATGCCTTTCTGGTTCCCAAATCTCTCCCGAAATCTTCGGAAGAACAACTTGCGGTCATCGGAAATGCCGCGAATATTTTGGAATTGAATCAGGACGACATTTTGAATCAGCTGAAAGAACGGGATTGGAGCGTGAGTGACAGCTTTCTTCTGAAGCAGAATCTCGGGCACGACGAGCTGGTCAATCTCGCGGCGGCGAATTTGGACGGCATTGAAATAGACCCGTCGTTCCAGCGAGCGCAGGTTGTTCCGCTGAAATTCTCCCACGTCATCGGCTATACGGGCCTTGTGAATAAGAATGACTTGAGGAGTGACCCGAACCTTAGCATTGACGACCAAATCGGGCGGAGCGGGCTCGAGGCCTATTACGACGAATATTTAAGGGGTGAAAACGGTGAGAAGATGATCTTAACGAGTGCTCAGGGCAAGACCGAAAGCGAGCGGGTAATGAAGCAGCCGGTGCCCGGAGACAGCCTGAAGACCTTCATAGACAAGGATCTTCAATCGTACTTTTACGGCCGCTTGAGCCAGGCCTTGCAGGAACTTGGGCGCGACGTAGGCGTGGGAATAGCCATGAACCCGCAGAATGGGGAAATTTTGTCGCTCGTGAACATTCCTTCGTTCGATTCCGAGAACGTGGGCAAATATCTCACCGACAAGAATCAGCCGCTCTTCAACCGGGCGGTGAGCGGCGTATATAGCCCCGGTTCCACCATCAAGCCGCTTGTTGCGACCGCGGCCCTTACCGAAGGCATCCTCGACCCGAATCACGAGATATATTCCCCGGGCTATCTGGATGTGCCCAATCCGTACGACCCGGAGCATCCCAGCCGTTTCTTGGATTGGCGGCCACAGGGCTGGGTGAACCTGTACTCGGCCATCGCGCGTTCCTCGAATGTTTATTTCTATTCGGTGGGGGGCGGTTTCGGCGATCAGAAAGGATTGGGGATAACGAAGTTGAAGGAATGGTGGCATAAGTTCGGTCTGGATGAAAAAACCAACATTGATTTGGTAGGCGAGGATACCGGTTTTCTGCCGGATCCCGCCTGGAAGGAAAAGACCAAAGGCGAACCGTGGAGGTTAGGCGATACTTTCAACGTCTCGATAGGACAGGGCGATCTGGCCATAACGCCGATAGAACTTCTGAATTACATTGCGGCGGTGGCGAACGGGGGAAAATTCTACGAGCCGAAAGTAGCGGATGAGATCAAGGACAGCCAGGGGAATCAGGTTTTGAAAAGCCAGCCGACCCTGCTTCGAGACCTTTCCGGAGAGATCGGCAAGACATTGGAAGAAGTGCGGCACGGAATGCGGGATGGAGTTACAAGAGATTACGGCACTTCGTATCTTCTTCATAACCTGCCCATCGCGGTCGCAGCCAAAACCGGTTCGGCTCAGGTTTCGAACAACACGAAAACGAATGCCTTCTTCGTCGGATATGCTCCCTACGATAATCCCCAGATCGCCATTCTCATACTCGTCGAGAATGCGAGGGAGGGCAGTTTGAACGTGGTGCCCGTGGCGAGAGACCTTTTCCTGTGGTATTATAATCACAGGATTCAAAAGTGATTTCCAAGTTAAATGCCGAAAAAATATCTGACTAAGGAGCGCTACGACGAGCTCGTGGTGGAACTCAAAAATCTGAAGAAAGAAGGCCGCCGCTCCGTGATGGAGCGCTTGCGGCACGCGAAGGATTTGGGCGATCTTTCGGAGAATGCCGAGTACCAGTCGGCGCGCGAGGACCAGAGCGTTTTGGAGAGGCGAATCGCCGAATTGGAGGATCTGCTCAAAAATTCGGCGCTTTTCGAAAAACAGAGTGCGGCCGGTGTCTCGACGAACGGCGTGGTCAAGCTCGGTTCAAAGATATCGCTCAAAAAAGACGGGGCTATTCGGAATTACACGCTCGTGGGTTCCAGCGAATCCGACCCCTTAAATGGCCTCATTTCGAACGAGTCGCCTCTGGGCCGGGAACTCCTGGCTAAAAAGGCCGGCGAAAAAATCACGGTGGATACGCCGAAAGGCCAGGCCGAATATGAAATTCTAAGCGTAGATTAACCAGGCAGTAGAAATGCGATTAGATTAAATTCAAATTACTATTCGTTATGTGGCATAAAGGGATGATTTATAATAAAGGTCATAAAAAATTATATGAGACTGCAGATTTAATCACGATTTGCAATCGCATTTTCACTGCCTGGTAAAATGCTCGATGATCTTATGCGCGAGCGCGAGTCAAAGCTCGCCCGCTACAAAAAATCAGCCGAACCGTTTCCCGCCCGAGTTAAAAGGACTGTTTCCGTAGATGAAGCGGTTTCCGATTTTTCGAAGTTTGAGAAAGCCAAAAAAGTTCTATGGCTCGTCGGGCGCGTTATGGCTGTAAGGGTCCAGGGCGGAATTGTTTTTGGCGATCTCAAGGATGAGAGCGGCGGAATACAGTTGGTATTGAAGAAGGAGGACACGAAAAATTTTGGATTATTGAAAGATACCCTGGATATCGGCGATTTCGTTGAGATAAAAGGAACGCTTTTTAAAACGAAGAAGGGAGAGAAAAGCATCTATGCAAAAGAAGCAAGGATAATCTCGAAGAGTTTGCGGCCCCTGCCGCAGTCCTGGTACGGGCTTGAAGATATCGAGACGCGCCTAAGAAAGCGTTATCTGGATGCGATCCTGAATGCCGATGTCAGAAAGATGTTCCAGAAAAAGAGCGCTTTTTGGGATGCGGTCCGGGATTTTCTGAAAAAGGAAGGATTTTTGGAAGTGGAGACGCCGGTTTTTGAGAACCTGCCGGGCGGAGCGGAAGCGGAGCCGTTTAAGACCCACCATAACGCATTGGATCGGGATTTCTTTTTGAGAATTTCTTTGGAGCTGCCCCTGAAGAAAATGCTTGTAGGCGGATACGAAAAGGTATTCGAGATAGGGCGTGTTTTTCGGAACGAGGGCATCGATCCGGAACATCTTCAGGATTACACCCAGCTGGAATTCTACTGGGCTTACGCCGATTATCGGGAGCTCATGAAATTTGTGGAGAAGATGTATAAAATAGTCGTGAAAGCGACCTGCGGAACGCTCACGGTAAAATCGCGCGGCCATGAGGTGAATTGGGGTAAGAAATGGAAAATTGTGGATTACTCGGAGTTATTCAAAAAAACCGTTGGTTTGGATCCGCTCTCGGCTACGCGTGATGAACTCGCAGCCAAGGCGAAATCCCTGAAACTTGAGTTCGAGCCGAGTGCCGGCAAGGGACGTTTGATAGATATCATCTACAAAAAAACAATCCGGCCGTTCGTGATCGAACCGACGCTTTTGATAAATCATCCGGTTGCCATCTCGCCGCTCGCGAAGCGGCGGCCGGAGAATCCGGAGACGACGGAGCGCGTCCAGGTTTTGGCCTACGGTTCCGAGTTGGGGAACGGCTGGAGTGAATTGAACGACCCCATCGACCAGCGGAAGAGATTCGAGGAGCAGATGGTCTTGCGGGCGAAGGGGGACAAGGAGGCGCAGTATCTGGACGAGGAATTTCTCGAAGCGCTCGAGTATGGAATGCCGCCGGCGGCCGGTTTCGGGATGTCCGAGAGATTTTTCGCTATACTCATGGATAAGCCGATAAGGGAAACGGTATTTTTTCCGCTAATGAGGGAAGAAAAAAAATAAAGATATGTTGGATGTGAATTTTATACGGGAAAATCCCGAAAGAACGAAACAGGGTCTGGAAAAGAAGAAGATCGACCCGAAGCTGGTTGATAAGTTCCTGCGCGCGGATGAGGAATGGCGCACGAAGGTTAAGGCCTTGGATGAGCTTAAGGCCGAGCAGAATGCTTTAAGTAAGGAGCTCGCCGGCGGCCCGAAAGAAGACCTGATAAGCCGCGCTCAGCTCTTAAAGCAGCGCATTGCGGACATCGAAACGGAGCGCGAAACCATCGGAGCCAAGCGCGACGAAATTTTAAATAAACTGCCGAACATTCCATTTGAAGACGTGCCGGTCGGGCCGGATGCATCCGGAAACAAGGTTTTGCGCGAAGTGGGGGAGAAGCCGAAGTTCGATTTCAAGCCGAAGGATTATCTGGTCTTGGGAGAATCACTGGGGCTCATAAACGTAAAGAAAGCGGGTGAGGTCTCCGGCAGTCGCTTCGGCTACCTACTCAAGGAGGCAGTACTTTTGGAGTTTGGTCTCGTGCGCCTGGCTTTTGAAACGCTTTTGGAAGAAGGATTTATTCCGGTCGTGCCGCCGGTGATGATAAAGCCGGAGGTTTACGCGGGCATGGGCCGCTTGGCCGGAGACCAGAGGGAAGACAAGTATTTTTTGCCGAAGGATGAACTTTATCTAGTGGGAACCGCCGAGCATACAATGGGGCCGCTTCAGATGAATGAGACGCTCGAAGAAAAAGAACTGCCGCGGCGCTACGTCGGATTTTCCACCTGCTTCCGGCGCGAGGCCGGTTCCTACGGAAAAGATACGAAAGGAATTCTGCGCGTCCACCAATTCGATAAGGTGGAAATGTATTCGTTCGCGAAGCCGGAGGACTCCGAAAAGGAACACAGATTTTTGCTTTCGATGCAGGAGAAACTGATGCAGAAACTGGAACTATCTTACCGCGTCGTTGAGCTCTGCACGGGCGATATTAGCTGGACCGACGCGCGGGGGTTCGACATTGAAACTTGGCTGCCTGGCGAAAACGAATACCGCGAGACGCAATCCTGCTCCAACACGACTGACTTCCAATCGCGTGGCATTAACGCCAAATATAAAACGAAGGGCGGCAAGAAAGAGTTCGTCCACACATTGAACGCCACCGCTTTTGCCATTGGCCGTACCATCATCGCCATTTTGGAAAATTATCAGACCAAAGATGGGAAGGTTAAAGTTCCCAAAGCGCTCCAGGATTACGTAGGAAAGAAAGAGATAGGGATTTAATTCTTGGGTTGTTAAAGGTTTGACCCGCGCTCACGCGCGGGACTATTATGAGCTCAGTTGTTTCTCATTCATCACTCACTAATTGCAGGAGGCAGTCATGACGACTCAGGCATCCATTGTCGCCGAGGATAGAAAAAAGAAGACAGAGGAAGCGCTATGCACCATTCTGAAATCCAGGGAAGCTCAGAAGTCCGGATTCGATCTGGATGAAGTTTTCCATGATCTCAGAAAGATAATCGAGCCGGATATTGAGATCAACCGCGCTATCGTGGAGGTGTATTTGAACGATCTGCTGTCCCAGGGGAAAATCGAAAAGAAGGACACGATTTTCAAATGGAATCACCACCGCGGCTTGTGCCATACATTTACCAACGGAGTCTGTAGGTGTTGTGGCACGGAGAAACTGCTGAACACCGGTTGTCCCAGTTGCCAGATAGCCAACCCGATTTAGCCACCCCGATGGTTTTTATACAAGCGCCGTCCGAGTTTCTCGGTCGGCGTTTTTTGTTTTCCGGATAATAGGATAAAATTATAGGAATGATGCGTTTCTTGAAATATGTTCTATGGCTCATAATTGCGGCGGCGCTGATTTACGGCGGATATTACGCTTATCAAAATTGGTGGAATGAGGGGCTGACCGGAAGCGTATCCAAACAGGCGACGGAGATCGGTAAGACGGCAACCCAAAAAGCCGGCGAATATGCCAAATCCATTGCGAGTACGACCGAGACCGCCGCCAGCTCTTTCCTGAAGAATCAGGTCGGCAATTGGGTAAGCGTGGTCGGGGAGCAGCTGACCTCTTTAGGAATGAATTTATCCGGCGCCACGTCGTCTCCCTCCGTGAGTGGTACCGGCGGGGTTGCCACGCCGGTTTTGCCGACCGGTAGTGTATCTACTCCCACAGGTTCGGCTTTTAATGTTCCGCCACCGCCGGCGACAATCGTGGTCAAAATCGGAGAACTGCTTTCTTTTTCCATAAACAGCGGGCAGGTATATAAGATCGATTGGGGAGATGGCGGTAAAGACCAGGGTTCGACCACGGCCGGCAATATAACCATCCTGAACCATAATTGGACGGCGGTTGGCGATTACGCCGTAAACGTGAGCGTGGGAAACAGCGTTTCCTCTAACACCTATTCCTTCCCCATTAGGGTTTATCAATAAAATAAATGAATTTGGACCATTACAAGCCCAGCCATAGTTTCAAAAAGAAGAGCCGTTTTAAGTTCTGGCTGGTATCGGGCGGTTTCTTTTTGTTGGGCGCGCTTTGCATCGGCTTGGTTTATTTCGTATTGCGTTCGCCTTGGCTTTCGGTTACGGAGATAAATACCCCGGACTTGCCGGGAATTTCAGGCGAAGATATATCGGACGCTCTCAAGATCCAAATGCTCGGAAATCATGTCCGTGCCATGCTCGGGCCGAGGAATATCCTTTTTTGGAAGTGGGGCAGCTATCCGGATTCTCTTTGGAGGTTTCCGGCGCTCAAGAATTTGGGAGTACAGACGGATTTTTGGAAACGTTCCGTGAATATAACGGCGGAAGAAAGAAAATTGTGGGGAGTGGTGTGCGATGCGGCCGGTTCGATTTGTTATGGCTTGGACGAGAATGGCATCATTTTTTCGCAGGTGCCGGATGTTTCCGGTTCTCTTCTGCTTAAGATTGGATATGCAAGCAACAGGGTCTTCTTATTGGGCCAGCCGCTTTTTTCAAGGCCGGAATGGTTCTCGAACTTCAGGGGAACCATTGATGCGCTCAACCGGAACGGTTTTCGCGTCGTGGCGATAAAGTCGGTGGACCTGTCGTCCCGGGAGTGGACAGCGCAGTTGGCTCAAGGGCCGGATTTCTACTTCAGTTTGAACTTCATGCCGGAAAACCTCGATTCAATCCTGAAGGGGCTAGGCAGCAAGCTGGATTTCAATAAGACATCCTATATCGATTTCCGCGTTCCCAACCGGATCTATTACAAGTAGGGGAGGTCGCATATTAATTCCCTCCGAAAACACGCTATCAATCCGCCCCAGCCGGCGGATTGCGCTTGCTCTCGGCCTCGCTCTCTCGCTTCGCTCGAACCCTGCCCGCCAGTTCGCCCTGAGCTCACTGCCGAAGGGTCGGCCTGCGAGACAGTTTTCTTGAGGGAATTATATGCTTTTTAAGTTTTGGGCGCCGGTGAATTTTTGAGCGCTCTCCAATAATGCTCACTCAAGGAGGTCTTTCTTGTTTCTTTGTGGGGGTTATCGGTTGGCACGCAGGCAAGGGATTTTAAGGAAGCTCTGTGCCCATACTTATGTTATTATTTATATAGGATAAAATCTTATGGATTTCTGGGATAAAAAAGGATATTCCCTCGTCGAACTTTTGGTCTATGTTGCCATCTTCGCGGTGAGCGCGGTATTTTTGACAGCTATTTTACTCACTATCACGAGAATCCAGACGCGCCAGAATTCTGTAAACGACGTGAATCAGCAGGTGTCTTTCGTAGCGAACACCGTTCAGCAGCTCGTCCAGCAGTCCAGCTTGATAAATATGACGAGCGGAGTTGCGACGTCAACCCTTAATCTTCGCATGGCCTCGTCCACGATGGACCCGACTTTGGTTTACGCGAGCGGTACGGCGATATATCTGAGCGAGGGAACGCTTATACCTTCCAGCACGCCGGTTGCGCTTACCAACTCCAACGTGAACGTGAACAACTTTATGGTCACTAAATACGAAAACCCCGGGGGGCTCGCGCTCGTTCAGTTGGGTATCACGATGACTTATAATTCGCCGACGCCAACGGCCCAGCTTACGCGCTCCATCCAGACGGCCATCGCGCGCGTATCGGCCGCCAATTTTGATTCCGCGGTTTTTCCCACGGCGGTCTCGAGTACGCTCACGTTAGGCACGGCGGCCCTTCCTTGGTACACGGGATATTTCAACAATAACGTTTCTATCGGAGGTCAGTACGGACAAGTCGGTTTGGGAACGGCGTTCTCCGCCTCCACGAACGTTCTCCTGAAATCCGCGGGGAATATCGGCTTTACCGGCTCCAGTTACGGCATTATCCTGACCTCTCCCGGCGGTTCCTGTTTCCTTCTGGGTATCTCAGACGCCGGATTTATTACCACCAGCTCTAAAACCTGTCCATAAACCGCATTTGATTTAAAATATGCGTTTAGAGAAATTAATTTATCACTTGGGAATCATCGCAGTTATTATCATCACCTCCTTGGTAGGACTCTTATCTCCTCATCGGGTTGATGCTAGTAGTTTGATACAACAATTGGATAAAAGTACTGAGGAGTATCTAGATAGCCGAGGGGTTCCTAGAGTTAGCGCAGCTTACTTTCAAACATTGAATTGGAATGGTGATTACGGTAATCCACAACTCACTGTCAGGTTAACCGGGACCATTTCAAAAATGACTTTCCATATTGCACCACTCAATAATGTTTGGGGCAACTACTATAGGTTTGCCCTCATCGAACGAGTTGGCGATTTCCAGGGTGCTCCAAACATACCCCGTATGACTGATTGGATTCCATTCATCACAGAAGACGATTACACTTTTTCTTTTCCACCATTCACTTTTGACCCCGACAACGCTTATGAACTGAGAGTGGAATTTGGGGGGTTTAATAAAATTTTCGGTTCGGTTGACCCAAGTAGTTATCCGTTTGGTAATTCTTATATCAGCACCTACACAATAAAAGATTTGTATTTTGTTACAGATGCGAGTTTGACAACAAGTATGATTAAGCCGACCGCGAGCGGAAGAATTACAGATTTGTTTAGGCCAGCAGATAATCCGAAACACAATGGCATAGATATTGATAGTGATATTGTAGGCACGCCAGTTTTATCGGCAGCCGCTGGTACCATAATGAATGTTTCCACAAGTTCTGAATCGGATTGCGGCCAATGGATTTGGATTTTTAACGGTGACATTACTGAATTAGATGGCACTTTAGTTCCAAAAATTTCTACTGTTTATCTTCACCTTAATAATATAAACGCACAACTGAAAGTTGGTTCTAAGATAGAGCAAGGTACTCAGCTAGGCATTGTAGATAGTACAGGTGTAATCACCGGCGGGCATCTGCATTTCGGTGTGCGTGAGGGAGACATTCCTTCTACTATAACTTGTAAGAATAGGATTGGAGATACCACGACGCCATTAAATCCACTAGATTTTGTAGATTATGAAATTAAACCACAGTCTTTGTCAGTGAATTTGAGGAGTAATGCAGATTTAGTTGTAACTGATCCGGATGGGTTGATAGTCAGCAAACAAAGAAATGACCTCGCTAACGTGGCGAGGTATTTGGAAGTAAAAAGGATCCCTGATTTGGGTGAAGAGGAGGGCCTACCAGATTATGACAAGGTTCAGATCGATCAAAAGAAAAACGGCGATTATAAAATACAGGTTATCCCCGAACCACAAGCTTCAGCGACTAGTACTTTTAGTCTGTCAGCTACTTTAGCTACAACCACAAATATTTTAGTTAGAGATATCAGAATCGCCGATATTCCCACTCAATCATATATTTTAAGATCGACGGACACTGGTGTACAAGAGATTTTCCCTGCGCAAGTAAGTATTAATTCCAAGACTTTAAATTTGTCTAGTAGAGGCGTTTTTACTGCCTTTATAGATTTTCAGAAAGGTTTTGGAATTTCCATCTCAGACATAGATTCAAGCACCATCAATGCGAATGGTGCGCCGGTTCAAAAAACAATGGTGTCTGATAAAAAACTCATAGCCAAATTTAATATACAAGATTTATTTAATAATACTTCTTCTACCAACGTGATGACTATAAAAGTTTCTGGCAAATTAATTAATGGGATGAGTTTTGAAGGGTTTGATAATGTTAAGGTTATAAATAAAATTGATACTTTGCAGTTAAATGATCTAACTGCAAATATTTACGTGATTTTATCTGAGCTATTAACTTTTCTGAGAGGCTAGTAATGTTTGCTAATTAGCGCTTGACACTGCCGAGTGCTAATATATAATTATTCCTAATTATGACCGAGAGAGCTCAAGCAATTTTAGAAGCCGCGGTGCGGGATTTCATCAAAACCAACGAACCCGTCACCTCCGAGCGTCTTTACGATACCAACGACTTCGGCATTAAGCCGGCGATGATACGCTGGGAACTTTCCGATTTGAGCGATGCGGGATATTTTTCGCAGAAACATCCTTCGGGCGGGCGGATCCCGACCGATAGGGCCTACCGGTTCTTGGCTGAGCATTTCTTGCTCGAGGAGCCGAAGCGTGAATCCAAAGCCAGTGTTTTCCGGGAACTGGAGGCGGATTTTAGGAAAGGAGAGAGAAAGTCATTCGTCGAAGAAGTGGCTGAGGAGTTCGGCCTTTTGGGCGTGGGATTCCTTCCGGGTGTGGGTGAATTCTTCGGGAGCGGCCTTGAGGGGCTTCTGGAACAACTGGACACGATGTCCAAGGAGGACCTGGTGGAAGTGGTGCGGGATTTCGAGATGCTTCCGGAGAGGATAATGGAGAACAAATCCTGGTGGGAGAAAGAAAAAGAATGGCCGAGGGTCTTCGTCGGGCAAAGTCCCGTTACCCGGAGTCCCCACGTTTCCGTATTTGCGACTTACCTGAGGTGCGAGCCGGGGAATTTTCTCGTCATCACTATCGGTCCGAAACGGATGGATTATACCAGGCCGATAAGGTTCCTAAGGTCGCTGGAAAGATCAACACATAACCAATAACTTATGACTAATGATGAAAAAGATATAAAAAATAACGGAACGGAGGCGGAAGATGCGGAGAAACTCAGAAAAGAAAGAGACGAATATCTAGACGGATGGAAGCGGGCGAAGGCCGACCTCATCAATTACAAGAAAGAAGAAGTGCAGCGTTTGGAGAATTTCGCCAAGTTCTCGAATGAGGTTCTGATAGCGGAGTTGCTCACGATTTTGGACAGTTTTGAATTGGGACTTTCGGTGGTCGCCGAGAATGACCCGGCCAGGAAGGGGATGGAGCTCATAAAGAGCCAGCTTGAGGAAATATTGAGGAAGAACGGGCTCGAGAGGATTCACGTGAAGCGCGGCGACCCATTGGATACCAATTTGGAAGAAGCGGTAGGAGAAGTGAATGCCGCGGAGCCGCCCGGGACGATAGCGGAAGAAGTATCGAGCGGCTACAAATTACATGGGAGAGTAATAAGGCCGGCAAGAGTTAAAATATCAACCGGGTAGTGAAAACTCGATTGCGGCGTGTCCGAAAGGACTAATCGAGTTTCTACTACCCGGTCAAAAGGTCAATAAAAACAATAAATTAAAAAAACATGAGTAAAATTTTAGGAATAGATCTGGGAACGACGAATTCGGCCGTTGCGGTCATGGAAGGCGGAGAGTCGAAGGTTTTGGAGAACAGCGAAGGCGCGCGCACGACGCCGTCAATCGTCGCGATAAACAAGTCCGGCGAACGGCTCACGGGGCTTCTGGCCAAGCGCCAGGGCGTCGTTAATCCGGCAAATACCATCTACTCTGTGAAGCGGCTCATCGGTCGCAAGTGGAGTGATTCGGAGGTTCAGCGCGATAAAAAGTGGCTGTCCTATGAGATAAAAGAGAGCGCGACGGGCGGCGTGGAGATAAAAATGGCAGACCGGTGGTACAAGCCGGAAGAGATATCTGCGATGGTTCTTCAGAAATTGAAGGCCGATGCGGAAGCGAAGCTCGGCGAGCCGGTCACCGAGGCGGTCATCACCGTTCCGGCCTACTTCGACGATTCCCAGCGCCAGGCGACCAAGAATGCTGGTGAGATCGCGGGGCTTAAAGTGCGTCGCATCATCAACGAGCCTACGGCTGCAGCGTTGGCCTATGGAATCGATAAAAAGAAAGAAGAAAAGATAGCAGTTTATGATTTTGGCGGTGGCACATTTGATATTTCCATTCTTGAGGTTGGGGAGGTGGATATGGGTGACGGGAAAAAGGAACCACACGTTGAAGTAAAAGCAACCGGCGGCGACACTCATTTAGGCGGTGATGATTTCGACAAAATAATCATCGAATATCTCGTGGGTGAATACAAAAAGCAGGAAGGCATCGACCTTTCGAAGGACACGCTCGCGCTCCAGCGCCTTAAGGAAGCGGCCGAGCGGGCCAAGCATGAACTCTCGACGGCGACGGAGACCGAGATCAATCTTCCTTACGTTACCTCCGACGCTTCCGGTCCAAAGCACTTCCTGATGAAATTATCGCGCGCGAAATTAGAATCACTCGTCGGCGATCTCATTAGCCACTCCATAGACCTCGTTAAAGAAGCCGTGACGTCTCCGGCTCCGAAGGGGGCGGGTTTGAAGCTCTCGGATATAAACGAAGTACTCCTGGTTGGCGGCCAGACGAGAATGCCCGCCATTCAAGAGGCGGTCAAAAAACTTTTCAATAAGGACCCGCATCAGGGTATCAATCCGGACGAAGTGGTGGCGGTGGGAGCGGCCATTCAGGCCGGCATCCTTCAGGGGGACGTAAAGGATATCCTGCTTTTGGACGTGACGCCGCTCACTTTGAGCATCGAGACCTTGGGCGGAGTTGCGACTCCGATGATACAAAAGAATACTACGGTGCCGACCGCGAAGACGCAGATATTTTCCACCGCGGGTGACAATCAGACCTCGGTTGAAATTCATGTCGGCCAGGGCGAGCGCACGATGATGGCGGATAATAAAACGCTCGCGCGCTTCATCCTGGACGGGATTCCGCCCGCGCAGCGGGGGATGCCTCAGATCGAAGTGGCCTTCGACATCGACGCGAACGGGATACTCACGGTTTCCGCGAAGGATAAGGCGACCAGCAAGGCGCAGTCCGTGAAAATAGAGGCGTCAACGAGTTTGAACAAGGATGAGATAGAAAAACTGAAGAAGGAAGCGGCCGAGCACGCGACGGAGGACCAGAAAAAGCGGGAATTGATAGAGGCCAAGAATCAGGCCGAGTCGCTGGTCTATGTTGCCGAAAAAGGTCTGAAGGATGCAGGCGATAAGATAAGCGCCGAGATAAAAGAAGATATCAATCAAAAACTGGCCAAACTCAAAGAAGTGCGTGAAAGCGAGGATATCGAATCCATTAAGACCGCGGCGAACGAACTCTCTGCTGCGCTTCAAAAGATAGGGGAAGCCCTCTATAATAAAAAGGATGACGCCGGGAATCCAAGTAATTAGCGAATCGAGAGAAGAAGAAAGAGACCGTCGCATCTGGAAGATAATCTTGCTGGGCCTTTTGGGAGCGTTAGCGAGCGTAGCGACCGTCTCCGGATTCAACAGTCTGCTCTTGGGTTTCAGCTCTCTGTATTTTTGGCCGACCGTTCTGGCTTTTACGCTTTTCATCATAGCCGTTATTCTTCAGGTTTTCTTGATAAAGGGGCTCGGAAAACTGACGATTATAGCCTTCGTGACGTCGGCGGCGCCACTCGCTCTTTTTTGGAACAGGATATATCCCCAGATTTCGATGGTCTTGATCGCGGGGGCGGCGCTGTTTTTCATTTTTCTTTTTTTCGCTATGAAGCGGGGTCATAGTGTTGCCGAAAACAGCATTAAGCTGAAATTTTTCGACATCGCGAAAAGCTTCGTGCCGAAGGTCGCGACGGGGTTTCTTCTTTTGGCCTGCATTTTGCTCTATCTGAACTATTTTGAATGGGGTAATTTCACTCCGGCGATGGGCCGTAAAATAGTGACGGGCATCATTTTAAGCGCCGAACCGGTCGTTAAGGTCATTGTGCCGAGCGTTTCTCTGGGCGTGACGATTCGGCAGCTTTTGGAAAACATTGCGGCCGACCAGCTCAAGAACACGAAACTCGAGGTGCCGGGCGTAAGCGGCGGTCCCGAGACCAGTTTCCAGTCTCTGCCGAAATTGGACCAGAAAAATCTTATCGGCCAGGCAACGAACCAGCTCCTGGGCGTTTTCGAAAGCCGTTTCGGCGTCGTTAATCCGGATGAGAAACTTACGGATTTTGCCTATGACCTGATAAGCAAATACGCCAATACTTCACTCGGCAGCTCGCCATGGATATTGCCGCTCGCGGCCGTTCTGCTGTTCTTTACGGCGATGAAGGGGATTTTGGCTTTATTCTACTGGCTTTTCACTCTGCTTGCTTACCTCGTTTTTAAATTGCTCGTGCTCCTCGGTTTTGCATATTTCAACTTGGAAACGCGGAGCCGCGAGTTCATTCTGCTTTAGTAAATAATGGACAAGGATTATTACAAGATTTTGGGCGTCGGGAAGACCGCTACGGGGGACGATATAAAAAAAGCCTACCGGAAACTGGCGCATCAGCATCATCCCGACAAGCAGGGCGGGAACGAGGCGAAATTCAAGGAAATAAACGAAGCGTATCAAATCCTTTCCAACAAGGACAAGCGCGCGCAGTACGACCGTTTCGGCCAGGTTTTCGAAGGCGGCGGAATGCCGGGCGGCGGCAATCCTTTTGCCGGCGGTTTTCCGAATGATTTTGGCGGATTCTCAACTGGTTTTGGCGGATTCGGCGGCCAAGAGGGCGATTTGAACGATATTTTTGAGACCATCTTCGAACAGTTCGGCGGCGGCTCCGCCGGTCGACGTAGGCGTCAAACCTATGCCCAGGGTTCGGACGCGGAAATAGTTCAGGACATCGCTTTGGAGGATGCTTTCCGCGGCCTCAAGCGTACGCTCAATTTCAAGACCTATCTGGTTTGCGATACCTGCCAGGGCCTGGGACACGACAAGAGCAAGGGTTTCGATACCTGCGGAATGTGCAGTGGCCGCGGCGAGATAAACGTGGAGAGAAAAACTTTCTTCGGTCAGTTCGCTCAGGTGAAGACCTGCCCGGATTGTTCGGGAAGCGGCCAGACCCCCAAATCGCCCTGCGAGAAGTGTAGAGGTAAGGGACGGGTTTTCGGCGCGAAAGAAGTGACGGTGGATATCGCTCCGGGCGTGGAGGACGGACAGATAATCAAGATTCAGGGAGGCGGCGAGGCCGGTGAACGAAATGGCGGCGTGGGTGACCTTTACGTTGTCGTGAAAATAAAACCTCATTCGGTTTTCGTGAGAAAGAAGGAAGACCTCTATATGTCCAAGGATATCGGTTTGACCGAAGCGCTCCTCGAAAAGGATATTCACATTACGGATATAAGCGGAGAAAAGTTCTCGGTCAAGATTCCCGGCGGTTTCTCGCTTCAGGAAAAAATGGAAGTGCCTCATCGGGGAATGCCAAAGTTCGGTTCGCCGTCCCGCGGAGACCTTTACATCTCTTTCAATTTGAAACTGCCCAGGCGCGTTTCCGGCAAAGCCAAGAAGCTTTTGGAGGATTTGGAAGGAGAATTGTAAAGATGAGTGGTATCTTCGCCATCTATAAGCCGAAGGGGCCGACCTCGAATGACATCGTTCAAGATATAAAGAGAATCACCGGAGGCGAGAAGGTCGGCCACGCGGGAACGCTCGACCCTCTGGCTGAAGGCGTGCTCGTGGTCGGCATCGGCCGCGAGGCCACCAAAAAATTGGGCATTGAGGTAAAAAAGGAAAAAGAATATTTAGCAAAAATAAAACTCGGCGAGACAAGTACTACCGACGATGAGGAAGGGGAGAAGATTATCTTGTCCGCCAAAAAACCGTTTCGTTCCGCCATAGAAAGTACCGTAGGGAAATTTTTGGGGAAAATAAAGCAAATCCCGCCGATTTACAGCGCCGTGAAAGTTCGGGGGAAAGAGGCCTATAAATTTGCCCGAAAAGGGGCGAAGCCGCTATTATTAGAAAGAGATGCGGAGGTGAAAGAGATAGAAATTCTGGATTATGAGTGGCCCTTCCTCGAGTTGCGCGTCGTGACGGGCCCCGGCGTTTATATCAGGGCTTTGGCCCGGGATATCGGGAAGGAACTCACGACCGGAGCGTATCTTGCGGATCTCAAAAGGACAAGGGTGGGTGATTTTACGGAAGACAAAGCGTTGACCTTGGAAAGGTTTAAAGAACTATGGTCAAATCCGAGCAATTCAAGGAAATAGAACTGAAGGTCGGAAAGATTTTGGAATCCGAACGGGTAGAGGGCTCGGAGAAGCTTTTGAAACTCAAGGTAGATTTGGGAGAGCCGGAGCCGCTCCAAATATTGGCCGGGATAGGAAAAGTTTATTCGCCGGAGGAGATGATAGGACGCGAAATTATCGTAGTCGCCAATTTGGAGCCTCGGACGTTTACCCTTCGACATGGCTCAGGGCAAGTGGTTCTGGAAAGCCAAGGAATGCTCCTGGCTGCGAATGATGGCGGTCCCGTATTATTGAAACCAGACAGAGAAGTCCCGCCGGGAAGCCCCATCTCATAATTAATCCATGAATAAACCGAAAATCGGAGCGCATGTCTCGACCGCCGGCGGCCTTTTTACGGCGTTTGAGCGCGCGAAAGAAATCGGCGCGGATTGCATCCAAATATTCGGCGCATCACCCCGGATGTGGTATGCGAAGTTGCCCACCGCCCTAGAGATAAAAAAATTCAAAGAAGAAGAGAAACGAAGTGGCATTAGCCCGACTTATCTCCACGCGCCGTATTTGATAAATTTGGGAACCCCGAACAATGACCTGCTTTCAAAGTCCGTAAAGAACCTTTCGGCCCATTTCAAGATAGCGGAGCTTATTGGCGCGGCTGGCGTTATCTTCCATATTGGTTCGAGCGCCGGGATGGACAGGAAAAAATCGATAGAACAGGTAATTATGTCTCTAAAAGGGGTTTTGGGAAACGTTCCCGGGAAAAGCTTTCTTGTAATGGAGAATAACGCGGGCGGGGGAGAGAAGATCGGAAAGACGGTTGAGGAACTGGCCTATATTTTTAAGAAACTCGGCTCAAAGAGAGTGAAGGTTTGTTTGGACACCGCCCACGCATATGAGTCTGGCATCATTAAGGAATACAGTGCCCCGGAGATAAGGAAGTTCGTTGATGAATTGGATAAGGAAATCGGACTGGAGAATATCGTGGCCGTTCATGCGAACGATTCCAAGACGCCGTGGAATTCGCACAACGACCGGCACGAAAATATCGGTGAGGGGTATATCGGACTTACGGGATTCAAGGAACTGGCTAAAGAAAAACGATTATGGGACAAGGCCTGGCTTCTGGAAGTGCCGGGGTTCAAGGATGAAGGACCGGACAAGAAGAACGTAGATATCTTAAAATCCTGTTTTTAACCAGGTAGTAGAAATGCGATTAGGTTAAATCCAAATCGTGAATTATTTTTAAAATAAAGGTATGGAATTATATGAAAGGTCATTAGAGATAAAGAAAGCGATTGTTGATTTAACCACGATTTGCAATCGCATTTTCACTACCTGGTAAATGAGGATATTCGTATCGGTAAAGCCGAAAGCACGAGAGGAAAAAGTGGAAAAGATAGACGAAACCCATTATAGGGTGAGTGTGCTCGAGCCGCCGATTGACGGAAAGGCGAACAGAGCCGTTACCGGAGCGCTCGCGGAGTACTTCGGCGTCGCGAAAATAAATATCGCGCTCGTAAGCGGCGCGAGTTCAAGAGGAAAGGTTTTTGATATCGAAAAATAAAATGTTCAAGGAGAAGGTTCTGAAAATAGTGGGCAAAATCAAAAGAGGCAGGGTTTTAACGTATAAACAGGTGGCTAAGCTTGCCGGGAATCCGTTGGCCTATCGCGCTGTCGGGAACATCTTGAACGGCAATCACAATCCGAAAATCCCGTGCCATCGCGTCATCCGTTCGGACGGAAAGCCGGGTGGCTACAACCGCGGGGTTAAGAAAAAAGAAAACCTCCTTAGGAAAGAAGGTATTTTTTAGTGCCCGGGGTGGGAATCGGCCGCGCCTCTCGCTTTGCTCGAGCTGGCCACCGCCTCGCGTGCCTAACGGCACATGCTCCGGCGTTCGATTCCACCACGCACGCAAAGCAGTTTGCGTGCTCCGGGCATACAAAAGGGGGTCGGGGAAAAGTGGAAGGTTTTCCCCGTGTAGGAAATAGCTCCGACGCCGGGGTCGGAGCGTTTAGAAACCGAGGGTGTTTAAAACGAAGACCCGCACTTTGTGCGGGTCAAGTTGTGCCCGGGGTGGGAATCGAACCCACAAGACCTTGCGATCACAGGATTTTGAGTCCTGCGCGTCTGCCAGTTCCGCCACCCGGGCAATTTACATTGAGGATGCCATAAAAAAACGTTATAGTAAATACATATGGCGCGCGTTATCGCGATTTTCAATCAGAAGGGCGGGGTGGGGAAAACTACGACGGCGATGAACCTCTCCGCTTATTTGGCGATGACGGGCAGGAAAACTCTTCTCATAGATTTCGACCCGCAATATAACGCGACCGTGGGATTGGGTGTCCGCCACGCTCCGGATGAAACCATCTATCACATTCTCCTGGCCGGCCAGGCGCCGGAGCGGGTCATTAAGGAAACCTATCTCGCTAACCTGCAAATGATACCGGCCTCGCCGGATTTGGCGGGCGCGCTCGTTGAGCTCGTGCCCTTGCCGGACCGGGAATGGTATCTCAAGAACTTCATCGACCGGATGAGGAATAATTACGAATTCATTTTCATTGACTTGGGACCCAGTTTGAATTTGCTTACCGTAAACGGTTTGGCTTCGGCCGACGAAATTCTCGTGCCGATACAATGCGAGTATTACAGCTTAGAGGGCCTGAGCCAGCTTCTTGAAAGCGTGGACCTCATCAAGAACAATCTTGGCCACGAGATAAAATCCGTAAGCGCACTTCTTACGATGTACGATAAGCGGGAGAGATTATCGCGGGAGATTGCGCGGGAAGTACGCCGGCGTTTTCCCTACAAGGTATACGAAGTGGAGATTCCGCGCTCGGTCGCTCTGGCCGAGGCGCCCAGTTTTCAGAAGCCGATTATGCTTTACGCGCCCCAGAGTCCCGGCGCCATCGCCTATGAAAGATTGGCGAATGAGCTGGTTTTGGGCTTTGCATCGGAGGTTCAAAACGCGCCGGTTTATCCGCAATTTAATCCACAATCCTCGTTTGACCCCCACACCTAATGGGGATTGAAAAGCTAGTTGTGTTCGTATTTTTGAATGAAGTGCAGAATATTTGAAGGATCCAGTCAGAGTATTTAATTTAGGGATGACGCTTTTATAGAACACTTATCCCCATTAGGTGTGGGGGTTGACGCTGAAAGCTAGGATGCTATGATTTTTCTTGGTTCGAGCCGATTCGAGCCGTTTCGAACATAGGTGAATCAGTCTGCAGCTGTGACGCTTGTGGGAGAATGTCTCGCTGAAGTCTCGGACTAGCGTATATATACGTTTCACTAAAACAGAGAAAGGTGGAACCGAACGATACGTTGCAAGTACTTCATGTTTCGAGTTGCTCTTTGTTTTTAATTTAATTTATTCAAATCCTCGAAATTTCAATTGAAGGAAAGTGGCGAATCGGGAGGTTTTTACCCCTCTGTTTTAGTTTGCCCCCACACCAAACGAAGATTGCGAAGCTAGTGTATTCGCCAGCAATGGAATTATATCGAGAACTCATTTACATAAAGAACCAATTTTTATAATCGTAGGCAGCGCTTCGACTAGAATACTAATCTTCGTTATGGTGTTGGGGGTTTGCTGAAAATCATCTATAACCCAGTACTACAACTTCATAATATTACCTATTCAGTATTCGACTAAAGGATTTAATTGATTCAGGTTGTAGTACTGGGTATAATTAATTCAAATGCCAATCGGTAGAGGATTATCATCGCTGATTCCTAAAAAAGACGACCAACAAAAAAATTATCCACCCTCTAATAAGCCGGCGGATGTCTTCCGCGCAGAAGCTCTCGGAGGCGAAGCGAGCTCGGTATCCGATAGCAATCGGATTCGCGAGCCGAGAGCGCAGGGCGATGCCGACCGCTGGAGTCGGCATACGCCCGGTTCTGCAAGGAAGATATCAGACGGCGAATCAATTTTCCAGATAGAGGTGGATAAGATAAAACCCAATCCTTATCAGCCGCGGCATGAGTTCAACGATGATGGGCTAGAGGGACTGGCCCAGTCCATCCGGGAATTCGGAATTATTCAGCCGCTCGTCATCTCGAAGGTCATCAAAGAAACCGAAATGGGCACGGATGTGGAATATCAATTGATTGCGGGTGAACGCCGCCTGCGGGCTGCGAAACTGGCAGGCCTTGAGAGAGTGCCAGCGATAGTAAAGAAAGTAGACGGCAATAGAACGAAATTGGAAATGGCGCTCATCGAGAACCTTCAGCGCCATAATTTGAATCCAATCGAAGCGGCCAAGGCCTACTCCCGTCTCCAGGATGAGTTTGGGCTTACGCAGAAAGAGATAGCGGTAAGGGTGGGGAAGAGCCGTGAAGTGATTGCGAACACCATGCGTCTTTTGAACCTGCCCTCATATATTCAGGAGGCCTTGATACAGAATAAGCTCAACGAATCGCAGGCGCGGACATTTTTGGGGATAGAGAGTATGGAAGAACAGCGTCGGGTTTTTGAAAGTATCCTGTCCAAAGGATTAAGCGTCCGGGCGATGAAAAGCGAAGTCCAAAAAACCGAACCGGCGGACCCGGAACTGGCTTACTGGCAGAAGCGCTTGGAAGAGGGTTTAGGGATGCCCATCAAGATTCAGAAGCACGGCGGTAAGGGGAGAGTGGCGATAGAGTTCTATTCGGACGAGGAGTGGCACGGCGTTCTCGAGAAACTGCTCGGGCCGGAAATATAAAGGAAAAAGGCCACCGATAGCGATGGCCTTTTGGTTTGCGGTGCTCTTTCTGGTTTTAGAGCACCAATTTCACGGATAGGGGAGAATCCGAATTGAAATCCACCCGTATCGGATATCTCCGGCCGCCCACCTTCTCGAACAATACGTCTCTTTCGATCAGCATAACGCTGACGTTTACCCGCTTGAAAATCTCCGGAGAGACGATGGGAGCCAGGCTCTTGCCGCCAAGCTCGGCGACTGCGTCGATCTTCTTCTTGATGCAGTACCTGATGAAGAGATAATATAGTTTCCGTCCCAGGACTACCCGTTTGACGTCAACCTCTTGTCTCTGCATTTCGCCAATCTGCTCTTCAAGGCGCCTGTCGACGTTTTCGACTATCGCCACCTCGTCGGGTGGCATAGCCATCGCGTTCAAAGCCGAATCTTGCCCGTTTTTCACGGCATTCTCCTTAGTGGTGAATGGAAAGTTAACTGGAGTGATTTATATCATTCCCGGGAGGATAAGTCAAAAATGCTCTTATCGGCCCATTTTGTAATTCACCTCCTTGGTACCGTTCAATTTTTTGAGTTTTACGAGGAGTTTTTGGATCTTTTCATCGGCCAGAGCGTTGCAGTGGATGGACACCGTCGAAAATTTGGAGCGATTGTCGGTCTGGCTTTGGAGATACGTTATGTTTATTCTCATTTCTCCGAAAACGGCGGTGACTTCTTTCAAATAACCCGGCCTGTCCGAATTCACTATTCTGAATTCCAGATGCGGAGCGATGAGCTTTTTTCTAAGATCTTTCTTCCCGGCATTCAGAGACTCCTTGATGCTTTTCCGGGCGAGCGCGGTTTTCACGAATCGGAGCCAGTCCTCGGAGGGTTTCTTGTTCTTTTGGGTGATTATCTCGACAATGTCCCGCGATTGGAGCTCGTAACCTAAGGACACGATTTTCCCGTTCACCTTGGCGCCGACGCACTGGTCACCAACGTCGCTGTGGATCCGGTAGGCGAAGTCGACCGGCGTTGCTCCCGCCGGCAGGTCAATGATGTCGTTTTGGGGCGTGAGAACGAATATTCTTTCTTTGAAGAAATCCATCTTCAGGGATTCCAGGAATCCACTTTGGTCGGAAAAGCTTTTTTGCCAGTTGCGGAGTTGCTCCACCCACAGTAGCTCTTTTTTGTCCTTTATCCCGTGCCATTGTTCACCGATCTTAAGAGATTTTTTGGTTTGTTCGTAGCCCCAATGGGCCGCTATGCCGTACTCATCCGTTTCATGCATTTCTTGGGTACGAATCTGGATTTCCAGAGTTCTGTTGTCCAAGGCGAATACGGTAGTATGCAAACTCCGGTAGCCGTTCGGTTTGGGGCGGGCAATATAATCCTTGAATCGATTGGGGAAGGGCGCCCACATTTGATGGATTACTCCCAAAGCGGAATAGCATTCCTCGACGGTGCCGACGATTATCCTAAGGGCGACGAGGTCGGTTATCTTGCCCAAGTCCATTTCGTGGCGCATGAGCTTTTTGTACAAGCTGGAATACCTTTTGGCCCGGGAATCAACCTCGAGCGGATTAATGCCGTGCTTCTTGAGCATTTCAATGACAATGGGAACCACTCTTTGGGTATAGGTCTGGCATTCGGCGTAGTCGTGCTTAATTTCCTTCATCAGCCATTTGTATTCTTCCGGCTGGGCATAGGGAAGAGCCAGATCCTCCAATTCGCCCGAGAGTTTCTGCATGCCGAGGCGGTAGGCGAGGGGAGCGTAGATTTCGGCCGTCTCCCATGCATTTTCCTTCTGCTTGTCGGGCGGCAAGAAATTCAAGGTTTTCATATTGTGAAGGCGGTCGGCAAGTTTGATGAGGAGTACTCTTAAATCTTCCGTAAAGGAGATAATGAATTTTCTCAAGCTTTCTGTATTGGCATTTTCCGGGTATTTGATGGAGTGCAATTTTGTAAGGCCGTTCACGAGGAATGCGACTTCCGGACCGAATTTCTTTTCTATTTCCTCGATGGGATGCGGAGTGTCTTCAACGACATCGTGAAGCAGCGCGGCCTCAATGGCCGCGTCGCCCAAACTCCAGTCGCGAACGCTTTCGGCCACCGCTAGGCAGTGGTTTATATAGGCCTCGCCGCTTAACCTCTTTGTCCCGGCGTGGGCTTCTTTGGCGAATTCAAAAGCCCTTCGGATTTGGCTGTCCTCCGGCAATTTTTCTATCCATTCTGTTGACATGTTTAAATTGTAGGGTACAATATCTTTTGTTAGCAATCAAAGGTCGGCATTGCTAAGAGATATAAAAATATGAATTTCAAGCCATTATCGAATCATTTGTTCATTGAGCCGCTCTCCGAGGAGGCGGTCACGAAGTCGGGCATCGTGCTTCCCGACACGGCCGAAAAAGAAAAACCGATGCAGGGCACGGTCATCGCGGTCGGTCCCGGCAAGGTGAACGACAAAGGCGAAAGGATGCCGATGTCGGTCAAAGTCGGCGACAAAGTGCTTTTCAAGAAGTACGGTCCTGATGAAATAGAAGTTAACCTGCCTGCGCAGGCCGGGAAGAAAAAATATCTGGTCGGAGACGAGGATGATATCCTCGCAATTTTGGAATAATTTTAAGAACTATGGCAAAAGAAATTTTATTCAACGAAAACGCCCGAGCGGCGATGAAAAAGGGAATGGATAAGCTCGCCGAAGCGGTTCGGATGACCTTGGGTCCCCGCGGAAGGGCGGTGGTGATAGAAAAGGGTTACGGCGCTCCGCAGGTCACTTTTGACGGCGTGACGGTCGCGAAAGAGATAGAACTGGAAAATAAGTACGAAAATCTCGGCGCGGAATTCCTAAAGCAGGCCTCTGACAAGACCGATGATATCGTGGGCGACGGCACGACAACGGCCGTTGTCTTGGCGCATGCGATGATAGAAGAGGGCGAAAAGGCCGTTCGTGAGAAGGGTTTTAACGTCATCCAGTTGGCCGAGGAGTTGAAAAAGGGCAGCGAAGTCGTCGTGAAAGCGCTTGAGGCCCAGAAAGAGGAGATAAACGACAACAAAAAGATAGAGGAAGTGGCCACCTTATCGGCTAAAGACAGGGAGATAGGGAAATTGATAGCCGAGATAATGTCCAAAGTCGGTCGCGATGGCGTGGTCACGATAGAAGATTCCAATGCCATCGGTAACGTCTATGAAATGGTGGAGGGAATGCAGTTTGACCGCGGCTACATTTCGCAATATATGGTGACCAATCAGGAAAAGATGGAGGCGGTTTTGGAAGACCCGTATATTTTGGTAACCGACAAGAAGATTTCCGCCATCGGCGACCTGCTTCCACTCTTGGAGAAGGTGGTTCAGAGCGGCAAGAAGGAGCTTTTGATAGTCGCCGAGGACGTGGATGGCGAAGCGCTCGCCACGATCGTCGTGAACAAGATCCGCGGTATCTTCAATATTTTAACCGTGAAGGCGCCCGGTTTCGGCGACCGGAAGAAAGAAATGCTTCAAGATATCGCTGTCGTGACCGGAGCCTCGTTCGTTTCCGATGATCTGGGCAAGAAGATGGAAAATGTGGAGCTTAATGACTTGGGCCATGCCCATCGGGTGGTCTCCACGAAGGACAAGACGGTTATTGTTGCTGGAAAGGGAGATAAGAACGCCATTGAAGACAGAGTGAAGCAGATAAAAGCGCAGATAAAAAATACCGATTCCGATTTTGACAAGGAAAAATTGCAGGAACGCCTGGGCAAGCTGGCCGGAGGCGTTGCCGTCATTAAGGTGGGTGCGCCAACCGAGTCCGCCCAGAAAGAATTGAAACAGAGAGTGGAAGACGCCGTTGCGGCCACGCGCGCGGCGATGGAAGAAGGAATCGTGCCCGGCGGCGGTATCGCGCTTTTCAATGCGGTTCCCGAAGTAACGCCGGCGAAGCTCGAGAGCGGTTCCATTACGGCGGCTGCGTACTCGATTTTGGCGAATGCGCTTCAGGCTCCGCTTTCCGCTATCATCCAGAACAGCGGCGAGAACGTCGGCGGCGTAGTAAACAAGCTCAAAGACAATTGGAGAAAGAAAAACAGCTGGCTGGGTTTCAACGCCTTCAAGAACGACATTGACGACCTGAAATCGGCCGGTATCATTGATCCCTTGAAGGTCACGAAGACCGCCTTCACGAATGCCATTTCCGTGGCGGCCACGTATCTTACGATTGGTGCGGCTGTAACCGAGATTCCGAAGAAAGAGAGTCCGCCTATGCCTGGAGGAGGGATGGAATACTAGTTTACTCACCCAGCCAGTATCCTTTTCGGAAACACGATGCCCCCATTCCTGCGATGCGGGCTCGTTGCGCTCTCGGCGAAAAAGTCCTTGCGGACACCAAGCTTTTTCGCCTCCGAGAGCTTCCTCAAAGAATACTAGCTGGGCTCTTTTGTTTTTATAGGAGGAGAGGTCGCCCTTGCCCCGCACCGAGCCGAGCACTTCACTTTTCCCAACGCTCAAAATAATCTTGAACTGAAGCAATTTCTTGAAAGAAATAACTTCACCTATTTAGTAATAAATTTGGAAAAGTGTGAGCGTTGCAGTGCTCGATCTGGTGACGGGGCTTGCCTAAAGGGCGGCTTTGGGTTTAGAGTGGCCTCAGTTCGTTAAATCACTCTTTACCCATCATCGAAAGGAAACTGCCGTGAAAAAGCGAAAACGACGCACTGGATTCGGATTCAGGAGAACCAGAAGAGGATGCAGCCGGGGAGCGGAAAAATGGCTTGATAAGCCAATCAAATGCCTCGACGATGGATTCGTCCGCCTTGTGGATTACATGGGTTCCGACCAGGCGGTTGTCCGGGCCGCGCGCGTTTCCTATGGCAAGGGAACCAAAAAAGTGCAGGATGACCGCGGGCTGATCCGATATCTCATACGGCATCGCCACACGACGCCCTTCGAGATGTGCGAGTTCGAATTTCACGTCCGGGTGCCGATGGATTGCTGGCGTCAGTGGATCCGGCATCGCACGGCAAGCGTCAATGAATATTCAACGCGCTACTCGGTAGCCATCGATTCGGCGCAAAAAACTCCTCCGGACAGATGGCGCATGCAATCAAAGAGCAATAAACAGGGCAGCGCCGGATTCCTCGGCATTGAGGCCGGCCGCATGTTCTCGATTGAGGAGCGCGATATGCAACTCCAGATACGCAAAATGTACGAGGGGCGCGTTGATGCCAAAATCGCCCGTGAGCAGGCCAGAAAGGACCTTCCGCTCTCAACCTATACGGAGGCGTATTGGAAGATAGACCTCCACAATCTGCTTCACTTTCTGAGTTTGCGTCTTGATCCCAGCGCGCAGTTCGAGATTCGTGTATATGCGGAAGCGATCGCGCAAATCCTGAAGGATGCAATGCCGATCACGTTCGCGGCGTTTGAAGATTACACTCAATACTCGATCCCGGTTTCGCGGCCGGAGGTAAAGTTTTTCAATTCTCACCGATGGCCGATGAGAGAAGACAGGGCGAGAGTGCTCATCTTCAAAGCGTTTGGAAACAAGCGCGAGACGAATGAGTTTCTGGGGAAACTCAGGCAACTCGGCCTTTTAAAGAAGGGCGCAAGAAAAATAAAGCGTCGCTAGTACGGTTGATGTTGTGTATTTTGGGAGTGCCGTTCCGGTTGATTCGGAACGGCCTTTTTATTCTTGACCGGGTAGTGAAGACTCGATTGCGGCGTGGCCGGAGGACTAATCGAGTTCCTACTACCCGGTTGACAAGATTACAAGGATTTTGCTAATCTAACCTCCAGTTATTTCCAGTCAGCTTTCGGGGCTGGAGGGGAGGGCCGTTTTCAGCGTCGGGCGCATGTGGGTGGAAAAGACGCTAGGGGACCATTGGAGGACCGCCTCTAAATGGTTGCGGTTCACATTTTTGTTCATCGCCCCTCCCCGCATTTTCGCAGGAATAGCTCAGGCCGGTTAGAGCACTGGGAAGGTCTGCTGCAAAGAACAGCGGATTGACTCAGGGGTCGTGGGTTCAAATCCTACTTCCTGCGCGAGCCCGAGAAATCGGGCAATCATAGAAGGGTGGCACGCATAGTGTCCACCCTTTTTCTTTTGCTTATTTTTGGTATAATAATTCCATATGAAAAACAAAATCTGGTTAATCGTCGGTGCAGTCGTTCTCTTGGTCGTAATTTATTTCTTCGGAACTTATAATAGCTTCATAAGCGGGCGCGAGGCCATCGATGGCCAGTGGGCTCAGGTGGAAACCCAGTACCAGAGGCGTTTGGACCTAATTCCGAACCTCGTGAATTCCGTTAAGGGTGCGATGAAACAGGAGCAGGCGGTCTTTGACGCCATTGCCGAGGCAAGAACCCAATACGGCAATGCCGGAACCATTGACCAAAAAGCCGCCGCCGCCACGCAAGTGGAATCGGCGCTCGGCCGTTTGCTCGTCGTGATGGAGAACTATCCGCAGTTGAAATCTATCGATACGGTTCAGACACTGATGGCCCAGTTGGAGGGAACGGAAAACCGGGTAAGCGTGGAACGCCAGCGTTTCAACGGATTCGTCCAGAGTTTCAACGTAATGGTTCAGAGGTTCCCGTCTAATATCGTTGCCGGCGTCTTCGGCTTCACCACCCGCAACTATTTCAATGCACAGCCCGGCGCGGAAAACGCCCCTTCGGTAAACTTTTAGTTTTTAATGCTCAGGAGAACTCTAATTTTAAGCGGGTTGATTTTGCTTCTCGCTCCGTTTTCGGTTTTGGCCTATCAAAATCCGGGCGCCCCTAAAGGTGCTGTGAACGATTTTGCGGGAATGTTAACCCTGAGCCAGGCCGAAGGGCTTGCCACCAAACTCTCCGATTTTGAGAAACAGACCGGCAATGCGATTGTTATCGCAACGATAAATAACTTGGGCGGGGATACGGTCGAGAACTTTGCCGTCCAGCTTTTTAAGGATTGGGGAATAGGGCAGAAGGGAAAGGACAACGGCATTCTGATTTTGGTTTCTAAGGAAAACAGGGAGATGCGCATTGAAGTGGGTTACGGCCTGGAGGGCGCTTTAACGGATGCCCAGATTTTTTGGCTCATTCGCGATGTGATGACACCGGCTTTCAAAAATGGCGACTATGCGGGCGGTTTAAATGAAGCGGTGGACAAGATCATCGGCGCTATTTCGGGCACTGAGACCGTGCCGAGTGAGAGTCCTTCGGGTTCGGGCAAGGGTTCCGGTCTCGATTGGTTCTTCCTGATTTTCTTCGTACCGATATGGCTTGCGAGCATTTTGGGTCGCTCCAAATCCTGGTGGGCGGGCGGCGTTATCGGGGGCGTGGCCGGAGCGATTATTGGAATCATTTATGGTTTTCTTTACACCGGCATTATCGCCATTGGCGGGCTGGCTGTTTTAGGATTGGTTTTTGACTACTTCGTTTCCAAAAGTTACGGGAAGTACAAGAGCGGGGGAGGCGTGCCTCCTTGGTGGTTGGG